>Ga0210405_10001223_pt1 | contig 30471 bp, 23 predicted proteins | sample IncBWH11MmetaG_FD_155492 | JGI IMG/M metagenome (GOLD analysis project Ga0210405, IMG submission 155492) | Forest soil microbial communities from Barre Woods Harvard Forest LTER site, Petersham, Massachusetts, United States - Inc-BW-H-11-M | ecosystem: Environmental > Terrestrial > Soil >...
AAGCCGCCGCAATTACCTCCCAGATATCTACTCCCATGCGCAGGCATAGCATCTTGAGTTCGTTCACCAGCGCGATGTTCACACATCGATAGATATTTTCCAGTAACTTGGTCATCTCGGCCGCCGCGGGAGTGGAGACCGGAACCACGCGGTTGAAGATTGCGCCGTAAAGAGACGCAGCCGCCTCCGCTGCCTGCTGATCCAGCCCGCCAATGACCTTAGGAATATCGCGGCGTGCCACCGTCTGATTTCCCGGATCCTCACGTTCAGGAGAAAAAGTGACGAAGAAGTCGCCTGGGCGGTCGTGCCGACTCGCCTTCAATCCGCCAAGGTTGCCTTTCTCTAGAATTGGCACTAACACTTCCTCCGTCGTCCCCGGATAGGTGGTGCTCTCGAGTATGACTACGTGTCCGTCGCGTAGGTGGGGAGCAATCGATTCCGCCGTCCCTGTGATGTAGCTCATGTCCGGCTCATGATATTCATTGAGCGGCGTAGGCACGCAGATAATAATCGCGTCCATATCGCGCAGCCGCTTAAAGTCGGCCGTAGCCGAGAAGCCATGCGTTCGCGCCGCTTGAATCTCCGGAGGCAGTATGCGGTGAATATACGATTCGCCCTTCTCGAGGGCGGTCACCTTGCGGGCGTCGATGTCGAAACCGGTTACAGCAAATTTCTGATCACTAAACAATAAGGCCAGAGGCAACCCTACATATCCCAGCCCGATGATTCCTACTCGGGCCGTCCGGTTCTGAACTTTGTTGTTAAATTGTTCCGAGAAAGTTGGAGAAACTGCGTTCAATTGGATTGGCATATGGATTTCGATATTAGGAACCGTCGGTATTCGGTCCTGCGATTGCTAAAATTCCTTACGGGCGAAGAACAAAAAACGTTTCTTGATTACGCAACCGAGAAAGCTTCTTGAATTGCCTCGAACCAAGTGTACAAGTCTTCGTCTCAAGTCCACAATTGTATGACCAGATCCGCAACCAGGCGCTCCGTCGCGACGGCTGGAGGTGCCAATCGTGCGGCGCGAGGTCCAACCTTGAAGGTCACCACAAACGGTTCCGCAGCCAATCCGGGCACGATGCCGGAGAGAATCTGATCACCCCCTGCTCGACATGCCCTTCTCAGACTCACAACCGTCCAGCTAACTGAAAATCTTCTCTCGTTCCTCCGGCTGAGTCGATCGAAATCCCCGCTCGAGTGAACCAGTGCCTCATACTCCAGCCATACAAAATCACGCCGAAAGCCGTTCCGAATGTGTTTGTGATTAGATCTGTTGTCCCTGAATCTCGCGTCGGCAGGAATGCTTGCAAGACTTCAATTGCAAGACTGACTAAGAACCCCACTGCAATGGTGACTGGGGCTGGGTGTTCGATCTTGCGTACCAACGAAAAATATGAACAAAAGAAGAACCCCAGTGGAACGAACCCCACGACATTGATTCCGACGTCCTTCCAATAGCTCCAACCTGAACGGTATTCCTTCCAGAAGGGCTCCAGAAACCACTTATTCAAAACGAAGAAGCGCTCCGGAATAACGAGGTCGGGTGCCGATGCCACCTGGCTGCGAATGACTTTCCCGCTCCCTTCATTGAAAGGATAGAGCGCAACTATACCCTCGCTGTCAGCAAGCTCGGTTTGCCTGTTCTCCGTCCAGTTTGCATAGTGCTGTGATACCTCGCCGGCCGTCAATTCCCGATCGTAGACTGCGAGGCCCTTGAACTGCCCAGGCCAGCTGTGCTTCGCCTGAGGAGCATTGCCGACTATGAGTTGACCTGTCAAGTCCCGACTTAGAAAGGCGACACTTGGAAATCTCTTGGCCAATGTTCCATCGACATAGGTAGCAACGCCTGCTTCCCCTGAAGTGACCGTGACAAACACTGGGCTCAGGCTTTTAAAAACATCGCCGACATAGATCTCGTCGTTTTTGGCGAAGTGGCCCTGGCTTTCTTGTTCTAGTACTAAACCGCCTCGCCATTGGCGCACCGCAAATCGGATGTCCCCGCTGGCCGGCCAGTAAAACGCGAGAATCATGCCTCCGGGATCGATCCGGTTCGGTTCCAGCCACATCTCCAGACTGCAAGACTTGTCCCGTCGCCGCGCACGATCTTTGAACGGACTAGCGCTCACGATCGCGCCGTATTTGCCGAAGAGAAGACCGTTACCCTCTGCCAGCCAACTGGCTTCATTCCTGGGAGCATGAAATGGCCACAGCCCAGCGACCAGAATGCCGCACAAGACCAACAGGCATATTGCTATTATGGCGTTTCTTATCATCATTCGACCGGACGGGAGTTTGTGTAGAGAATCGCGATCCGTTCCCGGCCGAGTGTAAGCCCGCAGCCTTGCGTAGTTCGTGTGCAGGACGCAGTATCTCGATCGGCCTTTTAGCCGATGTGCCGGTAGAAAAGTTTCCCTGTTACTTTCAAGATAGTATCTGGTACGACGCGAACGAATTGTCGCAGTATAGCTTTCGACGGGTTGTGCGAGGTCACCCTACCCGCGGTGGGGTACGTCCAGTAATTGAGTTTCGAGCCGATTGTGCCCCAGTGTTCTTTGAATGCGATGAGTCCGAGGTTCCCATTATCAGAACGTCCCATTTCAAACTCCTCGAGACCTGACTGATTGGCTTCTTGGATGGCATTCCAAAACAAAAGGGCCATCCCCCCCAAATTGTGAAATCGGGCATCACTACAGCCATACTTATAAACCATAGACTGCTTGTGATTGATTGTGAGAATACTCGCAATCGGCAAATCGTCTTTTGAAGCAACTCGGATTTTCAGGCTATCGCCAAATTCCGCAATAAGCGCGCGAAACCAGGAGAGCGGCTGGGGCGGCAGGTGCTGTCGCCGACGCGTGACAACCATTAGTTCATAAAACTTCAGGAGCAAGCTTTCCGAGGTTCCTTCCTCACATAGCAAGTTCTCCCGTTCGGCTCGACGAATCTTTCTTTGGACGCAATCCTTGTGAAAGTTGCGAAATAACTCCTCCGTGCTTTTACGCAGGTCAAGACGATGAAAACTGTACGTAATGCTTCTGCTGAGTCCGGTCTGACTTCCGGGCTGCGAGGATGTTGGCCTGATCTCGACGTACTTCCATTTGCCATCATTCACATATCCCTTCATATGCAGCAGCAAATCATCCAGTTCGCCTGAGTTGTTCACGAGCGGCTCGCAATGATCGGAGAAAGGCAACGATACGAGTCGCCGACCGGTCAGCCAACTCTTAACTCGACAAAAGACGAGGCCACTAGTGAGAGGGGCGTCGTGGGAACAAGTCGTAACAACAAATGGCTCGTACCCGTATGTTGTCTGCAATGCTTTGAGCCAATTTGTACTGTGGAACACTGACGCTTGAGGATGGCTCTGGATGAAGGCTTCCCAGCGTGCATCACATAAGGGATTGATTTCATGGACACTCGTTACACTAGGCTCCGTGTTCACCGAAAGCGGAAGCTTTGGTGCAGAGCTAACGGTCCTCGCTGCTCCAATGCCAAAATTCATTCTTCGGAACATCCCCAGTCGCTGTCGGTCATTTTATCGTCAATCGGACAGCCTTTAGGCTGAGAGCAGAGGTGATTTCTCAAATCCGTTAACTTCCGGAGCCGCACCTCTCACCGCGGACAATCACGACTACATCGCTATCGGATCTTAATGCAAACCCGCGTGTACCCATAAACCGCGGCGAGGACCTCATATTTCACCCGAAAGGATCGGACAAATTCTTCGAAAGCTCGGAACTCGTCGAGCGGGCAGGAAAACTCATCAAAGAAAATAAGATCTCCTGATTTCAAATACGGCGCCAGGGTTGTGAGGACAAAAAGGGTCGAGGTGAACATGTCAGCGTCCAAATTAACAACCATGCGACCTGTCAGATCAGTGCGCGACACGAACGCAGGCAGTGTGTCTTGAAACAATCCGATTTCGAAGCTGCAACGTGGATCTTTGATATCTGGGATTGCGCCGTTGGCGTTGAAGTGCCCCGCCTGCTCGGTCGGTCGCCATCTTTCAGGGAGGCCCGTAAAAGTATCGAAGCCTACGAATCGCGAGTCGGGATGGGAGATCCCTGCTAGCCACAATCGCAACGAATCACCCCGATATACACCAAACTCGAGATAGTTTATTGGCTGCTGGTCCAAGGCCTCTTGCTCAATGACCGACCGATAGAGCCAGTCCCGGCCTTTTCCATCTTTCCCGTTGCTGGCCCCAGGCGTCGGATGGGTACTGCACCAGCGAGAGAACCTGGCCCAATACGCAACGGCCGTAAGGCCTACCGCTGGACCTTCGAGATTCATACGGCCAACAGTCTTAGCCAAAACTGACGTCACAGTAGGTCGAAACACTTGTGGAATCTGCAGCTGAAAGAACCGTCGAATCGGTGGAATCCTGGGGATGGACATTTATTCTCCAATAGTTAGACAGATTGCGCATAGGGGTGGAACTGTGCAGGCCTTACCATGTCAAAAAGCCTTCGTCGCCGGGCCAATCTGCGTAGTAAAATCAAGACCTTTACACGAGGGTTCTTTGGGCCTTTGGCAAGGACTGAAATGGTACTACGAAGTGTGCGGAAGCCGCGGTGTCGGCGCGGTCACTTCTTTTCGTCTGTGTGGTAGACCACGCGAACTGGCTATTGTCCCTCGTCAATCGAGGCACCGCGTCTACCTCCGAATAGATACGTCTGATTTTTGTGCTTACAGGGACGTTCTAATCTTCAGAAGCAAATCGTATGATCCGGGTATACCGGATTTTAGGCCCAACACGATCGTGGACGTCGGCGCTCATATCGGCATGGCGAGCATTCTGTTCACGCTCAAGTACCCGACGGCGAGAATCATTGCGATTGAGCCCGAGCCCTCGAACTTCGAGGCATTGGTCAGAAACACTGCTCCCTACAAGACGATCACGCCGATCCAGGCTGCCCTCTGGCGAGAGGACGGCGAGGTTACCCTCGGCGCATCCGACGCACATGTTAAGGGAGCCTTTCAAGTGGTTGCGAACGGCCCACAACGAGTCCGCGCAATCACGATGGACACGCTGATGCGTGAGGCCGGTATTCGTTCAATTGACTTTTTGAAGATAGACATTGAAGGCGCGGAAATAGAAGTGTTCGAGTCCTGCCCTTGGATCAGGAACGTGCAAGTGATTGCCATCGAACTGCACGACCGCGTGCGACCGGGATGCAGTTCTGTTGTCAAGAACGCTGCAAGGGATCTTCATTGTGAACAGCAAGGTGACGTGATGTTCTTTGCCCCGCCGCTGGCGCCGTCAGGTTACGGCTATTTGACAGATCCGCTCACAGGCAAGTCTGCGTCTTCACGGTCACCAGCCGCCTGATTCTCTGGTTTCCTTGCCGACTTCCCAAAGTACTTCTTGGTCACCAGGTAAGGCAGCATCAGCACCTCTGCCGCCGAGGGCAGAGGATCTTGTAGACAAAAAACCGACTCCGCTCGCGTATTTCTGAGGGAGCTCCAATAGGAGCGCAGACTTAGTTCGCCAGCCCATAAGTCTGAGGCAGACGTGGGAAAGTCTGTAACCGCTCGAAGCCAGCCAACGCCTGCCTTTGCTCTTCGTCGGTCGATCGGCTGACCAACCTGATCTGCGTAAAGTAGATAAGGAAAGTCCACACCAGCGGGCGCCCCGATGCTATGGAAACCCCAGGTTCGCGCGTTCACATCCAGCAACTTGAATTGGCCATCCCGAGGATCCTGTTTGAACTCCACTTCCACGAGCCCATAGAAGTCGATGGCTCTGAGAAAGCGCTCAGAGAGTTTCTCGATCTCCGGACACTCTATCGTTTCGACATAGGTAGCTGCCCGGCCAAACTCTCGAGGATGTTGGCGCATCCGCCTTGCAACTAACGTGTTGTGTGCTTCACCATCTCGGAAGAAAGCACAGTACGAGTATTGCCGCTGGCCATCCCCGGGAATAATTTCCTGAATTAGAATCTCCTCCGCCCTAATCTGCTGAATGGCCTTCCGAAACAAATCGATGAGTTGACCAGGAGTCTCCGCACGCCAGGCCTTGGCACCTGTAGCATAGAAAAAGTTCTCTTTAACCGCCGGTTTGAGAGCCAGGGGCAAGAGGCTGTACAAGGCCTCAAGTTCTGCCTCAGTCCTGGGGTTGTATGTGTGTGGAACGGGAATTCCCAGCTCTGCAGCGCGGTCATAGGTGTTCTTCTTGTCCCAGGTCCACCGTACTGTATCCCACCCCGCAGTGGTGACGCGAAAGAACTGCGCAAGCTGATCCCGGTGGTGGGAGAATGCAGCAACTGTTTCGTCTCTAGTCGGAAATAAAACCCAACCCTTCAGCCCATAACGCTGACCTATTTCCAGCACACTCTCTACGGTTTTGCTTTCATCTCGCAAGTCCTTTACCCGCACTACGCGGGTTACGTATTTGGAGAATTGCGAAACCGAGTGCTGGTCATCAATAACGTAGATCGGAATGCCTCGGCGTCCGAGGCTTCGAGCAATACCGAGCCCCGGGTGTTCGCCGCCGATGACGATTGCTCCTACCTGCTGGGGGTTCGTCGGCGTCTTGCTGGTGGGGGTTTCCATGGCGGCGGTGGGAATTATCGGCGACCTTTCGAAAGGTGGGAGGCCAGCTCCCGAGAGGCGAACTCCGTACCCGCCACGAAATACAGCAAAGGCCCGAAGCTCCGGGCCGCCGTAGCACCGATGAAGTGCAATCCGGGAACGGAGCAACGGAAACCGCTGCCAAGTCTCGGATAGCCGTCAAATTGCTCGATAGCCGTCGCAAGATCAGGCGGAAGAAAATCGTATCGGGATATGTCCACCTGATACCCCGTTCCAAGCAGTACATGATCGACGCGACGTTCGCTGCCGTCGTCGAGTTTGAGGGCAACCTCGTCCCCGGTGGTCTTGGCCTCCAAAACGCTGCGCCCGCGCGTCATTTTTACATTCGCCAGGCGCGGGGGAAGCCACCGGGAACCGGCGGCCCGCACAGCTCGTGTTCTGATCTTGTCACGAATCCCTAGCGGAACATGAGACACCAGCTTCGGATACGCCACGAGTCGGCTGATGCCGAGCGGGCCGACGTCATGCGAAGAATAGAGCATGGAAGAAACTGGGCCCATGTGGTGTAGCCAACTGTGCTGGCCGATCCACCGGAATTCGGCTTGCCGCGCAATCACCTCAACCTGGGCACCTGCTTCATGCAGAAGGGCCGCTGATTCCAAAGCGCTCTGCCCCGCACCGATCACCACTACCCTCTTTCCCGCAAACTTTCGTACTTCTCGACCTTCATAGCAGTGAATTGCTTGTTGCGGAGAGAGATTCTGGAACACCGAGGGCTTTTTCTTAAACGGGCCAATCCCCGCGGCGATCACAACCGATGTCGAGCGAATCTGCTGGCCGTCCTCCAGGGTAAGCCTGAAACCCGGCTGGTCCCGGTCGACACACCGAACCGTTCTCTGGTCAAGTTCTGAACCGAGTTGATGCCGAAACCACCTGCCATATTCGACAAAGGTGTCCAGCGGAAGCGGGGCGCACGGCTCCTTCTTCGACGCGGCCTCGTAGGCTTCCAGTGTGAAGGCTCTATCAGGATCGGACAGACTGGATGCCACCCGAGGCGAGCGCAGAAGCATCCCTTCCGGCATCTTATGCGCCCAGAACTCCATCGGCTCACCGAATACACACGCCGTAATCCCTTTCGCCTTGAGGTGAACTCCAGCGGAAAGTCCGTAGGGGCCAGCGCCAATCACCGCAACGTCGCACTGAGCCGAACTCGGTTTACCGCGAGTGTGCACGGAATGAGCGACCACACCGTTTGCTTTCACGCCTTGCTTACCATCCTTCATCGAGACTGGTCATGCTTTACTGAATATCTGGAGTCCACTGCAACCACCGAATGAAGCCAAGAAGAAACTAGCCAGAGCTTCGACTGAGCTCAATGGGTGCAGAGCTATGCGTGTAAGAAATGCGCCCGTCTTTTTGACTGGCGTAAGCGATACGGGCTCGCTCGCTGCCCGGGCCCACAACATGCCAACCAAGATCGTCTTCGACGAGCTTCATCTCCGCTCTCTGCCTCCACCAACGATCCACCTCACCGGGAGTCGCAATCCAAATGCCTTTCTCCCTCCTCAAATCCGCCAAGTGCGCCAGCAGAGCCTCGTAAACAGTTCGCTCCTTAGACCCGCCAACGTAGTCGGGATGCACAATGACACTGATCAAGCCGTGCTTTTCCATTATCAGATCGATCTGCTTCTTCCACAGATCGATCGAATAGTCATTGAGGATATTGAACAGCGTATAGTCCTGGGTCGTCGTCACGGGCAACTCTAGAATCTTCCCCACAAAATACGGCATGACGGTGCAGCACCCTCCACGCTGTGGGTCCAAGTGCGCCACGTTGGGCACCGACATGTCGTAGGAGAAGTCTAAGGCGTCGAACCACAGTTGCTTTCGATACAGGACCGCAGCTCGAAATCCCGAGGCGCCAAATCGTTGTTTGTAAGAATTGATTTTTGCGGCACGCTCAAGAAACTGGTCCTTGTCTCTGAACAACTGTCCGTCGTGATTCAGATCGTGCACCACGACTTCGAAGCCACGCCGCCGAATGGAATCCAGGAAATCGTCGGTCACTTCATAGCGTTGTTCAGGAATTATTTGAAATGACCCTTTGATGCCGTATGCGTCCTCCATCTCCATAAGATAAGGGCATGAACGAACGCCCAATGCGGTTTCCACATCGTGAGTCATGATCGCGCAACTGGTGGCGCCTTCCGGCCAAAACCAAATGAAAGGAATTTGACGTACGGACTGTGCCCTGAGGGTCAAGAGCATCGTCTGCTCGAACACCTGATCCACAGTCCGATCCACAGGCCAGTGCGGGAACAGCAGGCGCTCCCAATCTCTGAGACGCCATCTTTGCACGTGCTTTCGAATAGAGACGGGAAGGAGGGGGCGGACTAAATAATAAGCTCGGGATATCATCCTAGCTTTTGCGGAGGTGTCAACTTCCTCGGAGTACAACTCGTAGCGGAGGTTATCAATTACTTCCTTCAAATCGAATGGCAGGTATACGGCCCTTCCGTCAATAACGGTATCCGACATCACGTCAGGAAGCACCTCCGTCGGAGAATGAGACGGAGCGTGACCACCGCACTTGCCGTAGCACATTGTACCGGTCCCGAACTCGAAATAGCCGCTCCGCTCCGAGACTGGTCCCTTCGTATTCAGCCGCGCGTAAGTCTCAGGAAACCGATAATAGTCGAGCAGACAATCATTTCCTGGGCTTTCATTCTGTCCGCTCGCTAGAACTCCTCTGCTGAAAACAGTCGTCTCGCTGCGAGCTCTCTTCTTGAAAGCGCTCTTCTTACTGAAAGCTCTTTCATAGGCTGCGAGCAGATTCGGCACTGAATACTCCCAAGCCAGTTCCTTTTCAACTCGTCGGCGCCCGAACTCACCCATCCTTCTTCTTTCATCAGGGTTGTCCACCAACCAGGTGATCTTAGCGGCAAAACCGGCTGCTTGGTTTCGTGGATCCGCGTATACCGCCGCGTCCTGGGCGCTGACCCTCCCCTCGCGCAGATCGAATTGAACGATAGGCTTGCCCAGAGCCATGTATTCCATAATCTTGATCATGGTGGAAATATCGTTCATCTCGCATGGCTTGTCTGGGTTCACACAAACATCCGCGGTAGAGAGGATCTCCAATAACTGTCCGTACGGAATCCTGCCTGTAAAATTCACCGTGTCCCCGAGATCCTTGTCCTTTACCATATGACGGAGACTAGGTAGTGCAGGCCCTCCTCCCACGCAAGTAAAGTGGATATCAACCCGTCCGATCTTCTTGAGGTGTTGCGCCACATCTAGGAGAATGTCCAGGCCATCCTGGTCACTCATGTTTCCTACATAACCGACCAGGTATGCCTTGCCATGCTTTAGCGCCGGATTCGCAGGAACGGCTTTGAAGGATTCCTGGTCCGGTCCGTTGCGAACAATGAACACGTCTTCGGGAGCGACGCGTCCTCTCATTACGGCGAGATTGCTGTAACTAGCATTGGTGGCGATGACCACATCACTGAAGCGGTAGGTCAGCTTCTCCAGCAGAACCTGCGCTTTGTAGAGGACTCCCTGCGTGGGATATTTCGAGAGGTACAGCTCTGGAATCGCATCGTGGTGATCGAAGATGTACTTAACTCCGAACAGCTTAAACGGCAATGCGATTAAGAAAATGTTGTCAGGAGGATTGCAACCCTGAATAACATGGAATCCATGCCGCAGGTAGATCCACCACGCATACCAGAACTCCCAAAACAGCGCCCAGCTATATTCCCACAAGTATCCAAGAGGGCTATTTCCTTCTTCAGGCATGGGGTGCCGATAGATGCGGACGCCATCGATAATCTCGTGTCCCAATTCAGCCCCCTTGGCCTTGGGACACAACACGGTGACATCATATCCGGCCTCATGAAGGGAGCATGCTTCCTTCGTTACGCGCGGGTCGAAAGGGACAGGTGCGTTTTCAACAATAATGAGGACTTTTTTCTTCACTGTGAGAATCTCTTTCAGACTAGAGCAATTGGTAGAGCCTCGCGAGAGCACTGAGCATCGTTGCCTGCCCCCAGTGCAGTGTAGGGGTCTTGTTAACTACCCACGGCGAATATCGGCGGTAGTAGAAGTAGCCAGTGCGATCTTGCATGTTCTTGATCGTCCATTCCGCGACCTTTGCAGCTAATTTGACGCTGTCATGGTCGAGGTTATTGAAGAAAACCAGGGTATCGATTGCCTGGGAGCTGCACTGGATGTCGAGGGGAAGCGTCTTGGAGTCGTAGTATCTGGGTGTTCCGTCCGCAAGAAAGAAGGTCTTCTTCCAGTATTCATATCCGTTCATCAACTTCTGGTTGAAGCGGTTATCGCCAGTACATTCTGCGTAGTATTTGAAACAGTCGAGAACGTAACCCGTGTGAAAGTTGTCAACCCAGTGCACATTGGCCTTTTCGCCATAGTACCAAGACGAATCGGGCCTCTGATGCTGAGCCGTATACTTCATCGCATTTAGTGCCAACTCACGGTACGACTTGTTGTTCGTGTGCGAATACGTCCGAGCAAGCAAACTTGCTCCCAGCGTATTTGCGTTATGGACTCGGCTATCTATGCCCGGAACGTAGCTGATGCAAACTCCTTCTCCATCGGGGAAGGCTGCGAGGTCGCGGCAAACGTGCTCGCACGCGCTCACAGCTATTTCCAGATAGCGGTCTGTCTGAAAATGGTCGTAGGCGTCCAGGAAAGCGTGCCCGATCAAAGATGTCCACACCACGGTGGGCAAGCCCTTGGGTATATAAAAGCCTCGCGATTGATAATCAAAATGGTTGCCCCAGCACGCGCCACTGTAACCCGGCAACTGGTTGTCGATCAACCATTGCAGAGCAAACTCCGCTTTGCCAGCCCACCCCGCATCGCCTGTCGTTTTGTGAAGGCGGATGAAACCTCGCGCCAAAAATCCCATGCCCTTGCTCGAGTGTTGTTTGGTAATTCCCAAGACCGGACGCAAATTTATTGGAAATCGTCTCACGCTTTGCTGGAGTACGATCCGCAGTAACTTGGAATCGAATGTCAGTGGGCGTAAGAACGGGGCACTGAGCCCATCGAACGTATCGTAGCCGCGGTAGTCATTTTCTTCGAGCCAGCGCGAGAGTCGGCCAATGGACTCGTAAACCATGCGCTTTATCTCGGTGTTCGTACGTTTGTCCTCTCGCCGCTCACCAACAGATGCCGTCATACTTGCCATTCTTACTCCTCTCATCGATGATTCGTACAAAATCTATTAGGAATTGGCCTTCGTGCAGGCGCTGAGGCACGTCCTTGAAATCTGGATCCTTATTGCCGATCACGACGGTCTGAGCGTGATTCAGGACCGCGTCGATGTCGCCGACCATGAGTTTGGATATATGCGGAATATGGTTGAGGATGAAGTCCCGGTTCGCACCGACCAAACTGGCAATATTTACGTTCCTATCATAGATGCGCAAGTCATAACCCTTTCCCAGCAGGCGCTCGATGATCTCGATCAGGGGGCTTTCTCGCAGATCGTCTGTTCCCGCCTTAAAACTGAAGCCCAATATACCCACGCGCGTGTGCCCCTTTGCGGTTATGAGTTGCAGGCCCCGAGTGATCTGCATTTCGTTGCTGGGCAGAATGGAAGTGAGAATCGGCAGTTGCAGATCGTGCATCTTGGCTTGATAGGACAATGCTCGAAGATCCTTAGGTAAACACGAACCGCCGAACGCGAAACCGGGGACCAAGTAAGCAGAAGAAATGTTGAGCTTTCGATCCTGACAGAAGATTTTCATAACCTCGTGCGCGTCAAGGCCCAAAGACTTACAGACATTGCCGATTTCATTGGCAAACCCGATCTTTAACGCGTGCCAACTGTTGTCAACATACTTGACCATCTCAGCCGTCTCGAGACTAGTCCTGACGAACGGCGCCTCGAGTTTTTCGTAGAGCGCCGCCAGAATGTTGCCGCTCGCTTGATCGAACTCGCCGATAACGGTCTTGGGCGGATATCGGAAATCCTTCACCGCCGAACCTTCCCGCAGAAATTCGGGGTTGTTACAGACACCGAAGTCAACACCAGCCTTTTTCCCCGAGAATTCCTCCAAGGTGGGAATCACGATTTTGTGCATTGTGCCCGGCAAGATGGTGCTGCGGATGACGACGGTGTGGCGCGAGATCTTGGTTTTGAGTGCCTCGCCAATCTGCTCGCAAATCCGCCGAATGTATCGCAGGTCGAGATTGCCGTTAGCCTGACTTGGTGTGCCAACGCAAACGAACGACAGCTCAGTGTCTTGGATCGCACCGGCCGAATCGTCCGTCGCGCGCAGGCGGCCTGCCGCGACGGGCGATGAAATGATCTCGCTGATATCGGCTTCGACAATCGGAGACCGCCCCTTGTTGATCAGGTCGGCCTTGGTGCGCACCGGATCGACGCCGATGACTTCGTGTCCTTCACTGGCCAGGCAACCGGCTGAAACTGTGCCGACATAACCCAACCCAAAAACGCTGATTCTCAAGTTGCGCCTTTCCCGTGCGGCCATCAGGCCTAGAAATTATGATCTGCTGATAAGTGTAGGGTGACGTTTGCTCATGCGCCTCAACGGTCGCTGAGTTACGGCTCCAGCGTTCCGATTATTGAGTATATTGATGTGCGGAAGCCGAAATCGGTCTCCCACCCGTCACGTATCCATCAATTAACTCCGCAATGCGTCGTTCACCATGTACGTTGACATGCACTAGGTCTACAAAGTCTTCGGCCTCAAATTGATTACTCCCGTCAATATAAGGAATCCCTTGGCGGTCCAAGTACCACAGCAAACTCTGATGCGCCCTTGAGAACTCAAGATGACAGCGGACCGCATATTCTTTTGACGAATACGTATCAATCAACGTCTCATTGACGGGAGAGACGAAGATAACGAGCTTATCGTCGCTGCGCTTCAACCGGCTGTTTAGTTCCTGAACCCACGCGAAGCTTCGAAGCCTGCCGAACGCGATTTGTTGCTGAAAGACTTGGAAACGCCGGTGTGCTAAGTCGCCGTCCTTATCCCATACCCGGTTTCTGTGCGGATCCACGCCAAAGAACTTCTTTCGAATAAGACAGTTCATCAGGATGTCAGGGTCAAGGATCACTAACGGTCTGCGTATCTCAGAAAGCAAACTGGACACCGCGCCGTGGCCAAGCAAGCGCTCAAAGCGCCGAGCCTGATTGCCCGAAGGGTTTTCGAGTTGATTAAACTCAAGGAAACGGTTTGGCATGATGTCTAGCACTACCGTTGCTCCCTTCATTCCGCTTGACGTTAGCAGCTCCGCCGCGTTCAGAAAATCCGGTGGGTCCGCTCCTTCCAATGCGCCATTGAACACCTTCCTCCCGCTCCACTGCTGCAGGAGGAACGAAAACGTCTGCTTATCAGAATCGACATACGAAGAAGCGAATACCGAGTCCCCGAGGATGACAAGACCGGTCCTGGGGAGGTCCGGGTCCCATAGCAAGCGCTCGTTCGGATTCTGGCGCCCACGCCAGTCTAAGAGATGCACAAAGACGGTGTTTGCCAGCGCTACGATTCCGTAAAGCAGCACAGGAAACAGGACAAACTTCGCCACCATACGTTTCGCGTCTGCAGGAAGTTTTCTAGAACTGGAAATAGACGAATCCGACATCATCGTGAGCATTCAGATAAACTAGTGCCAGAATCAACGCGTAGTACATCGACCAACGGAACCAAATTGGCTGCTCTTGGAGTCGAACTGTTTTACTGAAAATACTCCCAAGAAACCATACCGCCATCGCAGCCCCAAGCATAGCAAAATCGCGCGCAGACCCGCCATTCAGGATGGCGCCCATTACGCCACCTCTCACCGCGGTCGCATAAGAGATTCGCGTAGCCGCGCCGACAAACAAATGCGTCGCGATGTACCAACCATCCGCAATTGAACGAGCTCGGAAGAAAATCCAAGCGAAGGCAACGAGATGAAAAGTGACAATCCCTTGGGAAACACGCCGCCAGGGGTGATTCGCGAGCCCAATTTTACTGTACACTGCCTCTCTCCATGGTTTGAGCAGGACAGACGATGCGAGATACGCTCCGTGTAGCAGCCCCCATGCCATGAAAGTTAACGCAACACCGTGCCATAGACCGGAGAACAAAAACGTGACCATTAGCGCGCCTACCACGCCAAGCTTCCTCGCATTTCGCCATTCAATCTGCAGGGGCTTGAAGATGTAATCAAGAATCCAACGCGAAAATGAAATATGCCAACGCCGCCAGAAGTCCGCAATCGAGGTAGCAAAATACGGAGAATTGAAATTCTCAGTAAGCCGGATATTGAACATCCGAGCTACCCCCAAAGCCATATCGGTATAGCCTGAGAAGTCTGCCAGAATCTGTAGGGCATACATGTAAGTTGCTGCGATTAAGCTAAGGCCGCTATACCCGTGGGGGTCGTAGTAAACGGCCGTCACGAAGGGTGCCAGCCGATTCGCGACGGCGACTTTTTTGAAGAGGCCCCAGCAGAAGAGTAGAACCCCGCTTCGCACGTTCGTATAGTTGAATGAACCAAGCGACCGCAGTTGGGGGAGCAGATCGCCGGCTCGTTCTATGGGGCCTTGGAGCAGCTTTGGGAAAAAACCGAGGTAGAGAGCGAAACGACCGAAATGACGCTCCGGTTTTGCCGTCCCGAGATACACGTCGACCAAGTATGAGACAGCCTGCAGCGTGTAGTATGAAATACCTAGCGTTGAGAACCAATCCATGCCTCCGGTCGGAATTTCGAATTTAGGCCCTATCAGTCGAAGAATAGGTCGCAGATACTTGATGCCACCCAGGATCACCACCTGCGCCGCCACGCCGGCCCACAAATAGGTTCTTCTTCTGCTACCGTTGCTTTCGTCGGAAATTCTGCGGCCGAGCCAGTAGGAGGTAAGGACAACGAACGTCCAGGCGACCACCAACAAAGGCGCTCGCAGCGCCGCATAGAAAGCTATACTGGCACTCAGAAGGACAGCCCATCGCCACCGGGACGGCATGAGCTGATAAGCTGCCAGCACAGCGGGAACGAACATCATGTACTGCAAGGAATCGAAGTACAATGGAATAGACTTCTACCCCGCGCCTAACTCTACACTGGCCGAGGCCCCACTCGGCTACTGCAGTTTAGAGTCGAGAAGACGTTGCAGGTCGCCAAGGTTGTTCAACTTGAGCACCTCTACGTTTGAGAATCGGACACCGAAGGCTTTCTCGACAGCAAGAATAACGCTCGTATGACTGAGAGAATCCCATCCCGGAATCTCCGCAGCTAGGGTTTCGGCCTCTATCTGCCAATCGTCCAATTTCAACTCTTGTAGAATCACACGTTTCAGGTCGGGTTTGATCATCCCTGCCACACCTCGGATCTGTGCCTTTCGGCCATCAGTTTTTCCCGGCTCCCCTTCCTGCTCGGTTTTCCCGCCGAACTTTTTATCAACCACCGGGGCGGGACAAGGTACACGCTGGCGATAGTGATACCGCTGGCCATACCCGCTTTAACAATCTCCAGTCGCAGCGCCTTTCGGTCGGGATCACTCGTGATTGAGGTCTCTGCTATAACTGCCACGTGCTCGCTTCCGAGCTCCGGGTTTTCCTCTCCAATGCTTACTACCCGCCCAGGGATGACGCCCTGAAGTGCCCCCACGGCATCTTCAACGTCTTCGGGGTAGACGTTATTACCGGCTACTATTATGATGTCTTTTTTTCGACCTATAACGAACAGTTCGCCATCATCCTGAAATCCATAGTCACCGCTGTAATACCACCCGTCGCATAGGACTTCGGCGGTCTTCTCCGGATAGTTCCGGTAGCCACTAAACATCGTGGCAGAGGTAATCGCGATTTCACCTACGCTTCCGGGAGCCACATCAAATCGATTCTCGTCTACGATTCTGACTTCGCACCCTTCGATCGGCTTTCCGGACGACACACAGATGCGAGCGGGAACCCCGTCGGTCACAGGCTCGACCTTCCCGCGCGCCAAGCTGGTTCTATCAACGGCCACTACCGTTGGCGCTAGGCCTATCGGTGTTTGGGTGACCGCGAACGTCGTCTCTGCCATGGCGTAGCAGGCGGACAACGCGGTAGGCCGCAGCCCGTACGGTTGAAATCGCTTTAAGAAGTTTTCGTGGCTTTCGTTTCGAACCGGCTCACTGCAATTGACGATAAGTCGCAAAGACGAAAGGTCAACCTCATGAAGGTCCTCGTCCCTAACCTTGAAGGCCATCATGTTGAAGGCGAAATTCGGCAGCCACGTTACCGTCGCGCGCTCTTGGGTGATGGCTTCCAGCAGCAGAGACGGAGCCATTGCCCACTGAAAGGGATCGATCTGAATGCTCGGGATCCCGAAGATGAGCGGGAGGTGAAACGCAGCGATCAACCCCATGTCGTGATAGAGGGGCAGCCAACTCACGATTTTGTCGGAGTTCGTAAGGGAAATGGCCTCGGCATAACGTTTCACATGTTCCAGCACAGCATTATGCGACAAAAGGACCGGTTTCTGGAGACCCGTCGTCCCCGAAGAGTGCTGTAACAATAGGGGATCCGTAGGAATTAGTTGCGGCGGGTGTTCCTGGAGCAGTTGGCTATCTTCACGGTGGGCCTGCCATTCCAGCGGGAAATGTAGTCCCCTAATTGTGCTGCCGGAACCTGTGACAAGGGGTTCCAGGACGGGCTGCAGTTTCCGCTCAGTGAGGATCCAGTCAAGGCCGGAACGGCGCGACATGCCCTCGATGCCTTGCCGGAACTTATCAGGATGGAGGCGGGGATTCGGATAGGCCAAAATTGCCGGAATGGCGCCCACCGCGCAAACCGCCAAGTATAACGGATAGAGTTGGCTATTGTGATGCTGGATAATGGCGCAGACATCGCCGCGCCGCACCCCTCGCTCCACCAAACACGATGCATACTCCTCCGCGGCCGCTAGCAAAGTTGAAAAGGTCCACCGAAAAGGGGCTTCCCCCCCAGCCCAGTGGATGATTGCCTCGGAATTCGGGCGTTCAGCGGCATTTTTGCACCAACGGGACCACGCCGTTTCGTGTTCAATTCCGACCCCTAGTGGCATACGGAGACTACCAAGGTACAGGTTTCCGCTAAGACTGTCCATCATCGTGGCTCCGCGTAGTACTCTTTAAGCTGTGGAAATCGGCCCCGCGTTTGGAGATTGGAGCCAGGGAGCCCAAAAACCGGCGATGACGTCACTAGAAAATGTCCTCCGCGGAGATGCGTCTCTGGTAGTAAAAGATAGATCTTTAGCACAATAATCCAGCGCAGTAATATTTTGCAGGCATCAACAAGAGTTATTGCTGAAGGCTTCCCAAGCGTACAAGACTGGCGAATCTCACGACGGCGAACTGGCGGATGGGAAACAGGGCAGGTACTACCGAGACCTTTCCGGTGTACTTGTGGCTAGATAGTCTACAGGCAGGCTGCTTGGTGATAGCGCCACACCTCGGGCAGCCGGGCTGTTCGCAGGTACAGGTTGGCTGATGCCTCCTAATTTGTCCAGCGGGGAGTCTAACGGCCGATAAAGAACTGAGGAGACTATTCATGAGTAGACTGAATTTACGAATCGATACTCTTGCCATGCAGACAATTTGGTGCGTTTTGCTTTTGGCCGTTTCGGCGAGTGGGGCGAATCTTACCGTCAAGTCTGGGGGCGGAGGAAATTACACCACAATTCAAGCCTGTGCTACTGCTATGTCTGCTGGTGATACCTGCACGGTCTACGCGGGGACGTATAACGAGAACGTCACGGTATCGGCGGGGACGGCGGGCAATTACAAGACCATCACCGTGAATGGGTCGGACGTAGTCACCGTTCAGTCGTTCACGCTCAACTCGCATACCAAGCTCATTGGGAACTGTTCGACTGTGCCTTCGGCCATCAATAGCTGTGGGTTCAACATCCAGAACACTTCGGCCCCGACCACTGCGGCGTGTATATCCGTACCAAGCTCGTCAACGGACGTTTACATTCGCAATAATGTGCTGTACGCCTGCGGACGGGGTCCGGGGGCCGGGATGATCCAGGGCTCGGCGAACACTTTCATCTATATCCAAGGCAATACCCTTTCCTACTCAGGTGTCACCGTTGCGCAAGCGGGAACCATCAAGGAAGGGAACGGCATTCAGATCGGCGGGGGGTCGGATCATATTCTAGAGGAAAACAATGATCTCTCTCATTACACGCTCGGGTTCTGCTGTGGAGACCAGTCCAACTTTATAATCCGCAACAACGTCGTTCATGACCAATATGAGACGGAAGCTGGAGGCAACGCCCACACGGACGGGTTTTACTTTAGCCCCAATGTCACTACTAACCATAATGTTATCGAAGGCAACTATCAGCACACCGGAGTTGGCCCGAATGCTAAGGGGCTCCTTACACAGGGTCAGTATTCTCCCTGCAATGGTACTTGTACCAACGGTCTGATCTACCGATACAATCTTATCACCGACCTCGGATCAGGGAATACGAGCACCTACGGATGGAACGGCCTCAAGGTATATAACAACACTTATTACAATATAGGTAATCTATGCAACTCGTGCTATGGCGGCTCCGACAATTTCTTCACGGATTCGGGACACGCGACGAATAACTGGGCCGACATAAACAACATATTCTATTTTCCCTCGGCGCAAACAAGCGCAGGGGTGGCGAACCCGACCGGCTCCGACTCGGGTTCCGCCGCCACAGGAACATGGGGCCATAATTTAGCGTACTGCGATGCCAGTGGTGCATCAAACTGCTCCCTTTTTGGGCATATTTACGAGCAAGGAAGCTGGACAGGGGACACCGGAACCATTCTCGGTTATCAGGATCATTCTCCGGTAAATAATCCTAACTTTGTCAATATCCCGGGGAAGGACTTCCACCTACAGGCAGGCTCACCCGCCATTGCGGCAGGAACCTTTCTGACAACCGCGAACGGTTCAGGCAGTAGCAGCACGTCACTTGTAGTGAATGATGCTAACTATTTCCAAGACGGCTACGGCCTTTCCAATGCCTATTCCACGGTAAGCGGCGACTGCATCGCGGTCACCACAGTCACGAATCACGTTTGCGTCAGTGCGGTCAACTACTCGACGAATACGTTGACGCTGGCGAGTCCAATCAGTTGGAGCAACGGCGATCCTATTTGGCTTTATAGCAAGTCGGATGGCGTGCAAGTGTTAACCGGGAGCGCGCCGGACATGGGAGCTTACCCGTATGGTGGCGGTACAAACCCCCCGGCCCCCCCTACGGGCCTCTCGGCTGTTGTTAACTGACACCCGGACAGCATCAACGGAGCATCCCTTCCTGCTTCGGCTGTGAGGCTTTGAGCACTTCCAAAGCCTCCACAACGGGAAGGAGGCGCGCGCCTGATTCTAAGGACCATTGCACGACCTGCTCTAAGAAGTCGGGAGTGCACCCGAACCGGCTGGGTCTTTCACAAACATCGTGAGTCGCAAAAATCAGCCATCCCCGCGCTTGGGCATTCTGATCGATTAAGCGCTTCACCGCCTCGGGATTTTCGCGGCTCTGTTCCAAGAAAAACGCACAAAGCAAGTTGAGATCTGTGGTTCCGGAGTTGAATGTTTGCCCTCCCGGCTGATGCCGAAGAAGAAAGCGTCCGGCTCGCAGGCCACCACCGCGACAGCATAGAAAGTGCCTGGCTGCGACTCGCTTCACCGCCAGCCGGGGCCCGCTGAAGGGGTAAGAGAAGGTTTGAAACGCCGTCCCGGGGAGCACTTCATTGAGAGCCTGCTGATTATCGAGGATTGCTTTCTCATATATGTCAGGAGGGGTGCTCCAGGAATGGCAATGCCCGAAAGTGTGGCATCCGAGTTCGTGCCCCAGTCGTGCAAGTTCTTCGAGATCCTCCGTCTGGTACATCGGCCCCATCTGAGATTGTTTTCCGGCCAGGCTCAGGGACACATAGTACGTTCCGAGGATGTCATATCGGGTCAGGATCGAGCCAGCCTCAAGGAATGCCGACCGGGGGAAGTCATCGAAAGTAAAGGAAACCAGGGGAACCGGGGTCCTTACGGCGAGTTGCCTTCTGGAAAGCGCCCTGGTTGCCTCCCCTGCAATCCGCTGCCGTGCCCTAGCGAGGTAGCTGCCCACCGCTCTGTGCGCCTGCTGGCTCACTTGTATTCTCCAACGGGCTCGACGACCGGACTCGTGGCTATTCGTATAGGGGCGAGGTCGCGTAGAACGCTCGCAACTTGGCGGAAAGGCGCACAGCCGAAATGCAACAGGATTACACTGCCGAGGTAAAGGATGAGAAATGTCGATGAAATAATGATGCTTGCCTCCAGCGCGGCGCCAGCCCCTGTTGGAAGAGCCCACACTGCCGTGCCTCGGAAGATCGCTGCCGTTCCAAAGCACGCCAACAACGATGCAGCGGCATACCTCCACACAGCAGCTACGAAAGCTGAAATGCCAAACCCGATCGGCCGGCCAGCATACCAGAAGGACGGAATGAGAAGGGTCCAATAGGAGACGCTCCATGCCAACGCGATTCCCGCAGCGCCCCACGGCAATGCCAGAATAAACAACAAAGCCGTAGCAGTTGACTCGATCACCGTCCAGCGAAGCCAGCGTCCCGGTTGCCCGATGGAAAGGTGGATCCAGCCGACGGTGCTAGTGAGCAGCAGGCCTGCGATTCCCGGTCCGAACAGCTGGAAGATTCTGCCGGCCTCCGACCATTGTGGCCCGAGTACGATCCGCACTACATCCCTGCCAACCAAGGTAAGATCGGCACTCACTGCCAACCCGACGAATGCAATCATTCCAAGCGCACTGGCGAGATACCGCCTGAAGCGGGGCGGATCCTGATTCAGCCGGCTCAACGCTGCCAGGGCCACGTTGTCGAGCGGCGCAGTGAGCTGGCTAGCCGCAAGGGCGAATAAATCATATGCCTTTTTGTAGAGTCCAAGGGTCGCCGCATTAAATCGCCAGCCAACCAGAAGATTGTCGAAGTTTCTCGCAAAATAATTCGCGCTGAACCTGGCATACACTGTTGCGGCGAAGCCCAAGAAGGCGCGTGTCCCCACGCCCCGCCGTGGCGGGCTCGGAATCCACCTGCATAGCCATAAGGCTCCGATCGTCAAGCTGAGCACCTGTGCGACATTGCCTCCTACCAGCGCCCAATATCCCCACCCTCTCAGGGACAGTACAATCGTGACTGCGGTATAGGTCACAAGAGCGACAAGATCATTCGCGGAAACAGCGGTGAACCGCATCGCTCGCTTGAGGAGAGCCGAGTGCACGGTGCCGGCTCCGTTAACGAAAATCGCGATCGATGTCCCGGCCGTGACAGGCACAACCAGCGCATTTCGGAAGAATCGCGCGAGCAGGGGCCCCGACGCGGCAAACCCGAGCGTCAGGATCAGCCCGATCACGCACGTGATCCAGAAAAGATTGCTAGCCTGAGATTCGTTGATCTCTTCACGTTGAATGATAGCCTCGCTCAAGCCACTTGTGCCGAAGCTCATCAGCAGCAGACTGAACGTTGTGACCATCGCCACGACGCCGAAATCGGTAGGCGTCAGCAACCTGGCTAGGAGCACCGTGCCGATTACGCGTAGTCCCAGCGAGAGCGCTGCGGCAGAGAGCGTCGCGGCCGCGCCTCGAACCGCAAGGCGGCGCAATTCGCCGCCGCCTTCGGCTACAGGGTGAAAAGTGCCGCTGGGGTCAAATGGGATCATTCCGTCTCCTAGGCAGAGCAACGAAGCGCCGGGACTTGATGTTTCCTAGCCGGACCGCATGCGTCTTAACGAGCGGCGCCGCAACCCGGTCGAGGTGCTCTCCCTCGATCAAGTAACCGCCCGGCCCGCGAATCTCGGGGTTCAAGACCGTCTGCTTGCGTAGAGCCGGTGGCCGCCGAAAAGCCTAACCTCGAAGCCGGATTCACCTAACAGCTTCCCGAGATCGTCGGCCTTCCGGTTCCCCAGAGTATGCGTTTCCATCGAGATCCGATTTATCTGCCTAAGCCTTGAGGTCGCATTCTCGAAAATCTCGTATTCCGCGCCTTCGCAATCCATTTTCAAGTAGTCTATCTTCGCCAAAGAAAATCGTTCGAAAATGTCATCAAGTGTGCAGCACTCAACCTCGAGTTTGGCTTCTGATGAATTCAGGACCAAGCTGTGAGACCCGGGATCTATCGAATCCAAAACCATCGTTCGACGGCCTCGGCTGCCAGCGACCGCTTGGTTCACACACGTCACATTATTGAGTTTGTTCTCGTTCACGTTCTTACATAATATGCGGTAGTTATCGGGAAACGGCTCGAACGACAGAACGCGTGATGCTCTACACACCGTTGCCGCATAGGTCGAGAATGTTCCGATATTAGCGCCGATGTCGACCACTATATCGCCCGGCGCGACCCGATACCCAAAGTAGTCATATTTCCGATAGGCCCATATCTCATCGATCATGTAGACATCCGAGCCATTGCGACGGGTATTTAGATCGATGCCACACCGCATTTTGTAAGAGGTCGCCGATCCGTCGCCCGGCCCGTTGAAATATTCTTGAAACCACTTTGGCCAGTCCTCGCACACTTGGACAATTCGCAGGCCACCGTAGAGCTTATGTAGGGGGCGGAAACGCTTCATTTGATACACTCCTGTTGTCATTGATAGGCTGAGTTCGACGCAGCTATTCGCCAGATGCACCGTTTGTAGTATGAAGATCCTGGGCATGAACCCTGTATTTCATTCCGCCGCCCTTCCGACCGAGCGACGCGGTTGCGCGCCGAGCCGGCCGGATCCGACCCCCAACGCTTCCATCTCGATGGAGGGGGCAGGCTTAATCAGCCGTGCTGTGAGGAACTCGACGATTCGCTCGGAAGCATTACCATTGCCGTACGGGTTGGGCCGACTACTCATCCAATCGTAGCGAGCCGAGTCGTCAAGGAGCGAACTTACGGCTTGAAAAATTCCTTCAGGATCGGTGCCCGTGAGACACGCAGTTCCGGCTGCAATTGCTTCGGGTCGCTCTGAGACTTCGCGCATTACCAGAACCGGCTTGCCCAAGGCCGGTCCCTCTTCCTGAATCCCTCCGGAGTCTGTGAGCAGGATATCAGCACGCTGCATACAGGCGACAAAGGAGACGTAGTCCAGCGGGGCAAGCAGCTTGACGTTGGGTACTCCGTCGAGAATCTCATGTACCGGGGCCTGAACGTTGGGGTTCAGGTGAACGGGATAAACGACCAGGACATCGCGTCGTCTCTCTGCAATCGCTCGAATTGCTTCGCAGATTCGGCGAAACGGGAGGCCGAAACTCTCTCTTCGATGAGCCGTTACCAGGATAATGCGCAACCCATCGGTCGCGCCCAAGCAGTCGACGGCCAGGCTCGGTTCCTTACGCAAGCGTGCCTGTGTGAGTAACAGGGCATCAACAACCGTGTTCCCAGTAACGCATATGTTGTCCGGATTTACTCCTTCGAGGAGCAGGTTCTTCCGCGAGACTTCGGTGGGAGCGAAATGAAAGTCCGACATGTGGGTCGTGAGACGGCGGTTGACCTCTTCTGGGAAGGGATCATTTTTCTTCCCGGTGCGAAGGCCGGCTTCGATGTGCCCAGCAGGAATATGGCAGTAGTACGCAGCGAGAGAGGCGGCAAGCGTCGTAGTTGTGTCTCCCTGCACAAGCACCACGTCGGGCCGTTCCCGCCTCAGGACTCCGTCCATCCCGGTCAGACAGGCTGCAGTCACGTCTGCAAGACTCTGTCCCGCCTTCATGACCCCAAGATCATGGTCGGGCCGCAGACCGAAAACTTCTAACATCTGATCGAGCATTTCCCGGTGCTGCCCGGTCACGCAAATCTGGGTCGAAAAACTCTCAGCATGTTTCCGCAACGCCAGCACTACCGGCGCTAGTTTGATTGCCTCGGGCCGCGTTCCGATGACCACCATCACTTTTTTTGGCTTGGGAATATCCATCCTTTGCTCCTAAGTAGTCCAAACCTCGTAAACCTACAATCATAGAACCCGTCGCAAACACTCGTTAGGTAGCGGCGAATCAGGTGATCCTGGAAAGCGTTCATCGAGATCGAAGATTGCTTCATTGATAGCTGGTTACTTCGTGTGCTTGCAAGGCATCGGTGACTTGCCCGTTCGTGCCGCTCCGATCCAACGTCGCGGTCGCAGCCACTGACCTACCAGTTGCTGCTGCAAGCCGAAGGCCGACAGTAATCATTGGCTTCTCCACTCCGTGATACATTGCGAGTGGAATTAAGATTGATAATGCTAAACATACCGCGCCTTGTATCCAGAGGTCGGTATGTCTTAGCAGAATGAACGCAACCCAGAATGCCAGGGAATGCCCTAAGTATATTCCATATGAGTACTTGGCAATGATTGCCGCAAAGGTGCGAATCCAACCACTCCCTACCTCACGAAACCGCGAAACTGTAAGACCTAGTATCAGGCACGCAAGCCACTTTGATAGTGTCGCCGCGTGGGGGATTGAGGTCATGCCTGCGAGTACCCTTAGCGCAACGCACGAGGTTATTACGGTCGGCCACCCGAAAAATGGCAATGTCCTTCGCGTTGCAGACCACAGTCGATATCCAATGATTCCGGCAAGAAAGCACGGGGTGTATTGGAGTACGAGAGGTATTCCCTTGAGCCACTCGTGCGCATTTGCCGGAGTTACTATCCACATGACGACAATGAACGCTACATCGAAAGCCCACAGGCAAATTGGGAGCCACGAAGAAGAAAACCGGCGCACGATAACAAAAAGAAAAGGAAGGACAATGTACATCTGCACTTCGTAGGGCAAACTCCACAGTACTGCTGGATATGATCCGCTCCGAGTCAGGTTTTGCGTTAGGGTCAGGTTAGACAGCACGGCAAGAAATCGGGGCCGGGAATAGACGAGGTCGGGAAAGGCAGGCGCGCGTGCTGCAAGCATGACTAGGACCGTTGCAATACTAAGCGGATATATACGAAATGCCCGCCGAATATAAAACACCGTGAACAACCGCGAACATGAAGTGGAGCGGAGGCGATCTAATGACAGCATCAAGACTAGACTGGTGTGAACAAAAAAAATGAGGACACCGGTTTGCGCGAAGTCATAGATAGTGACTCGTCCAAATGTTTTCTCAATATGTAACACCTGTAGGGCATGACCGAAATATACTGTCAAAACAGCGTAGGCACGGAGAAAGTCGAGGTTTGCAGAATCAGTTTTGGCACTCATTTCAGGTTTTCCTTCTATGGAACTTCTGACAGCCTTACGGCTCCTCATATCCCTGGAGAGGAGTTCCCCATCGAGGACCTCGCGGAATTTGATCGGTGCTTTGGAAATGTTGTTTCTGGAGTGTCGCCGATCGAATCGTCAAACGTCTGCTGCGACATCGCAGAGAACGCTGGCCTCGCCGCCGTTCTCAAGATCGTTCACACACTTTACTCTTGCCATTCTGGAGGGCGGAAGGTCTGGTTTCGGACCCCGGCCCACAACCCAATTCAATACCTGAGTCGAACTCTTCGCCTTCGCTTCCCACGTCAAGCATTCCCGCGCGTAGGTCATGCCTTGCCGCCGGAGGCGCCGGAGAAGATCCCGATTGCCCGCAAGTTCGCTCAAGACGTTTTCGATCTCTGTTACTACATCATCCTCATTGGTAGCGCGGATTTTGTAGCCCACCTCGGGATGGACAATATCCCCGGGGCCTCCGTAGTCCAGGATCACGGGGACGCAGCCGTTCGCGAGACCCTCAAAGACCACGCCGCCGCCTCCCTCGCGAATTGCTGGCAGCACTACCACATCCGCAGTACGCAATCGTTTGAGAACCTCCGCATGCTCGAGCCACCCTGGGAAATCCACGTTTGACTCGACACCAAGTGATCGCGCAAGTTCCTCAAGGTTCTTTCGCTCCGGGCCATCGCCGATGAGCGTAAAGTGCGCTGCGTTGGTTCGAAGAAGTGAAGCGGCGCCGCGCACTCCAAGATAGCAAGCCTTTCGGCGCACCAAGCCGCCCACGAAAATTAGCTGAAGTTTGGCGCCGGCCTCCGGCTTGCGTGAGTCGACCGTACACTGGGAGCGAGCAATCCCATTCTCCGGGATAAAGAACAACTTCTCGCTGTACACGCCGAACTCGTTCCGCATGTGGGACGCAGCGAGGATGATTGCCGACGCGCAACGATACGTGGACCGTGAAAAAGGCATGAACCGGTACAGATTCCTCAGGCTAAAGTTCTTTTCGTCCGGCTGGCTAAAACCCGGCGCGCACCGCAACCCTCCATTGAGCGGCCCAATCACGAATGGAATGGGCCCGTTGCGCAGAAAGAAGGCGAAGGGACTGGGCAGCGCCGGTGACATCGGGTTGAGGCGTAGAACGACGTCAAACTCACCCGCACGGATACGGCGCCGCAACTTTCGCCAGGCGTGCCATTCAAAAGCAACAGATACCGGATACTTGAAACCAGTCAACGCCTGGCTGTCATAGTTGTATTTGAATATCCATCGAAAACCCCAGTTAAAGATGCGGTCGAGCAGTGGCGTCCTGACCACCTCGATCGACCGAAACGGCGCCTTTGAGCGCCGCAGAGGAGCCTCAACTGAGGAGTGCGCGACCAGAGTAACATCATGGAGTTTGGCGAGCGCTGCCGCGTGATTAAAGCTGACCAACGAAATGCTCACATTCTCTGGATTGCATTGTTGCCCTATCAACAATATGCGTAACCGATTCATATCACTCTCGTCCATAATCGCCGTTTCACCTATAGTCTGTTGTTGATTTCAGAGGGCGTCAGCGCGGTCTGCCCGAACACGCCCAGTCTGACTGTCTTCCTTAAGTTCCTGTCATCATGCCGTCCACGTTATCGGCATCCAGGTTACTTCGTCCAATCTATTTCTCTATTTCGCTTACTCAGTGAAAGAGTAGGCTGGCGCCTTGCGTCGCATACGCCGGTTTCTCGTCAGACGCAAGGTTTGCTGGTCGCAGCTGACGGCGTCTATGGCTATTTGGCAACGACACGGCCTGCCGGGCGCCGATGATGACCAGGAGCAACAAGAACCAAGAGACGGTATTGAACCTGAATCCCGCCTCACTAAATTCATAGAAAAGTGCGCAGATAAGAAATCCAAGAAACAGGCAACCCCGTTCAGGGTCTTGACGAATGTGCGAAGTGATCCTTTTGTATCCTGTTGCTAGCAGAAGAGCGATAATGCAAATTCCCGCCCATCCAAGATTCAAATAAACCTCAACGTAGCCGTTGTGCGCCTCGTTGATGATTTCATTGGGTAGTGCATGACGCATGAATTCGAGTCGCGACCCGAGCCAAAAGGTCTCGAAACCCGTTCCGATCAACGGGTTTGTATGCAGGCTCAGGACCAAGGCCCAGATCTCCTTCCGTCCGGTAAGCGAGGGATCCTTTCCCAACGACTCGACCATACCTCCGCCGGGATCGAAAAACAGGGCAACTACAGCAGCGCCAAGCACACCGAGAAAAGCCAAGTGCACAAGGCCGGGCCTCAGCGGACGGCGGCTCGCTAGCCACAACACACCCGCGGATGACGCATAGCCCACCATGGAGGTGGTGGAGTTGCACAGGTTGAGCAGGTATATACTAGTCGCTATGATCGTTCCGTAGGCCAGCATGCGGCGCCACCGACCGCGACGCTTCCGCTCGCGATAAACAGACAGGAGCATCCACAGGAAAAAGACGCCATACATCATGCACATGATTCCGAGCTCGTTCTTCTGTGAGGTCACTCCGACGGGTTCCTGCGTCCAGCTATTCGTTGGCCGTCGGCCGAGCTGGGGATAGTATCTGATGAACAGGATCGACACCGGAAAGAGGAAAAAACCCAGTCGGGTGAGGATGGAACTCAGGGCGGCGAACGGGTCCGACTCGATGAGGATGATGAGGACCATTTCGACGTCGCCGAGCGCTCTGATCCATCGCTTGAAGGTAACGAAAGGAAAGTCCGACCAGACAACGCTGAGCAGACAGAACGAAAAATACACCAGGATCAGGCTGTTCTTTTGCAGCATTGGCCCGACCTTGTCCCTTTTGCAAGACAGCACGATCAGCGCTGCTAACTGTAGGAGGACGCTGACACTCATGTCAAAAGGACTTCCGTCGACATAGGCCTGGCTCATGCCAGCCCCTCCGTTTGGTGACATTCCGAGCCACCACGAGAGAGGATGCGTAGTAGTCACGAGAATCCACATAGCCGGAATCACAAGGGCCTTGGAAACCCGAGTTTTCTCCCCTCGATCGAGAAAGAAGAGGCCCGCGATGCCGATTCCGCAAATGAGAGAGGCTGTAGCCGGCTGCATTCAGAAGCTCGTTAGGTAATATTTCCCGCTCGGGCGGCGCTTTCGCCACCTTGGTTGCGTTGTCAGAACCGCCGCTTGAGCTAGCCGACCCCAAAGTGCACGCAGAACACGCGGGTCGCCCATCCCATTCACGCGACGTTCCTGTCGTCCCGTGCTCCAATCCAGGCCCGGCTGGTTGCTCGCAGAACCGAGTTGCTCACGCCTTACGCGAAAACGAGCCGGTACAGGTCGTTAGCTATCTTGGACCTTTGTCTTGCAATATCCACTGCTTCCACGGTCGCCACAGTTAGCAGCGCGGCCAACAGCAGAGAGGCGAGCGAGGCGCCGACACCGTGCTGAGATAACCAAGAAATCCTCCTTAGTCCCTGCAAGATCGCAATTTGCGCGATGTAGCCTAGCAGCGAGTACTTCCCGAGCAAAATCATGCGTCGCCGCACCGTCCCAGCTGTCGCTAGCCTGCTGCCCGCGGTATACAGGAGCGCCGTGGTGAGGATCACGCTAACAATCTCTAACGGCAGTGGTACGCCCCAAATTGTGATAGCAGCTAAAAACAAGCAATACAGCGTAATCAGTATGTACGGATGGCTTACGAGAGATGATATCTGCTCCCTTCCCGCAAACCCAACTACGACCCCCAAAACACCAACCATCAGTAAATCAAGATAAACATTTTCTAAGTTCCAGAACCTGATGAATATGACGGCTGCGATTAACACATACAGTGTGCAATAAAAAGCATATCTTACTCGCCTGGCTAATATCACCCCAGCCGACACAATGAGCAGATAGGCGATGGGTACAAGAATGTTAAATATGACGCTTTTTTGCCCATCAGCCGCCCTGGAAGTCCCGACTACAAACGCCGCCCAGCTAAGACTCCGCAGCGATTTCCCCCAAAGTGAATACGAGACTTGAATGTGCGATAGAGCGGCGTAGACGAGCGCGTTCAAAACCAGAAAGACGATGAGAAGCTTAAGCCCTCGAACGAACAAGCGCTTGGGCAAGCTTCGCCCGCTATTGTCGTAGCGACGCAATTGGATCTGCGAGATCATGAAGCCGGTGATGAAGATAAAGGAAGGAGTCAAGAAGCGAAGGTAGTCATAATATTGACCATGTGGTCCAAAAAAGTAGTTAAGCCAATGGTATAGAACCATAAACAGCACAAGAGCTCCCTTTGTGAAGTCAATGGCCGTATCGCGAGAGAGTTCTGTTGGTTTCGGTTTGGTGCTCGACAACTGACTGTCCGCCAGAGCGCAGAGTTCAATATGCTCTGATCTAGGGTGCTTAGACATTGGCTCGTCTTTTACTCTCAATGTTTCAGCATCCCTTCCGCCCAAGTTTTGGCTGCTTTGGCTTTGCATCTGGGGTCCTTTCCGGTCTGATGAGATCGGACTCGCGCTCTGCGCTGTTTCTACCGCCAGCCCAATGCGCACCCTCTTGATGCGCACCATCCAGTTCCAGCGATTGGGCCGGGCCAATCTTTTGTTCGTATGGCTCGGTCGCAATCAAAATGGCGCGGTGCGATAGGTTCGAGAGTATTTCTCTGTCGGTGGTACGACCGCGAAGACTGCCCGGCCGGGCCGGCGTGTTATCAGCTGTCGATGAAAAGGCGGTGAATCAGCTCTACCGTG
>Ga0210405_10001225_pt1 | contig 30421 bp, 25 predicted proteins | sample IncBWH11MmetaG_FD_155492 | JGI IMG/M metagenome (GOLD analysis project Ga0210405, IMG submission 155492) | Forest soil microbial communities from Barre Woods Harvard Forest LTER site, Petersham, Massachusetts, United States - Inc-BW-H-11-M | ecosystem: Environmental > Terrestrial > Soil >...
CAAGTTTCATGCCTCCCAGTGACAACCACCTGCCGGTATCCGATCGACATTCAATTGCGATCATTACGCTTGCGGAAGACATGTTTCGCGAGATGCGGCGGGAGCTGTCGCCCGCGTTTCGCGTCAAGCTTGCGAGCGACGAGGAACAAATCAAGGGTCTGATCGATGATCTTGACGTCCACGGCATTGTGCTCGACCTTGAGAGCATCGGGGACGGGCCTGCAGATGCGATCGATGTCCTGGTGGAAATCCGTCGTTTACGGGAGGATCTGATCCTGGTGGCGATTACCGAGTCAACCAGCAGCGAGCTCCCGTTGCAGGCTACGCAGGCTGGGGCCGACCACTTTTTCCTGAAGCCGGTGGACGGGGAACAGTTGCGCGTGCTCCTCCTGCAGACGATAGAAAAACGCGCCTTGCAGTTCGAAGGCCAGTGGCTGCTACAACAAGTCGAAAACCGGTCAGCATTTGCAGGCCTGATCGGCGGAAGTGAGGCAATGCGCAAGGTTTACCGCGCGATCGAGGCGGTGGCCGGGTCGAATGCCAACGTGGTGATTCGGGGCGAGAGCGGCGTAGGCAAGGAACTCGTCGCGCACGCGATCGTGCAGACGGGAGAGCGTCGCGATCAGCCTTATATTTGCCTCAACTGCTCGGCACTTCCGGAGAGTCTGATTGAATCCGAGTTGTTCGGCCATGAGAAGGGTGCCTTCACGGGCGCTGATACCGCTAAGCCGGGCATGATTGAGGCTGCGCATGCAGGGACTCTTTTTCTGGACGAGATCACGACGCTGCACCACGGCCTGCAGAGCAAACTTTTGCGCGTTCTTCAAGACCGCATGGTGCAGAGGCTGGGAGGAAGGACCGCGAAGAAAATTGACTTCCGGCTCATCACCGCAACCAACGACGATCTGGAAGCCATGGTGCGCATGGGCAGATTCCGCGAAGATCTGTATTACCGCATTAACGTGGTCCCGATCTCCGTGCCGCCGCTACGCGACCGTCAGGGCGATATTCCGCTGCTCGTCGAGCACTTCCTGAGACTGTACTGCACGTCTAACAAGAAGCCGGTGAAGCAGTTGCAACCGGAACTCATGGAGATTCTCGAGGCATATTCCTGGCCGGGAAACGTGCGGGAACTCGAGAATGTCGTTCAACGGTTGGTGATCATGAGCGATGGACAGGTGGTTGCCGCTCACCACTTGCCCCAGCAATTGTTGACCTCGAGCGCTGCCAGCCAGGAGGCCATTCTGATCCCGGAAGGTGGGGTGGACTTCGACGCGGAAATGCAGAAGATCGAGATCGCTTATCTGAACGCGGCCTTGCGCCGAACCAACGGCAAGAAGACCGCGGCTGCACAGTTGCTTCGGATTGATCCGCAACGAATGAAGTATCTCTGCCGAAAACTAAAGTTGTAAAGCAAGTGTCCGAATACGGTTAATAATTAACCGTGTGAAGGTTAATAATTAACCAAGGTGAATTTGCTACCGGTATGCGCGCCTTGGCGGCAAGCGGCCACTTAACGCAGATCCAACAAAATCAACTACATACAAGGAGTTAGTAGTTTTTTGGAGTTTGGTGCCGCGCTTGCAATACAAGGAGGCATGTAACGGAACTCAAAATCTGGTAAGGACAAGAAGGAGAAAAGAAAAATGACGATCCAGAAGAAATCTCTGATCAGCAGCCTCAGCACCACCAAGAAAGCGATCGTGGCGAGCACGTCCTTGACCCCGGCGACGACACAAGGAGCGCGCACGGCGGCCCCGCGCACGGCGGCCCCGCGCACGGCGGCCCCGCGCACGGCGGCCCCGCGCAACGTGGCCCCGCGCAGTGTAGCCCCGCGCAGTGTAGCCCCGCGCAAAGTAGCCCCGCGCAATGTAGCCCCGCGGTCCATCTCACCCCGTAAGATCAACTAGAGGCTAGCAAGCGCCTTGCCAGAAAAATCAAGGAGCTGCCAAGAGAGGCAGCTCCTTGACGCTTACCAGAGCTTACGTCCAGCGAAGTTGGTCAACGTCTCCCAAGTTAGGCTTGCCGCACTCCGCCTCTTTACAAACACTTTTCCGGTACCGCTCATACCTTCCCGCAAGGAGCGATCAGCATTTGGGATGAGAACGATCGCTTCGTAGAACTGCGGGGGACGGATTCCTTGGTACTTGTGCTTGGCCCGCACATCCGGCACGAGGTCGCTGGCGGCCGGCGCCAAAGAGGCGAGAGAACTTGTGTACGACTTCCCCAACGCCGTTACGAAGATACTGGCGGGGCTGCCGACATGCACCTTCCGGATCTCGGTTTCGGGCACATACATCCGAGCTTGCATAACAGACATGTCGCTGATTTCCGCAAGCGTTGCCCCTGCCTTCAGCCGGGAGCCGATTGCATCCTGCAGTCGTGCTGTCACCACTGTACCGGCAATGGGTGAGTTGAGGGTCAGCTGTGCTTCACGTTCATGGAGCAAGCGGCTCTGTTCAGCGAGCTGTTCCCACTCGTGCTCGGCAGGACCGTAGTCGCGATGATTCATTTGGGCCTGAGTCGCCCGCGCCGAGGCAACTTGGAGGTTGGCATTTGTAACGGCGGCCTCACTTGCCATGTCCAGGTTGCCAAGAACAGCAATCGTTTCTCCGCTTTGAATGCTCTGGCCCTCTTTGGTCAATACACGGAGAACAGTTCCGGGTACTTCGGCCCGGACGATCGACCGGTGTGCCGGTTCCAGCGAAACGCGAGCCTCCACAGTCTCCCGCCAAACAGGAAAGAAAAAAAGGAGCAGGATAGCCGGCGCGATGCTGAATCGCAGCATGGGCGTCCACAAGCGAAGGATTCGATCTTTTTTGTCGAGGTATACGGTGTTCATAAATCGGCTGAACGTCCGAATACGAGATTTAAACAGCATGAGAAACAAAAAGGTCGCTGGCAGAAAAGCCCACTCCGGGCTGAAGCGATAGAAAATGTTCCTGCCGAATCGCACCACGAAGTACAACAGGGAGTAGCTGTACAAACCCGATAACAGCGCATAAATCACAAAGAACAGCCTCAAACGCGAGGGAACATATTCTATCTCGACTGGCAAACCGAAGCTGTTCTTCTTCACCCATCCTGAGAGCAGGGCAGTAGACCTCTCTTTGAGCTCGGTGATTTCGAAAAGCTCTGTAAAAACGAAGTAGCCGTCCAGTTTAATGAGGGGGTTCAGGTTCACCAGGGGAACGATGATCCCGGTCATCAGCACGACCTTGTATGCGACATCGTGAAGGGTCGCACCCGGAGGCGTTCCCCACCAGACAAATGTCGAAACTGCGCAAACCAGCATTTCCACCCAGATTCCGGACATCATGGTGGCAATGCGCATCCATTTCCCGCCATAGACCCATGCTTCTGAAACGTCACAGAAGAAACACGGGGTCAGGTAAATCAGCAGGAATCCCATCTGATGCACTTCGCCACCGGTGTGTTTGCAGCTCAGACCGTGCGAGGACTCGTGCAGGAATCCGAGTATGCAAACCAGCAGCCAGAATTCGACAATATCGGAGAAGCTTTTCTCGGTGAACGTGTAATATCCCAGGGTATCGTTCCAGATTTCTCGCCAGTTAGCAGCGAAAACGCAAAACATCAGAGCGAAGACTACAAGGCTCGATAAGACAAACCAAGGTGCGTAGATAAAGCGTAACTTGCTATAGGCCCAATCAAGAAAGCTGTTCGGGTCCCAGGCTGAGAAGCGGATCTCGGCCAAATTGCCGAATTTCGATTTCTTGGCCGTTCTCTCTCTCCGCTCTGCCATCATTTTTTCCATGAGGGCAATGTTTTTCTCTTGGGGGGTCCGGTACCAGAATTGGCTGTCCTTTAACTGCTCGGCGAAATCCTGGATATGGTTCTCGTCGTACAGTTGGTTGGTCCGTGCGGTCAACATGTCGGCTATCTCGGCATAGGAACGCTGGCCGTCGAACAATTGCAGCAGTGCCCACTGCTCGGGAGTTACTCGGTAGTAATCGTGGGTATCAGGCACCAGCACCATGACGATCGGTTGGCCAGCTTCGATCTGAACACGGGTAATCAAGTGGGGATCAAGCGCCGGCAAGCGTTCAAGCTTGGCCTTTCGCACCGGCAGCTCGGGCAATGCAGCGTTGAGCGCTTCTGTAAGATTCATTGCCGGGGGGTCAAGCGAATCGCAGCCGTCATCCCGGGATGAAGATCGGGTGCAGCGGCGACCAGCTCTACCATGACATCAAATGTGCCACTGGAAGGATCTACAACCGGGCTCAGCTGAATAACTCGAGCTTTGTGTCTCGCGGCCTCCACGACGGGCGAGGTGACCCAAAGCTCTTCTCCCCTTTTGACCCGGCCGAGGAACCGCTCGGGCAAGGTAAACTTCATTCTCAACGGACCTTCAGCCGTCACCCAGAAGAGCCGGTCTCCGACCGCGACCCTTTGTCCCGTGCGAACGTATCGGCGCGCAACAATGCCGTCAAAAGGCGCCCGAATCTGTGTTTTCTCGAGCTCCAGTTGCAGCGATCGTTCGGTGTCCTGGGCATTGACCAGTAACTCCTGGACTCGCTTCACGTCCCATTTGTCCGACTCCGCCTTGTAGCGCGCATGCTCCAATTGTTCCTTGGTGAGGATCTGTGCATCCCACATTTTCTCCGCGCGTCGGTAGTCCGCCTCGAGCACCTTGGCTTCGGCCTCCCAGTTCTTCAGATCAGCTTCGATGCTGCGCGTCTTCGCACGGGCTGCCTCCAGGTCGGCCGAGATCTGCCGTGAATCCAGTTCCGCGAGCAACTGATTCCTCTTCGCGCGCTGTCCGGGCTCCCCGATCGTGCGTAGGATTATTCCCTCCCGCTGTGCGGTAACGTCTACCTGGTTCTCAACCACCAAAGGACCGGACGCTATATAGGAATCATCCTGGGGCGAAGGCGGTAGTTGAACCGAGGCAGCATTTACGGACGCGGGAATGGGGTCATTGAACGAGGTGGATGTGCGCTCACTACAACCTTGCAGAACGACTGCGGCCAGGGCCAATGACACTCGTGTTGATACGAAACGACCGGGCTTCACTAGGACCTCCATCCTTACCACCCGAACCAGGACCACAACTTGGAGTAGAGCCATTGTCCAGGGCCACGCAAAAACACGTACCCGGCTGGATGCCATCCGACAGATACCTTGCCGCGCCCTTGCATGCCGGTGCGAATCGCGTTCTCGTTGTTGGGAAGCGTGACCCGGGCGAAGAAGACCAAACGATCCGCCTGCACGGATGCTCGGGGGCTGACTACCACAACCTCTCCACGAAACGTTCGCGTGGGAAAGCCCTCGAGCTTGATCGCAGCACGCTGCCCGGCTTTGAGCAGTGGTGCGTCCGTTTCATCGATCGCTACATCCACAGTCGCCTGCGAAGTGTCCTGCACTTCGGCGAAGGTGTCACCCAGGGCGAGATGCCTCCCGACCAGGTTCTCCAGATGCGGAGTAGCTATCACTCCTTCGATGGGAGACCGCAGCTGAGTCTTACTCAACCTTTCTTGCGCCCGCTTCAGTTCGGCGCCCCAATAGTCCGCTTGTACCTGCTTGATTCCGGCTTCAGTTCCATCATTGGTCGCCAGTGCCCGGTTCATCTCCGAAAGTGCTGTCTGGTACTTAGAGCGGGCTGCCGCCAGTTCGCCCTCGTAGTTCCAGGGCTCCAGCTCGGCAAGGACCTGGCCAGCCTTCACTCGGCTGCCCTCACGTGCGTAGACCGCCTTAACTATGCCTTCTATCTCGGGCATGACCTGCGCCGCGTGCACTGGGGCCACAGTGGCATCGCCGTCTACCCGCAGGAGGAGGGGACACAGGAGCAAGAAAAGCAGGGCAGTTACGACCAAGGCAATTATGGCCTGTCGACGCCTTTTCTCCATGGCGAGAAACTTGCGCTTGCGCTTGAGTACCGGCTCCAGCACTGAGATGAAGGGCACTTCCTTGTACATCTGGGCATTGCGGAGGGCGACCGTCGCCTGGGCAGCCAATACCTTGATCATTTCCAGGTGGGCCTCGCTCAGGAAATCGGGATCGCTGCTTTCAAAAGAGAGAACACCCACTCGGCCCGACTCGTCAATTAAGGGCAGACCATAAAAGGCGTGCATACCGCTTTCGTCGAAATAACGCGCGAACTTTGCCTTGGTTTCCTCACGAGGGTCGTCGATTTCTTCTCCATGCTGCCGGATGTAGATGCCGTCGTTGGAGAGCGCCGCCCAGCGCAACAACTCCTCCAACGGCTTGATTTGGGGATCATTTGAATCTATTTCCCTGCGTCCTGATACAGCCCCCAGCCGAAGTCTTCCAGCCTGCTCCACTGCGATGGCAGCCCGCTCGTAAGGGATCGCGGCCTGGGGTCCGTTTACGATGGCCTGCATTACGCGCTCAAGATCGAGCGTCGAGGTGATCTCCTGGCTGACGGTGACTAACGCCTGGAGAATTTCCACCTTGCGTTCGGCCAGAAGGAGACTGGCATTGTGTAGAGCCAGAGCGGCTGATTCGTTCAGGCTCGTAAGGACAAAAAGATCGTCCTCATCGAAGGGAGTCCCATCGAGTCGGTTCACGGCCTCAACCACTCCGACCAGAGATTGCTTGTCCATCAGAGGCGCAATAATGATCGAGCGCACCGCCGCGTCGCCGGCGTTCGCGTTCCTCCGAATTAGCCGTACGTCGGCAGGATCATCGATGAGGACCGACTCGCCGGTGTCTGAAACATCTCCGGCCAACCCCTCTCCGCCCTTCTGCACCATGTTTGGTTCGGTGGTGGGGTCCTCGCCCGCTCGGTGCATCAGTAGAATGCTGCCGTCTTCACGGACCAGCCAGACGTTCACGGCTTCGCACTCAAGCATCTCCCGCATTTTCCCGCCGATGATCGGCAACAGCTCGTCCATTTCCAAAGTCGAGCTGAAAACTTTTTCGATGTCGTAAAACTGGGTAAGCCGGGTGATGGAGGTCAGCGAACCGTGCCGCTCCTGCTCGTATGCCAAAGACGACACCAGCGATGCCGCTGCTATCTCCGCAAGCGGCGCGAGAGCCTCCATCTGATGACGTTCTAGTGGCTCATCGAAGCTCAATAGTTCAATTGCTCCTACAAGGGTCTCCCCTTGCAGAAGCGGTACACAAGCGAGACCTTTAACGGTTCGACGGACATTCAGATGGGCGTAGTCCTCGCGGACCAGATTGCTACCTTCGAAGACAACCGTGCGGGGATCCTGGAATACGGCGCCGAGCGTCCCGGAATCGGCGTTCACCGTGGGATCGGGCTCTGCACCTTCCCCCAACGAAGCCTTTACCGACCAGAACGGCCCATTGTCATCCTCTTGGAGGATATAAATGGTGGCCGTGGTGGCCGGAAACCGATCAAGCACGACTTGCGCGATGATGCGCGCGCGCGGACCGGTCTCGGATGCGCCAAGCAACCGGGCGGCAAAATCAGCGATGTTGATGTCCAGCTCAGAACCCGGGGGTATCATCGTGGTGGCTGGCGATTTGCAAAACAGCGCCGGGCGGGGAGGGACTTGCAGGTTGCAAAAACGCCGGGCTTCCTCTAACTTGAGCGGGCACTTTAACAGACGGTTGGAGGCGAGTCAACACCATCCGTCGGTCATAACGAATCCTTGACTTCGGGTAAAACGCGACGTGGACATCGATATTCGCACTCTGGGTGACTTGAAGCTGTTGAAGATCAGGGGTCGCATCACGTTAGGAGTAGGAGTTGACCGCCTGCGCGACACTCTGGAAGACCTGCTGGTTGCAGGCTCGAATCAATGGGTACTCGATATAGCTGATGTCGGTATGATCGATTCCAGCGGGATCGGCCTGCTGGTGAGATATCTGACGGCGGCCAAGCAGCAAGGGGGCGCGTTGAAGCTGCTAAATCCGACAAAATTCGCAATGCAGAGTCTGAAGATGATCGGAGTCCTAAATCTGTTCGAAGTCTATGAGGATCAAGAGGCAGCGCTATCGTCGTTCAAGTGAGGGCGATGTAATCCTGCGCAGAAGCCTAAGACCATCTGGCTTTGTTGGAGATGCTAACGTTCGCGGATGAAATGCTGGAATGTTTGCAGCACGTATCCTCCAAGGAAGGGTAGCTGCCATAGTCAGACACGTTGTCAACTTCTTGAATTGGTCGGGGCGATAGGATTTGAACCTACGACCCCCTGCGCCCAAGGCAGGTGCGCTACCAGGCTGCGCTACGCCCCGACTCTATTGCTCCAGTGATTCTAAACCACTTCCAAAAACGTCACCACTGCGGACGACCTCGTCTAAACGCAAGTGTGTCAGGACTGTTGGATCGGCTTATACAATTGCAGGTTCTCCGCGAGGGAAAGCTTCAGATGCGACCGGATATCGAGCAAGCGATCACCTTGCTGAAGCAACGGGACGATCATGCGCTGGAGAAGGCATTGTCTCTCTTGCAACGGACCGTATTCTCCTTCAGCATGCGAATCTGCGGACAACGGCAGGATGCTGAAGATACGATGCAGGAAGTCCTGGTCAAGGCCCTTCCCTACTTGCCAAAGTTCGATAATCCCAGCGCGTTGGCGAAATGGCTTTACACCGTGGCCAAGAACCGCTGTCTCATGAGCCGGCGCAAGAGCAAGTTCGTGCCGAAACGCGAACTGTCTCTAGAAGAGTTAATGCCCGGCGGGGAGGAGTTGCAAAGGCTCGAAGGGGTAGCTCCCGTCAGCCCCGAAGGCTCCAGCATCCGTCGTGAGCAGGACCAGCGGTTACCGCGTTCGTTGGGCTGAACCTGTTCCAGTCCGGCTGACAAACTGGTGTCCTGCGATGCTCATACTCAAAAAACTGGGGTTGCAGTCGGCTTAAAGGCGTGCTGGGATTTTGCTTGCACTTAGGGCGCGGCTGAAAGCCGCTCCCTTTCAAAACGCGATCAAAATTCGAGTTTTTTCGCAGCCTCTGAATGCGTTCCCTGATATGAGCACAAGATTTTTCAGCCACCTGTTAAGGCTTGTGATCTTCAAGCGTAAGTTTGCCCCTCCATGCCAAGCGGTAGTGGGAGACCACGAAAAGTTTAGGAGAGCTCCTCAGTTCGGTCGGTTCCGGGCATCGCGGTATAATTGATTCCCGATCATGCCTGGTTCGCGTTATGCCCTGGTGGCTTACGTCGGGAAACCGGTCGGGGATTTCATCGCAAGCCTCCGCCGGGAATTGCATCCCGAACTTCCTCATCTGGCAGCCCACCTCACGATCCTGCCGCCCCGCGTTCTAAAGGGCTCTGAGAGTAGTGCCATTGAAAGCCTGGAACAGAGTTGCCGCGAAGTCGACCCTTTTGAGGTTACCTTGGGCGAGGTGGAGACCTTTATCCCTGTGACGCCCACCGTGTTTATTCGAGTTGCGCACGCGGCGGTTCGCATGCAGGAAGTCCACGATCAACTGAACCGCGATGGGGTTTGCTGCAGCGAGGAGTTGCCCTACATTCCGCACCTCACCATTGCCAAGATGGGCACGGAAGAGCAGGCGTGGAAGGCATTCGAGCTGGCGCGCCGGCGGTGGGCTCAGTATTCCGGCACCCGCCATATCGCTCTCGAAGAGGTAACGTTCGTACGCGAAGAGCAGCAGGGCCATTGGGTGGATCTTGCTTCCTTCCCGCTCGGCCGCCGGGTCGTGTCGCGCAGGAAGTAGCCTCGGAAGAGCCGCGCACCGCCCACTCGTCCAGAGTACAACCCCGATCGTGGCCAAATTCCCAATCGGAAGGAAGCCTTTGCCGGAGGGACATGTCCTTCCCGTTCTGGTTCCTTGGCCCTACGTGCGTTGCCTGCTGCGCTCGACGAGCGTTACATAAGGATGTCGAGGCATGGTGTGCTCGGGGATTACGCCCCTCCCCAGGCGAGCTGAGCTGCCCCCTCCAATCAGGAGACCACCTGCATGCACGTCGGGGTATATGGATCGGGTTACCTGGGCACCGTCATTTCGGCCTGCCTCGCCGACTTTGGCACCCCTGTAACCTGTTGCGATACCGACAGCACCCGCATGGTGGAGATGGCGCAGGGGAATATCTGTTTTTTCGAGAAAAACCTCAAAGAAATCGTGAAGCGCAATGTGCGCTGTGGGCGTCTGGCCTACTCCACCGACGTGGAGGCGTTCTCGAAAAGAGCACACGTGATTTTTCTAGCGGAAGATACGGCTGAGAATCTGGAGGAATTGGTCCTGCGGATCGTCCGCCATGCCATTCATCCCCTTACCTTCTCTCTGGTCACTCCGCTTCCGGTGGGCACTGCAACCCGCTTGGAAAAAGCCGTAAAAAGCGCGAAGTTGAAGGCGAACATTGTTTCGCAACCCATGTTCTTCACGGATGGCTGCGCAGTCGAGGACTTCAACTGGCCGGACCGCATCATCCTGGGCACCACCTCCTCCGAGGCGGTTGCGACCATAAAGCAGATTTTCCATCCCCTGGTCATGCGCGGAGTTCCCGTGGTCGTCACCAATCATGAGACCGCGGAACTGGTGCGCGAAGGGGCGACCGCGTTCGTAGCCACGAAGATTTCCCTCATCAACGAACTGGCCACACTGTGCGAGAAGGTCAACGCCGATGCGGTCAGTCTGGCTCTGGCTCTTGGACTCGATAAGAAAATTGCCCCCAGGTGTCTGCAGCCGGGCGCAGGCATGGGCGGCATCTTTGCCGAGTCGGACATGGATTCGCTCGCCGAACTCGCGCGCGAGAAGGGCGTAGAACTGAAAGTCCTCAGCGCGGCGCGGGAAGTAAACGCTGCGCTGGCGGAACGGCTGGTCGCCAAGATTTCCACCATGGTGCAGTCTGTGCAGAATAAAGAGGTTGGGATTCTCGGCCTCGCCTTCAAGCCCAACACCAATTCTGTTGCCGGGTCCTCGTCCATTCGCCTCGTGCAAACCCTGCTGGCCCAGGGCGCGAAGGTCCGAGCCTACGATCCAGAAGCGTTGGCCGAAGCAAAAATCCAGTTGAACGGCACGGTGCGCTACTGCGAGACAGCGTATGCGGTTGCCGAAGGCGTCGACGCGCTGGTTGTTGGCACTGCGTGGCCGGAATTCCGCACACTCGATTTCGGCAAGATCAAGCACCTTCTCAAGCGTCCCATCATCATCGATACCAAGAACCTGCTCGATTCGGCTCGGCTGCGCGCCATGGGCTTTCAATATGTGGGCGTCGGGCGCGGCTAAGATCTCTATTTTTCCCTGCACCCGTGCATTAAGGAAAATCTTTCGCTTTGTGATTTAACGCCGACCCCACCTCTCCCCGCACACAGTTGTTATAATAAAAAGCTCCAGCATCCCTCCACGTGGTGCCTGTAGTTCAGCGGTGGAACGCCGGACTGTGGCTCCGGATGACGTGGGTTCGAATCCCACCAGGCACCCCAATTCCACGATACTTTCCTACCTTCTTGGGGCAGAACTGCATCTGAAAACTGCCAGGCGAGACAGACACGTGCAGCTGTACGAAGCCGCCTGCAACTGTTCTGCATGATGAACGAATGATGGTACGCATTCTAAGCAAGCCAGCCTGGGTAGGTCTGCTCTCGACCGCGGGGATTCTGTTCGTGGTTCTGGGCATCGGACTGGCCGTCCTGGTTACGCATATCACGCCCATCGTGCGCGCGCGCGCCATCGATATGCTGCGCAGCCGTTTTGATAGCGATGCGGAATTTGGCGAGTTGCACGTCACGGTCTTGCATGGCATTTTCGTCAGCGGAAAGAATCTGGTCCTTCGCCATCGCGGCCGCACCGACGTCCCGCCGCTGCTCGATATCCGCGAATTCTCCGGCGAAATGAGCTTGCTGAGCCTGTTTCGCAAACCTTGGCATATTCGCCGGGTTGAGCTGAAAGGCATGGCGATTCACATCCCTCCAAAAGGTGAAAGGGAGCCAGAGCCGAGAAAGAAGCGTCGCGACATCCCCGTGATTGTGGATGAACTTATCTCCGACGACGGCGAACTCGATCTTATTCCCCGCAATCCGGATAAGCCCGTTCACCGGTTTCTGATTCATCATCTCGTCATGCATTCGGTCGGATTGGGCCATTCTGCCCCTTTCAAGGCGAGCCTCACCAATGCAGTGCCTCCCGGCGAGATCACCACCGAAGGCCATGTCGGTCCCTGGCAGATGGAAGAACCCGGTCTGACTCCGTTGTCGGCGAAATACACTTTCAAGAATGCTGACTTGGGCGTTTTTCGCGGCATCTCTGGCATCCTGTCCTCGGAGGGCAAGTTCGGTGGCATTCTGAACGACATCGACGTGACGGGCGAGACCACGACTCCGGATTTCTCGCTATCCATTGCCGGCCATCCCTTGCTGCTGAAAACCAACTTCGAAGCTACCGTCGACGGGACCAACGGCGACACACTACTCCACCCGGTGATTGCGCAATTTTTCAATACCACCCTGGTCTGTACTGGAGGTGTGGTGAAAGCGTTTCAGCATCCCGGGCGGGAGATTGTCCTCGATGTCAAAACCGACCACGCTCGCCTGGAAGACCTCATGCGGCTGGCGGTAAAGGCAGATACGCCGCCGATGACCGGTGATGTTCGCTTGACCACCAAACTCGATCTGCCCCCGGGTAAGGGCGACATTGCCGATCGCTTGCGATTGGATGGAACATTTGGGATCGGAATGGCTCAGTTCGCGAATGTCGAAACCCGGCAGAAGCTCGAGAGCCTCAGCCGCCGCGGCTTAGGCAAACCGAAGGATGAGGACGCGGGAAGCGCGGTGTCAGAGGTGAATGGAAGCTTTGTATTGCGGGGTGGCCAGATTACCTTTCGGGACCTAGCCTTCGGGGTAACGGGAGCGACGGTGGAGCTGGCGGGGACCTACGGCCTACGAGACGAAAAACTGGATTTTCACGGAACATTGCGTCTCGACGCGAAGTTGTCGCAGACAACCACTGGTGTCAAATCATTTCTGCTCAAACCGTTCGATCCTTTTTTTCGCAAGAATGGCGTGACCGTCCTGCCCATTAAGGTAACGGGAACGCGCGCGCAGCCCTCATTCGGCCTCGAATTCCGTCGAAAGAAAGAAGAGCCCAAGAGTACGGCTGGAGATTGACGCGAATCTTGCGCCATTCCTCAACGTGCGAAGAGGGGGCCGGAGGGTTGCTGCTCGACGACGCCCGCGACCTCAGCGGCTGAAGCCGCCTGGTTTTTGCGGCCCTTACGGCTCGGCTGAAGCCGAGCCCTTTCAAAGCCACAGATCTCTAGTGTCGTTGTCGAGTGGTGGTTTTGCGAGAACCCACCCTAACCTCGCAGAGAACGGGAGGCTAGGGTGGGGCACCCTCGGAGCCTTTTGAAAAATAACTGCGTCGCGACTTTTTCCGCAAACGGCGGAGCTGCCTTTTTCCTGCGGAAGCGACCTCATTTACTCGAGCACGAAAATATCATTCTTCGCGCAAATCTCCTTGAGGATTTTCGGCCACACACTCACGCTAACTTCTCCCAGGTGTGCCTTGCGCAGCAACAGCATCAGCGTGCGCGACTGGCCGATGCCGCCGCCGATCGAGAGCGGTATCTGATCTTCGAGGATAGCCCGATGATAGGGAAGCTTCATGAAATCGAGCTGCTTCGACATCTCGAGCTGCTGCTTCAGAGTATCTTTTGTGACCCGGATGCCCATCGACGTCAGCTCGTGCCGCCGCCGGGTCACCGGATTCCAAACCAGAATGTCGCCGTTGAGCCCGTGCGTCTCGGCGCCTGTTTCTTTGCTGGTGTCCGTAACCCAGTCGTCGTAATCGGCCGCGCGCATCTCGTGCGGATAGCCGTCCTTTAGAGGCCAGCCGATTCCGATGATGAAGATTGCTGGATATTTTTGCAGAACCGCCGTCTCGCGCTGCTTGCGAGGCAAGTCGGGGTAGAGTTCGAGGATCTCTTCCGCGTGCAGGAAAATGAGATCCTGGGGCAGGCTGGGGTAACGCGGATCTTTCAGTTGCGGGAACATTTCAATCGCAAACTGCTCGGCGCCGACGATCACCTTCCAGATCTTGCGAACCACGCTCTTCAGGAACTCGAGGTTGCGTTGCTCGGCCATGATCACCCGCTCCCAATCCCACTGGTCGACGTAGGCGCTGTGGTCATGATCAAGGAAGTAATCTTTGCGCACGGCGCGCATATCCGTGCAGATGCCTTCTCCATGCTTGCACCCGAACTGCTTCAGCGCGACCCGTTTCCACTTCGTCGCTGCCTGCACCACCTGGGCGTCCATCGGATGCTTGTCACGATCGTTCGAGATGTGGAACTGGATGGGCGTGCGCGACCCGTCGCGATCGAGCATGTCGTTGACGCCACTTTCCACGTCGACGATAAGCGGGACCTCGACCATCATCAGGTTCAATTCCTTGCATAGATTGTCTTCGATGTAACGCTTCACCCGGAAAATCGCCTGCTGTGTCTCCCTGGGTGTAAGTAGGGAGCGGTAGTCTCGAGGAAGAACCTGTTCCAATTCGTTGTAGTCGCCGATGCCCGGTCCGGCCAGGTCGGCTTTCTTATCAAGAACGACAGTGCTCATGAGCGTCTCCTTTGGCAAAAATCGCCCAGACGGTCTATTGGACCCTGCGGCACACCAAGAAGCAGTGCCGCGCGTCACAAGAGAGGGTGAGGTGAGGGTTCTGGCGGTCGGCTTGCTGGTCGTGAGCCTTTGGGCAGTATGAATTATCGATGCGACGTCGGCAGGGGACTAACCAAGATCAAAGTGCCGAGTCTATCCTTAGAGGAACAGTCTCGCGACATAAGCTGGGGTACCAATGAACCGCTGTCGGATCTTCTTATTATTGTTGTCCTGTTTGTGCATTCGCGTCGCCGTCTTCGCTCAAGCGGCTCCCGCAACCCCGCCGTCCTCCGATACCCGCAAGACCAGCAAACCCTACACTGGCGACCTCTCTATATTCGATTCTCCGGGACGCGATCAGCGGTTGCAGATTAATCGGGTCATGGACATCCTCGGCGTTGCGCCCGGCAAGAACGTCGCCGACATCGGCGCCGGCTCCGGTTGGTTTACCGTGCGCGCCGCCCGCCGCGTGGCGGAGACCGGAAAAGTCTATGCCGTCGACATCAACCCGGAAGCCATTCGCTACATCGACGAGCGCGCCAAGAAGGAGCAACTGCACGACGTGGTGACCATCCTTGGCAAAGAAGATGATCCCCTGTTGCCCGTGGGACAGATTGATGTCGTGCTGCTCCTGAAGACGTATCACGAAATCGCCAAGCCGATCGCCCTTCTGCGCAATCTCCGAGCCGCCTTGCGTCCGGGCGCGAAGATCGGAATCATCGACCGCAACGGCAACGGCGAAAATCATGGCGTTCAGCGTAGTACTGTGCTCCGGGAAGCGGCCGAGGCGGGATATGAATTGGCGGGAAGCTACGACTTCGTGAAAGATGACATGAATTACTTCCTGGTGTTCACTCCGAAGCCATAGTGCGCCAGTCTTTAAGCATCCAACTTCGCGCTACCCCTTTCGTCGTATCCATGCCCACATCTGACTGTGTTAGATTTTGATTCGAGTTATGAACGAAATTCTGGGCTGGGCACTGAATCTCGCGGCACAGCGCGGCGCGTCTTATGCGGATGCGCGCATCGTGGACGATCGCAGCCGCTCGCTTGCGACCAAAAACGGCAAGCTGGGGCATGCCTCCGATGCGGAGTCGCAGGGCGTCGGCATTCGCGTGATTGCCGACGGAGCCTGGGGATTCGCGGCGTCCAAAGACCTGAGCCGTGCGGTCGTTGAAGACACGGCGGCAAGGGCGCTCGCCATCGCCAGGGCGTCGGCGCGGGTAAAGAAAGAGGATGTGAGGCTTGCGCCCGAAAAGCCGGTGACTGCCGAGTGGACGACGCCGTACCGTATCGATCCGTTTACAACCTCGATCGAGCAGAACCTGGACTTGCTGCTCAGGATTGATGCCGAGTTGCGTTCGGTTTCCGGCGTGACCCTGGCGGAAACCAGCATGAACTTCAAACGCGAGGATTCGTGGTTCGCCTCGTCAGAAGGCGCGAATATTCATCAGACAAAAATCTCCACAGGCGCCGGCTATACCGCCTACGCATTCGCTGGCACCGAGATCATGAAGCGCTCCTATCCGAATTCGTTTGGCGGGCAGTGGCAGAACAAGGGCTACGAACTGATCGAAGAATTGAAGCTGGTGGAGAACGCTCGCCGCGTGGCCGAAGAAGCGGTTGCGCTGCACAAAGCAGCGCAGTGTCCAGAAGGCGTGTCTACCATCATTCTCGACAGCTCGCAACTGGGTCTGCAAATTCACGAATCGATCGGCCATCCGATCGAACTGGATCGCGTGCTCGGCATGGAAGCGAACTTCGCCGGCACCTCGTTTCTCACTCTCGACAAGCTGGGCCGGCTACGCTACGGCAGCGAACTGGTGAATGTGGTTGCCGACGCCCGGCAGGAGCACGGGCCAGGGCTGGGAACCTTTGGGTTCGATGATGAAGGGGTACCTGCGCAATGCACGCCCATCATTACGCATGGCCTTTTCACCGGGTATCTCAGCTCGCGTGAAACCGCGCACATCATCGGTGCCAACCGCTCGGGCGGCACCCTCCGTGCGGAATGCTGGAACCGCCTGCCCATGATCCGAATGACCAACATCAGCATTCTCCCAGGTGAGAAGCCTCTCACGCTCGAGCAGTTGATTGCCGACACGGACGACGGCATCTACATGGAAACCAACAAGTCGTGGTCGATCGACGACAAGCGCTACAACTTCCAGTTCGGCTGCGAGATCGGGTGGGAGATCGAGAAGGGCAAGCGCGGACGCATGCTGAAAAATCCGTCGTATTCCGGCATCACGACGGAGTTCTGGAACTCCATGGACGCGATCTGCTCGCGCGATCAATGGACGTTGTGGGGAACGCCGAACTGCGGCAAGGGGCAACCGCAGCAGGTCATGGGCACGGGGCATGGAGCATCGCCGGCGCGTTTCCGGGGAATCAAAGTCGGTTCGGCATATCGGGGCAACTGATCAACACAGAGACACAGAGTCACAGAGAAGATCCAGTTCTCAATGCTCAGCAAAGAAGAAGCTGCCGACATTTTTGAGCGCATCAAAAAGCACTCGTCTGCTGACGAAGTCGAAGTGCTTTTTTACAGTGGGCAGTCTGCGCTTACTCGATTTGCGAATAATGTCATTCATCAGAACGTTGCCGAGGCGAATGACGGCGTTTCCCTTCGTACGTCCTTCGGCGGCCGCACCGCGCGCGCATCCACCAACAAGCTGGATGATGACAGTTTGAAGCGCGTCGTGCGGGCTTCCGAGGATCTTGCGAAAGTCCAGCATCCTGACCCGGATCTCCTGCCGATGCCGGATCCACACGAACGGGATCGAGTGAGCCACGACGCCTTCTCCGCTCCCCCCTCGCGATATTTTGCCGAGACGGCTGCAATCACTCCTGGGTTACGGGCCGAAGGTGTCGGTAAGATCGTCGCCGTTGCTGATCGGCACAAACTCACCACGGCCGGCATTTTCTCGAACTCCGAAGTCGTGGAGGGAATTTTCAATTCGCACGGGCTCAGCGATTGGCACACGCAAACTTCTGCCGAGATTTCCATCACCATGCTGGCCCGCGATTCCTCCGGCTGGCAGAAATCCAACTCACCGGATGTGCGCAATCTCGATCCCCTCGCCTTGGCGGAAACTGCCGCGCGCAAAGCAATCGATTCAGCCGCACCTCGCGAAATGACGCCCGGCAAATACACCGCGATCCTCGAACCCGCGGCTGTCCTCGACATAGTCGGATTCATGTTCTGGGATTTCGGCGGGCAGGCCATCCTCGATGAGCGCTCGTTCCTGAACAACCGCATCGGGACACAATTGTTCGGCGAGAATGTGAACATCGTCGATGACGTGGCCCATCCTTTGCAATCGGGAGCGCCCTTCGATGGCGAAGGCATTCGCCGACAGCGTGTTTCTTTGGTCGAGAATGGAATTGTGAAGCGCGTGGTCTATGCGCGTGGAACCGCCGAACGCATGAAGAAATCAGCGGCCCCCAAGGTAGGCCCCATCGCGCCTACCGGCCACGGTTTCCCGCTCCCGAATGAAATGGGCGAGATGCCGAGCAACATTGTTTTGAGCGCGCCCTCACAACCGCAGACTCTTGAGCAGATGATTTCATCTACCGATCGAGGCATCCTGGTGACGCGTCTCTGGTACATTCGCGAAGTCGATCCCTACGAGAAGATTCTTACCGGCATGACCCGTGACGGCACATTCCTCATCGAGAACGGAAAGGTGCGTGCCGGGGTACGCAATTTCCGCTTCAACGAAAGCCTCATCCATATGCTATCGAACGTCGAGGCCATGGGAGCTCCCGTGCGCGCCAGTGGGGAAGAATCCTTCGACATGGTTGTCCCTGCGATGAAAGTTAGGGACTTCAACTTCACCGAGGTGACGAAGTTCTAGAAAGCATTCAGCACTCAGCACTCAGCATTCAGCACTGAGTCGACCAGTCCGCATGGACGGGCTCACCCTAACGCGTCTATGTAGCGAGATCTGATCGGCTTATCGCATTCGACAATCGGGACGCTCGCCGCTGCTGGCTGAATCCCAGCGCTGAGCCTGTCGCGACCATTCAAGATTCCCGATAATTCCTTTCCGCACAAGAGCTTACACACAGGAAGTTCCATGACTTCGGTAACTTTCACCTGTTGATGCTGGGGTGTAAGCTGCGATCGAAATGTGCATATCTGGTTGCTCAGGTCTGTGTTGGCCTGGAACCGGGAGAGAGGCTTTGATCGCCGTGTCATCCGATAGCAGCAAGGACGTGAAGACTGCGAACAACCCGGGACGCAAGCACTACACAGACGTGCAGAGCGCCGCGCGTTTTCCGGTGAAGCTGCCCATCGCAGTGAAATCGGACGCAGGCGTGCAGCCCGCCGAAACGCAGAACATTTCGGCCAACGGAGTTTTGTTTGAAGTCGATGCGGATATGCCAGTGGGATCGCCTGTCGACTTCACGATCTCGCTGCCCGCGGATGTCGTCGGCTCAGCCGAAGACGTGCGGGTCGACTGCCGGGGACGCGTGGTGCGCAGTTTCGAAGACGGTGGCCGGCGGGGTGTGGGCGTGGTCATCGACGAGTATCGATTTGAGCGCAGGTAGGGCGCTGCAAGGAAAAAGATGGCAAGCATTCCGGTCAGCGTGACAGACAATCTGGACCAGCCGCACGAGGGTGGCAGCAACGGTCAGTTCATTCGCGTCATCGTTGCCGATACTCAGGCCATTTTTCGCGCAGGCCTGCGCAAGATTTTTGCTTTGGAAGACGACATTCGCGTAGTCGGTCAGGCCGAAACTCTGGCCCAGACCTTGGCGGCCGCCAAAAAATTCTCTGCCGACATTCTGATTTTCGAAGCCGCCATCACACCTAATCCTCTGGAGTCCGTTTCCGACCTCCTGCGCCAGGCGCCACAAATGAAACTGGTGGTCGTGACGCACGAGCCCAACGAGGAGTTGACGCTGGAATTGTTCCGCCGCGGTGCGCACGGAATCGTTTCCCGCGAAGTGGAGCCGGAAACCTTAGTCGAGTGCCTGCGCAAAGTCTCGCATGGCGAGCCCTGGCTGGACCGGCAGGGTGTTGGCTGGGTCCTGAGCGCATTCCGCAACCAGTCCAGCCGCCCGACTGGAAGCCGTCCGAAAGTTCAACTCACGCCCAAAGAGTCCCTGATCGTTTCCTGCGTAACCCAAGGCATGAAGAACAAGGAAATTGCCTTGCGCGTAGGCACCACCGAACAGGTGGTGAAGAATTATCTGCGCAAGGTTTACGACAAGCTCGGCGTCGCCGACCGCCTCGAGTTGGCACTGTATTGCCTGAATCACCGCGTGGTCGAAAGCGAGAAGAAAGCCTCAGAAGACGCATCGAACGGACACGGGAATGGCGCCGCTTCACCGGACGCGCAAACCCTGGCCGCGACCGCATCCCCGAACAAACTCTCCTGAACTCCGGCGGACCTTCGTGCGTTTGAGCCGCCGATCTTTGCTCGCCTACACTCTGAAAACTTGTCAATTCTTTGCTCTGAGAGAGGAACCCCACTTGGCGCCTTGGCCAAATTCGGCTTAGCCAGCCTGATCAAGTTGCGGTTCTGAGGGGACATCCATAGAATCGAACAGGAAGTTCGCGAGGCTCGACGGTCACGCCACCCTCCAACTTCCCAACCTGCTTCCCACCGCAGCACGTTCGCCGGAGAGATGGCCGAGTGGCTGAAGGCGCACGCTTGGAAAGCGTGTTTACTCGAAAGGGTAACGTGGGTTCGAATCCCACTCTCTCCGCCAGTTCTAAAGCACTTATTCCCCAAACTGATTGCATCGGCGATCAGTTGGCCCTGCCAAGCGCAAATCCAACCACTTTCGCGTGGGCTTGCTCCATCTCATCGGTCAGAACGTCCCCATAGGGGTTCATGGTTGTCCTGATGTCCGCGTGCAGCATCAGCTTTTGTCGCACAGCGAGCACTGTGCCCACTGCGTGCACGCAGGCACCGTAGGTCTGCCGCATCGTGTGCAGCGGATTGCAGATGGAGCAGGTCTACGCGCACGCCTTTGAGAAGTATCAGGAAGAAGTAGCCGCGAAAGCGGCACAATTCAACGCGGAGCAAACCATCGCGGAATACGAGCGTTTGGCCGGGAAAAATGCCGAGTCCACGCAAAAACGCTCACGATCATGTTTTCGGTGAAATTGCGATGCGCGCTAAATCATTGATTCCGAATGGAGGCGCGGGTCGGAATCGAACCGACGCATAAAGGTTTTGCAGACCTCTCCCTTACCACTTGGGTACCGCGCCCTGAAATTAAGGTAGCGCCAGATGCCAAAAAAGTCCACCGATGCCCGGCAGCGTTGCCGAACACGCAAAGGGCCCTCCAGCAGAGGGCACCAGGAACCGAATCGATGGAGCGGGAGACGGGATTTGAACCCGCGACTTCGACCTTGGCAAGGTCGCACTCTACCACTGAGTTACTCCCGCTCAGCAGCCATCATTATAAATGAGGCATCCGAGCGCGGCAAAATAAATGCCATCACGACTGGGAAGGCCCGCGGAATTCACCGCCCGCCGCCGGTTCGTTTGCTTTTTTGCGAGCCACGAAGGCCTGGTCCACTGGGGCGCGTTCAGAAGCATTTCGCTCGACTCGAGGCGCCCCCTTCAGAATCGCCGCGGCACATCCCCGTGGTGGCCCGTCCACTGCGGGTCACGTTCGGGCGGGACGATCTCGCCGTCGCGCATGTGAATGACCTCGTCGCCATACTCCGCCGCTTCCGGATTGTGCGTGATCATCAGGACGGTCTGGCCGAGTTCCTGGTTTGACTGGCGTAGCATGCGAAGCACGATTTCAGAGTTCGTGGAATCCAGGTTGCCCGTAGGTTCGTCCGCCAATACGATGGCGGGCTTATTGACCAATGCCCGCGCCAGCGCGACCCGCTGCTGTTCGCCTCCGGAGAGTTCCGCGGGGCGATGAGAGAGACGATGGGTGAGTCCCAGCAGATCAACGATTCGCTTGAAGTGAGCTTCATCGAACTTGCCGTCGCCGGCGATGTCACGGGCAATTTCGATATTCGAGCGTGCATCGAGCGTGGGCAGCAGGTTGAATTTTTGGAATACAAACCCGATTTTGCGCTTCCGCATACGGGTCCGTTCCGCATCCGAGAGCTGCGAGATATCCTCCCCGTCAATCACGATGCGCCCCCCATTCGGACGAGTCAGCCCTCCCAATAAATAGAAGAGCGTGGACTTTCCACTCCCGGAAGGCCCGACCACGCTGACAAATTTCGCCCTTTCCACGCTGATCGTCACCCCACGTAAGGCTTGCACCTCAACCTTGCCCACATGGTAGGTCTTCCGTAGCTCAACGGCTTCGATGAAAGACATGCAGGATTAACGATACTACAGACGGTCGGAAGGGTTGTGCGACAGGTGCCCGCTCAGGCTGCGCCGATGTGCGACGCATCCCGCTGAGGATGGGTTCGGCTCGGTCCGCGCTTGCGGACTAGCAGGAGACGAATGCGTTCCAGAAGTTCGGCGGGCACGTGCATGCCTTTCGGAAGAAAAACGTCGGCCTGGGTGTCGCGATCATAGATACGGACTTTGCCCGAGAGCAGGATCGCGGGAGTGCGCGGCGAGATGGCTTTGATGGCTTCGATGAGTTTGGCGCCGTCGAGACCGGGCATGATCAGGTCCGTGAGCACGAGGTCGACACCACCCCGCTTAAAGCGTGAGAGGGCATCTTCTCCGTTGAGGCAGGAAATCACGCGATAGCCGCGGGTCTCCAGAAGAACTTTGCGGATGGAGAGGGATTGTTCGTTGTCATCGACACAGAGAATCGTGCGTTTCGGTTTCATTGCTTTTCCCGAGGGTGAAGTAGCCGCCCAACCGCGGCAGGCAGAAAGAAGCTACGAATGCTGGTGATCTTGTTCATGGAGAATTTCAGAGCGACAAAATCCTACGTTCCGATTCGAGTGCTGTAAAGTGCCGCCGATGCCAATGGGAAACTTTTCCTATTGACTTTTCTCAGGCGTGTTGTGGGCGCGATTTGTCGCGGAGAAGAGAACTGTTGTCAGAAGGAAAATTCACTGCGCATGACTTCGACGGCGTTGCCTCCGACTCGCACGTTAACCAGGCGGTTACCATCCTTGGACGCACGAACGAAAATTTGGCTCGGCCGTTTCATTTCGATCCCTTGTTCGATGAGGACGCGCTCCTCGGGTTGAGCCACGCCATGAGCCACCATCCACGCCGCCGTGCATCCCGCTGCAGAACCCGTGGCCGGGTCTTCGGTCCCGTAGAAGAGCATGCGAGCGTGCAAACGCGCGTTGGGATCGACGGTTTCACGGGAGACAAAGTAGAAAAACTTGCCTCCGTGCTCAGCGAGATATTGCTGCCCGCGAACGGAGTCGATGCGTAGATCCCGCAGTACCGCCAATGAACGAATGGGAGTAATCGTGTAGGCGAGTCCGGTGGACACCGTTTCGACGGGCAGTGACGGATCAAGATCCTCGACCCTCAGCCCGATTGCCTTCGCCACAGCCGCTCGATCGTGCTGCGCGATAAATTGCGGGTCGACCTGCGTCATCTCTCCAAATGAAGGTTGTCCGTCCAGATCTTCAAAGCGAACCGGAACCACTCCGACGTTCAACTCAAGCCGCACCTCGGAAGTGCTGCTTGATCCGCGCAGCACGAATGCTGTGCCCAGCGTAGGGTGGCCGGCGAACGGAAGCTCCTCCGCTACGGTGAAGATGCGCACGCGGATTCCGCGATCGCGCTCGTTTGCGGCGTTGGCGGGCACGACGAAGGTCGTCTCCGAGAGATTAGTCTCGCGGGCGATTGCCTGCATTTGCTCCGTAGTCAATTCGCGGCCATCGAGGCACACCGCCAAGGCATTGCCTGTGAGCGGGCATTCTGTGAACACATCGATCTGCACGATTTGTAACTTTTTTGAAGTTGCCATAAAACTTAATCCCCCTCGCCGGCAACACCAGACCCGTCACGTGCGATAACATAGAAAGAGACGGAGATTGGATTGTCTGGACCGTTAGCGGGATTCGGGACTTCGTCACACTCCTGACTCAATTTGGCTCGCGACGAGCCACCCTAAACTTAGACGGACGACGAGAGGAAATGACATGTCTTTGCGCATCAATTCGGAAGCACCCAATTTCACGGCGGAAACAACCCAAGGGAAGATCAACTTCCATGAATGGCTCGGGAACGGATGGGCGATTCTGTTCTCGCATCCAAAGGATTTCACTCCTGTCTGTACAACCGAACTGGGTTATATGGCTGGCCTGCAGCCTGAGTTTGCGAAACGCAACACGAAGATTTTGGGGCTGAGCGTGGACCCGGTGACGAGCCACGGTAAATGGTCGTCTGACATCGAAGAGACCCAGGGCCACAAGGTGAACTATCCCATGATCGGCGATCCCGAACTCAAAGTCGCGAAACTCTACGATATGCTGCCTGCCGAGGCAGGCGACAGCTGTGAGGGCCGGACCCCCGCCGACAATGCGACCGTGCGCACCGTGTTCATCGTCGGGCCCGACAAGAAGATCAAAATGATGATGAGTTATCCGATGAGCAGCGGACGCAATTTCGACGAAATTTTGCGGGTTCTCGACTCCCTGCAACTCAGCGCCAAGCACAATGTGGCGACCCCTGTGAACTGGAAGCCAGGGGACGACGTCATTATTCCAACCTCCGTTTCCGAGGAACAGGCAAAACAGAAATACCCGGGCGGCTGGAAGACCTTGAAGCCATATCTGCGAGTGGTGGCTCAACCGAGATAAGAAACTTAGCCACGGGCGAGCATCTGAAAGGCCACGGAATCAGGCGCGAAGTCCATGGCCTCTTTGTGTTCGCCAGGGGTTGCTTGCCAAGTCCTGACCGCTGGCCGGTCCTTTGTGCCCCTGAGGGCGACAACTGAGTGTTTGAACAGCTCGCTGAAAGCATCTTGCGATAACTGCGTTTTGAAAGGGCCTCGGCTTCTGCCGAGCCGTAACAGCGGCAAACAGGACGGGCTTCTAGCCGCTGAGGTGGCGAGCGTCGCCGGGCAGCTGTTTAAAGCAGACTCTGAAGCCCGCATATGGTGCATGCAATCAGCCGGGCTGTTCCTGTCGTTCTCTTAATACCGACGGATCAGAAAGCCCTTGGCCCACGCTGCGGTTTTCAGAAGAAAATGCAGTAAGTAAAGATTCGTAAAAAGCATCTGATTTTGACAACTTCGGCCCGATAATCTGGTTCATACCAGTGGACCCTAGTCGATTTTTGCGGAAGGAGATTCCTATGTTACGACGTAGTCTACTCGCGCTAACGCTGGCCGGCTTGCTTTATGCCGTCACGCCGCTGGTTCTTGCGCAATATGGCAGTAACGATCAGCAATCAGCGCCCGCCGGAGAGGCCTCCGAGCACGGGCCTGGACACCACCGTTTCGATCCAGCGAAGCGCACCGAGATGCTGACCAAACAGCTCAACCTCACCTCGGATCAGCAGGCCAAGGTACAAGACATTTTGAAGTCGGAACAAGCGCAAATGGAGAAGCTTCACTCCGATTCGTCAGTCTCGCAACAAGACCGACACTCAAAAATGATGGACCTTCACAAAGCATCCGACGACCAGATTCGTGAGCTCCTGGATGCAAACCAACAGAAGAAATGGGACGCGATGCAGGCCAAGCGGGAACAATGGATGCAAGGCCATCATCACGGACAGGCTCCCGGCAATGCGCCGGAATCCGAACAGAAATAAGCATTCGGGTGGGCAACTCTGCCCACCCAGTTCTTCATAATCCAGGACCTGGCAACCTCTCGCGTCCCGAAGGGGCTAAACAATGCCAGTGCTCAATCCCTTCTTTTTTATCCAATGTGGACGCGCTGTATCGAACTCGTCTGTGCGCGCCGTATACTGCCATGGTGCCTGAGCGGCGGAAACCCAAGCCCCTTCAGTCGGACCATCCTCTCCCTCAGCTGCACGCATAAGCATTGATTGATCGCGCAAGGGAAGCGTAAGCAGGCCGGTGTCTGTTCCGGTCTTCAAAACCGGTGGACGGCATCTCTGATGTCGTCGGTGCGTTCGACTCGCACACGCTTCCGCCAGTTTCAGACTCCTTGTTCCGGGTCTACTCCAATCGTTCGGTTGAGAGGCGGTCTCGCCGTCCAAGCCATGCACAGCTCTGGTGTTCTTTGCCGGCAGTTCCATGGATGACAATAGGAATCGCAGATAACACCGCGAATTCTCAGAGTGCTATGCTAGCCTAGCCTCGGTTTGCTCGTAAGCTCCAAAACCGGATAGAGCCCTGATGGGGCAATGCTTTCGTATATGGAGCGAGCTATGACGGTAAGGATACCGGTTTCTGTACCACACCCCGCGAGTGATAGTAACAATCGTTTTGCTCCACAGAATGTCTGCCGTTTCCTGCTCTTTGTTCTCTTTCTGCCGAGCTTTACGGGCCTCTGCAACATCTCGGCGGCCTCGCAAGACGCGGTAGTCCTCGTCGGATCGGGCTCTAGTGTGCCCGCACCTCTTTATACCCGCTGGGCGCAGGAGTATGGGAAGCGCAGTTCCAGAATTCAGATGCGTTACCTTCCCGTAGGTACGAGCGAGGGGATCAAGCAGATCGCGCACGGCACCGGAGATTTTAGTGCGGGCGAAGCGCTGCTTACTGCGAAGGAGCGCAAAGAGGGAAGTCTGATCGAACTGCCAGCCGTGCTCATCGGCATTGTCCCCATCTACAATCTTCCCGACATCCATCAGGAACTGCGATTGTCAGGTGAAGTTCTGGCTGAAATATTTCTTGGCGAGCTGAAAACCTGGGACGCCTCTCCTATCCGCAAGCTCAATCCGGACGTGCAACTGCCCAGCTTACCGATTCACGTGGTCAACCGGCCATCGGGAAAGGGCTCCAACTATGTTTTCACTGATTTCCTTTCCAAGGTGAGTTCGAAGTTTCGCTCACAAATCGGCGTCAATGCCTCGCCCAAGTGGCCTGTCGGCGTTCCGGCAGAGCGCAGTGCCGACATGGTCGACAAGGTGAAAGCGGAACCGGGCAGCATCGGTTTTGTGGAATCGCAATACGCTGCCAAGGCCAACATTTCTAGTGTGGCAATTTTGAATGCCGCGGGAAAATACGTGAAGGCCTCGCCCGAAACCATTACTGCCGCTTGCAACTCGGTAGAAGCGCCCAAGTGGAACAACTTTGCCGTATCCCTGACCAATGCGTCCGGCGCCGATTCATTTCCAATTACAAGCTTCACCTGGATCTATCTACGCACCTCGTCTTCCGATTCGGTGCGGGCTACGGCCTTGGAGAATCTGTTGGACTGGATCTATTCCGATGGCCAGCAATACGCCGCGCAAGAGGGATACTCCGAGCTTCCTGCCCCCCTGCTGGCAGCCGTCCGTAAGAAAGTGAAGGAATTGCGATAGGATTCCGCTGCCCGGCTTTTATTCAGAGTACGTCGGACCTCCAGGAGAAACCATGCGAGATCGCTTCGTCTGCATTTGGATAGTCCTGCTCGCCTGTTTTGGACTCTTTGCACAATCCACAAGTTCAGCCAAACCTCCCCAAGCCGAACAAAGCACCGGCGCAGATTCGGCTTTGCAAAAAATGTTCGAAGCGAAGATCAAAACGGAATGGGAGGCCCTGAAGAATAAAGACAAAAAAGCCTATGGCGACCTATTGGCGGGTGACTATCAGGGAGTTGAGGTCGACGCGCGAGGTGAGCGAAACAAGATTCAGTCCATCAACGAGGTCCCCAATCTAAACGTCTACAACTACAATCTGTGGGGTTTTAAAGTGACTCCGTTGGGGCCGGATGCGGCATTCGTGGTGTATGAAGTAACTATCCAATTCCCGCCCAAGTCGGTCATGCGATACACAAGGGTTTACGTTACGGAACTTTGGGTAAAACGCGGCGGGCAATGGCAGGAACTGCACTATCAGGAAACCAACGTCAAATAATGCTTCCCCATCCTGGAAATGTTTGATGAAGTTGCTCCCCGGGAACCGTGACCGTCACCGGCTCCACGGGGTAGCTTGATTGTGATTACCCAAGTCGGCGGCGAAACGCCGCGCCTGCAAACTACTGACAATCTGCGATCGGTGAAAAGACCGACTCTGAATCGCATCTAGGCCGGGGCGGGCGACCCTGCACATGTCGCAGAATCCACACGCCTTCGCTGTTGGCGATGTAAATCAAATCGCGCGAATCATCCGCCAGAACGCTTGTCACACCTTCAAAGGTTTGCAGCGTTTTCGGGTTTGCCGGATCGCTCATGTCAAGGACTCTCAGGGATTGCGGGCTGTTGGCCGCCGGTGCCTTGGCAGGCGCGAGTTCATGGCGCACGCCGCCTGTTCCTGCGCTATCCGGTGTCTCAGAGAGGGCGATACCGCCGCCGATCATTTGAAGTCGTTGGCCGCTTCCCAACTGCGAGGTATCACGCTTAACAATCTTGGGTTTGTTCGCGTGGGAGACGTCAACGATTGTGTATGCCGACTGTGAAGCCTGTCGGACGTAAAGATATTGCTTGCCGCCGTCTTCCTGGACGGACAGCTGGGTCACCGGCGCACCCTCGATCGGCAGGTGCGCGATAACAGATACGCGTTGCGTCCCCGATTGGGCGGGCTTGTCTTTCGCCATGCAGAAGGTTGCCAGAATTGAAAGGAAAGCCAACATCGTTGCTGCATTCATTTTCCAAAGCTTGTTGTTCATCATCATGATTCCCCCGTCTCGCGTGCCTGAATGAGAGTGATTCAATCGAAACCTACACTCATATTGATTGTCTCTCTGTAAACGGAGTTGCATCCAAAACGACGCTGTTTAAGACGCAACACTAGAATATGAACACCAGGATATTAGGAAATTGGAGGGGGGCGGTTGTAAAGCGAAACCTCTACCGATCGGAATAGTGGCGCTCGAGCTTCAAAGAAAGTCTTGTGTCGGACATCTGACGGTCGAAAAGAATAAAGAACCGGTACCGGAGCCGCCCAGTCATGCGCTGCGACGTCCCGGTGATGTACCTTGACCTTTGGTGTACATGCGCGTACATCAACAGGCCCGACATTCGATACGCCCCGGAAACGATTCGCCAGCGTTAGCGTAAGACAAACGATAACCAGGCTGCCCAACACGAGGCGCCATAACGGCCGAGTTCGTGTAGCTCCGTTCGTCCGCCACAACATAAGATTTTGGCGCTTCTGCAGCGCGCCTGCAGGCTCATTATATCGCTGTCCGACCAATCAAGGCCAGAACTCACCCTTCAGTTTGGTTCTCCTCAAACACGCCTACTGCTTCGCTTACTGTTGTGCGTACACCCCGACGCAACCATTTGCGCTCTGGGTCGTGCAGATTGTACCCGCCTGCAACGGGACGAACACGTGATTATTACCGGAATCCACCGCGACGCTGTGCGAGTTGGAATTGGTTGTCACATTTTGCAGCCACTGGTTCGTCTTCGCATCAATGACGCCCAAGACAGGACCGGTGGGCATATCGCGCGCTGCGAGATAGTATCGATTGTCTCCGGGGTTGTACCAAATCTCGTCTACCCCGCCGACTTGGGTGATGGTGGCAAGAATTGTGCCCGTGGTTCCGTCAATTACATATTCATTGGGGGGGAAGGCTTCTCCATCGTGGTCCCCGCAGCCTACTAGGAAATTATTCCCCGGTCCCTGAACGATGCTGGTTGGCATGCAGTTCGGCATGGGGAAACTGTTCTCGATGAATGGCCCATTCGGATTTCCGAGGTTCGGGTTGATGACGTCAACCGAACCGACGGTAAGATTCGCGGCATCTGAATTGGAGTTCGTGACCAGAAATCTGCCTGTGTTTGGATTGAAGGCTGAGCCACCAATGCCTGCGATCGCAACCGCTCCGAAACAGCCAGCCGAGGGAGGATTCTGGCTGGCGCAGAACGTGCCATCAGGGTTGAGCATCGGGCCGTGATGACAGGGGCGATCTGGCCCTAAAATAGTCACCCCTCCTCCGTGACCAGTCATGCCCGATAGAGCAGTCGTCGAGGGATCTGGACAGGGAAAACCAGCCGTAGCATTGAGACCAGTATCATCAATGGGGACCCCGCTGTTATTGGCGGCCGCACCGTCGTAATAGATCTGGCCAAGGATGCAGGTGGGCGGATTGATCGGTCCGGCGGCCGGAGCCGCATTGCCCTGTCCATTTCCAACCAGAGGCGGACCGTAGGGAGTTTGGTTCGCGAAGGGCAGGCAGTGATCGGCGGTGAAGGTACCCGTCGGCTTAACGATGTTGCTGACATCAGCAATGGTGATAAAGGGGAATCCCGGGTCGCCATTCGCCACCAACAGAAGCGTGGTGCCGTTGACAACACCGATCGACATCTCGTCAGCTCTCAGGTCGCCGCAGCTAGCATCCGAGAATGCCCGGCCATTGGCAGAGGCAACACAGGGAGCAATCCCGTTTGGACCGTCGTAGTCCGGGGAAACGCCAGTAGGAAACTCGGCAATCACTGTTGGCCCGGGGGGCAGGGCATTGCCGGGCGTGAAGGTGGTTGTGGTGAGATCAAATGCCACCACGCTAGCCGAACCGTTGCCCACGAACAGGGTTTTGTTATCCGGACTTAACACCTCACCATCAGGAGCGGAAAGTGGGTTGACGCCGTTGGCGCGTGCGGCGCAGCACTGGGCGCCGGGAAAGCCGCCGAAGAGATTGTTGTCACCGAAGCCAGGAATATGGAAGGGGGGAGTGATTATTTGCGTCCCAGCTCCATTATGGCCCGTCCTGCAGCCGAAGCGTGTCCAGTTGCCGAATGCAGAGACGATGGGCGGAATCAATTGCGTGGCCGCGCTGAAATTGGGGTTATCAGTCGCGCAGGAACTGGCGGTGACTCCGCCGCCGGCCACGCCATTCGCGCCGGAAAAGAAGTTCACGGCTACGTCCTGCTGAGTGTCAAAAACCGCCACATCCAGGCCAATGCGATCTGAGACAAAGAAGCGATGGTTGACCGAGT
>Ga0210405_10001226_pt1 | contig 30399 bp, 29 predicted proteins | sample IncBWH11MmetaG_FD_155492 | JGI IMG/M metagenome (GOLD analysis project Ga0210405, IMG submission 155492) | Forest soil microbial communities from Barre Woods Harvard Forest LTER site, Petersham, Massachusetts, United States - Inc-BW-H-11-M | ecosystem: Environmental > Terrestrial > Soil >...
CGGCGGCTACTTTCTCCAGGATGCGGTAGTGGCCGAGTGTCTGGCCAATCATGGGGAGGGACCTGCTTTGTGGGAGCCATGTTAGGTTGATAGGGTTGGTAAGTCAACGCTCCGGCGGGGACTGCCTGGGGGAACATTTCTACCCGAACTGTCGTATCTTCTAGCAGAACGGCATTCTACGGAGGGTATTCGCTATGAATCCACTTCCCCACTGTTCGGCGGCTATGCGGGTGGGACTGGCCTGCGCAGCTCTTATGGCAGCATCTGGGGCCGCGGCCCGCGCTGAAGACGTCACTAAGTCCTTTACCGTGTCTGGGCGGGCCAATGTGCGCGTGGAGACCAACGACGGCAGCGTTCGGGTTACCACCGGCGACTCGAAACAAGTTGAATTTCGTGTGGAATACCATGGTTATGAGTTGGGAAAGAACCTCCGCGTCGACGCACGCCAGGACGGCGATAAGGTGGAACTGGTGGCACGGGTGACCGGCCATTGGGGCTTCTCGTTCGGCCATAATTCGAGTGGGCTGCACATTGAGGTGCGTATGCCCCGCGAAGCCGACCTGCAGGTGGAAACCGGCGACGGATCCGTGCAGGCCGAATCTATCCATGGAACGGTGAACGTGCATACCGGCGATGGGTCGGTGAAGGCTAGTTCACTGACTGGCACGATCGATCTTCATACCAACGACGGCAGCATCACGGTTGAAAACCTAAAGGGTGATATGAAGCTGCGGACGGGCGATGGGTCAATCGAGGCTCGTGATCTGGATGGCAAGGTGGAAGCTGACTCTGGCGATGGGCATATTCGTATCGCGGGGCGATTTGACGCCCTGAACGTCAAGACAGGGGACGGCAGCGTGGACACGCGAGTCCTGCCCGGTTCCAAGATGGTGACGAGCTGGGCGATCCGGACAGGGGACGGCAGCGTGGATTTGGTGCTCCCTTCCGACTTCCAGACCAACATCGATGCCAGCACAGGCGACGGGCACATCAGCCTGGGTATACCGGTCACGGTGGAAGGCACGTTCAGCAATTCTCAGATACACGGCAAAATGAATGGCGGCGGGCAGCCGCTGACGATCCACACCGGGGATGGATCGATCCGGCTGAGCAAGAGCTAACTGGGCTTCCCGCGCAGGGAAAACTCACAGACATCCAAGCGATCGGCAAGATGTAGTTCCAGTACTTGCTTGCTGGGAGCTGCTGCCCACACTTGTCCGTTTTTGGCGACTTCCGTGCACATCTTCCGTAGCGTAACCCATAGAAAACACAGGGCGCATCTTTGGTGGGCGGCTTGCAATTCCCCCTTTGTCTTCAGGAGATGGTCTTGATTATCTTTGCCCTTCTTGCCGCCGTCATTCTTCTGGTTGCGGTTACGTTTATCAGCTCGATCGATTTCTCGGGCACCCGCCGCCGATGACTGTTGCTCAATGCAAGAACCATCCCGTATGCTTGCTAGACTGATTTGACTGGACCTATTTGGTCTTTCCTCGAATGGTGCAGGTCGACTATATTATCGCCGACAGGTTTTCTTGGAAGAATTGAGCGAGCCGAAGCTTTTCGGCGGTCTTTCGCACCTACAAGACCCAATGAAAATTACCGCTGACCGCGCGCCCGCGTTGGACGATCAGAAGCAGCCTTTCCTCGCGGATGGCATGATCATTGTGCTTTTGCTGGCCGTCGCGAACTTCCTTCTGCATCTCTACTTCAACAATCGGTATGGCTACTTCCGCGATGAATTCGATTACATGTCCTGCGGCGATCACCTCGGCTGGGGATACGTCGACCAGCCCCCGTTAATCCCTTTCCTGATCCATATCTGCCGTGGCCTGCTGGGCGACTCCCTGCGCAGCATTCGCCTTATCCCCGCGCTCGCCTCTTCCCTGTTGATCGTGCAGACTGCTGCAATCGCCCGCGAACTAGGGGGACGCCGTTACGCTGTCCTCCTCAGCGCCGTCTGCACGCTCATCGCCCCGCAATACCTCTCGAACGGCAGCCTACTGGGGACAAACTGCCTCGAACCCAGCTTGTGGATGGGGTGCGCCTACTTCGCCATCCTGGCCATCAAGCGAAATGATCCACGCTACTGGCTCTGGTTTGGCGTGATCGCGGGTCTTGGTCTTGAAGAGAAATACTCCATTGCTCTCTTCGGCCTCGGCATTGTCGTCGGTCTGCTGTTGACGGACCAGCGCCGGGTCTTCCTCAACAAGTGGATCTGGCTCGGCGGACTCGCTGCACTTCTCATCTTCCTACCCAATGTGCTCTGGAACATCAAGTACGACTGGCCGTTCGTTCAACTCATGCGGGGCATCCGCGCTGAAGGCCGCGACGTGGTGCTGGGGCCGGTTCCCTACTTCTTCCAGCAGACGCTGCTCGTGAACCCCCTCACCGCCCCTATCTGGCTCGCGGGGTTGTTCGCTCTGCTGTTTTCTATGCGCTTCAAGCCCTACCGCGCGCTGGGCTGGTGCTATTTGGTCTGCTACACGGTCTTCTTCCTGCTCCACGGCAAGAATTACTACCTGGCTCCGGTTTATCCCATGTTGCTGGCCGCTGGCGCTGTCATGATTGAGTCCGCGATCAACGGCGGGGCAAATGCCCGCCCCCGCCGCCAATGGTTGAAACGGGCCATCGCACTCACCCTGCTGGCCAGCGGAGCACATCTTGCCCCGGTGGTGGTGCCCATTCTTTCTCCTGACGGCTTTCTGGCCTACACGAAATATCTCCCCTTCAAGCTCCCGGTCATGGAACACGCCCACGCCCGGGCCGCCCTACCGCAGTGGTACTCTGACCAGTTCGGCTGGAAAGAAATCGCCGACGAAGCCGCCGTCGCCTGGAATCGTATCCCCGCCGCCGAGCGCCAGGACTGCGGCATTTTCGCGCAAGACTATGGGCAAGCGGGCGCCATCGATTTTTTTGGACGGCGCTATGGGCTGCCTCCGGCTCTGAGCGGCCACCAGACGTATTTTCTGTGGGGACCGCGAGGATATTCGGGAAATTGCCTGATCGTGCTCGACGATTCGAGGGAATCTCTCGAACGCCTATTCGAACACGTCGAATATGTGGGCAAGTCCGCTGACAATCCCTACGCACTGGAGCGCGAGATTCCGTTGTTCATTTGCCGTGGCGCAAAATTCGGGACGCTTGCGGACCTCTGGCCCAAATTGAAGAAGTGGCGGTAGGAATCCAGCGCGGGCGGGCGCCGCGAAGTCCGATCCTTCGCCCGGACGGAAGGAAATTGCCGCTGGCTGGCCGCACGTAGCAAAGGTCTGCGAGCTTCGTGATATACAATCGTGGCCGGAAAAAATGACTCAGAGAAGAGCCCATGGCCGTGGACTGCGCCTCATTGCCGCTTTCAAACTTTTGAAGGGGTTGGCGCTGCTCGCGCTGGGCATTGGCGCGCTCAATCTTCTGCACAAGGACGTCGAGGCCATTGTGGTGCACTGGATCAACGTTTTTCAGGTTGATCCTCACAGTCACTACCTGCAATTGCTCCTTGCCAAATTGTCGATTTTGGACGACCGGCGGCTGAAAGAACTCAGCGTAGGCACATTCATTTATGCCGCCATTTTTCTGACCGAGGGCACGGGCCTGGCGCTGGGCAAGCGGTGGGCCGAGTATCTAACAATCATCAGCACGGCTTCCCTGCTTCCGCTGGAAATCTACGAACTCGCCAAACACGCCAGCATTGGGAAAGGATTGGCCCTGGTGATCAATCTCGCCGTGGTTGCTTATCTGATCTTCGAACTCCGCCGCTTTCCAAAGCGCTCTTGAGATGCCGTCTTCCGTTTTCAGATTGGCGGGTTATTCGCCTCCAGAAAGATGCCTCAGCCAGCTAAGAGTTCGACGTTGCGCGCTGCGATTCAAGACAGCTAAACTTCCGGCACCATGAAACGCCGATCCTTAGTCGTCGCCATGATTATCTTTTTTGGACTCCCAGTGCGGGCAGACCAGCCCAAGTCCCTATTCTACTTGACGCGCGATCCCAAGTCCGTGCGCTCGTTCCTCGCTCATGCCGACAAGATCGATATCCTCGTTCCCGCCTGGTATTCCGTGGACGCGAACGGCCTGGTCTCCGGCGGCCCTAATCCACTGGTCCTTGAAACGGCTCGCCAGCGTCATGTCCCCATCATGCCTATCGTGGTCAACGCCGGATTCTCGCAAGAAGATTTTCACAAGCTGGTGATGAATCGGACTGCCTATGAAGCGATGGCCGGCAGCCTCCTTTCCGCCTGCAAGGAAAACGGCTATATCGGCTTCCAGTTCGACTTCGAAAACATCCTTTGGACTGACAGGAACGCGCTTTCCGGCATGGTTGCCGACGTCGCTTCGGAGTTTCATCACGTTAAACTCCAACTCACGATCGCAACCGTGCCGAATGCTCCCGGCGCGCCCGGTGAAGGCGGGTTTTCTAATTGGATCTACGAAAATTGGCGTGGCGCGTACGACTTGCGAGCCCTCGCGCAAAGCGTGGATCTCATTTGCCTGATGACCTACGACCAGCACACGCGCTGGACCGCCCCTGGTCCTGTTGCCGGGTGGGCATGGACCATCGGCAACCTCGATTATGCTCTCAAGTTCGTGCCTCGGGAAAAGGTGTCGCTGGGGATCCCGCTCTATGGCTATCACTGGTTCGCTGGCACTCCCGTGAAAGCTCCCACGCAGCCCGGCTTCCCTCCCACGGACAAGCCCAACCCAAGCGCGGAATACATCGCCACCGACGACGCACTGGATCTCGCCAAGGCTTACGGAGGCCGCATCGAATGGGATCCGGTCGACCGTTCCGCGTGGTTTTTCTTCTATCGCGACGACTTGCGCGAATGGATTTTTTTCACCGACGCGCGCACCTTCCGCGAGCGATATACGCTGGTAAAAGACCGCGGCCTGCAGGGATTCTGCTCCTGGGTTCTCGGGGAGGAAGACGCTGGAATCTGGGAACTCTTGCCTTCCCACAAATGAGCGAGTGCAGAGCGGGCTCGTTTCTATGGCTGCGATTTGCAAATCCCGGGGGCTTCCCTCATCATTATTAGTTTGTTTGGGGACGCGGCACGCTTCCGCTGCGGCAATTCTGGTTCTAATTCATTTTTTCCGTCGATCGTATTGCTATCGTTCGATAAAAGGAGCGGCATGGAAAAGCCTTCCAAAATCGCGCCCGCCACGGGGAAACTCGGAGTGCTGCTTCCGGGCATGGGAGCTGTCAGCACAACGTTTATGGCCGGAGTGGAACTAGTGCGCAAAGGCAAGTCCCAGCCGGTGGGCTCGCTCACGCAGATGGGCACGATCCGGCTGGGCAAGCGCACGGACGCGCGCTCGCCACTCATCAAGAAATTCGTGCCGCTTGCGGAGCTCAAGGATCTTAGTTTTGGCGGCTGGGATATTTTCAAGGACAACGCTTACCAGTCCGCGGCGAATGCGGGGGTGCTGAATCCGCAGGATTTGGAAAAGGTGAAACCGTTTCTTTCCACCATCAAGCCGATGAAGGCCGCGTTTGACCGCGATTTCGTGAAGCTGATTGACGGCCCGAACATCAAGAAAGGCAAGAACAAGTATGAGCTGGCGCTGCAGATCAAGGATGACATCGCCAATTTCCGCAAGGCTTCGCGCGCTTCGCGGCTGGTGACCTGCTGGTGCGGCTCGACGGAATCCTTCGTCAAGCCCGAAGACGTGCACTCGACTCCGGAGAAATTTATCGAGGGAATGAAGTCCAATCATCCGGCCATCGCGCCTTCGATGCTTTATGCCTGGGCCTCGGTGACCAGCGAGGTGCCGTTTGCCAACGGCGCTCCTAACTTGACCGTGGACATTCCCGCGATTCAGAAGCTGGCGCACGACCACAACGTGGCGATCTGCGGAAAAGATTTCAAGACCGGGCAGACGCTGATGAAGACCATCCTCGCGCCGGGATTTAAGGCGCGCATGCTCGGGCTGGATGGCTGGTTCTCGACGAACATTCTCGGCAACCGCGACGGTGAGGTTCTCGAGGATCCGGGCTCTTTCAAGACGAAGGAAGAATCGAAGCTCAGCGTACTGGAATATATTCTCCAGCCGCAGTTGTACCCGCAGCTTTACGGCAAGATGCACCATAAGGTGCGCATCAACTACTATCCGCCGCGCGGCGACAATAAAGAGGGTTGGGACAACATCGACATTTTCGGCTGGCTCGGTTACCCGATGCAAATCAAGGTGGACTTCCTGTGCCGGGATTCCATTCTGGCTGCGCCGATCGTGCTCGATCTCGTTTTGTTTTTGGACCTGGCGCAGCGCGCGGGGATGCGCGGCATTCAGGAATGGCTGAGCTTCTACTTCAAGTCGCCTATGACCGCTCCCGGACTGTACCCCGAGCACGATCTCTTCATTCAGTCTATGAAGCTGAAGAACACGCTTCGTTGGATGAAGGGCGAGGACCTCATCACGCACCTCGGCCAGGAGTATTACGATTAGATTCGGCTAAGCGCTGTGGGCCGCGGCCGATTTTGCTTCGACGGCGTCCAGCACGCGCGCGGAGTAGACAAGCGCGGCTCCGGCGTTCATGCTGACAGCGACTCCGAGCGCTTCGCTGATTTCTTCCTTTGTGGCGCCGGCTTTCAGCGCTGCGTCGGTGTGCACGACGATGCAGCCGTCGCAGTGAGTGGTCACCGCTACGGCGAGCGAAATGAGCTGGCGCGTTTTTTCGCCGAGCTTGCTTGTCTTGGAATTGGCGGCGCTGAGCGTTTGATAGCCGCGAACCGTGTCGGGTGTGCTTTTCATCAGGTCGCCGATGCGGGCGCCGACTTCCTTGTGGTATTGGTTCCAGTCCATCATCATGACGTTTCCTCCGATTCTAAATGACGCAAAACGGGCTTGATTTTACTCTCCGTGGGCGGGGATGTGATATCTTTTTGAATTCACCCGAGCCTGCCGGGTTTTGGGGCGGTGGCGGCAGCGCGTAGCCCCTTTCCTCGTGAGCCGCTAGAGTAGTCGAACATTTTCCAAGGAGTCGTTTTCATGAAAAGCTCGTACAACGGGAAAGCTGTCCCAACCGATGGCAAGCCGATCAGTTACAGCGGCGGAGAGCTGCAGGTCCCGGATGCGCCAGTGATTCCTTTCATTGAAGGGGATGGAACAGGGCGCGACATCTGGAAAGCATCACGGCGCGTGTTCGACGCTGCGGTGGCGCACGCGTATGGCGGGAAGCGGCGCGTGGCGTGGTTCGAGGTTTTCGCCGGCGAGAAGGCTTTCAAGGCGTTTAACGAATGGCTTCCCAACGATACGGTCGACGCAATCCGCGATTTTCGCGTGGCCATCAAAGGGCCGCTCACGACTCCCGTCGGCGGAGGCATACGTTCGCTGAATGTGGCGCTGCGGCAGATCTTGGATTTATATTCCTGCGAGCGGCCGGTCCGTTATTTCAAGGGCGTTCCTTCTCCGGTGCGCGAGCCGGAAAAAATGGACGTGTTCATCTTCCGGGAGAATACCGAGGATGTGTACATCGGGATCGAGTGGAAATCCGGGTCGCCGGAAGCGAAGAAGCTGCTGGAATTCCTGAACAACGAAATGTTGAAGGATGGGAAGAAGCAGATTCGTTGGGATTCCGGCGTGGGCATCAAGCCGATTTCACCGACGGGAACGAAGCGGCTGGTACGGCGCGCGATCAAGTATGCGCTGGCGAACAAAAAGAAGAGCGTGACGCTGGTGCACAAGGGCAACATCCAGAAATTTACCGAGGGCGCGTTTCGCGACTGGGGCTATGACCTGGCGCGCGAGGAATTCCGGGCGCAAACGGTCACCGAGCGCGAGAGCTGGATCGTGGATAACCTCGACAAGAATGCGGCGCTCACCGTAGAGCAGAACGCGGCGCTGATCGAGCCGGGACTCGAACAGGCCACCGACGCGTTCAAGAAGACGATTTATAGCGAGGTGAAGGAGACGCTCGACGCGATTTACGCGACGCACGGCAAAGGGCAGTGGAAGCAAAAATTAATGATCAACGACCGCATCGCGGACTCCGTGTTTCAGCAGGTGCTGTTGCGGCCGGATGAATACAGCGTGCTGGCCACTTCCAATTTGAACGGAGATTATTTGTCGGATGCTTGCGCGGCGCAGGTGGGGGGGCTGGGCATGGCGCCGGGATCGAATATCGGGGATGGGTTCGGAGTCTTCGAAGCGACGCATGGCACGGCTCCAAAGTATGCGGACAAAGATGTCATTAATCCGAGTTCGGTGATGCTTTCGGGCGCGATGATGTTCGAGTTCCTCGGGTGGAAGGAAGCGGCCACGCTAATCGAGGATGGCATCGCACGGACGATTCAGCAGAAGCGCGTTACGTACGACCTCGAGCGGCTCATGCCGGGCGCGACGAAGGTCGGCACATCGGCGTTTGCGTCTGCGATCATTGAGAATATGAAAGGTGCTGCGGTGGCACGGTAGTCAGAAGAAGTATTCAAACGCAGAGGCACGAAGATCGCGGAGAATTCTCAGAAACGACTTCTTAGGAGACAAGGAGCGGCATGAGCAGAAAAAAGGTGACGGTGGTGGGCGGCGGGTTCGTGGGATCGACCACGGCGCAGCGCATTGTGGATTTGGAACTGGCCGACGTGGTGCTGACCGACATTTTGGATGGGCCTCCCGTTGGCAAGGCGCTGGACATGGTGGAATCGGGGCCGATCACGCGGACCGATTCGCGCGCTACCGGGGTTTCCACTGCTACCGGCGATTATTCGGCGACCGCGGGAAGCGACGTGGTGGTGATCACCGCGGGCTTTCCTCGCAAACCGGGGATGAGCCGCGACGATTTGCTGAAAGCCAACTACGACGTGGTGAAAGCCGTCGTCGAACAGATCGTGAAGCATTCGCCGAATTGCATCATCATCGTGGTGACCAATCCGCTGGATGCCATGGCGCAAGCGGCGCTCAAAGTCAGCGGCTTCCCGAAGAATCGCGTAATCGGCATGGCTGGAGTGCTGGACTCCGCGCGCATGAGCGCGTTTGTGGCGATGGAGTGCAAGGTCAGTGTGGAAAACGTGCACTCGTTCGTGCTGGGCGGGCATGGGGATGACATGGTGCCGCTGCCGCGGTATTCGACGGTCGCGGGAATTCCCCTCCCTGATCTGTTGCCCAAGGAGCGAATCGCCGCCATCGTGGAGCGCACGCGCAAAGGCGGCGCGGAAATCGTCAACTTGCTAAAGACCGGTTCGGCCTACTACGCGCCATCGGCAGCAGCGGTGGAGATGGTCGAAGCGATCCTGAAAGACAAGAAGAAGATTCTGCCCTGCGCCGTGTATCTCGATGGAGAGTACGGGATCAAAGGACTATTCGTCGGCGTGCCCGTCAAGCTGGGCGCCAAGGGCGTCGAAGAAATCATCCAGATCAAGCTGACGGCGGAAGAGAATGCAGCGCTGCAAAAGTCCTCTGCTTCGGTCCGCGAGCTGGTGACGGTGCTCGGACTGTAAGTAACCGACAACCTTCGATTTGCACTACCAGCCGAAGATTTTTGACGCGCCGTAAACCAGCGCCAGCGTAAAGCCTGCAATCGCCACTTCGCCGATGGCTCCGACCGCAAACGGGCGCAGGCCCTGCTTGCGCATCTCGCTGAAATTGGTGCGCAGGCCGACGCCCGCGAACGTGAGCAGGAACGCCCAGCGCGAAAGATTGGCGAGCGCTCCGACCTGATCCTTGTTGAAGAAGTGATAGGTGGCCAGGACGGAGATCAGCAGGAAGCCGAGAACGAACTTCGGAAATTTTTGCCAAAGGAACGCCGCCTTGTTTCCAACGGCCTGAGCCTGTCCCTTGCCGGCCCAATAGATAGCGTAAGCGAGGACGACAAAACCGATCATGGCGTTGCGCGTGGACTTGACCAGCACCGCAAGTTTCCCGGCGGCGTCGGAGTATAGCGCTCCAGCGGCGGTGGCTTCCGCGGTATTGTCGACGCCGAGGCCGGCCCACAATCCGTAAGCCTTATCGCTCAAATGCAGAAAGTGGCCGATCACTGGAAAAGTGAAAAGCGCCAGCGCGCCGAGCGCCAGAATCGCGGCAATGGAAAACGAAGAGTCTTCGTCGTCGGCTTCAATGGCGCCCTTAGTTGCGATAATGGCGCTGACGCCGCAGACGGCCGAGCCCACGGCAAGAAGCGTCGTGAGCTTGGGCTTGAGCTTGAACGCGCGGCCAAGGAACGTCATGAACGCAAGGGAGCCGACGATTTCAATAGCCACGAGAACGAGACTCACGCCTCCGAGTTTGAGAATGTCACCCAGAAGAAAGCGCGCGCCCAGCAACACGATGCCGGCTTTAAGCCAGAATTCGTACGTGGCGACGCCGGTGCGGAAAATCTCCGGGACGCCGACGGTGTTGGAAATGACCAGGCCCAGGACGATGGCCCACAGGACGTATTCGATATTGGGAAACGTCCAGTGAAGCGCCTTGGCGTAAGCGCCGACGTTTTGCTCCAGCAATTTGCCCGCGTAGCCCACGGCGGCGAGCAGCAACACTCCGGGGATGACGCGCAGAAGTCGCAGCGCCGGTTGGACGGGCTGAACTTGCGGAACTGTAATAACTTCAGCCATGTTTCGTTTTCTCCATTTTCGCGGGAATCATTACCAGGGGACGTGCTTGAAGACGCCGACGCGGACCAGCAGCGCCAAAAGAAAAGCTACCAGCACGGCCAAAGTGTCGAGCGACGGTTTCCAACGGTTCCCTGACTTCCCTGCCACCACTTCTGCGCTCATAGGTATGCCCCTGACGATTTAACTTACCGATGCACGCGGCAAAGCCCGGTCTTCCCGATTCGTGTCCCAGAACCGGGCGCTAATTTCCTCGACATCCTGCGACGCCACGCGGCCGACAATCAACAACGCCGGCGCTGGAAGTCTCTCTTCGCGGGCGAGTCGCGCGACACTGGACCAACGCACTTGCTGTTGAGAACCCGTCGCATGAGAGACGATCACGCACGGAAGGTCTGTCGGAAGCCCGCCTGCCAGCAAGCGCTCGGAAACTTCGGCATAATCCGCGCCGGGCATGTAGAGAACCAGCGTGGTTGTGCTGGTGACGCTACCCCAGTCCATCGCGCCGCCGTCGATTCCGCGCGAAAAGGTTGTCAGCAGAATTTGCGAAGCCACCCGGCGATCGGTGAGCGAAATTCCCGCGGCCGCCGCGGCTCCCATGGCCGCGCTGATGCCTGGAACGATTTCGTATTCGATTCCCGCTCTGCGAAGGGCTTCGATTTCTTCCCCGGCGCGGCCAAAAATCGTCGGGTCGCCGCCTTTCAAGCGCACTACGACCGGGCGCGTTCGGCCATGCGAAACCAGCAGCGCGTTGATTTCCTCCTGAGTAAGGAGCTTGTATCCGGCGCGCTTGCCCACGTTAATCAGCTCGGCAGCGGGCGAGATCTTCGCCAGAACTGCATCGCTGACTAGCGCGTCGTGCAGAACGACATCGGCACTAGCGAGCAGACGCGCCGCTTTCAAAGTGAGCAACTCGGGATCACCGGGCCCCGCGCCAATGAGATAAACCTTGCCCATCATGCCACGCACTCGCCACGACCCAGCTTCAAGGAATAAGTTTCCGTGTCGCCCCAATCGACGAAAAGGTCTTCAGTTGTGGCCGTGACCTCTGCCAGTGGGAGGAGCCGGTCCTTGATCGTTTTGTCCGGCGTCCGCGTCACCCATGCGGAGAACGTTTCCGCTGCTTGCCTGTCGTGCTGATAGAAGGCCAGGAGTTCGCGGATAATCGCCGGGATGGGCCGCGCCGGGACAGACATAACTTGGCGCGCGAAGCGCACGCCGTCGGCATTCACTCTGCCGCCAAGCAAAAGCTGATAGTAAGGAGCCTGCTGGTCGCCAACTTTCCTGACGTTGCCGTAAAAACCGATATCGGCGATGTGATGATGCCCGCAGGAGTTGGGGCAGCCGCTGATCTTGATGCGCAACTTTTGGATTTCCGGATCGGTGTAATCGTTCAGCTCGCGCGAAAGCACGTCGGCAAGCGTGAGTGAGCGCGTGATTCCCAGGTTGCAAGTTGTGGCTCCCGGGCAGCCGGTGACGTCGGAAATGGTGCGCGCTCCGGGAATGACCAAGTCAAACGCGCGAAGTTCGTCGTAGATTGTTCGCACGCGGTCAAAAGGCACCCAGGGAATGACGAGGTCCTGATTGACGGCAATGCGTACGCCGATCAATTCGTTCTTCTCCAGAACGTCCGCGAGGCCGCGCATCTGGCTGCTGTGTAGCGTTCCCGCCGGAAGTTTGACCCACACGGCGCCGTATCCGGCCTGGCGCTGAGACATCAGGTTGTGTTCGGCCCAGCGGTCGTATTCGGGATCAGCTTGTGACTCAGCTATCGAGGAAGACAAAGGCATCGGCGCGATTGTAACCAGCGTCGGCTTTATGGGAGAGGGCACAACAAAAGTTTCCGCGGGGGCCTGCGAGACCTTGCGTTTTTCCGCAACCAGCCGGCGCAGCTCTTCGATGCCTTTGGCTCGCAAGACGAATTTCAATCGCGCCATCAGCTTGTTCTTACGGTTCCCCGTTTCGGTGAAAACGCGCAGGATGGCTTCGATGGTGGGAAGCAGTTCCTCTTCGGGCAGAAAATCCGCCAGGACTGCGGCTTCCGTGGGCAAGCTGCCCAGCCCGCCGCCAACGAGGACCTTGAAGCCGCGGCGCGAAGTGCCGTTGTTGCCGCGGACTTGCGCGATGAGGCCGACGTCGTGAATGCCCGCCACAGCGCAAGCGCCATCGTCCTCGCAGCCGGAGAAAGCAATCTTGAACTTGCGCGGCAAGTCATGAAAATCAGGATGGCGCAGGAGATAGCGTGAGACGCCGAGAGCGTACGGTGTGACGTCGAACGCTTCGCCGGGGCAAATCCCGGCCACTGGGCAAGCGGTGACGTTGCGCACGGTGTTGCCGCAAGCCTCGCGCGTGGTCAGGCCCGCATCGGCGAGCAAGCGCATGGCCGCGCCGACGTTTTCCAGTTTTACGAAATGGAATTGAACGTTTTCGCGCGTGGTCAGGTGGCCGCGGCCGGTCGAGTACTCGTCGCCAATAAACGCCAGGACGCGGAGCTGCGCGGGCGTGAGCACCCCTGCCGCGATCTTGATGCGCAGCATCTGGAAGCCCGGCTGGCGTTGGCCATAGGTGCCGTGCTTCAGGCGGAACGGCCGGAATTGCTCCGGCGTAATGGCGCCACTCTGGAGATCCCGGATGCGTTCTTCAAAGCGGACTATTTCCGCTTCGATGGCTTCGCGGCTGTGCCGCTCTTCGACTTCGGTTAATGCTGCCACACTCATGATTCTCGGCTCCCAAGTTCCTCGCTCTGAAAATCTCGATCCAAAACAAAAAGCCCACATGACCAGGCTCTCTGGCATGTGGGCTTCGGAACTTTATGATTCAGCTACAGCTAAGTCCGGAAACTCCTCTGGCCAGAGATGGGCGTCGTGCAACACGCAGCGTTGCACGCGCAGGGGCAACACATCATCTGGCAACAGGTCTTCATCAAGATAAAGGATACTTTCTTGGGCACCCCCTTGTCAAAGGGGAGGAACCCACAACAATTAGATGCATCGCATCGAAAAAAGTAATCAATGACGACTGAGAATTATTAGGGCTTCGTGGCCTCCGGGGCCGACCCGACCAACGTGGCCGTCTTGATGGAATCCAGCTTGGGCCAGTTTTTATCGAGATAAGGCTTTCCCTGGACGGTAATCAGGTCCTGGAAGTCTCGCGGCGTGTTCGCATATTGGTCATACATCATTTCAACGACATTCATGCCTTTGCCGTCGACCACTCCGAAAGGCGCGAAGCCCTGGCCGTCGAGGCCTTCATTATCCTTCAGGTTGATGAAGAGCTGAGTGGTGCGGGTGTTTGGCCCCGCGGTCGCAAAGGTCAAATACCCGCGCTTGTTACTTTGCGTCACGGGATCATCTGACAAGTTCGCGTCCCTCCAAGCCGCCGAAACAGGCGGATAAGCGCTGAGGCCAAATTGAACGATGAAGCCGGGCACTACGCGGAAGAAGCTGGCATTGTCATAGAAGTGGTGCCTCACCAGATTGTAGAAGCGGTCGGCACCGATGGGCGCCCACGCACGATGCACGGTCACGGTAAATTCGCCGCGCGTGGTCGTGAACTTCACCTGAAATGTCTCCGGAGCTTTTTCTTTGAGCGCCGCAGGGCGAAGTAGCGCGCGGTCATAGGCGGAGTGCGGCGCTGCGGATGGCGCGCTCGCCGTTACTTCAGGTTGCGCCGGCGTTGGAGCCGGTGCCGGAGCCGGTGCTTCCACCTTGGGTTGGGCCGGCGCCTCGGCTTTGGGCTGGGCCGGCGGTGTTTCCGCGGGCTGCTCCTTCTTGCAGCCGAAAAACAGAGTTCCCATTGCAAACGCAGCAAGAAACCACTTCACGCGTCTCATTCCAACATCCCTCCCTATGCATGGTTCTGCAGGCTTCCCTTCGAATTTACTTCCCGGCGTTCAGCTCGCGGCTCACGCGTTCCACTTCCATCATGACCCGGAGAGTATTTTCGCCGAGAATCTTCTTCACGTCACCCTCGGAGTAGCCTTTTTGCAACAAGGCTTCGGTGATCTTAGGGAGTTTGGTGGCGTCTTCCATGCCGTAGGGCATATTGGCGCCGTCGAAGTCCGAACCGAGGCCCACGTGCTCGATGCCGGCCACTTTCACGGCATGATCGATGTGCTCGATGATTCTGGCAAACTCGACGCGCGGCAGCTTCCCTTGTTCGACGTACTCGCGGGTGATGCGGTCTCCCTCGATGAGCTGGCAGCCCTCGTTGTCCCCGCAGCGCTTCATCACCTCGGCGTTGATGACTTTGTTCAATTCCGGATTGGCCTTCTCGGCGTCGCGGAATTCCTGGCTAAGGAAGCCCACGTGGTAGTTAATCTGCACGACGCCGCGTTTCGCGGCGAGGTCCTTCATCATCTGGTCGGTCATGTTGCGCGGTGCATCGCAGATGGCGCGGCACGAGGAGTGCGAAGCAATGAGCGGCGCTTTGCTGATTTCCAACACATCGTAAAATGTTTTGTCGCTGACGTGGGAGATGTCCACCATGACGCCGAGGCGGTTCATTTCGCGGACCACATCTTTACCGAATTCGGTGAGGCCGTTGTGCGCGGGTTTGTCCGTGGATGCATCGGCCCACTCCGTGTTTCCGGTGTGCGTCAACGTCATATAGCGCACGCCGAGCGCCGCGTAGGACCGCATCACGCCGAGATCGCTGTTGATCATGTGGCCGCCTTCGACCCCCATGAGCGCGGCGATCTTGCCTTGCTTGCGAGCCTCGCGGATTTCCCAGGCGGTCGTCGCCAGAACGATGTCGTTCGAATGCTTACGAACTTGCTCGCGCACCGCGTCAATCTGAACGAGCGCCCGATTGACGGCTTCCGGGCCAGTGATTTTGCTGGGAATCCAAATGGAAAAGAAGATCGCGCCGAGCCCGCCCTCCTTCATTCGCGGAATGTCGATACTTCCGGCGGAGCTGCGCGCGCCGAGGTCAAATTTGCCGTCCAGAAAGCGCTGCGTCGTGTCATCGTGCGTGTCCACGACAATCGACGAGAAGTGCAGTTTGCGCGCCCTTTCCGAAATGGAGTCAGCAGACACTGCTAGACCCACAAGACTCAAAGCGGAAACCCACAAAACGGCGGACAGCCCGGCACGGAACATTTTCCCCTCGCGGTACGAAACATAGATTGTAAGCGGAATCGACCGAGGAAAAAGCGGGAATTTCAGCGCGTGAATCGTGCGGTCCAGGCCGCTGTTCCATGACGCTCAGTCCCAACAACCGAGAGCGCAGTCCCAGGGCGCCTCCAAATTCATCATGCGTGGATAACACCAGAGGAAAACGGCAGCCGCGGCAACCACCAGGACCAAGCTGATGCGGACACCGAAGACGTCGCGCGGCAGGCTGCGCAAAGCGACAGCGATGGCCACGCCCAGAATCATCACCGCCGGATAGTAGTAGTAATACATAAGGCCTTTTTCGGGCGTTACGGCCCATTGAAGATAGTTTGATGCGAAGAGAAGAACAACCAATCCCTCGGGCAAGCCCAGGGTTCTCCAAAAGCGCTTCAGACAGAAGATTAACGCCGCCAGGCCTCCCCAAGCGACAACCGGATTGGCTAGCAGATAAGAAAGCGCGCGCTGGGGGTTGGTATGCAGCGGCCATGTGTACCAAGCGGAAGTGATGGCCTTATTCGTCTCCCAATGCGTGCTGAGGTACCACATGTAACGGTGGATGGCCATCAATTCAGTAAAGTTGAATGGCTCATGGAGGAGCCGGCAGAGGGGCCAGTACGTGAGGCTGTAAAAAATGATGGGCGCGACGACCAAGCCGAGCAGCAGTGTCGGGACGCCGATTTGCTGAATGTTCCGTGCGTACGGGGCAAGAGACGCGAAGTTACCGGCAGGCGGACGGCGCGCTACCCACAGTAGCGCGAAGCTCACCAAAACAAGAACTGCAAGCGTGTCGATGGCATTCCACTTACAAGCCCCGGCGAGCCCCATCAAAACGCCGGAGCAAACGAACAGAAATCTGCGGCTACGAGCAGCTAGATCCATGCCAATGGCCGCGGTGAATGCCAGCAGACTCCACATCAGAAAGAACACCAGGAATGAATCCATCATGCCGACCCGCGACATGACAAAGAGAAAGTTATTGAAGAGCGTCAGGCACGCCGCAAAAAGCGCCACGCCAGGATCACGCAAAAGCAGGAGAGTCCAAAGATAAACGGCCACCAGAGTCAGCGCGCCGCAGACCGCGGAGGCAACTCGCCACCCGAATGGGGTATCCCCGGCGGCTTTCATGCCGATGGCCATGAGCATTTTCCCGAAAGGGGGTCTCGCCAAGTTGTGCATTTTGGTCTCTGCGTCAAGCTGCCCTTGGACAAAGGCCCTGGCTTCGGGAACATATACTCCCTCATCGTAGTACATGAACGCAGGTCTTCCGACGCCCGCCAATAGGAACGACAAGCTCACAACGCCGAGGATCATCGCGGCGATCAACGGACGATACAGCATACGCGTCAGCACGGAACTGTCATTTGAAGGATTGCTGCTCGAACTGGATTCCAAGGATCCCTGTGTACGAGTGGCTGATTGCGGGTCTCGTGATGGCGGTTCCAGGACCGAGGGACTTCCACTCCTATACGTGTTCCTCATTCATCAATTTTATCTGTACGAGCGAAGCGCAGCTTCGTTGCGAGCACCCGCGTTGCGCAATGGCTTAATATCTCTCGGAGCGAAACCGGGTTTCTGCCGTTCCGCCTTCACGCCAAAGCAAAGGAGAACCGCCATGCAAATATGTGGCCTTGGTATTGACAAGTGGCGGGGCAAGAGAATGCTCGCTGACAGGTTACCCAACAAGCCAGCCGAGAAGCGCTTGTTTCCACGCGTCGCGGTTTACTTCCGCGATGGATTCTGTCAGCGGAATGCCCTTGGGGCACGCATGCACACAGTTCTGCGCATTGGCACATTCCTGGATGCCGCCCGGGCCCATCAGTGCGCTGAGGCGCTCGCTCTTGTTCATCGCTCCCGTGGGATGCATGTTGAAAAGCCGCACCTGACTGATGATCGCCGCGCCCACAAACTGATTATGTTCGTTCACCTGTGGGCAAACCTCCAGGCAGTTCCCGCAAGTGATGCAGTTCGAAAGCGGATAGCCCTTCTCCTGAATTTCCGGCGACACCCGCGGGCCTTCGCCGAGATTGTATGTGCCGTCGATAGGAATCCAAGCCTTCACGCGCTTGAGACTTTCAAACATGAATTGCCGGTCGACCGCCAGATCGCGCACCAGCGGAAACTTTGACATCGGCTCGATGCGAATGGGCTGCTCGAGTTGATCCACCAGCGCCGAACACGCCATGCGCGCTTTTCCGTTGATCAGCATCGCGCAGGAGCCGCAGATCTCCTCGAGGCAATTCGAATCGTAGGTGATCGGAGTCGTTTTCTTCCCGTCGCGTGTGACGGGATTTTCGGCGATGTCGCGCAGGCAAATGATCACGTTCATCGAAGGCCGCCACCGGAGAGAAAATTCCTCCCAGCGCGCCGCTTCCTTTGGCCCGGCTTGTCGTTTTACTCGGACGATGACCTGTTTTGTCTCTGCCATAATCCCTCGACCAGCACCCGCTTCACGCCCGAACGCCCTGCCTGCCGTCGCTACTTCGCCGCGTCGTAACGGCGCGGGCGCGGCTTAATCAACGAAATGTCCACCGGCTCGTACATCAGTTGGATGTCGTTGTTCACCCACGTCGCGCGCGTGGTCTTCAGCCAGTTGGTGTCGTCGCGCTCCGGAAAATCCGGCTTGTAATGAGCGCCGCGCGATTCATTGCGCGCCAGCGCGCCGAGCGTTATCACTCGCGCCAGCACAATCATGTTTTCCAGTTCGCGCGCAAAGTTCAGCGTCTGGTTCGACCACTTGGTGCGGTCGCTGAGGTTGATTTTCTTATAGCGCTCCTGCAAGGATCGAGTCTTCGCTTCGGCCATCTCCAGGTTCTTATTGATGCGCGTGACCGTCACGTGCTCCGTCATCAAGTCTCCCAGTTCGCGCCAGATCGTGATCGGGTTTTCCGAACCGTCCTGGCTGATGAGTTTCTGATTCTTTTCTTCCTGACGCTTCCGTTCCGCGTCAAAAACCACCGACGGCGTGGACTCAGCTCCCTTTTCAAGATTCTTCGCGTACTTCACCGCCGCCGGTCCGGCAATCCCACCGCCAAAAATACACGACACCAGCGAGTTCGCGCCCAGCCGGTTGGCTCCGTGATACTGGTATTCGCATTCGCCCGCCGCATAAATGCCGGCAACGTTGGTGGCCTGGTCTTCGCCATTCACCCAGATTCCGCCCATCGTGTAGTGCATCGCCGGAAAAACTTTCATGGGTTCGACGCGCGGATCAACCCCCAGAAACTTTTCGTAAATTTCCAAAATCCCTTCGAGCTTGCGGTCCAGGGTTTCGCGCGGGATATGCGTCACGTCCAGATAAACCGCCGCCTGCCCGTCGACGCCCAATTTTTCCTGATACACGATGCGGTGAATCGCGCGCGTGGCAATGTCGCGCGGCACAAGATTCCCGTACTTCGGATACCACTCTTCCAGAAAATAAAAGCGTTCCGCCTCAGGAATGCTTCTCGGTGGACGCTTCTCCGCGGGATTGCGCGGCACCCACACGCGGCCGCCCTCGCCGCGCGCCGATTCGCTCATCAGCCGAAGCTTGTCTTCACCGGGGATCGCCGTCGGGTGTACTTGAATAAATTCGCCGTTCGCATAGTCCACGCCCTGCTGAAAAAGCGCGGCCTGCGCCGAACCCGTGCACACCACCGAATTCGTCGACCGACCGAAGATCGCGCCATTACCACCCGTGGCAAAGATAACCGCGTCCGCCGCGAAGGTTTTCACCTCCATCGTGCGCAAGTCCATGGCACAAATGCCCCGGCACACGCCGCCTTCATCGATCACCGCGGACAGAAACGTCGCGCCTTCGAACTTCTTCACCTTGCCTTCGGCTTCGTGCCGCCGCACCTGCTCGTCCAGCGCGTAAAGCAGTTGCTGTCCTGTAGTCGCTCCCGCGAACGCCGTACGGTGATACAGCGTCCCGCCGAATCGCCGGTAGTCCAGCAATCCTTCCGGCGTGCGGTTGAACATCACTCCCATGCGGTCCAGCAGATCGATGATCCCCGGCGCCGCCTCGCACATGCGTTTCACCAGCGGCTGATTCGCCAGAAAATCCCCGCCGTAGATCGTGTCATCGAAATGCTTATCGATGGTGTCGCCTTCTCCCTTTTGATTCTTAGCCGCGTTGATTCCGCCCTGCGCGCAAACCGAATGCGACCGCTTCACCGGCACAATCGAAAACAAATCCACCGGTATCCCCGCCTCCGCAACGCGGATGGTGGCCATCAGGCCGGCCAATCCACCGCCCACAACGATTATTTTTGGCTGTCTCATTTGTTTGGCAGGTAGGCCGAGAAGGGATGCCAATCGAATCGGAAACTAATGACAATCAAAATCCCGACGACGCTGAACGCTACTCCCACCAGCGCGCCAAATTTCCCCGCCGCTTGCTGCGCCTTCACCGTCGCCGCCAGCCCCCATTTGCAAAGGAAATTCCAGATGCCCACGCCCAGGTGAAAGGAAGAAGCGAGCACGCCCACCACGAAAAACGTCAAGTACCAAGGATTTTGCATGTCCCCGGCGACATTCGCGTACGTCGACCGCCCGTGCGTCAGCCAGCGCTCCGTGTAAAGATGCCAGCCGATATATGCAAACGCGATGAGGCCCGTGTACCGCTGTGTCGCGTACAACCAGTTCCCTACCCACGGGTACGCCGACACGTTCGATTTCCCGCGCAGCCAAATATAAATTCCGTAGCCGCCGTGAAACACCATCGGCAGAAAAATCGCCCCCCATTCCACGATCAAGCGAAACGGAATGGTCTGCAGCTCTTGCGAAGTCGCGTTGTATTTCTCCGCGCTCACCAGCGCGGAGCTGTTGGACCAGAAATGTTCCGCCAAAAATGCCCCAACGGGAAGTATTCCGGTAAAAGAATGCAGCTTTCTGAGGAAGTAACTTGTATCAGGCCGGGTTGCCGTCGCAGACATGCCCTCTCCACCGCGTATGTCCAAGCCGGATCGCACCGAATGACTCGGGAGGAGCGTTAAGAATCCGCGGCAAAATCAGTATAGGCACATGATTCCGGGGATGCAAGTTTGCCGCTTCGTCTTGCAGGAACAACCTCTCCGAAATCTACTTGCCGCCGCACCCGGACTGCCAGAAAATGGTAGCTGTCGGATGGAATACGCTAGGCCTACACCTCTCTTGGCCTCAGTTCCGACATTTATCCATTGCCATGAGTACAACTTTGAGTCTCGCCTCGGAGATGGAACGCATCGCCAATGCCCTAGGCACGGAACGAGGGGCTTCGCCGCAAGTTTCCCTTTCCGCCGTAGCCGAGAAAATCGCCAAGAATCTCGGCGTTCGCAGCGATGAAGTGGCTATTCTCGCCGTTTCCTCCCGCTGGCGTCATCTCCACTTTCTCGTCCCGCAAGCCTTGAAAAACGTCGGTTTTATTCCACTTTCCAGCAATTCAGCCCTGGCCGCGCGCACCGCCCGCGACAGCCGGGCAGAGATCGAGAACAACTTTGCCGCCGCGAAGCACGCCACCGTCTTCGAAGGAATCAAGATCACCGGCGAAACCGTCGAAGCCATTCAAAAGATGATCAGCGCTCCCATCCTGCTCGATGGCAAGGTCATCGGCGTCATTCAAGTCAGCCGCAAAGGCGCCAATCCGGCCAGCGCGGGCCCTGACTTCAGCGCCGAAGACCTCGGAAAAATTCTGGCGCTCTGCAGTCCTCTTGGCAAATTGCTCCATCACGTCGCGGGTGAATGATACGTTCGTGCCCGCCGGAATTGTCATTCGGCGTTCATAATTCTTTCTCGTTTGCCGCTTTCCGGGTCGGAATTGCGTTGACACTGCAATACCTTCTTGTTACTTTTCCACAGCGGCGAAATTTTTCGCGCGCACTCTATACACGGAGGCACGGCAAACCGGCACCATGGCGTTCGTCGCTAAGAAAATCTTCCTCACCAAAGGCGTCGGTAAACATCGCGAAAGACTTTCGAGCTTCGAGCTCGCTCTGCGGAACGCAGGCATTGCAGCGTGCAACATCGTCCGCGTCTCCTCCATTTTTCCTCCCAACTGCAAATTGATTTCTCGCAGCGAAGGCTTGAAGCACATCAAGCCTGGGCAAGTCGCCTTCACCGTCATTAGCGAAAATTCCACCAAGGAAGCGCATCGCCTTATCGCCGCCAGCATTGGCCTTGCGCTGCCCAGCGACAAATCGATGTACGGCTATTTGTCCGAGCATCACTCCTTCGGTGAAACCGAGGAAGTCGCCGGCGAATACGCCGAAGAACTCGCAGCCGAAATGCTCGCGACAACTTTGAATGTGGAATTCGACCCGGATTTGTCATTCGACGAAAAAAAAGAGGTCTATCGCATCTCCAACAAAATCGTCCGCACCATGAACGTCACGCAATCCGCCGTCGGCGACAAGCGCGGCCTCTGGACCACCGTCCTCGGCGCCGCCATCCTCATCGGCGAAGACGACTAACGGGCTTTCTAAATCTCTCCTGGGAGGCTCTCGATGAAAGTCATTCGCAGACTCTTCGGGCTCACGGCAGTTTTTTTTCTGCTTGCAATTTCTGGGCATGCTGAAACCAAGGATCGCGTCACGATTTTGTATGACGCGTTTTCCGACAACAAAGCGGTCACCAAAGACTGGGGCTTTTCCGCCCTCGTCGAGCACGACGGCAAGCGCATCCTCTTCGATACCGGCAACAACCCGGAAATCTTCGAGCACAACGTCAACGCCCTCAACGTTGACCTTACCAAGATCGACTTCGCCGTCATTTCTCACCGTCACGCCGATCACGCTTCTGGGCTGAAGTATCTGCTCAAGATCAACCCGGACGTCACCGTTTACGTGCCCGCCGATGGCGACAACGGTTTTGGCGATTCAGAGTTTCCTCGGGTGTTCTACCGCCCCGAGCCTTCCCTGCCCGCCAAAATGCGTTATTTCGACGCGGCCTATCCCGAACATCTCCGCTCCGGCAAACTCTACGACATCGGCCACTTCATCCTCGTCGATAAACTCACGGAAGTCGCTCCGGGCATTTTTCTGCTGTACACCGTTTCCAATATTCCGCGCACCCTCGAGCTTCCCGAGCTCACTCTCGCCATCAAAGGACCGCATGGGCTGACGCTGGTCGATGGCTGCTCGCACACTGGCATCGAGGAGATACTGCAAGCCGCCAGCGCCGTAGACCCGCACACGCACATCGTTTTCGGCGGCCTGCACCTCGTGCGGACACCCGTGCCCGACATCGACCGCCTCGTCGACTCGCTCAAGAATAAATGGAAACTCGATAAAGTCGCTCCCGGCCACTGCACCGGCGAACCCGCGTTTCTGCGCTTGCGACAAACTTTCGGCGATGATTATCTTTACGCCGGAGCAGGCACGCGCCTCGAAATACCCTAGAAAAGCCTAGGTGTCCAGATCGTAAGCCGTCTTCAACCACTTCTTCACTTCGCCGTCGATCTGTTCCACAGCCGTAATTTCCATGCGATGCGTGATGCGGTCTTTTTTCGCCAGCCCACCCGTATCGATCAGCCTCTTCGGCAACTTCCCTTTGTAGTGCGTCAATGCGAATCCGAGATCGATCCGCGAATTGGTTGTCGGCTTGATCTGCGCAAACACATGATTGCGATACAGCGGCACGATCGTCTTGCACGGACAAGCTTTCACGTCACCGCCCATCGATTTGCCGAGCGTTAGCAGTTCGTCGTAAATCGGCCGCAGCTTTTCTTTCGGACCCGCATACTGCTCTTCGACGTACTGAACGGCGGCCTTCAAATACGCCTCCGGCGTGTCCTCCCAGCCCTTTCGTTCCGCGCGTTCGGCAATCCACGAGGCCTTGTTGGTGCCTATCTTGTGCTTGGTCTTCAGCCAGTCGCGCCTGGACTTCTCGTCCTTCGGCCCTTCCTTCTCGACGAGCGCGAGCCATTCTTCCATGGAACGCCCCGTTTCTTCCTTCATGTCCGCCAACCACTTCTGCACCATTGCAACGCTCGGGTGCACGTCATAGATTGTTTTCGATTTTGCCGTAGCCATCGATCAACTCGCAGCCGCTGTTCTGTTCCTCACGAGGGCAGCGATGACAAAACCAGCCAGCACAAACCCCACAATTTGCGTGGTCATGTAACCCGTGATGTAATTCCCTGGAAATCCGTACCAGTTCCAATATTCAACGTTGGTGCTGAGCGCTGCGAGCACACCCGCGACGACAACGACCCCCACACGCGCCGAATACCCGCGTCCGCTCGCAACACCCGCGACAAGCCACGCCGCAAGCAATGCTTGCAGAACATTGAGCGCAAATTCGCGGCCTAGCGCCGTGCCAAACTGGAACGGGCCTGACGCCGGATGGTAGACGAGGATTCCGTGCGGAGATTGCTCGTATTTCTTCATATATTCCGGCATGGCGGCCTTTCGCTCCGCCACGGTTGCCTTCGGACCTAGTCCGACTCCCGGGAAAATGTAGAAGCCAGGTTCAGTAATGGCTCCGCGCATCGCGTTAAGCACAACAGCTTCGTTGGGAATCTCTCCTACGCCCATTTCACCGAGCCCGAGCAGGTCATGCGCCACATACATCCACACAAACAGAGTCAAGCCGCCCAGGATAGCTGCCAGCAGGATGCGCTTCATTTTCGGTTCTCCTTTTGCAAATGACCTTGGAGCCCGGGAACCCGTCCCTACTCTCTCTTAAAGTACCCAATCCTCTCCAGCACGGCTCTGACGATGAGTGGCAGCGCCACCGTTGCGTCATCGAATACTTCCGCGAAGCGCCCGCCTTCTTCCGGCGGCACAAACTTGCCCCAGGAAACCGCTTCCGTGTATGTGCTACCGCTGAGTCCGCCCCAATGCACCGGCTCCGGGCAAATACGCACGCCGTAGTTGTAGCGTTTCAGCGGAATGTTCTTGTAGCCGCGCCGCGCCAGCAGTTCCGCGTACACGCCGAATTGTTGCGACCAGTTGCGCGGGACGCCGCCGCCCACCGTCAAAATCCCCATGCGCTTCGTGGCCAGCATGGTGTCCGCGAACTTCTCGAAGTCCTCGAAGGGATCGAAGCGCAGCAACGGGCGCCTTTCTTCCTGCCGGGCGATCTTGTGCAGCGCGAAGTCAATGCCCAGCTCGGAATCGCTGAACGCCGGGACAAAGATGAGAACGTTGTGCTCGTAAGCGGATTTCAGGATTCCCCGCCCCGGCGCGTTCTTGTGCAGGTACTCGCCGATGCGGCGGTGAAGCTTCCAACTGCAGGCGACTTCTTCCGCCTCCCATTCGTTGAGGATGTGGTCCATCACCTCTTCGACGTGGTCGAGATTCGTCTCCGGCTCGAGCGAATCGTAAACGCGGTTGTACCCTGCTTGGAAAAGTTCACTGTCGCCCATCTTGGGGTTGTAACGGAAATGCGAGTAGCCCGTGGCTTCCACCAAGCCGTGCGCCATCAGCGCGCCCGTCGATACGATGGCCTTGACGACGCCCGATTCAATGAGATCGCAAAAAACCAATCCCATCTTCCCGACCGTGAGCGCCCCGGAAAGCGTCATGACAATGAAGCACTCTTTATCGCGCGCCATCGCTTCAAATACATCGGCGGCGTCGCCGATCTGCCGGCCAGTGAATGCCGTATCCCCCATGGCGCGGACCAGTTCGTCGACGGTGCGGCATTTGGATAAATCCAGAGGAAACATCGGCCGGAGTTTATCTTTCACTGGATCATGGAGCACTCTCCCTGTCACAGTTTTCTCTCGCTGCTTCGCCATCGCGTCTCCTCGAGTCAGAATCAAGCCTGTATTGCTGCGCATTTCTTTTCTGAAAATCTTGCGAGCCAGCTTAGCCGTTATCCCGCGTGACGCGACTTGGCGACAACGCCCAGGACCAGCGCCAACAGTCCCGCAGGAAACAGAAATGTCACTATCAACGAGATCCAGAACCAACGGTTACCAGGCCACGAGCGGGCCACCAAACAGCCGGCGACAATGGCGACAGGCAATGCGGCCCACCATAACGGGTTCCAGGTTGTGTAGCTCACAAGAACGGACAACCCGACCGCCGTGTTCGGCCGCAGATTGCGGTAAACGGCAAGGTATAGAAACGCGAGAGTGCCGAACGCAAAAAGCCACAGTCCAAGAAATGTGCCTTTCAGAATCCACACGGCTGGCTCCTACTTGAACCGATCGTGCTCGCACGGTCCCGCAGATTGATATTACAAACGCTGCGCAAAAAGATACTACAAAACGCACGCAAATAATTTTCTTTCCGGCTCATGCTAAACTATTTTTCATGGCCGGCAAATTTATCATCGGACTCGTGCAAATGAAGTGCACGAAGAACGCGGAAGAGAATCTCGCGAAAGCGATTGAAAAGGTCCGTGAAGCCGCCGCCCGCGGCGCGCAAATTATTTCATTGCACGAGCTCTTTCACGGCGAATACTTTTGTCGCACCGAAGACGCCGAACTTTTCAACCTCGCCGAAGCGGTGCCCGGTCCCACGACCGAAGAGCTCGCGCACGTCGCCAAAGAAAAGAAAGTCGCGCTGGTCGTTTCTCTATTCGAACGCCGCGCCCCGGGCGTTTATCACAATGCCTGCGCGGTGCTCGACGCCGACGGATCTTTTCTCGGAAAATACCGCAAGATGCACATCCCCGACGATCCTCTGTACTACGAAAAGTTTTATTTCACTCCCGGCGATCTCGGCTTCCCTAATTTCGACACTCGCTACGCCCGCGTCGGCGTGCAGATTTGCTGGGACCAGTGGTATCCCGAAGGTTCGCGCGTCACCGCGCTCGGCGGCGCCAACGTGATTTTTTATCCCACTAGCATCGGCTGGCACCCCCACGAGAAGGCTCAATTCGGCGCCGCGCAGCTCGATGCCTGGAAAACCATTCAGCGCGGCCACGCCATCGCCAATGGCGTCTACGCCGCCGTCGTGAATCGCGTCGGATTCGAAGGCCAACCCGAAAAGGGTGACGCCGGTTTGGAATTTTGGGGCAATTCTTTCGTCGCCGATCCCTTCGGCCAGGTCATTTCCGAAGCCTCCAACGACAAGGAAGAAATCCTCGTCGTCGAATGCGACGCCGCCAAGAGCGAGGAAACTCGCCGCAACTGGCCCTTCCTCCGCGACCGCCGCATCGACGCCTACCAACCCATCCTCAACCGCTGGCTGGACAAAAAGTAGTGCGCTCTTCTTTGTCCGCTCTGTGATCTCTGTGTCCTCGGTGATCTCTGTGTTAAATTCTTTCGTCCAATGAAAACGTCACCGTCGATTCAAACGCCGAACGCCTTCGGCTTCCGCATGCCCGCCGAATGGGAACCGCACGAAGCTACGTGGCTCGGCTGGCCGCATGAGCTAACCGACTGGCCCGGAAAGTTCGCACCGGTCCCGTGGGCGTTCGCTGAAATGGTGCGGCATTTGTCGAAGGTCGAGCGCGTATTTCTGCTGGTGGAGAGCCGCGAATCCGAGTCGCGCGTTCGCACTATCCTGAAAAAATCTGGAGCCAATCTCGACGCCGTGGATTTCTTCCGCGTCCCCACCGACCGCGGCTGGATGCGCGACTCCGGACCCATCTGCGTTCGCAACGAATCCGGTGAAGTCGCTTACAACCATTTCGCGTTCAACGGCTGGGCCAAATATCCGAATCACAAGAAAGACGCCGCCGTCGTCACTAAAGCAAATCAAAAGTTGAAGCGCCGCGTCTGGCAGCCAGAACACAAAGGCCGCCGCGTTGTGCTGGAAGGCGGCAGCATCGATGTCAACGGCCGCGGAACGCTGCTGACCAGCGAAGAATGTCTCCTTAGCAAAGTGCAGGAAAGAAATCCCGGTTTCAGCAAGGAAGATTACGCGCAAGTCTTCCGCGAATATTTTGGCGTCACTAACGTCCTTTGGCTGAAAAATGGAATCGCCGGCGACGACACCCACGGCCACGTCGATGACCTGGCGCGCTTCGTAAGTCCTTCCATGGTAGTAACGATCGTGGAAGACGACCCTAAAGATGCAAACTTTGGCGCGTTGCAAGAAAATCTCGCGCTTCTGAAAGCGATGAAGGACCAGCACGGCCGGCCCCTGCGCGTAGAGACGCTGCCGATGCCGGCGCCCGTCTTTTTCGACGGGCAGCGGCTTCCCGCAAGCTACGCGAATTTTTACGTCGCCAACAAAATCGTGATCGTGCCCACCTTCAATGATGCGAACGACCGCGTCGCTCTAAACACTCTTGCAGCTCTTTTCCCCGATCGCGAAGTTGTTGGCATCGCCTGCCGCGATTTGGTCCTGGGACTCGGCACGCTCCACTGCATGACCCAGCAGCAGCCGGCGCTTCGGTAACACCAGCCTTTGTCCGCGCTCACAATTGATTGCCTAAACCGCAAACTCAGTTACAATCCTTGTTCCCAAAGGAGAACTTATGCTCGCCTCACAGGAGATTACACAAAGGACGGTTAGAGTCTGGTTCGAATCACACGGCTTTGTCGCGTGGCTCCTCCTCGGCCTGGTTGCCGGGTGGCTCGCCGGAAAAATTGCGCGTGGCCGGGGCTTCGGCTGCATTGGTGACGTCTTGCTAGGCTTGATCGGTTCCTACATTGGTGGTTGGATTTTCATCAAACTGGGAATTTTTGGCGGCGGCTTTCTCTACTCGCTGGCGGCTGCCACGCTTGGCGCCATTATTCTCGTTTCCATCGCGCACGCCTTTTCAACTGATCCTGGCCGTTGAATGGCTACGCACAGTCGATTCGCTTTTTACGAATCGCCAGTCACCAGTTACTAGTCACTTCCTATGATACGATTCTCGTTTGCGTCCCGGAGCTGACGCTTCATTGAGCAAGTCCTCGCAATCCCTTACAGCTATTCCTCTCGGCGGTCTCGGCGAATTCGGCATGAACATGATGGCCTTGCGTCTCGGCGACGACATCCTCGTCATCGACGCGGGCATGATGTTCCCGGAATCCGAATTGCTCGGCGTCGATCTGGTCATTCCCGACATCACCTATCTGAAACAGAACCGCGCGCATGTCCGCGCCATCGTGTTGACGCACGGCCATGAAGACCACATCGGCGCGCTGCCCTATATTCTGAAAGATCTAAACGTTCCGGTGTATGGAACGCGTTTTACCCTAGCGCTCGTAAAAAAACGCTTGGATGAAGCGGGGCTTCTGGAGTCGACCACGCTTCGCGAAGTGATTCCCAGCCGCATGGTGGAGATCGGGCCGTTTGAAGTCGAATTCATTTCCGTCACGCACAGCACCGTGGATTGTGTCGCGCTGGCCATTCGGACGCCGCTCGGCGTGGTGATCCATACCGGCGATTTCAAGATCGATCAGACCCCGGTGGGGGGTGCGCCGTTCGATTTGCACTCCTTCGCCAGGTATGGCAATGAGGGCGTGCTGGCGCTGTTCAGTGATTCGACGAACGTCGAGCGCCCCGGTTTTACACCCTCGGAGCGCGCGATCGTTCCGCGCATCGAGGAATTGTGCCGCTCCGCTCCGCGCCGCGTGATTTTGTCCTGCTTCGCTTCGTCCATTCATCGCATTCAGCAGATCATCGACATCGCTTCGCGGGTGAACCGCAAAGTGGCGTTCGTCGGACGCAGCATGGTCGACAACGTGGAAATTGCGCACTCCCTCGAATTGTTGCGCATCCCCGACGGCATGGTGGTGCGGCCGCAGGACATCCGCGGATTCGACCCGAAGCGCATCATTATTCTGGCCAGCGGCAGCCAGGCGGAACCGATGTCGTCGCTTTCCCGGATCGCCGTGGACAATCACCGCTTCGTTTCCGTGGACGAAAACGACAGCGTGATTCTCTCCGCGCGCATCATCCCCGGAAACGAAAAATCCATTTTTCGGATGCTGGACCACATGTTCCGGCGCCGCGCGCTTGTTTATTACGACAATTCTGCCGGCACTATTCACGTCTCCGGGCACGCCAGCCAGGAAGAACAAAAACTTTTGCTGCAACTCGTGAAACCGAAATATTTCATCCCGGTGCACGGGGAGTACCGCCATTTGTTCCGGCACGCCGCGCTGGCACATCAACTGGGCTCCGTATCGAACGAAATTTTGCTCGTCGAAGACGGACGGCCCGTGGAATTCACGGAGGATGGCGCGCGGCGGCTCGATCCGGTGACGGCTGGACGCGTTTGCGTGGATTCTGGCTCACTGGAAGAAATTGAAGACGTGGTGATTCGCGACCGCAAGCATCTTTCCGAGGATGGCATCGTCGTGCCGATCATCGCCATCGACAAGCACACCGGCAAAATGGAATCGCACCCGGAAATCGTGAGCCGCGGATTGATGAGCGACAACGGGCAGGAATTGATCGCCGGGGCGCGGCTGGTGATCATGAAAACGGTCGAGGAGTCCAACGCCGAGGAAAAATCCGACTGGGGGGTGATCAAGGAAAAAATTCGCGTCGATCTCAAACGCTACATTAGCAAGCAAACCTCCAAACGGCCGCTGATCCTTCCCGTCATTCTCGAGGTCTAACAGACTGGGCGACTGATGGCTGAAGCGACTACCACTCCAACGTCGTCTTCCTCTCGTCCTGGCGCCGGCCGCGCTGCTTTTGCCTTCATTCTCGTGACCGTGCTCTTCGATTTTCTGGCTTTCGGCATCATCGCCCCTGTTTTACCCAACCTCATCATCCAGTTCGAAGGCGGCAACATCGCCCGCGCCGCCGCGATCACCGGCTATTTCGGCTTTGCCTGGGCGCTGATGCAGTTTATTTTTTCCCCAATTCTCGGCGCCTGGTCCGACCGCTTCGGCCGCCGCCCGGTCATTCTCATTTCCTGTTTCGGCCTCGGCCTTGACTATATCTTCATGGCCCTCG
>Ga0210405_10001231_pt1 | contig 30355 bp, 24 predicted proteins | sample IncBWH11MmetaG_FD_155492 | JGI IMG/M metagenome (GOLD analysis project Ga0210405, IMG submission 155492) | Forest soil microbial communities from Barre Woods Harvard Forest LTER site, Petersham, Massachusetts, United States - Inc-BW-H-11-M | ecosystem: Environmental > Terrestrial > Soil >...
AGCTTACAACTGCGCGTGTCAATTACGGGAAGAAGCTCGAACGGGAGAGCCCCAGGTGAGAAGCGTAACGAGGAATGCTGGAGCGAGCCTTACCGATTCTAGGTGTGACATTCGCTGAGTGATGCCTTGTACTGCTTAAGTTATTTGCTAACCAGCAGAACACCAAAAGTGCCTTGCTTTATCGGAGGTCTCTTCGCCCCCTGGGGAGTAATCGCTTCGAAATCCGCGATTGGAAGAAAGATATTCTGCGTGTTGAAATCGATCGCCATCGTGCGCGCGTATTTTTTGGTAGGCACGTTTTCTACCAGGCTGTAACGATCTGGTGAATCTTCGTGAATGACGGTGAGACTCCCGCTACCGCCGTTTGAACTGAATGCAAACTGGGTCTTAGGGTCGAATCCCGCGGCGTCAGGATCATCGCCGATAGCTGGCGTCGCGACCACCTTTCCAGAATCCGCGTTTACAACGGCCATGATGTTGTTAGCGCAAACTGCAAAGAGCCGGCGATTCTTCTTGTCCATGGCAAGCCCCGACGGCTCGTTGCACGGCGACAGTGGCCAGCGATTGGTTACGACCCGGTTTTGAGCGTCAATCTCAACGACCTCAGACTTGTCTGCGATATTTACGAAAACGTGCCCGTCGCCATCACCCGCAGCAAATTCGGGTTTACCCCCCAGTTCGAACCTGGCTGCTACCTTGCCGGTTTCGGCTTCGATCGCGGTAGCATTCTTGGTCCTGCCATTGAACGCAAAGACCTGCTTGGTAGCAGCCTCGTAGAAAATCGCGTCAGGATTCTCTCCTCCCGTTTCAACTGTGCGGACCGCCTTCAACGATTTCAGATCAAAAACTGTCACTGTATTTGCGTGGCCATTGCTGGTGAAACCAAGTCCCAAAGCCGGCGCAAGAGCGATGCCGTGAACGCCTTGTGTGTCTGGAATGTCGCCGACAACTGCGCCGGTGTCTGCATTAAGCACGACGACGTGCGTGAAATGGGAGATGTACACCCGTCGCGCTGCGCTATCGACAATACAGTAATCCCACAGACCTTCGCCGCCGATCGGAATGGTTTTTACAAGATGATATCCGGACGCGTCAGGCAACGTCGGAAAAACTCGGCTGGAGATTGCAGAAATCGACGTAAACCCGAAAACAAGGATGACGCCCGCTATCAGGCCAGCAGGTTTGATCCGCATTCACTTCACCTCCTCTAAAACTTGGGGGCGCTATAGAAATAATTGAGCGCGTCTAGCGCACAGCCGCGAACGAGCGCACATGTATCGCCAAGAAAAGACTTCGTTCTCGAACGAAGTCGCATGCCCGCAGATCCCTCCATTTGTCGCGGCGGCCACGGTGCTCTCTGAGACCAGGTTACGAAAGGTAGCCAGAAGGCCGCCAAACGCTACAACGCCGTTTGCGCGAAAGCATGAAATCAAGATTAATTTTCATTAAGGAACGATTCATAGGGTTTCGCGTCAACGTTGTTGACACGCTGTAGTCACGATGCTGTAATCGAACCATTTGATAGGATGCATCAGGTTTCTAAATCCCATTCATCGCCGTCGAGCGGGCGCTGAGTCGAGACTGGATTGACCATGCGAATCCTGGTGGTGGAAGACGAACGCAAGGTTGCAAGTTTTACTGCGCGCGCGCTACGTGAAGACGCATACGCGGTTGATGTAGCCGAAAATGGCGAGCAGGCCCTCGAAATGGTCGGCGATGCTAGCTATGAAGTCATCCTGCTCGACATTCGCTTGCCTGGTCTAAACGGCATTCAAGTCTGCTCTGAGTTGCGTCAATCCGGCGTCAAGACCCCCATATTGATGCTCACGGCCCGTAGTTTGGTTGAGCAACGCGTCGAGGGACTTGATGCCGGCGCCGACGACTATCTCACGAAACCGTTTGTGCTCGCCGAGTTACGGGCTCGCATTCGAGCGCTTGTCCGCCGCGGTCTCGACCACCGGGGAGGGAACTTACGCTTCGGTGATCTCGAAATTGATCGCGATCATCGCCGTCTGACGCGCGCGGGCACGAACATTCCGCTGACCAGCAAGGAATTTGCCCTAATCGAACTCTTGATGCTGCGGGCCCCAGAGTCCGTCACTCGCAGCGAGATCATCGAACACGTGTGGGACTTCCATTTTGATAGCGAAACAAACCTGGTTGATGTGTACATCAACCGGTTGCGCTCGAAGATTGGTCATTCCGAAAAGTCCAAAATAATCCACACGATTCGTGGTGTGGGTTACAGACTGGGAGCACCCGAATGATACGGATCAATTCCCTGCGTTTCCGGATGATGCTCCTTTTCTGCGCGATCGTCGGCATATTCCTGGCCGGCACGTTATTTGGAATATACGGCCTGTTTTCCAGGGAGATGTTGTCGCAACTTGACTGCAGGCTGCTGCGAGTGGGGACCACGGTTGTGGCGCAGGTAGGTTCAGACCCCGTCAAACGAAATATCGAAAACCTGGATGTGCCCAAGGAGTATTTTGAAGTTCTCGACTCTTCGGGAAACGTTTTGGAGCAGTCCAAGAATTTGAACGGGCATACCATTGGCTTAGGGGGCGAACTCGACCTTTCGCGCGTGCTCTTCCGAACGACAGAAAGCGTAGAGCAAGGTCGACAACGCCTGGCCCTGATTCCCTTCAAGCAGGGTTCGGAACAACGCGCGTTGGTTATAACAATGCCCCTGAGTCACAATGATGTGGCTCTGGGAACGATCAGGCGATTGATCTTGTGGAGCCTTCCGATTAGCCTCCTTTTGACCGCGGGAATCTCGGTATGGTACGTGGGACGAAGTCTGCAACCTGTTACCAAGCTTATCGAGCAAGCTGGCCGCATGATGGAAGGAATCCAAGGCTCAAGTCCGCCGCAACCTGAATTGGAGTCGGACCACGAAAACCTGCTTTCGGTTCCGAATGCGCATGATGAACTCAGCAGCCTCGCGTCTGCGTTCAATCTGCTTTTTACCCGCCTCGGTGTTGCGCTGCGGCAGGATCGTCAATTTGTTTCGGATGCTGCGCACGAATTGCGGACGCCCCTGCACGTATTGCGGGGCGAGACTGAGCTCATACTATCGCAGCCAAGAAGCACGGAGGAATACGTCAAGACGTTGCACGTCGTGAACGAAGAAGTGTCGAGTTTGACCCGTATTGTCGAGGCCTTGTTTACGTTGTCCATGGCGGACGCTGGCCAGCTTCGTATGAATTGTGAGCCTTTGTATCTTAACGAAGTGATTGAGCAGGCTTGCGCGCGTATCGGGCCCCTCGCGCAATCGAAACGCATCCGCATTGAGCGCGACTTGAGCGATGACATTGCATACTTTGGCGACGAAACGCTCCTGCAGGAGCTCTCGATAATATTTCTCGATAACGCCATCAAATATTCGCCGCCGGACACACTGGTTCGGGTAAACCTCGAGAAGGCGGATGGGCAGCTGCGCATGAAATTTCAGGACCAGGGCTACGGGATTCCCAGCGAACATTTACCGCACATCTTTGAGCGGTTCTACCGCGCCCGGCTTCCCGAAAGTTCGGAAACGCGCAGCGGCGGCTTAGGACTGGCGATTGCGCAGGCGATTGTCCGTGCTCAAGGTGGCTCGATTGAGTGTGACAGCACACCTTCGAGCCACACGACTTTCACAGTGATTCTGCAAGACGTTGCGCAATGGGATTCGAGAGCGGTCGCGAGTTCGTCTTCAGCCAGCTCGCGTTATCGCGAACCTCGCTTGGAGTCAGGAATTGCGGTGGGCTTTTGATTTTGAGAGCAGCGTCGCTGCGATTTTCTTCGTTCGAGTGATTGTAGATTTGGTTTCTGCCGACCTCTCGATCTCTGAAAAATCAACAATTGTTTCTGCCTCGCCCCTTACTGAATTTTTCTCGAAAGACGCAAATCGAACGTTTGAACGGCGCCAAATTGAGCTTTACTTCAAGGCTGCGCTCAAACTCGGGATGGCCTGACTCATTCCGTTCGATATTTCACCAGTGCCAAGAAACGGTAGACCACATGAACAAATTTTCCGTAAGGAGCGGTGATGAAGAGTGCGGCTACGAACCCGAGATGAATCACCAGGATGGTGCCCATTGCCGAAGCGGAGCGAAAGACGAGAGTGAACAGGCCGGAAAGCGACGTCATACAGAGCATCGCTAGAAACATGTAGTCCATGGCCGGAGCAACGCCGCCGGCAGGGACATCATCACTTTTCAATTTGAACCAGATCAAACCGACCGTTCCGATGGTCATCGCCACGCCTCCCGCCGTACCGAAAAGCACGGGTGCGCTCACGAGTCGAAAGGGGGGCAGCCAATGGAAAACATCCTGATAGATGGCGGCCAGAGAAGTGGACATTAAGGCCGAGAGGAATCCCCACGCTGTGAGTGAATGGTATATGCGACGAACGGACGATGGGCGGTCCTTTGGGTAATAACATCCGGGGCCGCCGCCTTTCAGATAGTTAAGGCTCAACGCGTCCGCAATGGCTCCGACAACGCTCGTGAGACTGCTCAGTTGCGGCGCATGATTGTTCGCTTCTGACCAGAATCGAACCCCACCAATGACCCACACGCACGTCCAATAGAAAAACAAGACCATTCCACCAATCACGACCGCAACGTAAGGTATGACCTGATAAAACGCGCCCGACCCAAGATGGCGAGTAAACATTCGATCTTTGCCGACGATGGTTACCGACAATAGAACGACGACTGCCCAAGCAATGAACGCCAGTGCGGCCTCCACAAACCTGTGATCAAATGCCCGGGAAAGAAACTCCGGCCAGGACCATCGCCGATAGCTCTCAGCCCTGGCATCCGCCAGGATCTTCGGAATATTGATGGCGAACTCATGCGGCGGAGTGTACATGCACGCGTAATAGCAGGCGCGGCAGTCGTGGCAGAGATTGGCCAGATACTGAACATCGCCAGAGGCGAAGTCCCGCCGTGTTTCGATGGCGCGAAAAACGGGACAGTACCCCTCGCAATAGCGGCAGGAATTGCAGATCGTCAGCTGACGGTTTGCTTCCTGAAATAGTTCAAGAACGGGCATAGTTCGCGGCTTCCTCCCCGGCCAATTTCCCGGATACCGAACCGATCGTTAGTCCAAATCCCGCGAGATACCCTTTGGTAAGAATGTTTCCAGACATGATTTCGCCCGCGGCGAATATATTCGTAAAGGGCCTTCCAGTCTTCTGTACGACTCTTGACTGGTCGTCTATCGTGACGCCCATATACGTGAAAGTGATTCCCGGCCGCAAGGGAAGCCCGTAGAAGGGCGGAGCGTCAATGGGAACTGCCCAATTGCTCTTGGGCGGCTGCAGTTCGCGGGACGACAAACCATCTAGGCGTTCCATTCGCAAGTTCGCATTTCCAGCGGTCGCGCGATTGAAATCCTCCACCGTCTGCGAAAAGACGTTTGTATCCACGCTGAGCATTTTTGCTAGGGCTTGGATTGTGTCCGCGCAAAAGGGCTTGTACATCGGCGGCAGAAAACTATGAATGGTCTTGGAATCCACGATGCAGTAGGCGGTCTGGTCTGGTTGTTCGGCAATTAAGCGGCCCCAGGACGCGTAGCGCTTAGGCCAAATATTTTCTCCTTCATCGTAAAATCGCCGCCCTTGCGAATTGACTACGATGCCAAAGGGAATGGCATCGAGACGGGTGACAATTCCCCCATCGAACTTTGGCGCTCGTGCATCAACTGCGACCGCATGAAACCCTTTCGGGTCGCCAATGGGACTAGCGCCCTTCTCCAGAAGCTTGGCGAGCAGCGTGCCATCGTTATATGGCGTTCCGCGAACGATGAAGTTGTCAGCAGCTGCTCCCCAAAGTCTTTTCAGCCATCCTAAGTTCGCTTCGAAGCCGCCCGTTGCAACGACTACCGCCCGTGCTCCGATTTTCCTTTGCGCAGATGCCACGTTGATCACGGCAGCTTGAAACTTTCCGCTTTCGATCACCAGGTCTTCGACAAAGGCGTCGTAACGGACGTGAACGCCCATCTCCATCGCCTGTTGGTAATAGGCATTGGCAAGTGCCTTACCTCCGCCAAGGAACCAGCGATTCGTGCGGCCAAGATTGAGGGTGCCTGCGAGCGGCTCCTGCCAGCTGATGCCGTGTTCGCTCATCCACTGTGGGAGCCAGCGTGATTCGCGGATCGTACGCCTCGCCAGATCCAAATTGGGCGGGCTCCCGGTGACCTGCATAAGGTCTTCAAGGAATTCGTCTTCAGAATAGGCTCGGGACGAGCCGGAGCCATCCGCGACGCGCACGCAGCGAATGTTGCGTGTGTGCCGGGTGTTTCCAGCCCGCATATGTTCAGGAGCTCTTTCCAGGAGCAGAACGCTAGCCCCCCGCTCGCGAGCAGCCATCGCCGCGCACAAGGCCGCATTTCCCCCTCCGACGACTAGAATGTCAAATGTTCGTTCTTCTATCAGGGAAGGGAGTCGCCTCACGTCCATGCGATTTGAGCTCACGTTGCGATCTCAGAAGCTATGGAAGCACACGATGGATGTCACGAAACCGTCCTGGTCCGCCGTTCGCTCCAAGAAGCCACGCTGGCGGTCCGAGAGTGAATCCGCGCTCCATGGTAGCAAACACTTTTCACAACGAACTTAACGCAGGATGAATTCTTATTAAGGTTGCGCCGGAATGCCGCGAACGCGGCGGGCGATGGTGAAGCCACGGTTCTCGCGGCGCCGACCAGAGAAGTGGGCGAAAATGGCAGGCCCGAGCGCTTAAGACAAATTAATATTGATTTCATTGCGACGCGAGAGTTGAATGCTAAGCTTGACCAAAATGGCGAGTTTGCCGGGCATCTTCAATTACGAGTTTCGTCGCACGCGAATCAAGGCGGCGCTTGGAACCTGTGGAGTGCTTGCGATCGTCCTCGCACTCGCAGCGTTCTTGCACGCGCAAAACTCATCGGTGTCTTTACCTTACCAGCCGCTGGTTTTGACTGCCTCAATTCCCCTGCCCGGTGTTCATGGGCGCTTCGACCATTTCGCTTTCGACACTGCGGAGCCCGGACGCCTTTTTCTCGCTGCTCTCGGTAACGACTCGCTGGAGGTAATTAATCTTACCGGCGGCGCCAGAGTGCACACGATAAACGGACTGGGCCATCCGCAAGGGGTTGTCTTCGCCGCTGGATTGAACAAAATCTTCGTGGCCAGCCGCGATCACCAGAAACTCTACATCTATGATGGCGGCACTTATCGCTTGATCACCACTATTGATTATCAAGGCGATGTGGACAACTTGCGTTATGACGCGGCCGCCAAACGAGTGTACGTTGACTACGGCGATGGAGAGAAAGCGGCCATCGGCGTGCTTGACGCTGCCAGCAACCAGCGCCTCGCGGACGAATACAAGACCGGGTCTCACGCCGAGTCGTTCCAGCTTGCAGAGACAGGGCCTGAGATGTATGTGAACTTGCCGGAATCAAATCAGATTGCGGTTATCAACCGCGAAACGCATGCCATCTCTCGATGGCCCGTCACCTGGAAAGAAAATTTTCCCATGGCGCTCGATGAAGCTGATCGGCGCGTGTTTGTAGGATTCCGCATCCCGCCGCGATTGGGGGTTTTTGACATGAGCTCAGGGAAAATGGTTGCTGCGTTACCTATCGTGGCGGATACGGACGATCTCTATTATGACTCCGAGCTCAAGCGCATTTATGTGCCCGGCGGCCAGGGACTTATAAGTGTTTTTCAACAGAAGGATGCTGACCACTATGAGCTCATAGCCAATGTTTTGTCAGGGCTCGGTGGACGCACCGCCGGATTTCCGAAACACGCGGGAAAGAAAGGGGGACCGCCGCACCTCTTCGTAGCAATCCCCGATCACGCAGGACATTCCGCAGAAGTTCTTAATTACGTCCCTATTCCACCGGAATGAGAGGTTGGAGCAGCGCTAGCCGATCGGTTTCAATTCCGGCTTGGCATCATCGGGCAGTGGATAACCATCCACGTTCAGCAGCATCGAGACGAGTTGGTAGTAGCCCACCACGCCGATCAAATCAACCACCGCACGCTCTCCCAATTTGTCCTTCGCAGCGTTGAACGTCGCATCACTGACCTGCTTCGTGTTGAGCAATTCGGTGCAGAAGCTGTAAACGATCTCCTCGCCAGGCTCCATCGGGCTAGGTCGTTTTCCCGCCGCTAAGGCGTCGATGAGAGCCGGCTTTAATCCGGCCTGAAGGCCGTACTTGTGGTGGGCGTACCACTCGTATTGCGAATTCCAGTACCTGGCGGTGATGAGGATTGCGAGCTCATTTAGTTTCTTGGGCACAGATGAGTGGAAGCGAAGATAGGCGCCATATTTCTGGGCTAGATCACCCATCTCTGGGCTGCGCAGTAATATGTTGTACGGTCCGTTCATCGACCCGCGTTCACCTTTGAGCACATCGTCCGTCATCACCTTCTGCTCTGCAGTCATCTGTTCGTAAACCAGAGGCTGGAATCGTCCGCCTCGCAAATGGAGCTCGGGCGCAGCCGAAGTCTGTGGCAGCGCCGTGGCCGCAAGGCCCACAATCCCAGCACAAAGAAGTCTGAGGCGCATTATGCGGTTCCTTTCGCCGGTTCGTCCTCGCCGAATCGAACGGTGCAACTTCGAGTGGAACTTGCCAGTTGCAGGCAAGCGGATCGCGGTGAATAGTAGCATCGTTCGCTGATTCCGAACTTAACGCAGAATGAATTCTCGTCAAGGCGGAACCCTAACCTATCGCCACCTCGCATCGGCCCAACCGCGAGACCAGGCGTAGTCTTTTTCGGTGAGTGCCAGTGCCACGCGTACCGGCAGCGCCACCTTAATACAAATTAATGCTTATTTCATTTCATCGGATCCGACGGCTGCTAGTCTCTCTCTGGCCCGGTGACGGCTGATACGAATCGCTCGTAATTCGTGAGCGAACTCTTGTCCAGTGAATTTGCCGAAAGCATGAGCTGTAGACTGCGACGGTGGGCTGATCGCGTCACTCCCAAAGGCTATGGGCACCGATCGCAGCAAACACTGATCCATCGCTAATAACTGTTTTCTCGTCGCGATTGTCGTTCACAGAGGTCAAACCACATGCCACAACAACGGTGGGTGCGGATCATTCCTGCCGCGCTGATCACCTACACCATCGCCTATATTGACCGCGTGAACGTTTCGATGGCATTGCCTTCGCTTAGCCGCGATCTGCGCATGGACTCCGCTCAGGCTGGCAACGTCGCCGGGATCTTTTTCTGGGGCTATCTATTGCTTCAGATTCCGGGAGGCCATATCGCCAATCGCTGGAGCGCAAAGCGATTTATCAGCATCCTCTTATTCGCTTGGGGAATCGCTGCTGTCGGTTGCGGACTGGTCCGCACCTGGCACGAACTCTGGATCATGCGTCTCTTGTTGGGAATTACTCAAGGCGGAGTGTTCTCTGCGACGCTGGTCCTCATCTCCCACTGGTTTCCGCGCGGCGAGCGCGCACGCGCAAACGCGCTCTGGATGATCTGCGGTCCAATCGCCCTGATCATTTCTTCGCCGTTGTCCGGTTGGATTCTGGACCACTGGAACTGGCGCGTGATGCTGGTCTCGGAAGGCGCTTTGCCTTTCCTCTGGCTGATTATTTTTAACATGCTGATCTACGACCATCCGCGCGATGCGCGTTGGATCTCGGCGGAAGAGTGCGCTTACCTCGAGGAAACTCTGCAGCGTCAGGGCGCCGAACTTGAACGTGTTCATCCTGAGCCCACCCTCAGAGCGATTTGTCGTCCCCAGGTGCTCTTACTTGTCGTGATTTATTTTCTCCGCATGAGCACTGAAGTGGGTTTCCTGATGTGGCTTCCGAGTGCGCTCGAGAAGGCGAAACAGTTAAGCAGCGCGGGAGTCGGCGGGCTTGCCACATTTCCGTTCGTCGTAGCGATCGTCGCCATGCTTGTTAATTCGTGGCACTCCGATAAGACCGGAGAGCGGCGAGGTCACGTGGCGCTGCCGTTCGCCCTGGGCGGAATGTTTCTCTTGATCGGCGTGTCGCTGAGCCAATCCTTGCCCGCACTCGCCTTTGTGTTCGTTTGTCTGACGACCATCGGCACGTATGGACCGCTCGGCCCCTTCTGGGCGATACCCACGGAGACTCTCTCTCGCGATGTGGCGGCGACAACGATGGGCGTGATTACGGCCGTCGGAAGCCTCGGAGGCTTTTTCGGTCCGGTTGCCATCGGTTATCTCAATAAGTACGAAGGAAATTTCCAACATGGATTCGGACTGATTGCTTTGGTCTTGCTGGTTATCTCTGTGCTCTGCCTAAAAATAAAGAGCGTTCGCGATCCTGCCGCGGCTCGCACGTAGCTCAGCGCAGAGTTAAGGCAGCGTCGAGCGCAGCGTCTGGCAGTTTTCGCTGGATGAACAAGAATTAATCTATAGTTAAGGCTTTCAGCTCGTCGCCAAGAATACAATCGCCCGGTCATTGGAAAAAAGTTGGATGGCGCGCGGTGTGCGCAAATTCCGAATTCCATCGGCGTCCGATTGTCTTACGGACATCGAGCACGGACGGAACATTTTCTCAGCTGAAAAGGGGAGTGCATGTCGGACATAGGACTGATGGCAGTCGATTGGGAAGCGCGTCTCGATCCCGGGCGGATGCGGCGCGAACGTCTCCAGCGGGCAAAGGACGCATTGAATAATTCAACGCTGGATGCTCTATTTATTTTTCGTCCAGAGGACGCTCGCTACATCACCGGGTATCGGCATCATCTCGGGCCTTGTTTTGTTGTTGGCAACGCCGTTGTGGTGCTCGCTCGGGGCAAGGAACCCGTCCTTTGGACGATGGACTACGAGCAGTGCCGCTACCGCATGCCCTGGTTCGAGAAAGAACAATTTCAGCCACGTGCCAATTTTCGTGAAAAAGGTGGCGCGAAACGGTGGGTGGAACAGGCCGAGGGTTTCTTCGGTTCGTTCGCTGGCAAGCGCGTCGGAATCGATATCTGGGATTTTAGTTTGGAAGCTGCTATCCGGGGAGCTCTTCCCAATACCGAGTTCGCCGATGGCTATCAAAGCGTGCTGATGCGCGCGAAAGAGATCAAAACTCAAGACGAGATCTTGTGTCTGAAAATGGCGAACGCATTCACCGAAGCAGCGTTAGACCGTGCCATTGAAGCTCTGCGTCCTGGGATCAAGGAGTGCGAGCTTCTAGCCATTGCCTGGCATACCATGACCGCGCTGGGAAGTGAATGGACGCAGTGCTCGAATATCATCACATCGGGTCCAAACACCGCGCCCTACCGGCGGTTCACTTCCGATCGCATCATCCGCAACGGAGACTTGGTCATCATCGACATCGGAGCCGGCTACAACGGCTATTGGGGAGACCTGACTCGCACCTGGGTGTGCGGAAACGTCAAGCCGACCGCCGAAATGCGTGACATGCATCAGAAGACCTACGACGCTCTGTTCAATGCCGCAGCGAAAGTGAAGCCCGGCGCCACCAATGCCGAAGTTTTCGAGGCGGCAGTGCCGCACGTACTCGACAATCTCGGCCATGCGGCAGGACTGTGCCCGTGGGAAAGTCCGCACTTCAGTTACGCTTCAAAGGAAGCGCCAATTGCGCTGAAGGAGGGGATGGTACTCAACTTCGAGCCCTATGTCGGCAAGGTCGGGATTGGCGGTATCCGGCTGGAGAATAATCACATCGTGACCCGCGACGGCGTGGAAATTTACACCACCTATCCGTTTGACGAGCGATTGGTGATCGAACCGCATCGGCTGGACGCCACCACCGGACGGACGCGTCCTTGACGGACTGACATGATAATTCAATCCGGACGCGATGAATTCCGCTCGTTCTCGCTTGATGGACGGGTCGCAGTCATTACCGGAGCGAGTGAAGGTATTGGCCGTGCATTCGCGTTAGCCTACGCGCAAGCCGGCGCCGAAGTAATCCTGGTAAGCAGGCGCCGCGAGAAGCTCGTCGAAGTCCAGCGGCTCGTTGAAGCAGCTGGCGGCAAAGCCCATGTAATTTGCGCGGACCTCAGCAGGCTCGATGACATACGCTCGCTATCAGCGAGCGTCGGCGATCTACTGAGCGGCAGGGATGCGCGCTTGGTGCTCATCAATAACGCCGGATTCGCATTCACAAAACCCGCTCTCGATGTGACCGAAGAGGATTGGTACCGAGTCTTCGACTTGCACGCTAAGGGCGCGTTTTTCTGTTCGCAGCTGATCGCCAAGCTCATGATCAGCCGCAAGTATGGAAAAATAATTAATCTCAGTTCAACGTGGTCAGCGAGCACCGACATGGGCAAGGCAATTTACGGCGCTGCGAAGGTCTCCGTGACCTATCTGACGGCCGCGTTATCCACCGAGTGGGCTCCGCTCGGTGTGCGCGTCAACGCAATCGCTCCTTGTGCCACGCTCAGTGAAAACACACGGATGCACATGCAGCAAGATCCAGCCCGCACCGAGAGACTTCTCAGCAGAATCAAACTCGGTCGGTTTCCCGAGCCGGCGGACTTGATTGGTGCCGCCATTTTTCTCGGCAGCCCTGCGTCTGATTTCATTACGGGCCAGACGCTGTTTGTGGACGGCGGTTGGCGCGCCGGCCGGTGACGCGGCCCGATTCCATTCCGAGTAGTACACAATCGCTATGAAAATCGTAATCACCGACCATCGGTTTCCCAACATTGACCAGGAAACACGCGCCATAAATGAGATGGGGTGGAATCTTGTCGTGGGGCAGGCAACGACGGAGGACGAACTCGTCGCGCTTTGCAAGGATGCGGATGGCGTGCTCGCCGGGCGCGCGCGAATCAACAAGAAAGTGATCGCCGAGATGCAGCGCTCCCGCATCATCGTGCGCTACGGAATTGGCGTGGAAACGATTGACATTGCGGCGGCCTCGGCACGAGGAATCATGGTCGCCAACGTGCCGGACTATTGTATTGACGAAGTTTCCGATCATGCGCTGGCCCTCCTGCTACTAATGAGCCGGCAGATAGTCGCGGCAATGGCGTTGGCCGGTAAGCAGCCCTGGTCAATCGCTAAGATGCCTCCACTTCACCGGCTCCGCGGCCAGGTTTGCGGCTTGTTCGGTTTTGGCCGGATCGGCTCGCTCCTCGCCCGCAAAGTGCTGCCGCTGGGTATGCGAGTCGTCGTCCACGATCCTTATTTGCAGAAAAATCGGGCCGCCGATTGCGGCGTTGAACTGTGTTCGTTCGATGACCTTCTCACGTTGTCTGACTATGTTTCCTTGCATGCCCCTCTCAATAGCGAAACCTATCATCGTTTTGGAGAAGCCGCATTCGTCAAGATGAAACCCACAGCCGCAATCATCAATGCTGCGCGTGGAGAACTGATTGACCACGACGCTCTCTTAGCTGCGCTCGATTCCGGAAAACTCTCGGGCGCCGCTCTCGACGTGCTGGATCCCACCGCGATGGCCGCCTCCGCGATAAAACATCCGAAGATCATCCTCACACCGCATTCAGCGTGGCTCAGTGAAGAGGCTCGCACGACTCTGCAAGCCAGCGCTGTCGCGCAGGTTATTGCCGGCCTTAAAGGCGAAAAGCCCTACGGACTTATTACTCCCGCCAGATAGCGTCAGCGTCCGGGGATGCACCATCTCCCATTTTCTTTTCAGTTTAATGCGCGACGGATTTGCAAAGAAGGAGCGTTCGCGCCTTGAATCCGCATTTTCAATTTGAGTTCCTTCAACAACGGTTGGATGTCTTCCGTCATCTGTATTATTGCGGGCTTCAACGCGCTGAACACCCCTTGGAGAACTGGCTGCTGCTCGCCCAGAGTCACCTGGCACGATGCCTGATGTTCCGGCGGAACTGGGCGCTTCCCACGCCCGCAGGCTAACGTGCCACGAGTGCAGCAAAGCTGGGGAATAGTTAAAGGCAGCTGCGTCCGGGAAGTCCTTCGGCACGGACGTTCTAATCGGTCGGAATTCCCCTCATTCTTGTTCGAGCAGAAGCCTAGCATTCACTTTAGCGCGCGCCGGTATCTCGCCATGTAGGCAATCGCGGCCGACAGCAATCCCTTCTTGAGGAAACACGTTCCCTGCCCACGCGTTTTGCGAAAGTGCATTGAAATATTCGGCCTCGAGGAACCTTAAAGGAAATTAATTATCGTTTAATGCTTCCGTTTGAGCCCTCTCTTATAGTCCCCGCCGTGAGCCTTGCGTGCCTTGAAACGATGCCGCGCAGGTGTGCCGAATCCGCCTTGCAGCTCTCACTCGGTTAACTGGCCGTATGATGCTCGGCCGCGGCGATTCTTCAATGGATAAGCGAAGGGACAAAAGCAAAAATGCAAACAGCAACTGGGCGCGTAATTAAAAGGGCTTCGCTATCGGTGGTGATCGGCCTGTTGGCGGTTGCCGGAGTCGTGATGGCGCGAGGGGACGGTGAGTCCGGACCCATCGTAGTTGCCAAAGCCGGGTTTTTTTATGTCGGCGGGAGGGAGTTTTCCTATCAGGGACAGACGGCAATCGTTGACCAGATGTATGTCCAATACCAGATCCCGGCAAAGGTCACGTCGCCCTATCCAATTGTAATGATTCACGGGACTTTTCAGAGCGGAACGATTTATATGGGCACCCCAGACGGCCGGGAAGGCTGGGCAGAGTATTTCCTGCGACACGGCTATCCCGTATACGTTGTGGATCAGGTTGCGCGGGGCAGGTCGCCTTACAATGCCGCCGCGGACGGCCCCCTGGAAAGCATTACCGTGGATATGATGGAGCATCGCTTTGCCGCCGTCGAGCGTTTCAATCTTTTTCCGCAAGCGCATTTGCACACGCAATGGCCCGGAACGGGCATGCCCGGTGATCCTTCGTTCGATCAGTTGCGCATGTCGCAGATGCCTTCAATGATCTCGGACAACGCGACGATAGACGAAAACAATCGCGCAGATGGAGTGGCTCTATTACGCAAGATCGGACCCGCCATTCTTTTAACCCATTCGCGCTCCGGGGATTTCGGCTGGGAAATCGCCGACGATGCGCCGGAACTGGTGAAAGGAATTGTTTCCGTGGAACCGTGGGGGCCGCCTTGCTATCGCGCAATCGTCGAACACTTGGAACAAATCTTCCAGGACTCTCCTCCCAAGATCACACGGCCGTTCGTGGAGGCCAAGTGGGGTCTGACGGTGGACCACCTAACGTACGATCCACCGGTGCAAGATTTGGCCGACCTTGCCCCCAAGCGCGAGGATAAACCGCAGGGCCCCGATCTTGTACGCTGTTGGTTTGCAACTTCGCCTCACCGGCTCCCGCATCTGGTTGGCATACCCGAAGCCATTATCGCCGGCGACGCTTCGTTTCATGCGGCGTTTGATCACTGCACATCCCAGTTTTTGACACAGGCCGGTGTAACGAACGATTTGATCTTGCTCGGCGACCACGGAATCCATGGCAACACGCATCTGATGATGATCGAAAAGAACAATCTTGAGATCGCCGCTTTGATTGACGATTGGATCAGGCATCGTGTGAAGTAAGCGTCGTGCCCGTGCCTCTCTCAAAATTGTGCTGATGCTTATTCATTCAGTGGGTCCGGACGCTTCATGGAGTAAGTTCCGATGAAACAGGTTCTCCTCTTCGTACTTCTGGCCGTTTCGCTGCCCACTGTGGCTCTCGGGCAAGGGGGTGTAGTAAACAAGCAAGAAAGCGACATTGAAAAAGAAATCATCGAAACCGAACACCAGAGAGACCAAGCAATCCAGGACCGCGACATGAGCGTGCTCGATCGCATCCACGCCGACGATTTTACTTTTGTCAATACGCGAGGGGTAGTTCTCAGCAAGGCCGAGTACTTGGATGAAATTCGGACGGGCGGTCTTAAATTCTTGTCCTTCAAACAGGACGATTATCATTTTCAGGTTTACGGGGATACGGTTGTCCTCACCGGGCGTTCCAGCGGCGTAGTGGAATATCACGGGAAAGTAAATCAGGTTCCGAGACGCTTCACGATCGTTTACATCAGGGACCACGGTCGCTGGCGTCTGGCGACCTATCATGGAACTACCATCGCGGAGTAGTTAGTCGAGCGCCGTTCGGCCCATCGCGGTGAAATTACCCCGTCGGGCGATTCATAATCACCAGCGCTCGCGGTTCTAAGGACACAATGATCGGGGCTCAAGTACGTCGGATGCTTGAAGTAATTGGAAAGCTGCAATTTTGCGCAGTGCCTCGAATCGCGCCGCCAATAAGAAAAAACTCAGTATCTGCGAACGTCGGGTCTTCTTCCGCTCACTCGACGCAACGGCTCGCCTCGCGGTGTCCAGTGACGCGCATTGCTCTCCCCGCGGCGTGCTTGCTCGCAGCTGTTTCTTTTGTGAGGTTCCCAGCCGCGGTTTCGGCGCAGGAACGCACGCTCGATGAGCTCAAGAAGGAGGTCCAGGCGCGGGCAGAAAGCCAGGCCTATCCTTGCGAGGGTCTCAAGCCCGACGAGGTGCGTGAAGCTCTCTCCCAGCTAAAGAGTTCCGCGCCCGATGATTGGGCTGCGGCTTGGACCTCGCTCGGCGATCGTTACATGCAGAAGGCTTCGGCTGAGGACACACCGTCGCCACAGTTGGCCGATAAGGATTTTATTCAGGCGTGGATCTATTACAACTTCGCGCGTTGGCCTGCGTTGACTTCCCCTGGTAAGCAGGCGGCCTATCAAAAAGCGCTCGATGCCTATAAAGCGCATGGCCGCCTGCTCCACCCCCCGTTGGAGGTTGTGGAGATTCCTTTCGAAGGGAATGAAATTACTGCTTACGTTCAAATGCCCGCAAATAAAAAGCCAGCCCCAATCGTGGTTGTGATCCCCGGGTTGGATCGCGGCAAAGAGAACATGGCGGAAAGCGTTCGTCCGTTGCTCGACTCTGGTATCGGTTATCTCGTGCTCGACGCTCCTGGAACAGGTCAGGCACCGATCAAGGCTCGTCCGAACGCGGGGCGCATGCTGGTTCAGGCCATTGACTATGCTTTTCAACTCCCGGACGTCGATAACAGCCGTGTCGCAGTTTACGGTGTCAGCTTCGGTGGCTTCTGGGCTACCGAGCTCGCCGTGACGGAAGGAAAACGTCTGCGCGCCGTAGTCGCTCAGTCTCCGCCCGTCCATGAAGCGTTTCAGCGCGCGAGAACCATGGAAATGCCCAAGAACAAGGAATTCCTTTTCGATTACGCGCAAGCTTATATGTTCATGTTTGGAGTCTCGACGCTGACAGATCTGGCAGACCAACGGGAATCGATGTCGCTGAAGGCTCGGGGACTTCTCGATAAGCCAGCGGCTTCGATGTTGATTGTTGGCGGTGCACTCGACACGCAGGTTCCGGTGTCTGACATAGATTTGCTCTTGAACAGCGGCCAGACGCCCAAGGAAGCATGGATCAACCCCCAAGGCGGCCACATGGGGCGAGATGCCAAAGGCTGGTCCAATCAGCGAATTTTTGAAACGGTGACTCGACCGTGGCTTTCGCGAATGCTGGAGGGGCGTTCGGAATAAGTTGCCGTTTGTTTATTGGAGGCGCGTCTGAACTCTGCACGCACCGATTATAGGGGGACCGAAATGGCATCACGAATCGTCAAATCCTTGATTGTCCTTCCGCTGTTTCTGTGTGGTGCTGGCGCAATAGCGCAAGATCCCAGGCCCTACGGCCCGCCGGTTGGAGTCGACGACGCCAAGAAAGTCGCCGCCTCGGCGGTGGCCGAGGCCAAGAAAAACAATTGGCTTATGGCAGTGGCGGTTGTCGATCCGAGCGGGACGCTGGTGTACTACGAAAAAATGGACAACACGCAAACGGGAAGCGCACAGGTGGCGATTGACAAAGCACGCACATCGGCTCTGTTCAAGCGGCCGAGCAAGATTTTTGAAGATCTGGTTGCCGGGGGCGGCACGGGCCTTCGCTTCCTGGACCTTCCGGGCGCGATGCCCATCGGGGGCGGCATTCCACTCGTCACCAACAATCACATTATCGGCGCGATTGGCGTCTCCGGGGACAGCAGCGACCATGACGCGATTTGCGCGCAAGCTGGCGCGAACGTTATCAAATAACCCTGGGGGAATTGCCGCTGTTCCTTCGAGTCCCGAGGTTCAATATCTCTCGATGATTTTGCCGCTCGCATTCCGTTGCCGGTCGACGCAATGGAATTGCTGGCGTCCTTTAAATCCCGGTGTAGAAAGATAGCATGGAGTTTCTCGGCCACTTTCGTCGGCTCACACCGGCGCAGCGCAACACTTTCATCGCTTGCTTCCTGGGCTGGTCGCTCGACGCGTTCGATTTTTTCATCCTGATCTTCTGCATCAATGCAATTGCTACCGAATTTCATGCGAAAGTTTCCGCGATCGCTCAAGCAGTCTTCTTGACTCTTGCTATGCGTCCGGTCGGCGCCTTCGTATTCGGTCTTATGGCGGATCGATTTGGCCGTCGCCCGACTTTGATGGTGGACATCTTCGCTTTTTCAGTTTTTGAGGTGGCTTCTGCATTGGCGCCGTCGCTGAAGATCTTCTTGCTCATGCGTGCGTGCTTCGGAGTGGCCATGGGCGGAGAATGGGGAGTCGGAGCCGCCCTGGTCTTTGAAACTTTGCCTGCGAAAGGGCGCGGTTTTTTTTCTGGTTTCCTGCAGGAAGGCTACGTGGTTGGGTATTTGCTGGCGGCCTTGGCCTACGGCGCGATCTTTCCGATCGTTGGTTGGCGGGGCATGTTCGTCATCGGCGCCCTGCCCGCGTTCCTGATCATTTATATACGGAGCAAGGTGGCGGAATCGCCGGCTTGGCTATCGGGCCGCGGAGAGAACCGAGCCCAGCGGCATCTCGGCAAGAACCTTGTGTCCTACCTCGGCAGTTTTCTTTTTCTCGTACTCCTGATGTTTACGTTCAATTCGTTTAGCCACGGCACACAAGACCTCTACCCAACGTTTCTCCAGGTAAATCACGGGTTGTCGCCTCGCACGGTCGGAGAGGTGGCGGTCATTTACAATATTGGCGCTCTTCTCGGCGGAATTCTGTTTGGAACCTGGTCGGAACGGATTGGCCGAAGAAAGACAATTATCTTGGCGTCCTTGCTTGCGCTTCCTCTCATCCCTCTGTGGGCCTTTTCGCACACGGCACCCATGCTCGCTCTCGGCGGCTTCGCGATGCAGTTCATGGTGCAAGGCGCTTGGGGCGTGATTCCTGCTCATCTAAACGAACTCTCGCCTCCAGCGGTACGCGCTACTTTTCCAGGCCTGGCATACCAACTCGGTAACCTCCTGGCATCCGGTAATTCGGTGATTCAGGCCAAACTCACTGAACAGCGTTACGGCGGCGATTATTCGATCGTGCTGGCTTGGACCGTTGTAATTGTCGCGACGGCGGTGGCGATCGTCACCATGTGCGGAAGAGAAGCAAAAGGCGCTGACCTCTCGGATACGAGTTGAATCGGCGACGTATATCCCGCATCGAGCGCTTTTTTCAATTTCTTCGTTCGACGAGGTCTCTCATGCGAGGTAACTTCCATTACATCAAAATCGGTTTCGCGCTTATCCGCCAATTCACCCGACTGTGTGCGCGTATCGAGGACTTGAGCAGAAGCGCTTCAGACGAGCGCATGAACTACGAGCTCCGTTTGACATGAGCCTAGTGGCCGCGGCGGAATTAATCTGGAAATTACGTGTCTTGCTTCTGCGGGAGGTGAATGGCAGCAACACCTTAATATAAATTAATTCTGATTTCATGTCACTCAGGGGCTCCGGTGCTAGTCTCTGCGCGTTTGGCTATCGTTCGGATTCAACTTTCTGATGAGTCAATATGAGAAGGTCAATCGCGTGTCCATCACGAATGGAATTCGCGCGAACAATGGGGGCACAACGATGCGATGTTTGAGCGCCGCACGACGACGGTTCCTGGGCCTTCAATTGTTGGTGATGGTGTTATCCGCAGCGTTCGTCGCCTCGCCGTCTTTTGCACAAGTTGGCGGAGCGACGTTGACCGGAACCGTGAGCGACACGTCGGGCGCTATTGTCCCAAATGCCGAGATCTCAATTAAGAACGTTTCGACCGGGCTCATCCGGACGGTCACCGCAGACTCGGACGGCCTTTACACAGCTCCGAACTTGCTTCCCGGAACGTATGAAGTCACTGTCTCCGCTTCTGGATTCGCCACGTCGGTGCAAACGGGCGTCGTCCTGACCATCGGTGTTCAGCAAGTTCAAAATGTCCAATTGCAGGTGGGCCAAGTTTCCCAAAAGGTCGAAGTGACGAGTCAGAGTGTCAATGTGGAATTGGCCAACCCCACTATCAGCGCTTCGGTGGACTCGACCACCGTGAGAGAACTCCCCCTAAATGGACGCGACTGGACCCAGCTTGCCACTCTTGAACCCGGCGTGCTCTCGGTCGCGTCCTTGCAGCCTAGCCTCGCAGCCGGTGAACAAAGAGCGGCCCGCGGCTTCGGAGTGCAGATGGCAATCTCCGGTATTCGGCCGCAGCAAAATGGTTACTACATAGATGGCATTAACGTGAATGACTACGCGGGGGGTGGCCCCGGTAGCGTTCTTGGCGGGACGCTCGGGGTGGATGCGATTCAGGAGTTTTCAATTCTAACAACCAACTATACCGCGGAATACGGCCGAACCTCCGGCGGCGTCATAAATGCCATAACCCGTTCGGGAACAAGCGAACTGCACGGTAACGCCTATGAGTTTTTGCGTAACAGCGCCCTCGACGCTCGCAATTACTTCGACGGTGCGACAATACCGGGATTTCGCCGGAATCAGTTCGGCGGATCTGTGGGGGGGCCGATTCAAAAGCAGCACATATTTTTCTTCGCGGACTACGAAGGACTTCGGCAAGATCTGGGCACGACCACCGTGGATACGGTCCCTTCGCCCGACGCCCGCAACGGAATTATTCACAATAGCGACGGGACAACCACTGTTGTGGCGGTCAACCCCTTGGTACAACCGTACCTAGGCCTGTGGGCACTGCCGAATGGACCTCTTTTGAGTCCCGGGAACACAGGAATTTATACATTCGCTGGCAGCCAAATTACGAATGAGAATTTCGGCACTGGTCGTATTGACTACAAAATTTCAGACAAGGATAGCCTCTTTGGAAGTTACAGGTATGACGCCGGCGTCCTTACCTTTCCTGATGCGCTGAACACCGTAGTTCTCGGGGACAGGACCAAGAGTCAAATCGTCGCGATCGGTGAGAACCACATTTTCAGTCCACAGTTGCTCAATTCCGTTCGAGTGGGTCTTAACAGGAATGGTGCACAAGACCTTAGTTTAACGGCTATAAATCCCTTGGCCGGGAATCCCGCTTTGGGTTCCGTGCCTGGACAGAATGCAGCTGAAATCTCATTTCCCGGAGTGACCCCGTTTCCGGGAGGTGTGGACTCTGGAACCAGAGTCAAGAAGACATTGAACGCATTTCAGGGATACGACGATGTCTTTCTTACCAAAGGAATTCAAAGCATTAAGTTTGGACTAAGCTTCGAGTATGACCAAATGAATGAGGAAACGATTTCGACTTCTGGCGGGAAGTTCTCATTGGGTTCTCTAACAGATTTTCTGACTAATAATCCGACGACCTTTTCTGCGGGGCTCCCGGAAACGATAACTCCCCGGAATCTTCGGCAAAATATTTTCGGCGGTTATATTCAAGACGATATCCGCTGGCGCCCTAACCTGACGTTTAACTTGGGGTTGCGCTACGAAATGGCATCCACTCCGTCCGAAATTCGTGGCAAATTGGCTGCGCTCGGCGTGATTACGGACCCGGCTCCGCATCTTGGCGGTCCCCTTTTCTCAAATCCTACGTTCCGGAATTTCGAGCCACGGGTGGGTTTTGCATGGGACCCGTTCCGCGACGGCAAAACCTCGGTTCGTGGCGGCTTTGGAATGTTTGACGTTCTTCCATTGCTCCAACAGTATTCGTCCAATGAGGCGAACACGGCTCCTTTCTTTCTCTCGGGTACGGCAGAGAACCTACCGCCGGGATCATTCCCAACCGAAGCATTTTCGCTGCTCAGTGCCACTTCCAATCTGCGCACATCCTTCATACAGTCCAATCCCTCACGCAGCTACGTCATGCAGTGGGACCTGAATATTCAGCGGCAGTTTACGCGTGACCTTACAGCCTCGGTGGCTTACGTGGGCAGCAGCGGTGTACACCTGCCCTTCCATATGGATGACGGGAATATGGTGTTACCCACCGTAACCTCCTCAGGGGATCTCTGGCCGCAAGCGATAGGCAGCGGGACCGTACTGAATCCCAATATAGGCCGAATTGATTACTTGGACTGGAGAACTAGCTCCAACTACAACGCGCTTCAGGTTGGGCTCATCAAGAAAATGAGCAAAGACTTTCAGGTTCAAGGCTCGTATACATGGAGCCGATCAATTGATGACGGCTCGGCGACTACTATTAGCGACCCCTTCGCTAACTCCATTACCAGTCTGCTTTTCTTTGACCGCTCTCTGTTTCGGGGCCCTTCCGACTTCAACGTTGGTCAGAATCTTGTGGTCAATTACTTATGGGTTATCCCGACTCCAAACTCGCTCACTGGCCCCGCCGCGTGGCTTGCTCGTGGGTGGCAGCTGGGAGGCATTTTCGAGGTCAGCAGCGGACTTCCCTTTACCCCTCTTATCGGTGGCGATCCGCTTGGTCAAAACAGCACCGATCCATTTGACTATCCGAATCGCCTAAGGGGAGGAGGCTGCAATTCTCTAATCAATCCTGGCAACGTGAACGACTACATCAAACTCAGCTGCTTCGCGCTTCCCGTGCCCACTCCTGCAATCGCTTCACAATGCACGCCCTTTTCCGCAGCACCCGGCACGTGCCAGAACCTCATCGGCAATGGGGGCCGCAATGAGATTGTGGGGCCCGGTCTTATAAACTTCGATTTCTCGATGGTCAAAAACACGTACTTCAAAGAGAAGTACAACGTGCAGTTCCGCGCCGAGTTTTTCAATATATTCAATCGCGCGAATTTCTCTGCGCCTATCGCCAATGACACGCTCTTCGATCAAACCGGCGCTCCGATCGGCGGCGCTGGTTTAATTACTCAGACGGCAAATACAAGCAGGCAGATCCAGTTCGCTTTGAAGTTTATTTGGTGACGTCGGACGTTGAGGATGGTCTAAGTATCAGTGAGGCGCCGCGCACAGCTTCCGGCGCGCCGTGGTGAACCGGTGCGTAAGCTTTGCTCGAGAATTAGGATATCGGCCTGGGAGGGCAGCTACGATGAGACGAGTTTGTATACCAATAGCAGTAATAATGTTGATGCCTGGCGCAGTCAATGCGCAGCAAACCCCTACGGATAAAGCAGCCAAGGATCAGCAGGCAATCGAAGAAGTCACTAAAATCGAAAAAGACAAGATCCCGTTGCTTGTTAACAGTGGTCCCGCCGCCGCGGATTGGTTTGACAGCCACAATGCCGATGATTTGGCGTACCAGGATCCCGACGCCGGCATTCTGACCAAAGCTGAAGTGTCCGCTCAACTGCGTGCCGGGACTCGCAAGCCATCCTCTATTAAACAATACGGCCATCGCGTCCGTGTCTATGGAGATGGAAATGTGGCGATCGTGACTTATCTGGGGGACGTCACTGGAAAGAAAGACAAGAGCGGCCAAACCCTTACCTTCGTTTCCCATGAAGCGACGACGGATGTATGGGTCAAACAGGATGGCACCTGGAAACGAGTGGTGCATTCCGTCACTCGAATTCCGACGGAGTAGCGCGCATCCTTATCGACCGGCGCCGCCGTGGGAATCGAACTGGCAGCGACCCGGTGCGGGCAATGGACGGCGAAGGCGGTTCGGCGGAGATCGCACCGCTCGCCGGATCGCCGAATTTCTCGTTTAGAAATTCATTTACCTTGGCAGAGAGCGGCGCAACGCGGGCACACATCTGTCGTGTTGCCCCTTTTTGTGTTCGAACGGAGATTGTATGAAACTGTTTTGCCATGCTGGGATTGTCGCAACCGTGGTGCTTGCATTTCTCCACCAACCGGTTGCACTTCCGCCACATGGTGGCTACAAGCTCATCAAGTCGTACGCTCTAAAAGGCGAAGGCGGGTGGGACTCGATCACACTGGATTCCTCTTCTCGCCGGCTCTATCTCTCGCACACCGCTAAAGTCCATGTTATAGACGCCGACACTGGTGCTTGGATCGCTGATATTGGAAATCTCGAGCTCGCTCACGGGACGGTGCTAATCAAGGAGCTCGATCGTGGATTCATTAGCGACGGTGGTGCGGACAAGGTGGTGATTTTTTCGCTACAGACGTTGCAGACGATAGGAGAAATAAAGACAGGAGGCAACCCGGACTGCATTATTTACGATCCGGGCTCTCAGCATATCTTCACTTTCAACGGGAGAACGCACGACTCTACGGTGATCAATCCCACCGACGGCAGTGTAGTAGCTACGATTCCCATGGGGGGCCGCCCCGAATTCGCGGTGGCCGATGGCAAGGGAACGATCTACGTCAACATTCGAGACACGAACGAAGTTGCGGCGCTTGACTCCCGGGCCCTGCAGATTAAATCTCGCTGGCCGATCGCGCCGGCGGCGATGCCCACAGCGATAACCATGGACGAAGAGCATCGCCTGTTATTTATCGGTGGGCGCAATAAGGTATTTGCGATAATGGATGCCAATAGCGGCAAAATCGTCCAGACATTCCCGATTGATACCGGCGTGGACACGAACATTTATGATCCCGGTCGTCACGTTGTGTTTAGTTCAGACCGCGCCGGGAGCATTCACATCTTTCATGAAGACTCTCCCGGCAAATTCAGCGTCGTCGAGACCGTGATGACGCAACCCGGTGCTCATACGATGGCGTTCGATCCGAAGACAACCGATCTGTTCCTCGATACAGCGGATTTCGACCCAGGCACGGTACCCGAAAGCGCCGGAAAGACGACCCTGCCGAATGTATTCGATCACCCAGCAGGCGGTTTCCATTCGATGGGCGTTGTTCGCCCAGGAACTTTCCGGTTGCTAGTTTACGGACGCTAGCGCCAAGGCGGGAGCGTCTCAGGCGATCTTAGAATCGTGCGCTGTTTGTTGCCAGTTTCAACGCGCTTCCGCCCATGCATGATTCTGTCCCTCGTGGTATTCGCCGGCAAGGCTCCAGCTCTCCGAACAATACCTTAATGAAAATTAACTCTGATTTCATTTCTTCATTCCTGCCGGGTGCTAGCATGCGCGCTGCTTCAGGGAGCGACTGTAATGTCCAGAAGAGCACAAGCTATGTATCGCAAAGGTGCGCTTTCCACGGTCGCAGTTCTTATCGTCATCGTAATTTCACTGCAGTTCTCAGCCAGAGGCCAGACATCCGCCAAAGCGGCGCTGAGCGGCGCAGTGACTTCTGAAGCCGAAGGGCCGATGGAAGGTGTTCTGATCAGTGCGAAGCAGCTCGGCGGGAATATCACTATTACGGTAGCCAGCGATAAGCAAGGTCGTTACAGCTTTACGCCGAACCAACTGCCAGCAGGCCAGTACAAGCTTTCGGTAAGAGCTGTTGGATACGATTTGTCCCAGGCGGAACTGACCGTGGAAGTCGGACGGCAAGCGGCCACGGCTGATCTCACGCTTAAAAAGTCCCATGATCTCGCTTCTCAGCTAAGTTCGGCGGAATGGCTGATGAGTGTTCCGGGTACGTCAGAACAAAAGGACGAACTATTTAAATGCATTTTGTGCCACACCGCTTACCCAATCTTGAGCAGCCGGTACGATCAATCGGGCTGGCTGGTTACCATCAATCGCATGCGAAATTATGGGCCGGCCAGTGCCCTCGAAAAGCCGCAGATGCTGCCCTTCCATCAGCAGCAGCGTCCCGGAGATGTGAAATTTGCAAAATATCTCAGCTCCATAAACCTGAGTACCACTTCCCAGTGGGCTTTTGAACTCAAGACCCTGCCGCGGCCGCACGGCGATGCCACCAAGGTTGTTGTTACCGAATACGATTTGCCCAGGTCGGACGCGCAACCTCACGACGCGGTGATCGACTCCCAAGGGATGATCTGGTATGACGATTTCGCCGAGCCGATTTTGGGCCGGTTGGATCCCCGCACGGGCAAAACGAAAGAATGGACCCTGCCGGAGATAAGACCCGATTTCCCCAGTGGATCCTTGGATTTGGAAATCGATCGGGATGGCAATCCTTGGATCGGGAGACTCTTGCAGGCTGGAGTCGCAAGGTTCGACAAGAATACCGAGAAGATCACGAACTGGACCCTTCCACCTCAGTATCTCAATTCCAAGTCACGCGTGCCGTTTCTGGCGTTTGGCGCAGGAGACACGGTGTGGTTCGTGGACACCTGGAATCGCACGATGAATCTGCTGGAGCCCGCGACGGGGCACGTGGATCACTATCCCGCTTATCCGAACTGGGTCATTCCAGCGATCGATATGGGTTCAGGCGGCAAAGGTCCGGAACCGCAGGGACATTTCATCTACGGCATAAACGCCGACTCGAAAGGCGTCGGTTATTTCGCCGACATGGCAGGCGGCAACATCGGCAAAATAGATCCTAAAACGGGGAAAACTTCTCTGTATCCCACACCCTCAACCAACTCCGGTCCTCGCCGTATGCATTTTGACCGGGAAGACAAGCTCTGGTTTGCCGAGAATTACGCCCTCAAGATCGCCTTGTTTGATCCGAAAACCGAACAGTTTCGTGAATGGGACGATCCCACGCCCTGGGACAGTCCGTACGACACTGTGCCTGACAGCAAAGGTTTCGTCTGGACGGGTGGGATGGTAACGGATCTGGTGACCCGCTTGAATCCCAAAACCGGCGAAATAATTCAGTATCTGCTGCCCACGTTGGGCGCAAATATCCGTCGGGCCGATGTCGATAATTCAACGAAGTACCCAAGCTTTGTGGTCGGAGAAAATCATCAAGCAAAAATCGCGATAGTGCAGCCGCTGAACTAGCGCTTTCGCCCGAAGGCAGGATAGTGTTCACAGTTTGCGTTGGCCGCCACGCTGCGCTTGTCAGCGGGCGTTTTCGTTTTCTTTCGTGCCGGCATAAGCCCGCGCGCCTTGCGAGCTTATCGAAGGCGGTCGCTTGGAAGTGTTTTTACACGTTTGTGTTGCAGTTTTTGCTCCTTTCAGCCACCTCGCTTGCTGCGGACGACATCTTCCAAATCGTAAGGGTTTCCGACGGGGTTTACGCCGCGATCGCCAAACCTACCTTCCGCCTCAACTGTAACGCAGCCATCATCGTGCAAGATGACGGGGTAGTAGTGGTGGACTCTGAGTCCATACCATCGGCAGCGCGCGAGGTAATCACCGCGATTAAGCGCATTACTGACAAGCCGGTAAAATTTCTGGTCATCACACATTTTCACGGAGATCATTTTCAAGGTGCCCAGGCCTATCTGAGCGAGTGGCCCGGCGTGCAGGTTCTTTCTTCCGATGCGACGCGTGAAGGCATCGCCAAGCGCGGCATACCGCGAATGCGCCGTGAAACGCTGGATTTGCCCGCGCGCATTGAAACTCTGAAAGCCGACCTCCAGCGCGCGAATGGTGAGAAGGAAAAGGCGGAGATTCAGAAAAATCTCGACCAGGCCGGAGCATATTTTTCTGAATTGAAAGACGTGCAGGGAGTTCTGCCGTCACTCACTGTGGATCGCGACATAACTCTGCGCAGCAAGTCACACACCGTGCAAATCACGTGGCTAGGTTTAGCGCATACGGATGGCGATTTGTTCGTATATGTGCCGGACGCAAAAGTTTTGGTTACGGGCGACGCCTTGCACAGCGGAACGCCCACCTTGACGGACGCATCCCCGTACGAATGGATTCGAACACTTGAAGCGGCCGAATCGTTGGACTTTGCCACCGTAATCGGCGGTCACGGAGACGTTTTGCACGGCAAAGCAATGTTCGAAGTCTGGAAACAGTTCCTCACCGACCTGATGGCTGGAGTCGCGAACGTGGCTGCTTCCGGAGGCACGCTGGCTGAGGCTCGGCAGACATTGGCTCCGGCGCTTATCGCTAAGTATGGACAGAAATTCGAAAACATCCCAGCGCCATTCTCGCAAACGGTGTACGCAAATATTGATATCGGTTTCAGAATTGTCTGCGGCAAGTCCGTAAAGTAACTCAGAAATCGAGGAAGCACCTCCTTTCAGCACGGAGCCACGTTGCTTCCAGATCCCATATATTTCGCTGTCGACTTTGAGTGAGTGCATGAGTGGCGGAGGGTACTGCGATGGACGATAAATGAAACTCGTTTGTTACGACGGCGGTCAGATCGGTGTCCTGCGTGACGGTCTCGTTCACGATGTCACACTCGCGACGGGCTCACACCCGGCAGCATGGCCTCCCGTCAACATGCTGCAACTCATCAAGAATTTCGATGCTTTGTTGCCTCAAATCAGAACGGCGCTGACCGGTGTGGGCGTCCCCATAGCGGACGTGCATCTGGAGGCTCCGATTTTATGGCCCAACAAGCTCATTGCTTATCCCGTGAATTTCGTAGCCCATGGTGAAGAAAGAAACGTCACGCTGCGAGCAGATACGAACGGCTTTTTTCTCAAAGCCAATTCGTCATTGAGTGGTCCCGTTGACCCAATCATGTTGCCAGATCTTCCCGGTCGCGAAATTCATCATGAGTGTGAACTCGCGATCATTATCGGCAAGACCGGCCGCCGAATCGACGCGTCGGAGGCTCTCGACTACGTTTTTGGTTACTCCTGCCTGATCGATGTCACCCTACGCGGCAAGGAAGACCGCGTGATGCGCAAGTCCTATGACACGTTCACCCCGATCGGCCCCGCCATCGTGACGAGCGATGAGGTAGGCGATCCGAGAGCTCTGGACCTCAAGCTCTGGGTCAATTCCGAACTTCGTCAGCACGCGAACACGCGTGATCTCATAGTAGACATACCCGGCATGGTATCGATGGCCTCTTCCGTGGCTACACTTTATCCGGGGGATGTCATTGCGTCCGGTACGCCTGCCGGGGTAGGACCCATCAGGAGTGGAGACCAGGTCACGATCGAAATTGAACGCGTAGGTCGGATGTCCGTCCCAGTGGAGCAGGGCCGCGGTGGCGACAATCTGGCGGTTCGCAAAGGATAGGTGTGGTGATATTTGTCGCAAGATCCTCAGTCGCGCGCAGCGGCTTAAACATCTGCCTTTCTGCGGATGACTTCATGGCGGATTACATCCTTTGCGTCTTCCGTCGCCTGCTTTGCGTTGCGCATAACTTCGTCGGTTACGGATTCAGTGCCGTGATCTGCGCGAAGGCAGAGTTATGCCCTGCTGTTAGTTTTAGTAACTGACTGAAAAGCAGGGAGATGTAGGTGGACGTGACTGGGATTGAACCGGTGATCCCTGCTTGCAAAGACGAGAAGGAATATGTATCCAGTTGGTTCGCTTGGCTTTATTCTGTGTCGTTCTATTCGGTTTTGCACCTAATTCGGCAGCAAATGGACCCAAGTTGGACCCAAGTTCGCCGACTGCACCACTTAAGCTGAGACGCCGCCAACTCGTCTTCACACCGATGCATAAAGCCGGTCCAATCAGGAATGAATTCTTTCCCACCCCTCCTGGTGCAAGAACAGCCGGTCACGTTACTCGTTCTCGCACTCGTCGATTAGTCTGAATTACTAGAGCTGAGGAAATAGGTCGTGACTCCCCTCCCTCGAGTGAGGTCGCGGGCACGCACCATCTTACGCTCCTGCTTACTGCATGGTACCTTTAGTCCCAAGCCATGCCAACCGCTAAGTCCCTCAAGAAGGCCAAGCGAAGGCGAAAGCTTTCAAGATTGTTGAAGGCGAACGCGCGCGCCGCTATGTTCGCGGCAATCGAAATGCACAACAAGCCCATCTTCAAATACAGGTACGAGGTTTGTACGTTGTTGATGCTCAACGCTTGGGAGCTCGCGCTGAAGTCATATATTGCCAAGGAGTTGAAGAACGTCAAGCTTGTTAAGAAAGACGGCTCTACCAAGCCGTTCCGAGAATGCGTGGCTTGTGTAGCAAGTAAGTTGGGCAAGCTTTTTGAACCGACAAAGCAGAGTCTGATGATTCTTTACGAATATCGAAACAAAGTTGCTCATTTTTACGCGAGCGAACTAGAAACCGTAATCCTTGGTCTTTTGAAAAGCACTGTGATATTTTTCAGCGAATTCATGGAACGCCAACTCGGGGAGAAACTCTATGAAGCCGACAATCTAATTCTGCTTCCGATCGGCTTTAAGACCCCGATTTCTCCGCTGGATTATCTGTCCACGCAATCGGCAGCAAAACACAGTTCCTCCGAAGTCAAAGCGTTCTTGGGCTCCATTAAGAAGAGCTCCGAATTTCTAGAGAGGCAGGGATTCGATGAGTCCATCATTGTAAACTACTCAATGGCCCTCGTCGCGGAATCTCGAATTAAAAATGCCGACCTCACAG
>Ga0210405_10001232_pt1 | contig 30346 bp, 31 predicted proteins | sample IncBWH11MmetaG_FD_155492 | JGI IMG/M metagenome (GOLD analysis project Ga0210405, IMG submission 155492) | Forest soil microbial communities from Barre Woods Harvard Forest LTER site, Petersham, Massachusetts, United States - Inc-BW-H-11-M | ecosystem: Environmental > Terrestrial > Soil >...
GGGTCGAAATTGGCTTAATTTACTCCTGATTTGCTCTCTGGCGATCATTGTGCCGAGCTGTGGGAGTGGGCAACAGTTGGTGTCCATCGCCATTCAGCCTACGGTCGAAACCTTCGGGTCCTCAACTACGCCGGTGAACGAAGACACGGGGTTGAAGGTTCAACTTAGGGCGCTTGGTTCCTATATACATCCGCCAGCGACAAAGGATATTACGAACACGGTTACTTGGGCCTCAAATACGGCAGACATCGCGACCGTTAACTCTGCAGGTGTGCTGACCGCCGCTGGCTTGGCGTGCGGAGATGCTCTCATTTCGGCAACGGTGACGACAAACCGGAGCAGTGGGAATATCTCGTCACAGGGTGCCCTTGTGACCGGATACATGACCGCAAGCGTGGTGTGCTTCTCCGGGTTAACCTTGACGGTGGACTTCGCCGGCAACGGATCCGGTACTGTAACAAGCTCTCCTCCGGGCCTTAGCTGTGCAGGGACATGCGGTGCGAGCTTTGCCTCGGGAACTACCATTACACTCACCGCCGTGCCAAACAGCGGCTCGTCTTTCACCAACTGGGTCGGGTGTGACGCCGTATCCGGGCAGGTCTGTACGGTAAGCAACCTTAGTAGCAATCGCGCCGTAACGGTAACCTTTAATTGAACGCTACCCGATGCGCCGAGGGTTAGCCCTCATCGAGAAGTCTCCCCAGCGTCGGTTTATGCCTCTCAGTCTTCTTCTTGCGATTGGGAACTACCCGTGACGCTGGGGGCGCTCCGATTTGCTCCCGGGCCATGGTCTTCACGGCCTCTACCGCCGTGAAGCGCTTCAATTTTTTCTTCTTTGCCATTGCTCTCATCTTGCCATAGCTGATCCTGCGGTGACGTGCAATAATACAAAGCTATTGAAGAGTTGAACGGAGTAGATTGCCGCGGCCTGGCCAACGACTAACGACGAGCGGCTAACGACCCTATGGAAGAGCGCGAGTTTTTTGATGAACGGCCTGAGAAGAAGTTGGCGACGCTGAATTGTCCGCATTGCCAGCAGGCCGCCGAATACGAAATCAACTGGCTGGTGCGTACCAAGAAGAACCAGCTTTCCGGCCGCGCCGATGAGCGTGACCGCGCCCGCTTCGCTAAAGCCAAATCCTACATGCTCCGCCGCGATGACATGATGGCCTGCAAGAATATGCGCTGCCGCAAGCGCTTCGAGATTTCCGGCGTGCAGTCGGTCGTGTTTACCGAGTAGCGCCTTTTTTGTCCCCGCATTTCCCCTCGTCCTCCCCGCTCATTTATACTGGTTGGTTTTCCATGGCTGGTTGGCGGTTTCTGTAGAGACGTTGCTTGCAACGTCTCTGCCACAAGGCTCCGGCCAGCAGGACTCAAAGGAGTTCGCTTGAAGGTTCTGGTCTGTATGAAACAGGTGCCGCAGAAGGATGCGCCGCTCAAGCTTAACGAGTCCGGCACCTGGATTCGCGAAGACGTGTCCTACGAAGTCAACGAACCCGATGCCTACGCGTTAGAGGAAGCGTTGCGGCAAAAAGAAAAGCACGGCGGAGAAGTCGTGGTCATTACTTCCGGTCCGCCCCGCGCGCAGCAGGTTCTACGAGAAGCTCTTGCGAAAGGCGCTGATCGCGCCATTCATCTCGAAGACAACGCCTTCGTTGGGCTGGATGCATTCAATACGGCGAGAGCTTTCGCTGCCGCGATTAAAGATGAGACATTCGATTTGGTCTTTACCGGGCTGCAATCCGACGACTACGGCTATGCGCAAACCGGAGTCGTGCTGGCGGAACTGCTCGGCTGGCCTCACGCCACCATCATCATGCAAATCGAGAAAAGCGAAGGTGGAATTCGGGTCAAGCGGGAACTCGAGGCTGGCTACTTCCAGTTCGTTGACATTCCGCTGCCCGCGGTGTTGACCATCCAGTCGGGCATCAACAAACTGCGCTATGCCACGCTGATCGGGATTAAGCAGGCCAAGAACAAGCCGTTGCGCAAGGTCGCGATGGCGGAGGTGCAGCCGGCGGTGACAGGAAATCTGCAGAAGATCGAACGGCTGTACGTGCCGCTGAAAACCAAGAATACGGAATTCCTGGAAGGTTCAGCTGGTGAAGTGGCCAAGAAATTGGTGGACAAGCTGCGGAACGAAGTGCGTGTGTTGTAGTGACCGACATCAAAGCCGAGCGAAGCTCGGCTGGACAGCCGAGGGCGGCTGTCCCCACGTGATTGGGGCGAAGAGCCAGAAGCGAGGAGCTAGGAGCTAGCAGCTGCCTTTATGCCTGACACAATCTTAGTCGTCGTCGAACAACGCGAAGGTAAACTGAACCGCGTCTCATGGGAGACGCTCAGTGCGGGTCAAGCGCTTGCGGCTGAGAGCGGTTGGGCACTCGAAGCTGCAGTGGTCGGCGGCAGCGTGGGGAATTTTGCCAACGAGGTTGCCGCCAAGAAGGTCTCGAAGGTCTACGCGGTTGAGTCTCCCAAGCTCGAGCCCTATACCCCAGATGCCTTCTCATCTGCTCTTAAACAATTCATCGAAGCGAAGCAGCCCAAGCTGGTGCTGATGCCGCACACTTATCAGGTGCGCGACTTTATTCCCAAGCTGGCGACAGCCATGGGACGTACCGCGATCACCGACTGCATCGGCTATAAGAAAGATGATGGCAAGCTGCTCTTTACTCGTCAGATGTTTCAGGGGAAGCTGGCGGCGGATGTGAGTTTTACCTGCGATGCTCCCTGGTTCGTCACCTTCCAGAACGGAGCCTTTCGCGGGGATAAGGCCGAAGCGGGAGCTAGTGCCGCTCCGGTCGAGACGGTGAATGTGCAGATTGCGGACGGCGTCATCCGCAACAAGCCGCAGGAAGTTTTCAAAGAAGCCAAGCAGGCGGTTGACCTAACCCAGGCCGAGATTATCGTTTCCGTTGGTCGCGGAATCAAAGAACAAAAGAATATCGAACTAGCCAAACAGCTTGCCGAAGCTTTGGGCGGAGAGCTAGCTGCCTCGCGTCCGATTTGCGACTCTGGATGGCTGCCCATGGATCGGCAGATCGGATCTTCGGGTCAGACGGTCGCGCCAAAGCTGTATCTGGCACTCGGGATCAGCGGAGCGATTCAGCACATTGTCGGAATGAAGGGCGCGAAAACCATCATCGCGATTAACAAAGATTCAGAAGCACCGATCTTCGAGATCGCAGATTACGCCGTAGTGGGAAATCTGTTCGACATCGTCCCACCGCTGATTGAAGAAGTGAAGAAGGCGAAGGCAGGCGGCTAGCCGTAACAGCTTGGGTACACTCCCGCTGGTAACCAACTTCGCCGATGCGAGGTCGAGGCTAACGGGATAGAATTAGAAATATGGAGATGGTCGTTACAGCCGTTTACGAGCAAGTACCGGAGTCTGAGGGCGGTGGCTACACCGCCTACGCCGAGGAACTTCCCGGCGCAATCTCCGAAGGCGATACCTTGGAAGAAGCGCGTGAGAATCTCCGCGATGCAATCGAGCTTCTTTTGGAAGCCAACCGTGAGCTAGCTGGAAAGCGCCCTCCTGGCAAGAAAATAAGACGGGAGAAGATTACGGTTTCCGTTGCTTAGCCGCTGCTGAAAGCCGCTGTCGTTCGCGCGGAAGGGTTCTCGGCCCAACAAGAATCACCGGTACCGCATCCTCAATTGTCTCGGGATGCGCCCTCAGCGGAACGACGCGCTCATCGATCCGCGTCACCTTTCCCAAGGCCAATGCATGTCCACTCGCCTTTGAGGAGCCTTAATCCAGCAACTTATCGCAAATATTAACCTTTTTGGTACCGCTGCAGGAATGCCACTCAAGATCGAGGTTTGTCGGCTCCAATCCCGCACTTTCCATGATAATATGCACATATTATCATTATTATCTCGATCTTATGCTATTATGCTATAGCTTATTAGCGTAAAAAATGTTGTGGAGTTATATGTATGGATACTTACAAGCTTAAAATCAAGGTTGGCAGTCACGAGTTCGAAGCCGAGGGCCCTGCCAGCGTCGTCCAATCGCAGTTCGAGGCATTCAAAGAACTAATTAGTAGCCACGAATTAAAAATGGCGAGTGATGGACAGGTTGCATCTGCGCAAAAGTTATTAGATGATGCACGAAGTGCTGACGAGGATGCGTTGGCCTTGGAGAAGGTGACGCGGACCGACGAACGCGTCGTTTCGCTGACGGCACATCCCGAGACAATTGAGGACGCGGTACTGGTGATTCTTCTTGGGCAGAAAACCTTTCGCGCGAACGACAGCGTGACGGGAGGCGAAGTGATCGATGGGTTGCGCCAGTCCGGCTTTACCGTTAATCGCGTTGACTGGCGACTGGAGAAACTTGCCGGTCAGGGTCTGATTATCAAGGTTGGGTCCAATCGGGCAAGTCGCTACCGGCTGACAAATCAGGGTATGAATAGGGCGCAAGGGATCGCACGTAACCTGATCGCCCTTGTGCCCTGACGAGTATCGCAGGACACAACGAATCCCGCTGGGAAAGGGGGTGGATATGATCCACCCTGAAGGCAACGGTAAAGAGAGCCGAAATGAAGCGCCAAGACTTGATCCGTCATCTGGAAACACACGGATGCGTGCTCCTTCGCGAAGGTGCTAAGCACAGCGTCTATCACAATTCCGCCGCCCAGCGCACCAGCACCGTGCCCCGGCATCGAGAGGTCAAGAACCCAACCGCCAAACACATTTGCAAGCAACTGGCCGTGCCTGACCCGTTTCGCTGAATCGTCTGGAAGGATTTATCATGGTTCGTCGTTCGTGCGCACGAACGAGTAGGGTCCAAACTGCGTATTGACCATTATATTGACCATAGGTATAATAGTGGTCATGAATGATGTTTCTATCTCCGAATTCAAAGCCAAGTGTTTGGGCCTGATTGAACGAGTGCACAAAACGCGCCAGCCTCTGCGGATTACGCGTCATGGCCGTCCAGTTGCGGAAGTCATTCCGGCCGGACCCGACCGCAAGCGAAAGTTCTTGGGAGACATGATCGGCACCGCCGAAATCGTGGGCGATATCGTTTCCCCAGTCATCGATCTGGAAGACATCGAGGCCTACCGCGATTGAACCTCCTTCTCGATACCCATATCTGGATTTGGAGCAAATTGGATCCGAAGCGGATAGGAAAAGGCGCAGCGCGAGAGTTGTCGAACAATGACAACGATCTCTGGCTGTCTCCGGTCAGTGTTTGGGAAGCTCTGGCGCTGATGCAAAAAGGCCGCATTCGTGTGGCGGATCCGCTGGCTTGGGTCGAGCGCGCTGCTGATCAGCTCCGAGAAGCGCCGCTAACTCAGGAAATTGTTCGCACTGGTTTCGCTCTGTCCTTGCCTCACGCTGATCCGGCAGACCGATTCCTGGCGGCTACCGCCAAGGTTCTGAAGTTAACTTTGGTGACGGCGGACCAGAGGTTGCTCGGCTTGGGCGAGATAGCCAGTCTGGCAAACCGCTAAGGCATTCTATGCTCATTTTCCGCAAACCCATCGAGGGCATAGAACGTCCCCAAATGCCCGCCGACGTAGTTATCGTCGGCGGCGGGCCTGCCGGGATGGCCTGCGCTCTGCGCTTGTCGCAGCTAATCGACGAGCACAATTCGAAGAATCCAAACTCTCAACTGAGCAAAGAAAACATCTACGTGCTCGAAAAAGCCCGCGAGGTTGGGCAGCATTGTCTATCAGGCGCTCTGCTCGATCCGCGCTCCATGCGCGAACTCCTTCCCGGATTTGAGAAAGAGGCTCCCGTCGATGCCGAGGTCACGAAAGAAGCGGTTTATTTTCTGACCGAGAAAAGTAAGTTCAAATTCCCCATCACGCCTCCGCCGCTGCGCGACCACGGCAATTACGTGATATCGCTCAACCGTTTCGTGAAGTGGCTGGGCAACAAGGTCGAAGAAACCGGGATCACGATCTTCACCGGCTTCGCAGGATCAGAGTTGCTCTTTGACGGCGCCCGCGTTACCGGCGTCCGCACCGATGACAAGGGCGTGGACAAGGAAGGCCATCCTAAATCGAACTTCGAACCCGGCTACGATCTGCAGGCCAAGGTAGTCATTCTGGCGGAAGGCACCCGCGGATCGTTGACCAAACAACTAATCGCCAAATTCGATCTTGCCAAGAAGAGCAACCCGCAGACTTACGGCCAGGGCATAAAAGAGTTGTGGGAAGTTCCCTCCGGCCGCATCGCGCCAGGCGAAGTCATCTACACCATGGGCTGGCCGCTCACGACAAAAGAGTATGGCGGCGCCTGGATCTACGGCGGAAAAGACAACATCGTCTCGCTCGGCTTCGTTGCCGGCCTCGATTATCCCGACCCGCGTCTTGATCCGCAGCACGTGTTGCAGGATTTCAAGCAACATCCCTTTGTTGCGAAATTGCTCGAAGGGGGCAAAATGATCCGCTACGGCGCGAAGTCCCTGCCTTATGGCGGCTGGTGGGCGATACCGCCGGTCGCGGGTGACGGCTGGATGACTCTCGGCGATTCCGCCGGGTTCCTCAACTCGCAACGCCTTAAAGGAATTCATCTGGCGATCAAGAGTGGAATGCTGGCGGCTGAAACTGCCCTCGAGGCGCTCAAGAAAGATGACTCGTCTGCCGCCACGCTCAGCGGCTTCCAGAAGAAAGTCGAAGCCAGTTGGATCAAAGAAGAGCTTTGGAAGGTTCGCAACTTTCATCAGGGATTCGAGCACGGATTCTTCGCCGGCTTGTTCCACGCCGGCATACAGCAGTTCACCGGAGGACGCGGCTTGCGCAACCGATACCCCGGGACCGCCGGTTATCAACACATGAAGAAGCTTGCGGAGTTGCCCGCCGATGGCGGCCCTGAAGCGCATTTGTTTGGCCCCGCGAAGGGCGACGGCAAGCTCACCTTCGACAAGCTCACCGACCTTTATCACTCGGGCACCAAGCACGAAGAGGATCAGCCGGCGCATCTGGTCATCGACGACACCAACATCTGCAACACGCGCTGCGTAAAAGAATATGGCAGCCCTTGCCAGAATTTCTGTCCCGCCAACGTTTACGAAATGGTCGACGACGCCGAGCAACCCAACGGTAAGCGCATCAGCCTGAACCCGTCGAACTGCGTACACTGCAAAACTTGCGACATCGCTGACCCGTATCAGATCATCACCTGGGTTCCGCCGGAAGGTGGCGGCGGGCCTAATTATGACGGGATGTGATTAAGAAAAAGATGATGCTGATACGATCCCGAAACGCCGTGCAGTTCCTGTTCATCGCTATCTTTTGTTTCTCGGCTCGGGCCCAGCAACCCTCCATCCCGCCCACAGGCTTTCCGGGTCTGGATCAATACCGCGCGTCGCGCATCGCGATCTTCACCGATGACTTCGGCGAACTCGCTCGCTATCGCGAAGCCAATGCCAGCCTCAAGCCGCCCGCGGCAGGCGAAAATCGCGTCGTGTTCTTCGGCGATTCCATCACCGACATATGGAAGCTGGAGGAATATTTCCCCGGCAAACCCTACGTCAACCGCGGCATTGGCGGACAAACCACGCCGCAAATGCTGGTGCGATTCCGTCAGGACGCGATCGATCTGCAACCGAAGGTGATTGTCATCCTGGCGGGCACCAATGACATCGCCGGCAATACCGGGCCCATGCGACTGGAAGACATCGAAGCCAATTACGCTTCCATGGCGGAGTTGGCGCGAGCACATCAAATCCACCTTGTGTTTTCGTCCGTTCTGCCGGTGCACAATTACACCCCGCAGTCGCAGGATTTATTTGCCCAGCGTTCACCGAAGAAAATCCTGGAGCTGAATCGCTGGCTGAAGGCCTACTGCGAAGCGAACGGGCTCGTGTATCTCGATTACTTCAGCGCCATGGTGGACGACAAGGGCTTGCTGAACCGAGACCTCGCCGACGATGGCCTGCACCCCAACGCGGCCGGCTACAGGTTAATGGCGCCCCGAGCCCAGGCGGCGATTGACAAAGCGGTGGCGCAGTCTGCCAAACCTTAGTTGTGCCCTTGATTGCCCGTCTGCATCTATAATTGAAGACAAGTTTCCGACCGCTGCAGCCTTTGGGCATACCCTGGCTGGAGCGGCGAGGGTAAAGAGTTCGCGGCAGAGATTGCATGCGCTCTTTCCCAAGGGTGCAGGTGGAAACGCTTGCGCCTCCCGTGCTTCGTGAGAAGCCATTGGAAAGGAAGCAGCCGCCGGGGATGATCCCGCCTGTTTGTCTCTTTTCCGGAAACGGTCGTTAGTCGATGGTCGCCGGTCGCTGGCAAGACCTCCGGCAACGAGGCCAACGACTATCGACCAACGACTACCGACCGTGACCCTCACCGACAAATTCGGCCGCCCCATCACCGATCTCCGGATCTCGATTACGGATCGCTGCAACTACAAGTGTGTCTACTGTCGTACGGGCAACGAAGGGGCGCTGTACGGCGATCTGCCTTTTGCCGACTATCTGCGCATGGCTCGAATATTGGCGGCGCTCGGAATCAAGAAAATCCGCCTCACTGGGGGAGAGCCCCTGCTTCGCGGCGGCGTGATTGATTTTGTGCGGGAACTGGCTAAGCTGCGTTCGATCGACGGTGAAGAGCTTGATCTTGCGATGACGACCAACGGCCACCTGCTCGCGGAAATGGCGCAACCGCTCAAGGATGCTGGCTTGAATCGCATCACGGTCAGCATGGATGCGGTGGATCCCGATCGTTTCGCTCGCATCACCCGCGTGCCCAACGGCTATGACCACGTGCTGGCGGGAATTCGCGCCTCCCGGCGGGCGGGGTTGTGGCCGGTCAAGGTCAATTGCGTGCTCATGCGTGGCTTCAATGAAGATCAGATCATTCCGTTCGGCATGTTTGCCCGCGAAGAAGGCGTCGTCGTTCGCTTCATCGAATTCATGCCGCTCGAGGAGGACCGCACATGGTCTCCTGCCATCGTGGTCACGCTCGATGAAATTATCGAGCGCATGGCGGAGTACCGTCCGCTGGTCGAGATTCCGCATGCGCGCAGCGAAACCGCGCGACGGTATCACTTTGACGACGGCGTGGGCGAAATTGGAATCATCGCTCCGGTTTCGCATCCTTTCTGCGGTCACTGCAGTCGCATCCGCATTACCTCCGACGGAAAAATCCGGACCTGCCTTTTTTCGGTGTGGGACCACGACTTGCACGAACTCATGCGCCGCAGCGCTTCCGACGAAGAGCTGGTGGAATTTATCCGAGGCGTAGTTCAGAGAAAAGAAGAGCGCCACCACATCGGCGAGGCCGATTTCGTGCCAGCGTCAAGGACGATGGTGCATATCGGCGGCTAATGAACATGTGGGGCGGACATTCTTGTCCGCCGCCGTTGACGTTGATTTCTGGGCTGCGTTTGATTTCGTGTATCGAGGAACCGAGGTCAAATGCGGCGGACGATAGGGCCGATCTGAACCCCGCTACGCGACGTGCCGCTTTCCCTCAGAGTCTTCTTGACGTGCGCCTTCGGCAAGCTGCAGGTGCAGCGGCCGCGTGGTCACGACTCCGTTCTCCACCACCACTTCAAGGCTTTGCACGCAGCTTGCGCAGAGCCAGAAGTACTCAATCCTGCGGGATGCTGAGCGGGTACCGTCTGAGGCGACCATGCTGGTCTCGATCTTGAATATCCTGCCTTCGCGCAGGTAGTGCAACCGAGACAGACATACCGGATTCGCGCACTTGGAGAGCATGGGGGAACCTCCTGATCAAAGTCGCGGGCTGCTCTCCAAACAGCCGTCACAAGCAATTATAAAACTCCGATCGTGGAACTCCAACCCCTACCGACACGCAATAATGGAACTCCATGTGTTTACTTAATAGTTAATACAAAAGGTCGCATGTTACCCTGTGCTAACGGGTATATACCACGAAATTTGCGTTTTCTTGCTAAGTCTATGATAACAAATGGAGTGTTTTAGAGATACCCATGCAAAATATCCCTTTTAAAGGACTTACGGAAGGGTATACCCGGTAGCTTCTTCGCCTCGTGCGCGGCCCGCGCCTGCGCTGGAATCTTAAATTGTCAAAGAGCTGGAAGAGTCATTGCTGTTATCAAACAGCTAATGTAATGTTCATTATGTTAGCCGGTTTCGAGTGCGCACGTCAAGGGAAAAGGAGGGCATCCCAGCTCTCGAAAACCGCGAGGCCTGGGGCACCCTCTATAGCCGGCGGGGCCAGTGAGCTTTCCTGCGGATGCAGAGCCATAAAGAATGGCGGGCTGCTGCGCCGGGAAATACCACTGATCGTTGCCGGGCTGTGCGGGCGTGTACACAAGTCCACGGATCGCGTCGATCATTTGTCCAATTCGAACGTCTAAGGTAGGAGGCCTCCAACGCCCAGAGGCAGGAGAGACATCTAGCAAGCGAGGCAGGTTATGACCAGTAGTTCGCGCATGAGAAGAATTGCCGTCAGCCATGTACTTCTGCTGAGCTTGTTTGCGGTTGCGGACCCGGCTCTTGCTCCGGCCCAAGCCGAGCCGAGCGCCAAGCCCGCACAGTATTTCTTCGTACTGCTGAATCGTCCCGCTAATGCTCCGCAACTCAGCAAAGAAGCCGGCGAAAAGCTGCAAGAAGAGCACATGGCCAACATCCGGAAGATGGCTGCCGAACACAAACTCGTGATCGCCGGGCCATTCATGGAGGACACCGCGCTGCGTGGCATCTTCGTGTTCCAGGCGGACTCGGTGGCGCAGGCGCAAGAGTGGGCTCATAGCGATCCGGCGGTCAAGGCAGGCCGTCTAGCACCCGAGGTGCACGGGCCGTGGCTTATTGATGCCAGCGCGATTCACCATCCGTCCACTCCTGAGGGAATGGAACAGTACACGGTTGTGATCATGAAGCGCGGCGACAAATGGAAGCCGGACGCACCCGGGTTCATGGACGTTCTGAAACAGCATCGTGCTTTCGTCGAGCAGTTGACGGCGCAAGGACAGGTCGCCGTTTCGGGGCCATTCCCGCCGAGCGAGCCAGGCGAGCTGCGGGCAGTCGCTATTTTCCGTGTCGGGACCGACCAGACCGCAGCGTTGTTGAAAGATGATCCGGCTGGTAAGGCGGGCCTGCTGAAGCCTGAAATCCATCCCTGGGCCACCGGCAAAGGCGTGCTCGCCCCGGGACAACCGATGCAATAGCGTGCTCCGGAGGTAGTGGTGCAGTTGGAATTTCTGCAGATTAGCATCGGCAAGCTATATATGGGAAATTGTTGCCATGCCGAAAGAAGGTGAGATCGTAACCGCGAAGAATTACTCCGGACAAGCCTTCAAGATTATCGATCTTCAAGGTGAGTTTGCCATGATTCAAAGGTTTAACGTTTCACGGCGGACCCTTGGAGATCTGATATTGACAGTGCCGATTGCCGAAATAGCTCCGTACCGTGAAGACGCCAGCCAAGCGGCTGCGCGGATCGTGAGAGAAGCTACTGAGGGGGGATAGTCGGCAAGTACAGTCTTCTGGCAATCCCGATCCAGACCACATCAGCACATCGTTTGTGGAGCGCAGCAATTTGTCCATGAGAATGGGGATGCGCCGTTTTACTCGGCTCACGAACGGATTCAGCAAGAAGCTGGAGAACCACGGGCACATGGTTGCCCTGTACTTTATGCACTACAACCATTGCCGCATCCACAAGACACTAAGGGTGACTCCGGCGATGGAAGCAGGGATCGCCGACCATGTTTGGACAATCGAGGACTTGCTAGGGTTGGCCTAGCTAACGACCATTGCAGCTGGCGCTGGTTTGTATTCGCTGCTGGGCTGATCCTCAATCGTAAGCTGCGCCCGCATTTCGCGACGAGTTTTTGAGGTTCTAACAAAACCAGCAATTACAGTCGCTACGAACACCCCTAACCCAGCCGCAGCGAAATAAACATATGGCATAAACTCTATCTCCCCTTTCCTTGCAAGAGCAACAGCCAAAACGCCCATGCTCGGAATATCCAAAAAGCCATCCACTCGGTCAATAAAGCCGCTACATAGGACGCAAAGGAAACGCCAACGATAAACCAGCCAACTGGGGGAGTTAGCTTGCCATTGACCCAAGTATCCAGAATCCCAAAGACCAGAACGAGCACTGAGCCTTCATGGAAAAAGCTTTGTGCCATGCCGATCTCTTTCTGGAGATCGCGCACCAATCTTTCAGCCAGAATATCAACCTTCCACCGTGGCGGCATGATGCGATGTTGACCGGAAGTCTTATCACCTTCGTGCGCCAATAACCAGTAAAATCGTTACATGTGTTCCATTAGTGGAACATTAGTACAGATGAAATGTCTAGCAACTTGGTTGCCATTTGTTTAGTCTGGTTCTCTTTTGGGAAATTCAAACTGCACCACTACCGCGCCGGAGGCGCATTCATCTCTTTCATGATGAACAGGTATAATGTCAAAGCACTGATTTTGCTTGAGTACGGACCTTATTGGAGGAAGTTTTTATGGATCCGCTTGCCAGCGGCTTCTGGGCGCGCTTGAAAGCCAACCGCCCAGCATACACGCTCACGATTTTGGCCACACTGACGGTCGGCATTCTTATCGGAACGGTCATTTCCAAGGGAGTGAGGGGCCAGGAGAAGAAGGGCTCGGATGCAACCCCGCTGACAGTCCCTTCGCCGCAGCAACTCTCGAACCAGTTCTCGCAGATCTCCAAACAACTGGAACCGACTGTAGTCAACGTCAACACCGAATCGACGATCAAGAATCCGCATCGTCGAGGGCACGGCGGCAATCCCGACCAGCCGGATGATCAGGACCCCTTCGGCGATTTCTTCGATAAATTTTTCGGCGGCCAGCAAGGCAACGGCCCTATTCGTGAGCGCTCTCTGGGCTCTGGAGTGATCGTCGACGCTAAAGGCTACATCGTCACCAACCGTCACGTGGTCGAAAAAGCCGACCGCATCCGGGTGAAGCTCATGGATGATCCGCCAGGAACTTTCCATGATGCCAAGGTAATCGGTTCCGACCAGGAAACCGATCTGGCTGTGATCAAGATTGAGTCCGAAAAGCCGCTGCCCGTCGCCAAGCTGGGCAACTCCGACAGTATGGAGGTAGGAGATTGGGTGCTGGCCGTGGGCAGTCCCTTCGGCCTGTCAGAGACGGTGACCGCTGGGATTGTCTCAGCGAAGGGTCGCAACATCGTGCCCAACCGGCAATTCCAATCGTTCATTCAGACCGATGCGGCCATCAATCCTGGCAATTCGGGAGGCCCACTGGTGAACATGGCCGGTGAAGTCATCGGCATCAACACCGCAATTCTCACCGACACGAACGCCTACGCTGGCGTGGGCTTCGCCATGCCTTCCAACACGGTCGTGAGCGTCTACAACCAGCTGATTGCCCCTGAACACCGGGTTGCCCGTGGCTCAATCGGCATCATGTTCAATGCCCAGGAAAATCCGGCAATCTCGCGTGTTTATGGAGCGGGCGCCGGCGGCGTAACTGTGTCGGCGGTAACTGCGGGCAGTCCTGCCGAGCAGGCGGGGCTGAAAGTGGGTGACACGATTGTCTCTGTCGACGGCAAGCCGGTAAAGAACGGCGACGAACTCGTAGCTGATATCGCCAGCCGCAAGCCTGGTACCAAGGTGAACCTCGGCCTCGTTCGCAATGGCAAGAAACAAGATGCCACTGTCACTGTCACTGATCGTGCCAAGCTGTTTGCCGCTCGCCTCGGTGAAGATGATGACAACGGTGGGGCGGAAGCGCCCAAAGAGAGCAAGTTGGGACTGACGGTTCGCGCCGTTACCTCTGAAATGGCTGATCGCCTGGATATTCCTGCCGGCAAAGGCGTCATTGTGCAGGATATCAAGCCCTCGTCCTTTGCCGACGACGTTGGTCTCACGCGCGGAGATGTCATCCTGGAGATCAATAAACAGCCAGTGAATTCCGAGGACGACTTTAATCGGATCTCTTCGTCCCTGAAGAGCGGACAGGATGTGGTGTTCCTGGTACGCCAGCGGGGTTCAGGCCGCCAGGACGGCACCATCTTCCTGGCCGGTACACTTCCGTAACCTGGATACAAACCGTCGAGACTGGCACTGAGAACCCTGATCGGGGATGATTACTCAGTGCCCGACTCTGGTTTGCGAGGATAATGTTTGCGATTATTTGACCGGGGGATAACAAGGCTTTCGGCGCTCGGCTGCATCGCGCTCCTTGGGGCGACGCTGTCGAGCGCGCAAGAGACGGACAGCAAGCCCTCTGCCCAGCCAGCAGCAAAGCCTGCTGCATCTTCCTCACCAGCCTCCACGAGTTCTCACTCCACGAGTACTCATACTACGAAGAGCTCCAAGTCCACCCACACGTCCGCGCACTCGTCTACGGGCAAGAGCAAGAAGTCGCGAAAGTCTGCTTCCAAGGGACGTGCCCATGGACAACAGAAGATTGACTCGAAGCGCACCGAGGAAATCCAGGAAGCCCTGATCCGCGAGCACTACCTGGACGGAAAACCGACGGGCGTGTGGAACGACGCCACGCAACAGGCCATGCAGAAGTATCAGGCGGACAACAACTGGCAGTCCAAGACTACTCCCGATGCTCGCGCCCTGATCAAACTGGGGTTAGGGCCGGATCACGATCATCTACTGAATCCCGAAAGCGCCATGACCAGCCAGCCTCAGGCGCGTCCTTCAACTCCCGGAACTGCGGCTGAACCCGACAACCAACAAAGATAGAGTCAAGACCTCGCCACGGATTTTCACCGATCAGCACGGATCTGAAGAACAAAAAAAGAAAAGGGTTATCTGCCTTGATCCGTGGAAATCCGTGGCGAGATTTTGACTCAACTCTTCATCACTGGAGAGGGGAAATAAGGTAGCGGTTGTCCACTCACAATCGCTCGCGGATTGCCATCGACGAGAGCGCGCGCGACCTCTTCTCCGCAGATTTCCGCGGCCGCGTTGCGCGCCGTGGAAAGTACTGGCGGACGATTCCTGGTGTCATGCGCATCCGTAGCCAGCACGTGGACGGCTTCCCGTTTCAGCAGCCACTGCGCGGTTTGCCACGCCGCCTCGCCCCAGCGTCCAGTGAACGCTGATCCGGTCACCTGGATGACGCAGCCCAGTTCCACCCACTGCAGAATGCGCTGCGGATTGCGTTGCATGATCGGATTGCGTTCCGGATGCGTAATGATTGGAGTCAATCCCTTCTCCAGCAGCTTGCTGAAGTGCTCTTCGATCTGAACCGGAACACTGTAATTGCTTAGTTCGACCAAGAGGTACCGCGTATTTTCAATGGTATAGCGATTGGGAGACAACATCACATCCTGCAGATTTTCATACGAGAGATGGAAGTCGCAGCCCAAGCTGAGTATGGGAGCCTGACCAATGCGTTGCCGGAGATAGTCGAGGAGCCGCGCCAGAAAGTCGCGGTCGTAACGATAGCGGTCGTTAGCGTGCGGCGTGGCGACGATCTGTTCGATACCATCCGCAACCGCCATGCGGCACATCTCCTCCGCCACGTCCCAGGATTTGGGGCCGTCGTCTACCTCGGCGAGGATGTGGCAATGGATGTCGATCACGCTGGACTACTCTGGCTTTAATGCGATTTAAGCAGATTTTGCGACAAAGACCAAGCTGGTTGCGAGCCCATCAGTTTGAGGCCGGGCGGGCACTGAGGCCCATGCGGCGCAGCAGGTCGGCAAAACGCGGGTCCGAGCGCAACGGGTCCATCCGCCGGGTGATATTCAGAAACGCCATTTGACTTTCCCGCTGGGCATACGCTTTCTCCAGCCACTTGAATGCGCTGTCGGGGTCGCCGATGCCGGCAAAAACGGTTGCCATATCGAAAGCAGATACGTAGTGGTGTTTGGACGCCTCCTGCAGACGGGCAATCATTTTGCGGGCCGCGGCTTGATCGCCCAAATGCCCGTAAGCAGAACCCAGCGACGCTAATGCAATGGGGTTGTTCTGGGAGATGGCAACTGCCTGCTGATACTCGCTGATGGCTTGCGACCAAATTCCCTGATCTTCGTACGTGGCCGCCAGAGCAATGTGCGCAGGCATAAAGTTGGGGTCCATTTCCAGGGTTCGGCGGTTCAGGTCGATAGCCTGAGCATATTGATGCAGATCGCGATAGCGCCCCGCAAGGGTCGTATTGATCGATAGGGAAAGAGGATCAATCTGCTGCGCTTTTCTGGCCTCTTCCAGCGCCTCCGGAAAGCGGCTCATCGCCGCGAGATAGTAGCCGTACCATTGGTGCGCGGTCGCATAGTTTGGGTTCAACTCGATGGCGCGCCGGAACTCCTGTTCGGATCGAGTCCAGTCCCAGTCGTAGTAAAACTCGATCAACCCCAGCTCGGCATGCCCCTCTGCGATTGTCGGATCTAAGTCCAACGCTTTACCGGCTGCAACGTGAGCCTTCGCACTTGCTACCCGAGCAGGTAAGACATCCGAGCCCAGGATGGAATAGCTACCTGCCATGCCGGCATAAGCAGCCGCGAACTTCGGGTCTTGCGATATCGCTTGCTCGAAATACTCGATGCTCTTTTTTAGTCCGTCCTCGGTCCGCTTATTCCAGAAGTAACGCCCCTTCAGATAAGCTTCGTACGCCGCGGGCTCTACTGGATGCAGATTGAGTGACCGCGCGTCAGCCGGTGGGGAGACGACTTTTCCCTCCACTTCTTCCGCAATATCACGTGCTGCCGAGCTCTGCAGAACCAACACATCCTTCAGTTCGTGATCGTAACTTCTCGCCCATAGATGACGATCACTGGCAGAGTCGATCAACTGCACCCGAATCCGGACCCGGTCTCTGACACGTTGCACGGTCCCCTCGATCAGAGTATCCACGCCAAGTTCACGGCCAATCTCGGGGGCTGTCTTGCTCGCGCCTTTATAGTGCATGGCCGAAGTCCTCGAAATCACGCGCAGGCTTCCAAACTGGGCGAGATCGGTGGTGAGTTCGTCGGTCATCCCATCCGCAAAATAGTCCTCGCCTGAGTTATTGAGAGATTCTGCAGCGGGAGGACCGCAATCGAGGGGAGGGGTTTGGGAGCGGACGCAACCGCCACGGACGCATTTTTCGTCAACCGAAACAGCGCGAAGAGTCGAGTTCGCGTTCCGGCCACATTGAAGACAAGAGCCGCAGCAGAACCGCTGGCGCAAGAAATAAATGCAGGCGCGGGCGTCTTGCCCCAGCCGGGGGCACTGGGTCCGGCGAGACTTCCTCCTCTACTGTCTCGACGGCTGCGGTCGGCTTCTTTAGTGTAGCTTCGACCGGGGCGATGAACCGGTATCCCAGTCGCGGGATGGTCTCGATATAGCGGGTTCAGTGGCGGAATCGCAAAGTGCCTGGCGAAGCTTCTTGATTGAAGTGTTGAGCCCGTGCTCGAAGTCGACGAAGGTGTCGGCCAGCCAAAGCTTCTGCTTGATTTCCTCCCGGGTCACGACCTCGCCCGCACGATTGAGAAGCAGTTCCAGGATGGCGAAGGGGTGGCCGCGAAGCCTTAAGGGTGTCCCATTCTTGGACAACTCCCGGGCGCGGGGCTTTACCTCAAACGGCCCAAAACGGAAGATCAACGACGGCGTCTCCATGTGGCCAGACCCCAGCGTGGGGTGGTGGGAACTTCGAGCGGGGATTGTACCATTGTGCTCTTTGAACACCGACAACAAATTCTAACCATCTTTGCTTTCAATCGCTTGCCGAATCACCTGTAATTCACCTTCAATTCACTGACTGTGCATTGCTTACGCAGTCCAGACCTGACAATGTCCGCATCAGCAGAAACGAGTAGTCCGTGCGCTTTCCATCTGCACAAGGCACGGGCTGAGGATTCTTTGCATCGCGTACTGCCGAAACCAACAATAGTTTTGAAGTGCGGGAGCTGTCCGGAGGTCAATCCAGCATTAATTTCGACTTCCGCATCGTGGCGCACCGCAACGGATACGAAAAGACGCGTATGCCACCGGCCGCATCGCCGAACGCCAAAGCGGAGCACACGACCCTGCACAGTAAGTCGCAAGTGATTAGCAGGTAGTTTCGCAGTTGCCGCAATATTCGTGCCGTCCTTGATGGCTGAGGACGGCGCGAGTTGCGGATTCGTGGTCGCCAACTCGGGACCCAATGCCGGAACACGGGAAGGTGGCTCATTTTTTTTTGCACGACTGATCCTTACCGGCTCGATTTCGCGCTTTAAGAGAGTAGGGGCTTCAGTTGGTCTGCGGCGGAGGAAGTTTCGGGTTCTTGATGTTGAGTCGTCGAAGGGACTTGGCCTTTACTCTTCGCTGAGATGGATGCGTATCCTGCAAACTACGAATGAAACGAAATCGACGCTCGCAACACTATGCACGAAAGCAAGAGCCCTGCCAAGAAGTAGGGTTCGCATCTTGAGCGTTTCGGTCCGCACGCTGACGCTCACTTAAGCAGGAATTGGTTTTGGGAAGACAAACCCTCGGGGGAGAAGGTTTGCCTTCCCGGACGCAATACGGCCCCGGGCGTCAAGTCCCGGGGCCGTCATTCCGAATCGGGGGAAAGTTTTTAATCGGTAAGGTTCTGAGGTAGGGATCAACGCGCGATTCGCGCTCGAAGATCTCGATCAGGTAGCAAATCAAAAAAAGGAGAATCTATGTTCCGCATAAGCGTTGGTGTGTGTGCGTTTTTTGTGCTGGCTTGCTTCGTTTTGCCTATGGCTGCGCAGCAATCGGCGGTTCCTCCCATAACTGGTACCGGCACGCCGAATCACATTACAAAGTGGATCACAACTACGCAACTCGGAAACTCTGGCATCTTTGAGACTACGGGGAGTGAGGTTGGTATTGGAACCATAACTCCAGCCGCTAAACTGGATCTCAACGGCACCGGAGACGTCCGCGACACTCTCACTCTATTTCCCAAGTCAACTCATCCGACATTGTCAATTCACGGAACCGCTTTCGCCGTCAGCAGCACCGGCAAAGTGACTTTTGTTGCCGGTCAAACGTTCCCTGGCGTCGGGACGGTAACCAGCGTCGGCAGCGGGGCCGGATTGACAGGAGGTCCTATCACTACCAGCGGCACGCTCAGCATCAAGACGGGCGGCGTGACCAACGCCATGCTCGCCAACTCGTCATTGACGGTGAAGGCTGGCACCGGTTTGAGCGGCGGCGGAGCTGTAGCGCTCGGCGGCAGCGTTACCCTCAACAATGCGGGGACCCTCGGCGTGGGTGTTGCGGCAGGCATCACGAGCACCGGCGGCCAGCATCCGACCCTGGGCATCGATACCACAGTCGTACCGGAGTTGGCCCTTACTAACTTCTTCACGGCCGGCCAGTTCATCGATCCGGGTTATCTCTATACTCAAAATGGCGATGCCACGGCCGTCTACGCGATCAATGCAAGTACAGTTCCCACCAACCCGGCGCTGTATGTGGAGAATGACGATGCGACCAATGCCGGCGATCTGGCCTTCGATGTGAAGGGTCCCAACTTCGGCGGCGAATGCTCCATCGATGTTAGTGGGAATCTTTTCTGCACTGGCACTCTGGGCGTCGCAGCGAAAGCTCCGGGTAACAAGAAGATCGGTCTCTACACCATGCAATCGTCCGAAGACTGGATCGAAGACTTCGGCTCCGGTGCACTCAACGGAGGTGTAGCCACCATTCAGTTGGACCAGCGCTATGCCAAGACCATCAGCGGCAAATCCGACTACCACGTATTTCTCACGCCCGCCGGTGACTGTGACGGCCTGTACATCGCCAACCGGACTGCCACTTCCTTTGAGGTCCGTGAACTCAAGAATGGAAGCTCGAGTGTGGCATTCGATTATAGGATCGTTGCCCATCGCAAGGGAGTCGAATCCTCGCGGTTGCCCGATGTCACTGGGAGGTTCATAAGCAAGCCAGTACGGCCGTCGGTTTCCAGCGCGCCAGGCGTCCGAAGGTAGGTTGCGAGATATGTCGGAATTGAAATGAGCCGTGCAAACCCTGAGGTTAGTGACCTGGGCCCGCACGACAAAGATCCAAACCGTCGAGAGGCATGCGGTTGCAACCGTACCACTCGATCAGATCGCGATGATTCGCGAAAAGGAGAAATGATATGTTGACAAATGGAGAGAAGAACAAGCTTCTTTCTAAGTTGGTCGGAGCCATCCCGGGCACAGCCGTGCTGGTGGCGCTGACGCTATGTTTCGCATTCGTCGGACAGGGCGGGGCAACAACTATTTCCGACTCCAAAACTCCTCATGCTTCACCGCTGTCGCCCGTAACGGTTTCGGCGGCACGTTCGGTCGTGTTGAACGACCTTCCCAAAGCCACTGCGGCCGAACTTGCGGCCCACCCGCCTATCCTGCGTCCGCGTGATGGGCTCACCGATGAACAATACCGGGCCAAGAAGGAAGCAGCTGCAAAGCGTTGGCCCACTGGCCGCACGGGTCGAGAAGGTCCGGCTCCCTCGTTCCGTTCGCCTAACGCATCGCTGGACTTCGCCTTTCTCGGAATGGATCAGGGCCAAGCGTGCGGGAGTTGTCAGCCTCCCGATATGGCGCTGGCAGTCAGCGAGAACTTTGTCGTGCAAGTGGTCAATACGTCCATCGCGGTATATGACAAGCGCGGCAACCTCCAATCCGGTTACCCGAAGAGCATCAATAGTTTCTTCGGGCTCGCTTCCAACGCATTCACCAGCGATCCGCGAGCGTTCTACGACTGGACGAACCACCGCTTCCTCTTCGTTATGCTGCTGGAAAGCGATCCGTTTAACAGCGATAACGTAGGGAGCTTGCTCATTGCGGCCAGTCAGGGCCATGATCCCAGGCTGGGATGGTACACTTACGGGCCGGCGTTCAACATTGGGAACCAGGGCGAATGCCCAGATTTCCCGACGTTGGGCCACGACGTAAACAATTGGGGAAACGGCGTAACCAAAGGCGGATTCTACGTTGGGATCAATGAGTTCGGCAACAACTCCAATCCCTGCGGGGCTGGCTCATTCATCAACAACTACATGTTCGTGCTCCCGAAGGATGCTGTCTATTCCGGAGGCGGCTTCGGCATCGGTGGTTATCAGGGGTTCACTGTGGGCGGAACGCTGGTGGATACTCTGGAGGCCTACAACGTCACCGACCGGGCGGAGAAGCCAAGTTCAGTACTGATCGTGAACTCCTTCAACATGCTCTGGGGCGACCCTCAGCAGTCGCTGGAAATATGGTCTATTTCTAGTCCGTTCAACGGACCTGGATTGAATGCCGTAAACATGGGTACGGTTAACCCCTACTACTTCCCGCCGGCGGCTGATGAGAGCGGGTGCGGCGGCTGTGTTGACACCGGGGACAAACGCATCTCAGGGCAAATGAAGTACCACGCCGGCTCGCTGTGGGGCGCCCTGGAAACGGGAGTTCCCAACGTTGCTGGAGGCCACGTCCTCTGGTTTGAAATCCATCCCACGCTGGACATAAATGCCAACATTAACGGTGCACTCGAGCGGCAGGAGGATTGTTTCTTCTGCGGCGGACAGGGCGCCAACGGTTCCAGCTATTACGGCGACCTGCAGCCTAACGCCGACAACGACATAACCATGGTCTACGAATTCTCGGACGATAACAGCTATCCGGGAGCCGCCTGGACATCCCGGCGCGTCAACTACGGCGGTTTGATGGACGGCGCGGGCACCTATATCGAGTCGGGCCAGGGCCAGTACCTCGGTGGACGCTGGGGAGACTTCGAAGCCACAGCACCCGATAACACTGTTGCTGGCTGCCCCCTCATGTGGTTCGCCGGCGAATACGCTGAGGCGGGCGGAACTTGGGGCACGGCAGTCGGCGCCGTCGATTTCTGCAATCCGTTCACCCAATAAGTGAGACTAGCTCGCATCATCCGGCCTCAGGTTGTCGGAAACCTGAGGCCGATTTCTTGACTAGGAAAGCCGCAGCAGAGTTCAACTCCTGTATCGCTCTTGCATAAATTCGCCGATGGCCGCATACGCTTTCGATAGCGTTTGTTCATCCGGCAGAAAGACAATGCGAAAATGTTGTGCACCAGGTTTTTGCCCGAAGCCGGAGCCGTGAACCACCATCACGTGCTTCTGAACAATAAGCTCCTTTACGAACACGTCATCGCCTTCAGGAATATCGATTCGGGGATAGGCGTAGAACGCGCCGCGCGGCGAGACGCAACTTACGCGCGGGGTCGAGTTGCACCACTGCACGGTAAGGTCTCGGCGGCTTCGCAGCTTCTTGCGAACTTCGATCAAATGATCCTGCGGTCCCTCGAGCGCTGGCTTGATCGCGTACTGTTCGGGATGGTTGGCGCACAAACGCGCCCGCAGCAGCCGTTGAATGCCCTCATTGTAGTTCTTCACGGTTGCCGCTTCGCCGCTCACGATGCCCCATCCGATGCGCCAGCCGGGGACAAGATAATTCTTGGAGAGTCCTCCAAACGTTACTACCGGCACGTCGGGCGCGACGGCGGCCATCGAACTATGCTCGTCGTCTTTTGTTTGACCACTATCGAGAATGAGCTTGTCGTAAATCTCGTCGGAAAAAATGAGCAGGTTGTGTTGCCTGGCCAGTTCGGCGATTTGCTCCAGCATGGCCCGCGTGCACACCGAGCCTGTGGGATTGTTGGGATTGATGAGCACAATGCCGCGAGTGCGCGGCGTGATTTTCTTCCGTATGTCGTCGAGTTCTGGCTGCCAGCCATCTTCTTCGTTCAGGTAATAGGTGTTCAGCCGAATGCCAAGCTTGGTTAGCAACGCCGAGTACAGAGGGTAATCTGGGCACGGCGTCAGCAGGTCGTCTCCGGGATTCAGCAGCGCGGTCAGGCAGGTGTCCACGGTTTCGCTTACTCCGTTGGTCACGAAAACGTCCTGCACCGAAGTGATTCCCTTGCGCGCAGCCTCGCCGCGAATCGCATCCAGCGCCGGCTTGATTCCCGGCGACGGCGCGTAGCCGTTCTTGTTATCGCGCATCGCCTGGTACACCGCCTCGATCATATGAGGTGGTGTCCGGAAGTCGAAGACGTTGGGATCGCCGATGTTCAGAGGGATGACCTTGTGGCCCTGCGCCATAATCTCATTGGCGACGGAGGCCAGATCGCGGATGGCGTAACGAACGTTGTCGAGGCGAGAGGCGGCAGCGATTTCACGGCTTTGAGTGACGGGCATGAATAGCTCCAGCCCGGGACGGTCCCCGGGGCAACACCGAACGCTTATCGCAGAGTTCGCCGAGAAAATCCGCGAAGCCCGCAGAGAATGCGTAGTTTGTCTCCGCGCCCTGTGCAGCCCTTCTCAGCGAACTCTGCGATGAGAGTCTTTAGTCCGCGCGATCAATCTGCGCCTTCTGCAAGCGATCGGAATAATCCACATAAATCGACTTCCATTCGCTGTAGAAATCGATCGCGCCCAGCCCGCCTTCACGGTGGCCATTGCCGGTGGCCTTCACTCCGCCGAAAGGCAGATGCACTTCGGCGCCAATCGTCGGCGCGTTGATGTAGGTAATTCCGGCATCAAGGTCGCGCATGGCCGTGAAGGCTCGGTTCACGTCCTTGGTGTAGAGCGCGGAAGACAATCCGTATTCGATGCCGTTCGCGATTTCGATGGCGTCTTCGAGGTCGTCGCACGGAATGATCGAGACCACCGGCCCGAAGATTTCCTCCTGCCCGATGCGCATTTTGGGGTCGACGTCGACGAACACCGTAGGCTCCATAAAATAACCATTCTGATATTCGCCTTTGTCGAGCCGGTTGCCGCCGCACTTCAGGCGAGCGCCTTCAGCCTTGCCGATATCCACATAGCTGAGGTCAGTCTTGAGTTGGTTCTCGTTGATCGCCGGGCCCATCTCCACGGTTTCATCCAGACCATTGCCAACCTTCAACGCCTTGGCACGCTCCACGTAACGCTCGATGAAATCGCCGTAGATGCCCTTCTGCACAATGATCCGGCTAGTCGCTGTGCAACGTTGGCCAGTGGTTCCGAAGCCGCCCCACAGCCCGCCTTCGATCGCGAGATCGAGGTTGGCGTCGTCGAGCACGATCATGGGATTTTTGCCGCCAAGTTCGAGCGAACAATGCTTGAAGCTCTTGGCAGCGGTCGTACCCACAATGCGTCCCACAGCGGACGAACCCGTCAGCGATATCGCTCGTACGTCGGCGTGTTCCGTGATTGGCGTGCCGACTTCGGAGCCGAAGCCGGTCACGATGTTGACGACACCTCGCGGCAGGCCAGCATCGTAGAGCACACGCACCAGATTGAAAGTGGAAAGAGGAGTATCTTGCGCGGGCTTGATCACACAGGTATTGCCGCACACCAGCGCCGGCAAAAGCTTCCAGGACGGAATCGCCATCGGAAAGTTCCATGGAGTAATCATTCCACAAACTCCGATGGGTTGGCGCACTGCCATGGCGAACTTGTTGGGCAACTCCGAAGGGGTGGTCAATCCGAACATGCGGCGGCCTTCGCCGGCCATGTAGTAAGCAGTGTCTACGGCCTCCTGCACGTCGCCGCGGGTTTCTTTCAGGATCTTGCCCATTTCGCGGGTCATGTCGCGGGAGAAATCTTCCTTGCGCTCGAACAGCATCTCCGCGGCGCGGTAGATGATTTCGGCGCGACGCGGAGCGGGGATCAGACGCCACTTGGCGAAGGCTGCTTTCGCGGCCCCGACGGCGGCATCAACGTCCGCTTTGCCCGACCTTTGGAAGATGCCAACCACATCGCGAGTGTCGGCAGGGTTGCGATTTTCAAAAGTCTGTCCGGTCGACGCCTCGACCCATTCGCCATCGATAAAATTCTTGTACACCTTGGTCCGGGTGGCCGTGCCCATGATGGTCGGCCCGGTTAAGAGATCGGTTGCCATAAAGCCTCCTGGGAATACTAAAAAGGGTGCTAGGAAGAATTAGCTATCTCTATGCTACAGGCCGGGGTGAGGCGCGGCAAGCGAGGCGGACGTCGGGTAGTGGGCCATTTTGAATTTACTTGTAATGCGTCATCGAAATGATCCGCGCATCTATTTTCGAAATCTCGACGACTGCAACTCCGCCGAAACATGTCGGCGCCTTGTCTGTTTGAGGTTTACCATCAGAGCAATATAAGGTCCCAGCTACAGTCCAAACGTCTTCCTTGAGGTCAGCCCTAAACGGGCGCTCGGACTCGATCTGTTTCTTGCCGAAAACCGGAATGAACACGGCCTCTGCTATGGCTATCGCGGTTTCTGAGTTTGGGACATAGTTCCGCTTCGGGGCTTCTTGAGAAGTCCCCAGTGCGACCATTGTCAGGATACAGCACAGAATCAGACACTGTTTCATGCCGCTTCCTCCATTGCTTTCTGCTCCAATAATCCTACCAATTCCTCCAAACTCCAAAAATGTGTGAGGCCCAGGCAGAAATTGTTTCAAATCGAGAGCATTGGCAATCCCGCGCGGGCGAGGACGCATGCCCCTAGACGGCTTACTTCGACCCTAGTGCTGGCGCGGGGTAATCCGGCAACTTGTCCTTGTTCGCATTGGCGCGCTTTACTTCCAGTTCATCGAACAGGATGGACGGATTGATGACACTGTGCGGGATGTTCAGCGGGTGGTTCTCGACGTTCACGTCATTCCAAGCGGCGATTAAGTCGTTTCGCAATGTTCGCGTGTCCAGGTCGCCGAAGATTGCTCCGCGCACGAGTTCCTCGTGGCCATCTTTGGCCCATACTTTGTAGATCAAGCGGGGAACGTGTTGCGGGCCGAGAGTCTCGACGTAGTATCCATAAGGAAGTTCGCGCTGTTGGCAGATTTCGATCAGTTTCTTCTTCAATTCTTCGGGCGACGACGTCTCGGACGACCGCACGATCATGTTTCCGAGACTCGGTCCGGGATTATTCTGCGGCAGGCGGGCGCGGCCGTGGCCGTTGGACACGGGGAAATCTCGAATGGGTTCTCGTCCGATCAAATAGTTCATCAGCTTGCCGTTCTCGATGACAGAGACGGACATCGCCTTCACCCCTTCGTCGTCGACGTCGTACTTGCCCATGAGGCTTCGTCCATTCGTCGAGGCGAGCGTGGGGTCGTCCACCACCGAGAGAAAGTCGGGGAGGACGCGGGATTTGTAGCTGGTGGCGAAAGCTCCTTTGGTGCGGGCGGGCTGGCCCAGGTCGGGTTTGAGACCGAGAACATTTTCACCCACCAGATCGGAGAAGACCGCCGAAGCCGCGTCGGCGGAGAAGAGCACGGGGCCACGATATTCTTCGTCGGCGATGGGAGCATCGCGCAGTTGCTTCAGGGTCGCGAGCATTTTGGGGGCATCTGCCAGCAGCTTTTCCTCTGACGGGAGTTCTTTGATATCGGTGACCGCATAACTGTGCGAGCGGTCCAGGCGCATGCCATCGGAGGCCTGCGTGGTTCCCGCGATGCGCAGATCGTAAACGTTCTGGCCACTGCGAACCACCGCACCTTCGGAACTCACGAAATAGCGGGTGACGGCGGCGAAATTCAAGGACGAGTCAAAGGATTCGATCTGGGAGTCGGTTTTATACAGGGCGGATGAATCCTGCAGCATCTTGAGCCAGGGCTGGGAGTCGAAATCGAGCTTAGCCACGGGACCGATCGAGACTATCGGTTCGGCATGGGCAAAATCATCGACGGGCTGATCGACGGTAAACTGCTTCAGCTTTGCTTGCTTTGCAGTCAGAGCTTCGGTTGCCGCTTTGTAGGCGCTGTCGGTAGCGAGCCAGATCTCGTGGCGCAGGGCGACGATATCGTTATCCAGCGGCATAAAGTCCAGCCCGCCCTGGCCCTGGCCGAAAAAGCTGTCCTGCTTGTAGTCACCGACGCGGACGACGACACGAAGGAATCGAAAACGCATTCGCACATTCGTGCGCAAAGCTCCAAACGCCGCCTCAGCCGAATGCGTATCCATGTCTGTGACGTGATAGTCGATGTAGTAGGGTGCCGCCATTCCTTCCACCTTGAGGGCGGACTTCGAGCGCTCGAGTTCGGCTCGCATGGCTTGCAGGACTGGATCGTCATCCGCGAATGTTTGCGTGTCTTTCGCTTGGACGCAGATTGAAGGAACAAACAGCGCGATCAGTAACGCCAGGACCGGCGCCAACTTTTGCATTCTGGCGGACGGGAGGGGACGCCCGTCGCTCCATTGAATGGTGCTCACGGACGGCCTCCGGCTTTCGTCCCGGTCGCGTCGAAGCCTGGCGGCGGGAGAATCGGTGGGCGGTTCAGGGAGTGGGCTCGCTTCTGCACTTCAATCTCGGAGAAAAGCATGGCTGGTGCCGCGGCCGACACGGGTACACTGCCCGACTCCGCGCCGCACATGCCATTGAAGACTTCGACTTTCTCTCCGGTGAGCACAATCCGGTTCATGGCCGCGAGAGGAGTTCCCACAATATCCACTCCGCGCACCAGTTCATCCGGGCGGCCGTCGGGATAGACCCTCCATACCATAACGGGCAGTACCTGAAAGGATTGCGGCATCGCCCGCTGGGTTAATGTGAACCCGCCCTGGATGTCTTCGAAGTACAGTCCGTACGGCTTCCCTTGCTTCTTGATCTCGTCGATCAGCTTTTGCCGCAGTTCTGAATCCTTGGTCGTGCGCGATGAGGTGACAATCAGATTGCCCTGGCGTCCGGTGACCATCAGGCCCGCCTGTGCGCGTCCGTGGCCATTCGACTTGTCAAAATCCTTGATGGCATGCGCGACATCAGAAAGCTCTTCAGAATTCCGTCCTTGATGACCTCCACGCGGACAGCGGGCATGCCCTCTTCGTCGTACTCATACCAACCGCCCATATCCATGCCGTTCAGGGTGCGTGCGTGGGATCGTCGGTGACGCTGAGGAAATCCGGCAGAACCTGCTGGTTGACCTTCTTGGTGAAGGTCTGTCCCTCTTGCTCACCGCGTTGGCGATGGCCCTCCAGCCGGTGCCCGAGAACCTCATGGAAAAACACCGCTGCCGCACGCCCTGAGAGTAACGCCGGCCCATCGAATGGCTCGGCGACGGGCGCAGACCGGAGAGCTTTCAAGTCGGAGGCCATTTTTTCCATGCGCGCAGTGATTTCCGCTTCGGCGGGCAAGTGCGACGGATTTTCGGCTTGGAAGGTTTCGACTCGCATCAATTCCATGCCGTCGTCGGCGCGGGTTTCCGCCTCAATCGCGAGCCGGACCCAGGCACCGCTGCTGACCACGTGACTGCCCTCGGTAGAAACGAAGCGAGACCGCATCGTCTGTGCCGCGAGCACCACATTCGACGAATAAATGTAGGGATACTTGCGGAAATATGCGGAGTAGCGTCGAGCTATCTCTTCCAGGATCTGGTGATCCGGCGCCGGGGAGAGATCCTGGTTGTCCGCATGGCTTTGCGGAGCCTCCTGGGAAAAGTCCGGGGAAGTGTCCTCTTCCTGAGCGTGAACCTGGGTCGTGGTCTTGACGTTCAAGTAGGTCTGTGACGCTTTGCGATATTCCCCGTATGTGAGTTGCCAAAGAACGTGCGCGGTGGCGTCACTGTCGTCATCGAGCGGGAGCGATCCGGAGCTGAGTGCAGAGCCGCGATTCTCTTCGTGAGTATTGTCCAGCGCGGCAGTTCCCACGCGCACGATCACATCGGCGGATCGCCTGCGGGCGTGGATGGAATTGATCAGGCTGCCCTGGCTTCCGACCACCATCGCGGAATCTTGATCGTAGACGGAATAGCTAATGAAGTAAGGAGCAGGATCGAGTTTCCCCAAATCACTCTGGGCTCGGTGCAGTTCCTGCTGCATAGCGGCGATCAGAACATCGTTCTTTCCCGCGTCACCCGCGGGAGACCCGTATAGAGCAGGTTTCAGGAAGATCGCTAAGACACAAACCAGCGCACTATTTCCAAAGAGCTTCTTCATCTTGAGGTGAGACCGATCGAATCACGGACGCGTTTTGAGCCACAACTGCACGGGTGGCGAAGGCCGCGCCTACATCGACGGGCCCTGCAAGATGGTATCACCTCGCTCGCAGTGATCTGGATGGCCTACTCCACCTCGAAGTCGACGCTGCGTGGCTTGGCGGTATTGTTCACGGAGTCCACCGCTCGTAACTCGGCTCGATAGGAGCCCGGGGCAAGCGAAGCTACTGGCAGCTTCAGCCCCATGGGAACGACGGCGTTTCCGGGTTGGGTAGTGGCCCGGGACGCGACGTCCACCTTTTTCTCTCCTGTCTTGCGATCGACCACGACCAGTTCAACTCCAACCTGAGGAGGATTCGGTCCGGTCAGGAGCGGTGCATAGATTTCCAAGTAGACCGCCGCATTGTCCGTTTTCTTGAACCGATTGGAATCGGAGGGAACGACTTGAATGCCTTGCACCACCAGCGGCGTCCGGTCAGCGAGCAATTCAGAATCGAGCCCGGTCGATAGATCGGACACCCGTTGCACCGCATTGCTCAACGCAATCCCGCTCATGCTGAACTGTTTGCCATCGTAGGGGTCGATGACCAGGGGCAATTGCAGCTTGCCAAAACTTTCATTTCCCGAGCTGAAGACTACTTTGAGACTGTACTGCCCGGAGGCAACATCAAACTGGTTCTCATAGTGGAAGGGCTGCTTCTGGAACTCTTCCACCTCCTTCTTACCTTCGAAATCGAGGTCGACCGTGTCGCTGAATCGGGCTGCGATCGTGCCGTCCGGCTTGTAGGCGATGCCGAGCACGTTGACTGACGAATGCTGCTTTCCCTTCACCTTTTCAAACTTCATCGCATTCGACGGGATGCCAATGGCCAGGTTCACGCGGGCCGTGTTCGGCGAGGTGTAGAAGAACGGAGCTTGCATGGTGCCGGTGACATTTCCGGCCATCTCACCGGTTACGCGCGTTTCCATCGTTTTTTCGATCGGGTTTCCTGCAAGCAGATCCTTCGACCTCTCGTTGCAGTATCCGCTGCGAGCGCGGACGATGGTTCCGCCGCGGTCGACTTTTACCTTCAGCGTGTGACAGCTGCCGTCAGGCGACTGCGGAGGCGTATAGCTGAGCACGTAGTATTGGGATTGGTCGTTCGCAATTCTTTGCAGGCCGCCAACCAGATCATTGGAATTAACGATGACAAACCCACCAGTCCCCTCCGCCAGCTGATAGAGGATTTGCTGTTTGTCCGAAACGTTCTGAATTTCAGGAACGATCAGCCGGGGTTGTTGATATTGAGGATTTCCGTACATTTGGCTTGGGCTGATCGTGCCCCCTCCGGTGCCTCCGCCGCCGGTGCGAGAACCGCCACCACCAGTGCCGCCGCCAGTCCCTCCGTGGCCACCACCCCCGCCTCCACCACTTCCGCCGCCCGTCCCGCCGTGGCCTCCTCCGCCTCCGCCCCCACCTCCAGAGCCGCCGCGCTGTCCAGGATCAAAATAAGCAAGCTTGAGCGGATAGAGCGCGGTCAGATTTCCTGTGTGCGTAAGAGTCGCGGACTTCAATTGGCCGGCCCCGGGATGCGATGGAAATTGCAGGCGCGATTGAGGCCCCCCAA
>Ga0210405_10001233_pt1 | contig 30320 bp, 24 predicted proteins | sample IncBWH11MmetaG_FD_155492 | JGI IMG/M metagenome (GOLD analysis project Ga0210405, IMG submission 155492) | Forest soil microbial communities from Barre Woods Harvard Forest LTER site, Petersham, Massachusetts, United States - Inc-BW-H-11-M | ecosystem: Environmental > Terrestrial > Soil >...
CCGAAGCGCGCGTGTCATATGAGAAGACGACTCATTCAGTCGCCATCACCGAGCGGCTGATCGCCGATAGGCCCGACGCACTTCGCGAGATTGCTGACTTCTTGGTCCAATTGCTTACCCGGTAGAATCCGCCGCTCGCCCGAGACCCTGGTCAAAGCAAACGCCCCGAGATTCACTCGGGGCTTGCGGTGATGCTGGACAACGCCTGTCGTTTCCAATCGTACCAGCCAAGACGACCATGTCGACGGCAATTGCCCTATGGCGCGAAAAGCAGGTTCCTCACCGGGCCTTCGGCCCGATTCGGAATGACAAGCGTGTGAAGGAGTTCAAGTGGCATCAGAGGGTGAAGGAACCCTTAGTTGCTGAAGCCACTCGAACGCGATAACCAGGCGTCGTCCAGTGCCGCTGGCACCATCCTCCAAACGACCCTGTTGCGTCATCAATTGTATTTGGCTCTTGATGTATATCGCGGCCAAGATGGAATATTTGCGAGACAAGATGCCGATTCGGGAAGGAAACTGTTTGGAGTTTCTTTCGTCCCTGCGGGACTCGGTTCCATTGTCGGGGGAACTTACCCTTGCGCCCTGGGCTGTCGTATGCCGCCCCTGCGGGGCTTGGGGTCTGCTGGGCGTTTTATTCCCCATTTCAGGAATACAGAAATTGCTATCTGCGGTTGTGATATCCGTCACATCCTTCCTGCAGTGATCGGCACCACTCTCGATCAGCCGCGCAGCGGCGCTAGATTGCAGCCCAGGGCGCCAGCCCTGGGTTAAACGGCGAATCGGAGGCGAGCCCTGAAAGGGCGCAAGAAACGTGGCGCAGACTCTCGGCAACGTCGTGGTGCATTTGATTTTCAGCACCAAGCTGCGCAAGCCTCTTATCGCACCGGACATTCGCTCCAGCCTCTTTGCATATTTGGGCGGCATTGTCCGGGAGCTGCGCGGTACCGCTCTCATCGTGAACGGCACCTGCGATCATGTTCACATGCTGATCCGTATTCGTCCCGCGCATTCGATTGCCGAAATCGCACGGATTGTTAAGACGAATTCGTCAGGATGGATCCGGAAGGGAGGTCACAAAGAATTCGGTTGGCAAGCCGGATATGGTGCGTTCAGCGTTAGCGAATCAAACGTTCCTGCAGTTACCAAATACATCGCAACGCAGGAAGAACACCACAAAAAGCATTCCTTCCAAGAGGAATTTGTGGCGTTTCTGAAGAAGAATAAGGTCGCGTACGACGAACGGTACATTTGGGATTGACTGTCTTTCGCCCTTTCAGGGCTTGATTTCTCTCCTACAAAATGAAACCCAGGGCTTGCGCCCTGGGCTGCATTCTATCGCCGCTTCACGGCTACGGAAACCAAACAGACGGCCGAGGCGGCCGTCCCTACATGAGCATTGCTAGCCCCCGTGAGCCGCTAGTCCCGTGAACTCCTCTAGTCTCTGACTCCATCCATAAACGCCCTTAGCTTACGCGACCTTGACGGATGCCTTAGTTTGCGCAGGGCTTTCGCTTCGATCTGGCGGATGCGTTCGCGGGTTACGGCGAAGCTCTGGCCGACTTCTTCGAGGGTGTGCTCGCTGCCGTCTTCGAGGCCGAAGCGCATCTTGATTACTTTTTCTTCGCGCGGGGTGAGCGTGCGCAGGACCTGTCCAGTCTGGTCCTTGAGGTTCACGTTGATCACGGCCTCGGCGGGCGAAACTACGGCGCGGTCTTCGATGAAGTCGCCGAGATGCGAATCTTCCTCTTCGCCGATCGGGGTTTCGAGCGAGATAGGCTCCTGCGCAATCTTCAGGACTTTCCGCACTTTCGCGACGGGGATGTCCATTCTCTTGGCGATTTCTTCGCTGGTAGGTTCGCGTCCCAGTTCCTGCACCAGCTGCCGCGAGGTGCGGATCAGCTTGTTGATGGTTTCGATCATGTGCACCGGGATACGAATCGTACGCGCCTGATCGGCGATGGCGCGGGTAATCGCCTGCCGAATCCACCACGTGGCATAAGTCGAAAACTTATAGCCACGGCGGTATTCGAATTTGTCGACGGCTTTCATCAGTCCGATGTTGCCTTCCTGAATCAAGTCGAGGAACTGCAGGCCGCGGTTGGTGTACTTTTTCGCGATCGATACCACCAGGCGGAGGTTGGCCTCGATCAGCTCGCGCTTGGCCTGCTCCGCGTCCATGTCGCCCTGGATGATTTCGCGCTGCGTGCGCTTGATCTCCTGGAACAACAGTCCGGCTTCGACCTCGAGCTTTTCGATTTCGCTGCGTACCGCACGCGCCTGACGGCGGTATTCTTTTTTCTGATCTTCGCTGCGAGTGGCGTCGGCCTTGCGCTCCAGGTTGCCGGCCTGCCGGTCGAGCGAACGCATGCTGTCGACGGTTTTGTTGACCCGGTCAATCAGCCGCTTGCGCTCGGCGTTGGTGAATCCCAATTTGCGCACGGCGCGCGAAACCCGCACGATGGCGCGCGCCAGATTGCGGCGGGCGCGGCGATGATCCTTAGGACGCTTTTTCTGCGAGACTTCGGCGTACTTTTCCTGCACCACGGCGACTTTTTTGTACAGCTTCGCCATGGCATCGATCTTGCCGGTGAATTCGTTCAGCCGGTTCTGCAGAATTTCGTCGGTGATCTCCTCCTCGTCGAAGGTGACAACCTCCTTGATGGAGCGCACACCTTTCTTGAGGTCTTCGCCCATGGCGAGCAGTTCGTGGATCACAATCGGCGACCGCGACAGAGCCTTGAGGACGCGCACCTGGCCGCACTCGATGCGCTTGGCGATTTCTACTTCGCCTTCGCGGGTGAGCAGTGGAACAGTTCCCATCTCGCGCAGATACATGCGGACGGGGTCATTGGTTTTTTCCAGCGCACCGGGAGTGAGGTCGAGTTCAACGTCCTCGCCCTCTTCGATTTCGTCACTTTTATCGAGTGCCGCGGAAGGCAGCTTGGGGCCTTCCAGCACGTCGATGCCTTGCGTACCAATCGTCGTCAGCAGGTCGTCGAGGTCTTCGGGACTGTGCACGTCATGCGGTATGAGATCGTTTACCTGGTCATACGTGAGATATCCCTTTTCTTTACCGGCATCGACCAGCTTTTTAATGTCATCGTACTTGTCTTCAAGAGCCAAAATGAGGTGTCCTCAAATTCATCAATTCGCCCGCGAGGGAGCGTATGGTAATGTCTTTACTGGTGGGAATCTGGGTTAGCGCGGAGTTGTGCACCTAGCACAAACTTTCAGAGTTTAGCACATAAGTGCTGACTCGTCTATCAGTTGCCGCGCCGATGTTTCCCTCGCCCGCCGCTATCTCTAATTCTGCTAAATACTTAGATGGTCTGAGAGGCCGTTTTGTTTCATGCACTTTTCTGGTTCCCGAGGCCATTCCTCAAGCCATCTTCCGCGAGGCTTGGGTCTCTTAGCGCACGGCTTAGCCGCTCCACTTCAACCAACAACTCTTTCATCCGGCCCCGGTCGTCGCTGAGGCCGGGCTTTTTCAGCTCGCGCTGGGTTTGCTCCAGCTTGCGACGCAGGTGAATTTTGCGCAGCGCACGCACAGCACCCTCCAGCCGCTCCGCCGTAAGTTCTTCATCTTCTTTCAACAGGATGGAAGCCAGCATCCGGCGCTCGGCGTCTGAGCAGGGCACTTCCATTACATCGGCAACTTCGGCCCCGGCATTGAGTAACGCTTCTACGAGCGACTCGGTGGCTAGACCGCGATGTAAATTTTCGTTCTGCAGCGCGTAGGCCGCCTGACGCGCGGGATCGAATTCTTCCTCAGCGCCATCGCGCGCAGAAAGGTGCTCCGCTCCGGGTTGCATCTGGCGAGCCGAAGCGAGCGCGCGGACAAGAATGCGCTCGGCGTCGGTGATCTGCGCTTCCGCCGGAGCCTTCACTGTTGCGGCGGAACGCTGGGCGGCGACGTGCCGTAACTCCTGCCGCAATACTGCAGAATCGATGCCAAGCTTCTGCGCAATCTCCTGGCTTAGTTCGTCGCGGACAATGCGGCTGGGCACGCGCTGAATGTGAGGCAGCAGATAGTTCACGGCTTTCACTTTGCCTTCAGGGCTGCGCACTTGAAAATGCGTGCGGGCGCGATCGATGAGGTAATCGAAATATTTTTGCGAGCTGCGCAACGCTTCGCCGTATGCGTCTTTTCCTTTGCGGCGGATATAGAGATCGGGATCGAATCCCTGCTCAAGTGTGAGCACTTTGATGTTGAATTCTTCTTCCACCAGTAATCCCAAGGTGCGCTCGGTCGCCTTGGCTCCGGCGGTATCCGGATCGAAGTTGACGACGGCATTCTTGCTGAAGCGGCCCAGCAGCTTCGCCTGGATTTCGGTGAAAGCCGTGCCCGAGCTGGCGATCACATTGTGAAACCCGGCGGCGTAGACGGAAATGCAATCCATCTGGCCCTCGACCAGAATCGCGTAATCGAGCTTGCGAATCGCTTCTTTCGCGTGGTCGAGATTGAACAGCACGCGACTTTTGGAATAGATTCCGGTCTCGGGCGAATTCAAATACTTTGGCCCGGATTTTTCGTCGGTGGCGAGGGTGCGTCCGGTGAAGGCGATGATCTTTCCCGCGTCGTTGGCGATGGGAAACATGACCCGGTTGCGGAACTTGGAGTACATCGCAGATGCGGGCTTTGGGCTTTGGGCTTCCGCTTCAGCACCCGGTGCACCAGCCGAGTCAAAATCCCCGCCCTGTCCGTCCAAAGAACGGACGGACAAGGGCGGGGCACCCTCTTTCCATGAAAACAATCCGCTCTCGCGCAGGACTTCTTCGCTGAACTCTCTGACGACGCGGTCGCGTAACAGGAAACCGGAATCCGGGGCGTAGCCGATGCGAAAGCGCGCGATCGTTTCTTCATCCAAGCCGCGTCCGAGCAGATACTCGCGGGCTCTCGCTCCTTCGGGGCGCTTCAGGCATTCCTGAAAAAATGTGGCGGCGCGCTCTTGAATGTCGAACAACTGCGCGCGCAGCTTGCCCGCTCTGGCCTCTTCCGGACTCGAGTACGTAACCTTGGGCAGCGGAATCCCCAGCTTCTGCGCCACGAGGCGGACAGATTCAGGGAAGGTGATGTTCTCGATCTTTTGCACGAAGCTGAACACGTCCCCTGAAACACCGCAGCCGAAGCAGTGATAAAACTGCCGCGTTGCATGCACAGAAAACGACGGCGTCTTCTCCCCGTGAAACGGACAAAGCCCGGAATAGTTCGATGCCCCAGCCTTCTTCAGCTTGATGTAGTCGCCGATGATGCGGACGATGTCCGCCTGCTGCTTCACCGTCTCTTTGAAATCTTCAGTGGGCATGGTGGATGGTTACACTACTCCGTAAGGATTGTGGGGCATGGGGCGGATGATTTGAATATACGCGAGGAGGATTGCTGTGGAGAAATTGTGGGAAACCAGTATTAGCGGTTGATGAGGTTGGGAAAAAGGCGGGGAAACCATCGGGGGCCCTTCACGTGAGCTGCGCGGGAATAGGTTAAGAGCCAACGCCTGTTTTAAGTGCTGTTGTCGTGAAATTAGGTTTCACCGAAGCTCATAATTGACCTGAATCTGCGTATCGACAGTGACAGGTTCTCCCATTAACAGGTAAGGCTTGTACTTCCATTTACGCACGGCGGCCACCGCAGACCCGGCCAATTCGATTGGGCCGTCGACTAGCTCAAGATCCGTGATGTCCCCACTCTTGCTGATCTCGGCTCGCAGCACTACCGTGCCCTGAATATGTGCAGCTCGGGCCTCGTCGGGGTAGATGGGATTGACCTTCTTGATCAACAGGCCTATCGTTACCCCAGTCGCCACCTTCACCCTGGCTGGCTGTGCCATAACCGGTTTTGCGGACACGCCCTCCGAGTTCCCATCTTTCGGCCCGGTGGTTTGCGCGGATTCTGCGGCAGTTCGCGGAGGCAGAGTTGTGATCGAGTTGAGCGTAGCCAGAATCGAGTCAAGTCCCTTCTCATTAGACGCACCCGCATTCCAGACTAATAAATGGTCGTTGGACGTGGTGCAGATAACGCACTGATGACGGCCTCCAACACCGCGCGCTAAATTGACTCGGAAATAGCTGCGGCCTGCTGCCGAGAACTCTTCGATACCACCCTCAGGTCGGTCCTTCTTGTCCTGAAAGTGGGCAATCATGGCTTCGAGGTTCTTCTTGCAGTCGGTTGCTGGCTGCCGATACGCGCGGAGTGAAAAGAACGGATTGTTCCCCGACAGATTCGATTTTGGAACATACACCGCAGCCACCAGAATGTCGAAATTCGGCACGGTGTTGGAGGATTCAGCCCTCCTCCGTAGCAACTCCGTGGCTCGGACCCAATCGTTCGAAAGCGGGTAGGCGAGTCCGAAATCGGCTACTGAAAGGTGCGATTGCGCTAAGTCCTTGGACTCGGGAGCGATCTGGGAGTGTGCCCACACCGTAGCCGAAACTAGCAGGCAGGCCCAGAAACCCTTCATAACCTGAATCCTCTCTTAGAAAACGACGTGAAGCATATCATCATCTCGCGCCTAACGTTGATAAATCCTTATTACAATCAAAACGAATTTGTGTTGCCCGGATCGGGTAGGGATGTTTCGACTTCGCAGTAACGTCTGAAAGACGATACTGCTTCGCTCAATGTGACATATTTCTTCTATCTGCCGCATGACAGACCTACACCCTTAATTCCACCACCGTGGCACCGCCGCCGCCCTCGTTCTGCGGAGGCTCGGCTATTGACTCGACCTGGGGATGCTGCTGCAGGGCCTGCCGCAGACTCTATTACCGCACTATTCCCTCTGTCATGCTGAGCGGAGGAGGATCGTCCGCAGGATGATTCTCCGGAGTCGAAGCATCCCTACCCGCGCCACGGCCCAGCATCGCCCGCGGCAAAACTCTCCATCTGATAAACCTAGCGCCAGAACATATTTTTGTGTAGGCTGCCGGTGAAACCGATGCACAGAGGACCCGACAGGCTGCCGATGATGTAGACGAGTAGCTTCGCTGCTCTCGAGGAGTCATGAGGGTATAGGGATGTTTCGACTGCGGGCATCGCCTAGCGGCGATGCCCTCCGCTCAACATGACATTACTTCTGCCTTTCCTCTCATGAATTCTGGGTCTTTATAGTTGTCATGCTGAGTGGAGAAGGAGTGTCCGAAGGACGATCCTTCGGAGTCGAAGCATCCCTAACCGCACTACCGCTCTCGACCGTTTATTAGTGAGGCCTCCATTTGAGGGAACTATTGCGCGAACACCTATTTTTGCAGATTGGGGGGAAACGGGCGTATTGAGTTCCCGAAAGGCTGCCGATGATGTAGACGCAGTAGCTTCGCCGTGCGCGAGGAGTCATGAGGGTATAGGGATGTTTCGACTATGGACATCGCCTGGCGGCGATGCCCTCCGCTCAACATGACATTTACTACCTATACCTCTCTGCGAATGTCATGAATTCCGGATCTTTGCTCCTGTCATGCTGAGCGGAGGAGGGTCGTCCGGAGGACGGACCTCCGGAGTCAAAGCATCCCTATCCTCATTCTGCTCCATCCATGGGTACCACTCGCTTGCGAGGTCTACCCAATGCGGATTTCTTAATTCGATGAGGGCGATTTTCTTCTTGCGGCTCCAGCCTTTGAGTTGCTTTTCGCGGGCTATGGCTTTGTGAACATCATCGAATGAGGCGCAATAAAGAAGCCGCTCCACACCGTATTTCGCGGTGAACCCATCTCTTCGATGGAATTTGTGCTCGAAGACGCGCTTGTGTAGGTTTCCACTGAAGCCGACATAGAGCGTGCCGGACAGGCTTCCCATGATGTAGACGCAGTAGTAGCGGCGTTCGCGGGGCATGGCTCGAAGGATTACAGGATCGGGCGTCCCTGCTTGTGACATCGGTCACAGGGAAGCTTGTCGTGCTCCAGTTTGGGACCGAGCTTCGGGTTAGGGATGTTTCGACTCCGCAGTATCGTCCTTCGGACGAGACTGCTCCGCTCAACATGACAGGGGCGTGCACCAAGACAAATCTACACCCTCAACTCCACCACGGTCGCCCCACCCCCGCCCTCATTCTGCGGAGGCTCGGCTACTGACTCCACGTGGGGATGCTGTTGCAGGGCCTGGCGCAGGGCTTTGCGCAGGATGCCCATGCCGCTGCCGTGGACCACGCGCACGCGCGGCAGGCCGGCGAGAAAAGCGCGGTCGACAAACTTCTCGACTTCGCGGGTTGCGTCGTCCACGTTGTAGCCGATTACATTGATTTCAGAGGGCGTGTTCTGATCGTCGTTCTCGTTATTCAGCGACACGGAAATTCCGCGCGCGCGCGCCGCTTTCACCGGAGAGTCCCCCGAGCGCGCGGAGCTGAAGGCCTTACTTATCACTTCGGCAATATCGTCGCGGGCGATCTTCATCTTCATCACGCCCATCGACACTTCGAAGTGATCTTCATCCAGCTTGCGCGAAACTCTGGCGGAACGTCCCGTCGACTTCAGCTTGACGGTGTCGCCTTCGGCGACCTGCTTCACCACCTGGGGCTGCGCATGAGGATCGTCGCGGTCGGCGCCGCTGGCGTGCGCCACCACGGTGGAATCGAACTGCTCGCGAAACTCTCGGTGCAGTTTGGCAATCTGGCGCTCGGCGCTCTTGGCAACCTTCTGGGCAGCAGCTTTGTCCTGGATCGCGCTGACCGCTTCGCGCGCGTGATATTCGAAATCGCGCAGCACGCTTTCCAGCTTCTTTTCCATCTCGCGGACCTTCGACTGCTGGTCTTTTTTTCCTTCAACCGCCAGGCGATTCTTTTCGCGTTCAAGTTCTAGTTCGCCCGCCCGCAACCGCAGCCGCTCGCTCTCCGCTTCGCGCAGGTTGGCATGAAGGCGGTCGAGAAATTCGCCGACATCGCGGGCCTGCGTGCCGAGGCGCGCTCGGGCTCCGTCGATGATCGCGGGATTCAGCCCGAGGCGCTGCGCGATGTTGATTCCAGCAGACGCTCCGGGCACTCCCATTTTTAGTTCGTAGGTTGGCTGCAGTGTGGTTTCGTTGAAGCCCACCGACGCGTTAATCACGCCGGGAGTGTTGGCGCCGTAGACTTTCAGCGAAGTGTGGTGCGTGGAAATCACGGTCATGCAGCCGATGTGGCCGAAGTGCGTGGCAATCGCCACGGCGAGCGCAGCGCCTTCTTCGGGATCGGTCGCAGAACCCAGTTCGTCGAGCAGGACCAGCGACTGCGCGGTCGCGGCGCGAGAGATGAAATCAATGTTGGTGACGTGCGCGGAAAAAGTAGAAAGATTCTGTTCGATCGATTGGTAGTCGCCGATATCGGCCAGCACCGCGTCGAACACCGGCATCTCCGCGCGATCGGCGGGGACCGGAATTCCTGATTGCGCCATCAGAGCGAGAAGGCCCATGGTTTTGAGTGTGATGGTTTTGCCGCCGGTGTTGGGGCCGGTGATTACCAGCTGACGCCGGGCGCCTTCGAGTTCGAGGGTGATGGGGACTACTCTTGAGCCTTTCAGCTTTAGGTTTCGCTCCAACAGGGGATGGCGTGCGTTGTGCAGAAGGAGGCGAGCTACGCTCGCGGACGGGCGAATGCGCCCGTCCCCACGTGAGTCTTCCCCATCCGACTCTTGGTGGCTTTCAGCAGCGTTGCTCATTCGCACGGCTACGCAGTTGTAGTCTTCGGCGAAGCGGGCTTTGGCGAATTGCAATTCCAGCTCGGCGAGCGCTTTGGCTGACGCGAGAATCTCATCCGCATGTTCGCCGATGCGGCGGGTCATTTCGAGAAGAATGCGATGGACCTCGGCGAGTTCGTCGTCGAGCAGGCGCACGAGTTCGTTGTTTTGGTCAATGGTTTCAAGAGGCTCAACGAAAACGGTTTGGCCGCTGGAACTCGCTCCGTGAACCACTCCTTGCACGCGGCGTTTCTGCTCGATCTTGACCGGGATCACGAAGCGCTCACCGCGTATCGTGATTAATTCATCCTGCACTGCGCCGCCTTCGGCGAGTTTGCGCAGATATCCGCGGAGCGATTCCTGGATCACGCGTCTTTGCTTTTCGATTTCGCGGCGAATGCGCGAGAGCTCGGGGGATGCGCGATCTTCGAGCGTGCCGTCCGGCTGAATTTTGTTACGAAAAAAACGCAGGAATTCCGTGAAGTCGGGCACGCTTTGTGAAAGCGACAGCGTACGGCGCCATTCGGTCTGCATGCTTGCGGGTGGATGGAGAGCAATCTCGCGCCACTCGGCGGCGCGATCCACTAATAAAACAACATCGCGGATGTCTGTGGTCTCGATCGCGGCTCCGGCGATGCGAGACTTCGCGACCAATTCTGTGACGTCGAGCAGGCCGAAAAAATCGAATCGACCGCCGACGCGGCGGAACTCCCGCACTTCCCGGGTGAGCTCTTGTTGCTCTTCGATCCACGCCGAATCGGTCGCGGGGGCAAGCGCCGTAATCTTCCCCTGACCCAGGGGCGAAGAAGCATAGCCGCGCAGCAACTCGCGTAGAGCATCGAACTCCAGCACGCGGGCAGAGTTGTGGATGAGCGGTTGAGACATCGAATTTATGTTACAGGAATGGCAGGATCGGAAATATCGGGACCAGCCGCACAGACTAAAGATTGCAGAGGGACGGGCTGCTTTTACGATTGGATCGTCTACGAGTGGGTTGCTGCCAGAGCTTGGGACTCGGCCTGGCGCGCCATGGGAAGACGAACTTCGAACACGGCGCCACCCTCGGGCCGGTTCTGACAGGTGATCTGCCCTTGATGATCCTGGACGACACCGTAGACCGCACTCAGACCAAGGCCTGTACCTTTGCCGATTGGCTTCGTCGTATAGAAAGGGTCGAAAACGCGGGTTGGATCTTTTATGCCTGGACCACTATCGGTGAACTGCGCCACCACTTCTGATCCCTGGCGCTGGGCGCTGACGAGAAGCGTCCCTCCGCCGGCCTCCTCCAGAGCATCGATCGCATTTTCGACGATCTGGGCGAAGGCCTGAAACAACTGGTGACCGTCTCCCCAGACCGGCGGCAGTGTGGGCTCCATAGAAGTGTCGATGCGAATCTTCTGATCGTGCTTTTGCAGGCCGCGCATCTGCACACTACGCTGCAGGAGCACGGACAAATCCACCATCGCTTTCTCTCCGGAGCTTTGCTGCGCAAAACTGAGAAGGCTTGCGACCAGATCGCCAGTGCGATGGGACTGGCTGATGATTTTACGCACCAGCGCTTCCTGCTCTCCGGTCAGCTGCTGGTTCGACCACAGCTTTTCGGAATTTCCAATAATGGCCGAGAGCGGATGTTGAATCTCATGTGCCGCGCCCGCCACCAACTGACCCAACGATGCCAGCTTCTCGCGCTGAACTAGATGACTCTGCAGTCGCCGCTCGTTTTCGAAGGTGCGCCGGGAATCATCGAGCAGACGGATCAGCGCTCGGTCCTGAAGATATTGGCGAAAAAATACGAACGTACCCAGAACGAGCATCGCCACCAGGATCGTGAACAAGCGGAAGGTTCGCGCCGGAGCTGGGGACTCATCCCAATAGAAGGTCCACAGTCCGAGCAGCGGCAGAGAGAGAATGGCAAGCATGGCCAACCGAGGCGCAATCGCCCCCCACTTGTCATCCACTTCACGGGGCGCCGCCCGCGGTTGTTGCTCCCAGGTGGTGAGTGCGGATGCCGCCATCCAACTCACGGCGCCGAGCAACGGAACGTCGTACAGACTTCCGGTGCTGTAATTGCCGTTCGCAGCGGCAAGGTTTAGTCCCTGGGACGCCAGCGCATACAACGCGCTCGCCATCATCAGGTTCAGGTACATCGTCTTCCATCTCGCTTGCGCCCCGCGTGCGGCGATTCCGAGCACAAGAATGAGTACGCCGCTCTCGAGCACGTAGAGCGTGCTGAAGCTGCGGTCATAGTCCGGCATATTCACCGAAACGTATTGCGAGGGGAAAACCACGAACGCGTAGAGGAATATCCACCACACGAGCAGCAGAAAAAAGTCCAGCGTACCTACGCGGAATTTCGGCTTGCCTTCGGCCCGATGCGGACGCAACGCCGCCGCTGCAATCATGGGTACTAGATGGAGGAAAAGATAAATGTCCGGAAACCAGGGATCCGGTACCGGTGCATGGCGCAGAACTTCGCAGTAGACCCATGAAGCTTGATTCGAAGCCAGCAGCATAATGCCGGCCGCCATCAGAACCCAGAAACGCCGGTGCGCACCCTGCGCGGAAAAGGCAGTGGCCAGCATGGCTATGCCGGTGCCCAGAGCCAGCATAAGGTAGCCGATGTCAAAGAAGACGGTCAACGAATGACCGCTCGGCGCCATCATTGAAACTACCGCGAAGACCAGCGTGATCACGCCCGCCAGCAAAAACCAGCGATTTCGTCGGAGCAGACTCATCCGCGTCTATCATATGGATGAACCCCATGATTCCCAGATCGCTTTCGGATGGTGGCGTATTACTTTCGTCACGTTTGTACGGCTCTGCTGGCTAATGCGACCCGAGAATCGAAGCGGAACCGTCCGTGGTCATTCCCCTGCTAAAATCTTAGAGTTGAAAGGCGCTCAATTCTCCTCAGGTGGTTCTCATGGCCTTTCCGGTTACCCGTCTTCGGCGTCTAAGGCGTACCTCCGAACTGCGCGACCTGGTGCGTGAAACCCGGCTCACGCCGGATTCGCTCGTCTATCCGATGTTTGTCTGCCCCGGTGAAGGCGTGCGCAAAGAGGTTGGCTCCATGCCTGGAGTGTTCAACCTCTCGGTGGATGAGGCCGTTAATGAGGCGCGGGATGCGCACTCGCTCGGCATACCATCAGTGATTCTGTTCGGCCTGCCCAACAAGAAAGATGAGGTTGCGACGGGAGCGTGGGCTGACGATGGCATCGTGCAGCAAGCCGCTCGCGCGATGAAAAGCGAAATCCCTGGCCTGATTCTGATGGGCGACGTCTGTCTCTGTGAGTACATGTCGCACGGACATTGCGGCATCGTGAAGACCACGGCGACCCCACAGTCTCTGGGAGCGGCGGCAAGAGATGCGGTGCGCGCCTCGCGGGGAGTTGCGGTGACACCGGTGAAGAGCCCAGAGGAAAAGTTAAAGGTCATCGATGAACTAGCAACGATTGTGGCACACGTGGTTGATTCGAAGTTTGAAATCGACAATGACGCATCGCTCGAGCTTTTGGCCCGTACGGCAGTCTCGCTCACGCGTGCTGGCATCGATATCATCGCTCCTTCCGACATGATGGACGGCCGCGTGGCCGCCATTCGCCGCGCGCTCGATGAAGCCAGCTTTGAGAACACTCCGATACTTTCCTACGCAGCCAAGTTTGCTTCTGGTTTTTATGGGCCGTTCCGCGAGGCGGCGGACTCTGCGCCGCAATTCGGCGACCGGCGTTCGTATCAGATGGACGGAGGGAACCTGCGCGAGGCCATGCGCGAGATTGAGCTCGACATTGAAGAAGGCGCGGACATGATTATGATCAAACCGGCCATGCCTTACCTCGACGTAATCGCGGCGGCCCGCCTGCGTTTCGACGTGCCGCTGGCGGCTTATCAAGTCTCCGGCGAATACGCCATGATCGAAGCCGCCGCTCGCAACGGCTGGATCGAGCGCGAACGTGTCATCATGGAATCTCTGTTAAGCATCCGACGCGCCGGCGCCAGCATTATCCTCACCTACCACGCGAAGGATGCAGCCAAGCTGTTGGCGTGATGGGGTCGGTCTGCCTGGCTCAAAAGAAAATTCCCATCCCTTCACGCGAAAGGATGGGGAGGCTCTGCCGCCTAGCCAACTCGAACGGATCGACGCTACTCTTGCGTGCGCTTAGTGATTATCGTGGTCGTGGTCGTGGTCCCAGTTCTGCTCGGTCTCCCAGCGATGTTCGTGGCCATTCCACCATTGATGGTGCAGTTCCCAGCAACGTTGCCGCTCGGCATTCAGGTCGCGCCGGCGTTCGTCGGCTGCACGGCTGTGCTCGCCATGGTGTGCGATCGCGCGGTCGAGTCGGGCCTCGGCCCTTTCGACGGCGTGGCGACAGTGCGGATGATCGTCGTCGGCGTGGACCATGGGTACCGCAGCGAACCATGAAAGCGCTGCGATAATTACTGCCGCTACTGCTGTTTTTCCCAATCGTTGAATCACGATTTTGATCTCCTCTCAAAACGAATCGTAGGACTGCCCGAATTGTACGGTTCCGCACAATGCACTTCGATAGGGTTCCCGCTGTATGAAGGGTGCCGTGAATACGGGGGCGGATGCTAGGGGAGAATGTTTTGTTCGCGCTTGATCTGCCCACCGGCAAGCAGGTCTGGTACGCGGGCTCCGCCCACGCCGTCCTGCTCGGGGAAAGAGGGATGCAGCACCGCACAGATGGCTCCTCCCACTTTAACTTCGGGGATGGTATTCGTTGGCTCTCTCGATGGTCACTTACGCGCTTACGATACGCGGGACGGGAGCGTGCTATGGGATTTCGACACCGCTCAGGACTTTCGTACGACCAACGGCATCAAAGCGCATGGCGGTTCACTCAACGGCGCTGGCCCGACGATTGTCAGCGGCATGGTCTATGTGAATACCGGCTACACCAACGCGATGGCTGGTAATGCTTTGTTGGCGTTCTCCGCTGATTCCAAGTAAGCGCGGGACGCAGATCAGCGCCGAGCGCTTGTAAGTCTTAATGGTCGATTCTACCTCTAGTTGCTCCGGTCGCTCTTCAGCTTAGCGGCAAGCTTCTTTATCTCGTTTTCCCGCGCGATATTCACGATACCGCTGGCATCGTCGTTGAGACTTTCTCGCAAGAGAATCAGAAGACGAGCTTTGACTTTTGCCCGCTCCGCGATGGGCGACGGAACGTGGATGGCGAGGCGTTCCGAGCATGTTAGAGGGCTCCCGCTGATCGCAGCCGGGCGATTAAGCAGTGATTCTCCCGATATTTGTCCCACCTGTTGCGCGCTAACGAGAACAGAACTGAAGGCAACGAGAAGCAACGAGAAAAGAATGTGTGGCACATCTCTACCTCCCCGTGAGGATGGAACGAATCCAGTTCGCGCCATCGGACGAGAAAGATGATGTTTTGCGTGAGGGCGTTGTTTGCTACAGGAACAGGGGTTGAGGGGTAAGGCGCTCACGGTAGGTTGAAATGCCCGCGCGTGAAAACGGCCGCTGTCCTTTGTTTATTGCAGTTATCTAGCGCGGTAACGGATCTTTCATGTTGGTGAGCGCGTAGGCCATCACGGCCATGGCGGCGGCGTTTTCGCGGAGTTCGCTGGGGACCACTTTGTCGAGGGTGTCGGCGGCCGTGTGGTGATAGTTGAAATAGGTTCGGCTGTCCTGAAGGATGCCGAAGGCGGGAACTCCAGCGTCGGACATGGCGGTGATGTCGGCTCCGGGAGAATAGGAGCTGGGCTGCAGGACACTCGCGCCGATGCTGAGGAGAACGTTTTGCACGGGGCGGAGCGATTCGATGGCGGCGGTTGTAGCCTTCGCGTCAAAGCCGAGGGGATGCGCGGCTCCCGAGTCGCTCTCAATGGCGGCGACGCAGTGTGGGAAGTCGTTGGAATATTCGGCGGTGTAAGCCCTGCTGCCGGAGCCTCCGGTTTCTTCGTCCATCCAGGCGATGACGCGCAGGGTGCGAGCCGGGCGCAGGTGCAGGCGCTGCAGCACTTCCACGGCTTGCATGGCGACGACTACGCCGGCTCCGTCGTCGATGGCGCCGGTGCCGAGGTCCCAGGAGTCGAGATGTCCGGAGACGACTACGATTTGCTCGGGATGCTCGGAGCCTTTGAGATCGGCGATGACGTTGTAACTGGTTTCGTCGGCGAGCTTTTGCGGCGTGAGTGTGAGGTGCATGCGCACTTTTCCCTGAGCCGCGAGGTGGACGATAAGGTCGGCATCCTCAGCAGTGACCGCGGCGGCGGGGATGCCGGCGGGAGTGCTGAAACCGGTGTGCGGAAGTCTGAAATCGGCGCTGCCCACTGATCGTACGAGCGAGGCGACGGCACCGAGATCGGCGGCGGCTTTGGCTCCGGATGCACGATAACGCACCGCTTCTCCGTAAGCGGCGAAGGCAAGTCCGGCGGCGGCTTTCTGTTTGTCGTAGAGTTTGTTGAATAGCACGATCTTGCCGACAACTTTGTCACGGCCGAGAGCGGTGAGCTGGTCGAAGTTGTCGACGGTGACGACCTCGGCGGTGATGCCATCGGGTGGAGTTGAGGAGCTTCCGCCGAGAGTAGTGAGAACGATTCTTTGCGACGCGCCGGGGACCATGCCGGGATACTCGACCAGCGCCGCCGTTTCCGCGCCGCGAACCCAGTGGGGTACGGTGACCGGCTCAAGGCGAACTTCGAGGCCGAGCTGGCGCAATTCTTCAGCGACGTATTGTGCGGCGGCCGTAGCCTGGGGCGAACCGGTGGGACGGGCTCCGATGTTTTCGGTGAGATGCGCGAGCTGGCGATAAGCGTAGTCGTCGTTAAGCGCGGCAGCTTTGATCGCGGAAAGCTGCTGCAGAAGAAGCTGAGGGAAATTTCGCTGGTCGGCTTCTGAAGCTTGGGGGTGAGTCATCCATGCTGGGGACGTCGGAGACTTTTGCGGCGGGTTTTGCGCGGAAGTGGGTAGAGGCGTGAAGAACGCGGCGTTGAAAATGGCACTCATAAGGGACGCGATAGCGATGCGGGCGGCCTTGGTCATAGGTGCTGGCAGTGTACTTGAGTGGAGAAGCTTGAGGAAAGTGATGAGGAAGCGGCCCTGCTGTGAGCCGGGTATTGTGTCGTGGCCAGCATGTGCTAGCGTCAGGTCATGGATAAGAAACAAATCAATTCACCGAAGATGACGTTGAATTTTCTGATCTGGGTCGGCGGGGTATTTATGCTGCTCCTGTTCATGCTGCTGGGGCATTTTGTGTGGAGGATTTTCTAGGCGAGATCGATCGGTATCGGGCTGCGCCCGATGGACAACCGGGAGCCTGTCCTGAGCTTGTCGAAGAGGCGGCTGTCCCTATATAAATCGCAAAAAACGCGGCCCCATTTCTGGGGCCGCGATTCAAAGAGGCGAGATGGTAGGCGTGTCAGGAAAGGCGATGGAAGTAGCCATTCCGCGGGGAACGGCACTTCGGGAAATGTTCAAACGAAGCGATAGTGAAGGTCATTGCTTTGAGGTTGCGGCCTCTCTATTGCATTAGAAAGAAGCACTTGCGCAACCAAAATGGGAAGACTTGTGTGTGGGCTTACAGGAGCCCATAAGCGATAGATGGGATGAGGCTTAAGCATTGGCTCGCCCCCTGAGGGCAGTGAGAATTGAACTGATGGAGCGCTAGTGAAGTGCAGAAGGATGCATATTCAGTGCATGGGGATTTGCCTGTCATGGACAGCAAGCGTGAAATTTGGGGATGAATATACCACGGTATAATGGTATAGTGTGCGTCGGAGTGTAGCTATGTCCCGGGCATTCAACGGCCAAATTCACGTCAGAGTTCCAGCCACCATTCACGAGGAAGTGGCCAAGGAAGCTTTCGACAAGGGTACTTCCATTAGTGGCATTTTTGCGCAGGCACTGATCGTGCGGCGGGCTCTTCGGAACGTCGATCCCTGGAAATCCATCGAGGAAGTGCAATCTGCCAACCAAGGAGTGCCTGCGGCAGAGATCGAGAACACGGTCGCCAAGGCCGTGAGGGCGGTCAGAAAAGCCCGGCGTGAGCCCAGAATCTGACGTGGAAAAAGAAGGACTTCCCCCGCGTCTGGTCATTGATACCAACGTCTTTGTAAGCGGGTTGATTTCGGCAGAAGGCCCTCCGGGGCTGATCCTGCGGGCCGTTCGGGATCAGAGAGCCGTCCACTTGGTTTCGGACGCGATTGTGGAAGAGTATTTGCGCGTGCTCGACTATACCCGCATCCGGAAATTCAGGAAAATCACCGATTCCTTCGTCGCGGACATCGCCGCGTATCTGGTCTATCAAACCGAGCGGGTCGAGTTGCGGTCGCGGATAAAAATGAGCGCCGACCCCGATGACGATGTGTTCCTGAATACCGCAGTCGATGGACGGGCGTCGCTGTTGGTCACCGGCGACAAGACGGACCTGTTAGCGCTGCGGAGAGTAGACAGCATTCCGATTGTTTCGGCCCGCGAGGCAGTTGAGCGGCTGGACAACTAGGATTACGGCGCTTATGCGCCTTGATCCTCCCCGTGCGTGCGGTCGTAAAGACGAAGGATTCGGCATGGTTGGCGAAACGGCGAGGACCCGGGACATGGAAATTCCTTCGCCCGCAAAGAACTCGGGGGGGAGGATGACAAGGTTTTGGGGAGATCAAAATCCCCACCCTCTCGCAAAAAGCGCGAGAAGGGTGGGGCATCCGAATATTTGGGGATACGACTAGCTGTTGCCGGCCACGGTACGCAGCTTCCCGGGCAGGAAGTGGTACGGAGGCCAGGGTCCGCTGATCGCTACCTGGCAGTTCTTGAGCTGCTTGGCGGCGGTCGAGTAGCGGTTCTGGTATTTCTCAACCGACTTCGAATCAATGAGATGAGCGATGTCGATGAGCATGCCCTGAGGGGCGACTTTCTTGCAGCTTACTTCTTCTTCCAGCGGATTGAACAGCTTGTGGACCTGTACTGAGAGGGCGCGGGCCTTGGTTTGGCGTTCGCGCTCACGAGAGGCTTTGACGCGGAGCTTTGAAAGGTAGTCGCCGCCGACGGTGTCGGGCAGGATGACATCGATCATCGCTTCGCGGAGGGAGCCATCGGTGACCGTGAGCTTGATGTGCATCTCGGACTTGCCCCTGAGTTTCGCCACACTCAACCCAAAAGCGCGCCGGTTGACCCGGACGGCCTGGCGGAGTGCGTCGTCGCTTTCAAAGATCGTCCCGAAACGGAACGGTAGCACGGTGGAATTGCGAAAACAGCCGCTCACCACGCGAGCGTGGTCAATGGCAGCTTTGTGATCAAGAGATCCAGCATTCTGGTCGTACTCGCTCACAATCACAGCGAACTCACCGCTGGGATAGCTGAGGACGGGGCATCCGTTCACGCCTTGGACATTTTCGATTACAAAGGGGCGTCGGGAACGGGTGCCATTTGGGAGGGTCTGATGCTCGGTAAGGCAGTATGCGTACCACGACATATCGAACTCTCCGAACCGGGACGGAGGCGGACGAACCACCTCTTATGTTATTTACACAAGTTGAAACTGCGATTCTGGAAGTTAGTTAGCGGTACAGGGTCTGGAACTCTGGGAAAGCGACTGTCAAGTTCCGTAATGGATATTACTTCGGATTGGTCCCAAAATGCAACTTTTCCGTGGCATGCAGCATCGGTGTGGAAAATTTCGCCTGAGGTAACCTTTCGGTAACCATTCGGCGACGACGGACTGACCATGGGTCACTCGCTTGTTCTTGATGCAATTTGTCTCTTGATCGATCTAGTCTTGGCGAACTATGTCTGACGAACTAGGTCTTTCTGCAGCACGACAAAGTGCAGATCATCCCGAAGCGGCTTGCCGAAACGTTGGTCGTCATAGGGGAAGGGTTTCGTTTCGCCGGTCAGCATATAGCCCCGGCGTTCATACCACGCGATCAGAGTTGCCCGGATATTCATGACCGTCATACAGATACGATGAGCACCGCGTTCCTGCGCGAACTGTTCCGCGGCAGCGAGTAGAGAGCGGCCTAGCTGCCTGTTTTGTAAATCAGGTTTGACGCTGAGGAGGCCGAGATACCAGATGCCGTTGTCGGCAGGATCCAGCCAGACGGTTCCGAGAAGTGCGCCGTCGGCTTCATCCCGATGAATCAGCAGGTGCGCTGCAGGCTTGGTGGCCAAATCTTCTCTGAGCAGAGAATCGTTGAGACGCTGCCCCTCGATGACTCCCGCTTCGGCGTTCCAACTGGCGCCAGGACCGGTACGCCGGAAGGCGATATTGACGAGGTCAATGATCTCCGGGTAGTCGGCTTCAACGGCAGGCTTGAGCAACATTCGGATCAGTTTACAACTCAGGGATGGCCGGCTGCGGCGTTCTTATAGACGACTCCGCTCTTCATGACAGATACCACGCGCCGGACGGCGGTGATGTCTTTCAGCGGATCTCCATCGAGCGCGATGACGCCCGCCTGCAAACCGGCGATTCGAATGCACGCCGTTTGGTGGCGAGAAAGGCGGATGTAAAGGCCGCCATTCTCGTCCCGAGAGGCTTAGAGTGTCCTTTACGCTGGTACGGCAACGGGCAGCTTATGGTAGGTCAAGTTGACAACGTCAAAGCTCTCAACCTGGGGCGTTCCTTCGGTGAATCTTGCAAGCATCTTCAACACTCCCGGATAGATATTGGTGTTGTATGCCTCGGCATCGGCTTTGCTGTCCCACAGACTGATTAAAGTCGCCTGAAGTCCCACGGTACTAGAGTAAGTTATTGCTTCCTTAAATCCATTCTGCCTATGAAGCAAAGGAAGGACGTCCTCCACAAAAGCTTTCGCGTAATCGGACACCATATTCCATTTCAGTTGGGTCAAGACATTGCGTGCAAACATGGCAACCTCCTTAGGGTTGGGGTTGCTAAGAGAGAATACTTCAGATGGGCTGACTTAGTTCAGGAAACCTGAAATGAGGAGAAGGTGGTAACCACCTCAATTACGACCGTAGTCTTATGCGGCAGGACTGTCAAGCCTCCGACAAGCATGGTCTTGATCAAGCACTCGGCGCGGTGCCAATCCTTTCGGCCCTCTTTGCGAAAGGACGGGAGCCAGTGCCTGCCTGCAGTGGACCTCCCTGCGGAGGCCCTATTCGTACCGCAGGCTCTCCACCGGATCGAGCTGCGCAGCCCGCGCGGCGGGGAGGGTGCCGAAGATGACTCCGACGAGTGAGGAGACGAGGATGGCGATGATTGCCGACAGGCCGGAGATGGGGACGCGGTATTCGGTGAGGAAGCGAACGGAGTAGGGGATCGCCAGGCCGATCACGATTCCGGCGAAGCCTCCGATGAGCGAGATCAGAATGGCTTCAGCGAGAAACTGGAAGCGGATTTCGCGGTTGGTTGCGCCGACGGCTTTGCGAATGCCAATTTCGCGGATGCGCGAGGTCACGGTGGCGAGCATGATGTTCATGATGCCGATGCCGCTCACTATCAGAGTCACCATAGAAATCAGCAGCAACACCCATGTCAGGCCGGTGGCGATGCGGTCGGCCATCGAGAGCAGCGCGGTGAGATTGGCGACGTCGTAGACGGACTCGGAGCGGTGCCGCGACTGCAGCACACGCTTGATCTGCGCGGTTGCGGGGATCACCCGCGAGGGATCTTCCATGGAGAAATAGAGAAGCTTTACGTTCGGTACTTCCATGAAGTAGCGGCTCACCGAGAACGGGATCAGCATGGTGTTGTCGACGATTTCGGACTGGCCGAAAGTTTCCACGCGCTCCTTGAAGGTTCCGATGATGGTGAAGGGCAGCCCGGTGAGCTTGATGACTTTGCCCACGGCCGATTGCGGCGAGCCGTAAACTTCCAGCGCCATTTTCTCGGTAATGACCCCTACCTTATTGTGAGCTTGCGAATCCTCCTGATCGAAAAATCTTCCCGAGGGAATCAGCAAGTTGCGAACCCGAACATACTCGGGATTCACGCCGAGGATGGTGACATCTTTCTCTTTGCCGTTGCCGATGGGGACGCGGTCGGAAAGCTGGGTTACGGGAGAGGACGCTGCGATGCCGGGAACCACCTGCTGGACAGCGTGCAGGTCATCGATGGTGAGCGGGTCAGGGTTGGAGTTGCTGATGTGCGGCGCGCCGCCCAGATACTCGGCCCAGATTTCGTTGGTGCCGATGGCCTGAATCTGGTTGAGCACGAACTGGCGTCCAGTCATGCCGATGGTGACGACGAGGATGAGCGATGCCGTGCCGATGACCATGCCCAGCGCCGTCAGCATGAAGCGGACTTTGTTGGTGCAAAAAGTGTCGTAGGCGAAGGCGACAATCTCGCCAAAGGCCATCTGAGGGCGAAGGCGCTCGGGGATGAGAGCAGCAGCCATCAAGCTAGATGCTACGTAGTGGAGAGAAAAGGCGCAAGCGAAAGGGGAAACGGCGGAGGAGAAAACAGCGGAAACGGCGATCAGCACCCGAATTCATTTTCCAAATCAGGAGTATGGAGAGAAATCATAAGTAAAAGTTTGTAACGATAGCAGACTGGGAGTGTTTGTTATGGCAAAGTAGAAGCCGTCATTATGCAACTCAGCCAGGGTTTTCGGGTTCGAATCGGGGCGGATGGGCTCTTCTGACACGTTGACGGAACTCGAGACGGATGCACCCGAGACTACTGAACCTAAGACGGGTTACCCGGGCGCGAAAAGCACCCGGGGTTCGCTGTTGTTAATGGTCGTAGTCGCGCTTATGCTGCGGCTGGCGGTGATGTCCTTCTTGTATCCGGAGCGGACGGACCCGGCTCGCGACCACTGGCGCTGCGGCGGGGAAGCCGGCAGAATCGCGCGTTCGATTGTGCAGGGCGAGGGCTTCAGCAGTCCTCTGTTCGGCAAGACTGGACCAACGGCTTGGCTGGCCCCGGTATTTCCTTATCTGCTGGCAGGCATATTCAAAATATTCGGCGTCTACAGCGATGCTTCGGCGATTGCAGCGCTCGCTCTGGATTGCTTGTTCTCGGCGTTGACCTGCATCCCCGTCTACTTCATCGCGAAGAAACATTTTGGCGAAGATGCGGCCGTTTGGGCGGGATGGGTGTGGGCGTTCTTTCCCTATGCAATTTTCTTCTCCGCTGATTTTATCTGGGCAACCACTCTGACTACGCTTTTGATGAGCCTGATCTTTCTGATTGCGTTGTATCTGGACACATCATCTTCGGTATGGCCGTGGGTTGGATTTGGCGCACTCAGCGGATTGGGCGGCTTGACCGATCCGGTCGTGATGTCGGTGGCGCCGTTTCTGGGGGCATGGGCGTGGTATCGGCTCTACAAAAGCGGCAGCCGCTGGCTGGCTCCTGGGCTGGGAGCCGTGCTGACCGTAATATTCGTGGTCTCGCCGTGGTTAATTCGGAACTATGAAACATTTCACAAAGTGATTCCGTTCCGAAGCTGCCTGGGATTGGAAGTCTACTTTGGCAACAATGCGGACTCCTGGCACTGGGGGCCTCCGGGCTACCACCCATCGGACAATGAAAATGAATGGCAGGAATATCGGCAGCTCGGCGAGATAGCGTACACCTCGAAAAAGTTCCATGAAGGGCTGGCATTCATCAATTCGCACCGCACTCTTTATGTGGGGCAGACGATCCGACGCGTCATCTACCTGTGGACGGGATATTGGAGTTTGCATCCGCGCTATTTGCAGGAGGAACCAGCCGACCCGTTGAATATAATTTTCTGCACAGGCCTTACGGTGCTGACTTTGGCGGGACTTCGCCAGTCTTGGCGCCTCGACCCCAGCATTGCGGTTCCTTATTTGCTCGTGTTCCTCTTCTTTCCTGTAATTTATTACTTGACGCATCCGGAGGATTATTACCGGCGGCCCATCGATCCGCAGTACGTGGTGCTGGCGGCCTATGCGGTCGCCGTATGGGTTGCCGAACGGAAGCGGCGGCGGGCCGAGATTCCGCTGAATGTTGCGATCGCGACGAGCGAGTGAGCCAAATTTCTTCTGCCAAATATAAAGTGCCGCTGATCCTGCTGCTCCTGACAGTGGGCGCGCTGCTGGTTCATGGCTATCATCCCTACGCCGAAGACGCGGAAATCTACCTTCCCGGCGTCGAGAAGATTCTGCAGCCGCAGTTGTTTCCCTCAGGACAGGAATTTTTTCTGTCGCACGCCAGCCTGACGATTTTTCCGAACCTGATTGCGTTTTCTTTGCGCTTGACGCACTTGCCTATGGAGTACGGATTGTTCTTATGGCATGTGGCATCGATTTTTCTCTTGTTGGCAGCGTGCTGGGAATTGACTGGCCTGCTGTTTTCGAATGCGAGGGCGCGTTGGGGCGGAGTATGCCTGGTCGCGGCGTTGTTAACGATTCCAGTGGCAGGGACCGCGCTCTACATCATGGATCAGTACTTGAATCCGCGAAATCTGGCGGCCTTCGCGGGAATTTTCATGGTGGCGAGAACGCTGGAGAAAAAATATCTGCGGGCATTTCTGTGGCTGGCATTTGCGGCCGCCATGCATCCGCTGATGTGGGTATTTCCGTTTTCGTTTTGTGTCTTGTTCATCGTCATCGAGAAGTTCGAGGCTCGCTGGAAAGGCGCGGCTGGCGCCACGCTCGCGAGCTTGTTGTGGCTGGGAGGGCCTCTCGCTCCCGCAGCCACCGAGGCCTATCACGAGGCGGCGAAACTTCATGGCTATCACTATATTCAAAACTGGCAGTGGTACGAGTTGCTTGGAATTGTTGCGCCGCTCGCAATGTTCTGGTGGTTTGGGAAGAATGCACGCGGCTGGACGGCGTACGGAAGATTCCCAATGCTCGAACGCGTGAGCCGCGCATTTATGCTTTATGGCCTGATCTATCTGGCAATGGCATTGGTGCTGGACATTCCCGCTCGATTCGAGGCGCTGGCTCGAATTCAGCCGCTGCGCAGCCTGCATCTCCTCTACATCGTTCTCTTCGTCATGATTGGCGGATTTCTCGGCGAATACGTATTGCGCGACCGCGTTTGGCGCTGGCTGGCGCTTTTCGTTCCATTGGCGATTGGAATGTTTATGGCGCAGCGGTCACTTTTTCCTGCAAGCACGCAGGTGGAGTGGCCCGGCATGGCGCCGAAAAATCCGTGGGAGCAGGCATTTGTCTGGGTCCGGCAGAACACGCCGGTCGATGCGCTGTTTGCTCTCGATCCCGAGTACATGCGCATTCATGGCGAGGATGAAACTGGATTTCGATGCCTGGCGGAGAGAAGCCGCCTCGCCGACAATGTGAAAGACAATGGTGTAGTCAGCATGTTTCCTCCGCTAGCGGAAGAGTGGTGGGCGCAGGTGCAGGCGCAGACGCCGTGGAACAGCTTTCGCGCGAAAGACCTTTCGCGCTTGAAACAGAACTACGGAGTGACCTGGGTGGTGGTGCAGCAGCCCGCCGCGGGGCTCGATTGCGCCTACGGAAACAGTGCCGTGCAGGTTTGCAGAATTCTTTCTGAGTAAATCCCGAGAATAGCTACAAAGATGCTCTCGGGTGAATCGAAACGCTTTCAGGACCACCGATCAGATAGAATAACAACTTCATGTCCACCGCCAGGGCCATTCAGGCCAGCCCCCACTTGTTTCCCTATGAACGATGGGGATCGCGCCTGCCTGCGCTGGCCCGCGAGTACCGTGAGAACCATCCCTGCCCGCATGTGCTGCTGAAAGATTTTCTCGATCCTGAGATTGCATCGGCGATGGCGGAAGAGTTCCCCAAGCCTTCGAGCGCCGAATGGACACAATACAAGCATCCCAACGAGAACAAACTCGGCATGCCCAAGCGCGAGCTGTTTCCGGCGACGATTGCCGCGGTCACCGATGAATTGAATACTCCGGAGTTTTCCGCGTGGGTTTCAGAGTTGACCGGAATACCGAACCTGGTTGCCGACCCCATGTTAGAGGGCGGTGGGCTGCACCAGTCGGGGCCCGGCGGATATCTGAACGTGCACACCGATTTCTCGATGCACCACTTTCACACGAACTGGCACCGGCGAGTGAATCTGATTCTTTATCTCAATCCTGAGTGGGACGAAGATTGGGGCGGATCGATCGAATTGTGGGAACGCTCTTTGCAGGGAAAATCGGGGCAGGGAAAGATGTCGCGCTGCGCGGCAAAGTATTCGCCGCTGCTGAATCACGCGCTTATCTTTACGACCGATGAGCGGTCACTGCACGGCTTTCCCGATCCTCTCACTTGTACCGAAGGACAGTCGCGCAAGAGCCTGGCTCTGTATTACTACACGGTTGAGCACGGTAAGAAGATCGCGGTGCACTCTACCGATTACTTTGCGCGGCCACAGGATAGTTGGCGAAAATCTGCGATGATCTGGCTGGACAAGAAAGCTGTCGATTTCTACTCGCGAGCCAAGGCGAGGTTTGGTTTCTCCGATGAGTGGGCCAGCCGGGTGCTGGGATTTCTTTCCAAGAAGAAATAGACGCAGACTCTCGGCGTGGTGAGAAATTTCTATCTTTAAGTATTGATGCTGCCGCCGGGGAGAAGCATGCGCGCTACGCTGAGCGCGCGGTGGTGCGGACGTAGTACTTAGGAACGTTGGGTTCGAGTTTTCGGCCTTCATCACTGAAGCGCGGCAAGTGGATCAGGCCGGCCCTCTGCAGCGCAAATTGCAAAGTGGTCGCGAGCACGCCGAAACCATACTTCACGCTACGGCGGAAGTTGATCGACGACGCTTCTTCGAAATACTTCGTGGGACACGAGACTTCTCCGATGCGGAAACCGAAGTGCACACATTGGGCGAGCATCTGATTGTCGAAGACAAAGTCGTCGGAATTCTCGAGCAGCGGCAGCTTCGCCAGCACTTGCCGGCTGAAGGCGCGATACCCCGTGTGGTACTCGGAAAGCTTTACCCGCAGAAACAGATTCTCAAACGCCGTGAGCAACCGGTTGGAGACATACTTGTAAAGCGGCATGCCACCAAGCAGCGCCGTCCCGCCAATGATGCGTGAACCCAGCACGACGTCATACACGCCGTACGCGACCATGCTCGCCATAGCCGTGACCAGGTAGGGAGTGTACTGATAATCCGGGTGCAGCATGATCACCACGTCGGCGCCCGCGGCGAGAGCCTCGCGATAGCAAGTCTGCTGGTTGCGGCCGTACCCGTAGTTGCGATCGTGCTGAAAGACAAGCAAGCCGAGGCGGCGCGCGAAATCGACAGTGCGATCGGAGCTGTGGTCGTCCACCAGGATGCGGATATCGACTAGTTCCGGCAACTCGCCTACCGTGGCCTCAAGAGTCTTCTCGGCATTGTAGGCGGGCATTACGACCGCGATTTGTTTGCCGTTGATCATGTCGGTGACTTTTTGTCGATTCCTTGAGCCGCGCTGCGGGAGCTTCGCCAACCTTTTGATCGCGGCAAGAGCCAGCGTCAGGCCTGTCAATACCCGTCAATGATACCCGAAAACGAAGGGACGGGCGCGCGAAGGGCACGCGGGTTGCGGCATTTTCATCAAGCTTTCATATTGGCGCGGCTTGCCGGGTAGTGGACTAATTCCAAGGCCGCAGGCGAACCTTGGCAGAATTAGCCCACTACCGCTTGCCGCGGTCCGCCGCTTTGTGACAAACTAAAGCAACGTTTGAGCGATGCGGACGCCATTCATTGTTGTTCGAGGCTGATTTCCTCATGTCGCCAAAACGCACACTATTCGAAAAGATCTGGCAGGCTCACCTAGTTGCCGAGCCGGCTGGCCGCTCTCCCATCTTTTATATCGACCTTCATTTGGTGCATGAAGTGACCTCGCCGCAGGCCTTTGATGGCTTACGGGTTGCGGGACGAAAAGTGCGCCAGCCGGCGCGCACCGTGGCTACCGTGGATCACAACATTCCCACCGAGCCGCGCGGAACGCCCATCACTGACTTGATTGCCGCAAAGCAGATTGGGGCGCTGCAGAAAAACTGCAAGGAATTTGGCGTCCGGCTCTTCGACATGGATTCCCCGGATCAGGGCATTGTTCACGTGATCGGACCGGAGCTTGGACTCACTCAGCCGGGCATGACCATCGTGTGTGGCGACAGCCACACCAGCACACATGGCGCGTTCGGAGCGCTGGCCTTTGGCATTGGAACGTCGGAAGTGGAGCATGTGCTGGCCACCCAATGTCTCGCCCAGCAAACGCCGAAGACGATGAAGATCGACGTGCGCGGTCGCCTGGCAGAAGGCGTCGGCGCGAAAGACCTTGCGTTGGGGATCATCGGACAGATCGGCACGGACGGCGGAACCGGGCACGTGGTCGAGTACGCGGGTGAAGCGGTGCGCGGGCTTTCGATGGAAGGCCGCATGACGCTGTGCAATATGAGCATTGAATCGGGCGCGCGGGCTGGCATGGTTGCGCCGGATGAGACTACGTTCGCGTATGTGAAAGGGAAGCGATTTGCCCCGCGCGATGGCGAATGGGAGAAAGCGATCGAATCCTGGCGCGGATTGCCGACGGACGATGGCGCTTCTTACGACAGAGTGGTCGAGATCGATGCGGCGCAGCTCTGTCCGTTCGTGACCTGGGGAACAAATCCTGGGATGGTCGCACCGGTTACAGGCCGCGTGCCGGAGATCGATCGTTTGAAAGACGCCGACCGGAGGGCGACTGAGCTGGCGTTGCAGTATATGGGCCTCGAGCCGGGCAACCGCATTGAAGATATCGGAATCGACCGCGTGTTCATCGGGTCGTGCACTAACTCGCGCCTCGAAGATTTGCGGGCCGCAGCGCGCGTGGCCAAAGGGCACCACATAAGCTCGAGGGTACGCGCGATGGTAGTGCCGGGATCGCAAAGGGTGAAGCGCGCCGCCGAGCAGGAAGGCCTGCATCAGATTTTTCTCGATGCAGGGTTCGAGTGGCGCGAGTCGGGATGCTCGATGTGTTTAGGAATGAACCCTGACATACTGCAGCCGGGCGAGCGTTGCGCCTCCACCAGCAATCGCAATTTTGAAGGACGCCAGGGCCGCGGCGGACGCACACATCTGGTGAGTCCGATGATGGCAGCAGCGGCGGCGATTACCGGACACTTCACGGATATCCGGGATTGGAAATTTCGATGAAACCTTTTCGCACCCATCGCGGGCTCGTGGCTCCACTCGACCGCGTCAACGTCGACACCGATCAAATCATTCCTAAGCAGTTTCTGAAGCGCATCGAGCGCACCGGCTTTGGCCAGTTTTTGTTTTACGACTGGCGCTTCGACGCGGACGGGAAGAAGAATGCCGACTTTGTTTTGGACCAGCCGCGTTACAAGGGCGCGAGCATTCTGGTCGCAGAAAAGAATTTTGGCTGCGGATCTTCGCGGGAGCACGCAGTCTGGGCGCTCGCCGATTTCGGCTTCCGCGCCGTGATTTCTTCTTCGTTCGCTGACATCTTCGCCAACAACGGCACGAAGAACGGATTTCTCACCATCCAGCTAAATGAAAGCGAAGTTGCCGAGCTGTTGCGACACGCCCGCGAGGTCGCAGGCTATGAACTCACAATCGACCTGGAGCGATGCGAGGTCAGCGACGGCCACGGGTTCCGCGCAAAGTTCCCCATTGACGAATTCGTGCGCCATTGCCTGCTCAACGGACTGGATGACATTGGCCTCACGCTGCAGCATGAGCAGGAAATTGCGGCATATGAAGCGCGACATCCCGCGCCCCCCACGCTGCAATCGGCCTGAGCGTAAACGCATGGTCAAAGCGGGTAAAGATTTGTAAAACCTTCGCCTCGCCCTTGACCCACCCCGTCACCGCAGTTGATGCTGGACCTGTGCGGTTCTACTATTGAATCTGCTCTTTGCGGCTCGCCCTAAAATCAGCGCGGAATGAAGCTTAGATCGAGCTAAGGCCGAAGGACCTTTTCGCGTTTTAGACAACTCTCCGCAACCGAGTTGAGAATACATACGTCTAACAAATGGCAGATTCGGCAGGTTTTCCGCATATCCCTGAAAGACCGCACTGGACTAAAAACTTGAAGATGACGGACTCGAACTTCGCCCACGAAAGATTGCCGCACCGATTTCAGCTTCGCTTGATATTGGCCGCCTTGTCCGCCGCGTGTGTGGCTTTATCGGGCTGCACCACCGCCGACTCCAAACAGCAGAAAGCGCAGGCTGCGGGTTCGCACTCGGTTTCAGTTGCTGTAGCGACGGTGCAGCGGCAGGATGTGCCGGTCTATCTGGTTGGCTTGGGGTCGGTCTCCGCGTTCTACACGGCAAACATAAAGAGCAGGGTTGACGGCCAGATCATGCGAGTCAATGTTCGGGAAGGGCAGGTTGTGAAGGAAGGCGATCTGCTGATCCTCATCGATCCGCGTCCTTACCAGGTGCAGCTCGAACAGATGCAGGCGCAGTTGTTCAAGGATCAGGCGTCGCTTCGCGATGCGCGGCTCAACCTCGAGCGCTACACTACGCTGATTCCTTCCGGTAGCATCGCGCAGCAGCAGGTGGACACACAGAAATCTACGGTCGATCAGCTCGACGGCCAGGTGCGCACGGACCAGGCACAGATCGATAACGCGAAGCTGCAACTCGTCTACTGCAATATCACGGCGCCCTTCACCGGCCGCGTCGGCCTGCGCCAGGTCGATCCCGGCAACATTGTTCACGCGGCCGATACGAATCCAATGCTGATCCTCACGCAACTGCAGCCGATCGCGGTGATCTTCACGCTGCCGGAAGATCAGCTGCCGACCGTGGCGCAGCACATGAAGAACACGACATTGCAGGGAGAAGCT
>Ga0210405_10001234_pt1 | contig 30289 bp, 34 predicted proteins | sample IncBWH11MmetaG_FD_155492 | JGI IMG/M metagenome (GOLD analysis project Ga0210405, IMG submission 155492) | Forest soil microbial communities from Barre Woods Harvard Forest LTER site, Petersham, Massachusetts, United States - Inc-BW-H-11-M | ecosystem: Environmental > Terrestrial > Soil >...
TAAGCATCTTCAGACGCTCGAATCATGAGGGAGAGACCCACCACGAAGCGCACAGGCGCCCTCGTATGCCGGTTTACGAGTGCTGTCATCTGGTAGAGCTCGGGTTGGCGAAAAAGCAGCACGTCGCCGCCAGCGGAGAGAAGCGCATCAATACGACGAAACAAGTCGGGGACTTCCGGAGCCGGTTCGTTCGGCATGAATGGAGCAACGGTCAGGCAAAAAAAACCGGCAATAGCCGATTTCGTTTCGCCAAGTTCCTGCCGAAGCTCTTGAATAGCCGAAGCCAGCAACCGCGCGTGAACTTGCGAGTGAACTGAATCCGTGTGGCCAAAATATCCTGGTGCAAGCACAACAGCTTTCTTATAAAGAACCTCAGTGGGGGGAACGGGGGAGCCCATGGAGGAGAAAAATACAGCCTCTGCGAGTCCCGCACGCACCAAGTGGACTAGCAGGGCGCGGCGATCCCAACTCTCGAATGCTGGCCCGCGAAGATCCACGTAGTCGATCTCAATTCGCTCGGCAACGACGTCTTGTGCGACGCCCTCCAGAAACGATTCCTTGGTTTCCCCCTCATAGAACGCGGCGTAGATGAGGTTGACGCCCAAAATACCGATGGCTTGCTGCTGGAGGGCATTGGAAGGATCGCGCATATTGACGTGCAGAAGGACGTCGTTGGGAGGACCTTCGGGCTGCAACTGAAAGCGGAGACCGATCCAACCATGTGAGTCGTTGGTTCCGGCGAAGTTTCGGGCGGAGACGGTATCAACAAAGCAAAAGAACCTGGTTTGCGATCCACGGGATTTGCTTAGTTGCGTAAGAAGCTGAGTCCATTCGTTGTCCAGCATCGCCTCTAGCCGCTGCTTGGATACGTAGCGCGATCCGGAACCGTAGAGATCATCGCTGACTTCCTTGTCGTAGGCGGAAATCGTTTTGGCGACAGTGCCGGATGCTCCTCCGACGAGAAGGAACCAGCGCGCGACTTCCTGTCCAGCGCCGATTTCAGCGAAAGACCCGAAGGTGGATAGATCGAGATTCAGGGTGAGCGCCTTGTGGTGAGTGTCGAGTTTTTGAGCCGAAGGCATAACGCAAGTCCAGTTGATTACCAACTCCCGGCGCTCTCAACCTCTTTTCGTCGAAGGCCGCGTTGCTTATATTTTACCCGTCACGCGCAAGGAACTTATTGTCACCGCCGGGACGATTCGATAGTCCGCGCGGTAAACCAAATTGTGCAGATCGCTGGACGCAGCAGCTCACTTCTTTCGCAGTCAGAACTTCACAAACAATTTGCTCGGATGCACGCGCAGCGCGGACGCCAACTTGAGGATGTTCAGTAGCGAAAGATTACGTTCGCCTCGTTCCACATCGGCTGTATAACTTGGATGGAGGTGCGCCAGTTTTGACAGTTTCGCTAGTGTCATTCCGCGCTTGAGGCGGAGCTTCCTAATTCGTTGCCCGAAAATGATTTGTTTACGCTCGTTCTGAGATTTCACACAACTATTCTAGACTAAGGGCCAGCCGCATGAGCTTTGCAGGTCAACTAGCGTAAAATCTCGGTTACACTCAGTGACCGGGATCGTGAGTGTAAATGGCCTATGGCTATTAAGAAACTCACTTGGGATGCGCACCCAGTCTCAACCATCACGGAACAGGAAGAACCCGATACCAAAGGCGATTATTGCGAGCGCCCAGAAGCCAGGCAAATGCAGTACATAAGCTTGGCTGTCTGCTATTGCAATCAAGCCAGTTGTGCCTTGTTCCTCGGCGAGTGATGCGGCCTTCGAGTGTACCCAGGTGAGGAAGCACAGATAGGTGAGTGCGGAAGCGCAGAATCCAGCTGAAATCGGTTTGTGGAAAAGTCGCATGGCGGCTCCGTCATTGGCCGTGAGGGCCCCGATCCACTTCCGTGGTCGAGTTCCCTGCAATCAGCATCCACTGTGCAATGCGAAAAAGACCGGAGAAGACCGTCATGTAATCCAAAGATAATCGACAAGGGCATCGGAGCTGATCGGGCGAACTCAGCGGCACCTCCGAAAACAGGTTTGATTGCTTGGGTTTGCCTAGTCTCGTTTGCCAAGTCTGGTGCGGCCTTGACGAGTTCGTTCCGGCAACGACTAATCCGGTGTCACGCCCAGGTATTCCTCATGACCTTCGAAGATGTCGCGCAACAGTACTTTGATCCGCTCACGCAGACTCAAAGAGTTGTGATCAGATACCACTGCAACATTCTGCTCCGCGGAACGTACACAATGTTCCCCGGCATCCGTGACGATCGATCCGATCTGAACGCTAACGCTAGTCATAAACTCCTCCTTAAATTACGGCGAAAAACCTGCAACATCCCCCCCACTTTTCATCTCCCCAAGAAAAATCCTTCAACAGATACCCAGTGGAAAATCAGGAGGCCCGTTGAAGAACCTGTTTTCGGTTCCTCAATGGATTGGGATATTGAGCCAAGTCGGTGAAGATGTCCATGGAGGAGGGCTGAATTAGTATGAATTGATCTGAAGAGTTCCACGCTGGCCACATTGGAGCAGGCGACTGTGGTTTCAGCGGCTGTACCGAAGCAAAAATCCGTGGCAGAGGTTCGCCATTTCACGACGGCGGGTGGCTGGGTTGTCTGTTGTGGCTGCCCGCTCTACGCGGCTCCCGAAGACTTCGAGGCAAGGAACGCGAAGAGGTCATGGAGGCTCATGCCGGAATCGAGCAGCGAGATCATCTCTTCCGGGGTAACGCCGACCTGCTGTCCGAACCTTGCAAGCTTCTCAGCCACCCGTTCCAAGACGATCGCGTCCCTTCCATCGAAATCTTTGAACTGGCTGCCATCTGTGGATTGTGGAGAGTTCGGCGTTGCCATGGGAAATCTCGGAGCCGCTTTGAGGCGGAAATTTCGTTCTGATTCTCTGGATACATCAGCGATGGTCGTCCCTACCGCGACCTCAAAACCCCACCCTGACGGCGAACAGACGGCGCAAGCTTGTGCTATGGCTTGTTCTCGACAGTTGAGGAAAAGCCAAATCACGGGATGCCAAACAGGCAGTTGGCGTAGAGCCTCTTTTTCATGCTTCGTTGTGACCGGACTCCGGTCACGCTGACCTGTTTACAGAAGCTTGATGCCAGGCGGGCTGCCCCGGTAACAAAACACGAGCAGACAAGAAAGCCGCCCGAAAGGCGGCTTCACAGCTTCTTCTTACGAGATTGCCTAAGGGCCAGTGACGCTGACCGCCTGATTGTTGAGTCCAACCAGGACGCACATGACCTTCTCCGACGCGAATGTGGCACAGGACGGACCGGCCGTGAACGGAGATCCTCCCACCTTGTTGTATCCAGTCCAGCTCCCATTCGTGTAGGTCTGTTCATAAAATAGAGAGTCTTGCACGTTGATAAATCCGCACACGATGGTATCGGATGATTCCAGCGCGCAACTGTATGCCCCAGGATAAACGTTGCCCGTGATTTGGCCCCAGCCGGTCCAATCTCCTGTGTTCCAGCCGTTACCGTTGAATTGATTGACCCAAACGGCATCGTTACCGCCCAGGACAACGCATGCCACACCACCTTCCACCGTGCCCTTTTTGTCCACTGCCAGACAGGAAGGCGGATCGATGAAGTAGCCTCCTAGGGTAAGAACGCCTTGCCACCTCGAACCATCGAACAAGTCCGCGATAGTGGTGGTCGCATTGTTGACGATGGCATTGGCCTCGCAAATGACGTTGCCGTCGTCGTCACCCGTGCAAGCGGGCGCGTTGAGCAGCCCCGACGCCTCACTAGAGAACTTCCCCCAAGTTGTGCCATCGAACACGGAAGTGGTCAGAGTTCCGGTCTGGCTGCGAGCTCCACAAAGCACCCTTCCGGCACGGAGAAGCGCGCAGCTCGGATTCGAGTCAATGAGCCCGCCCGAGTCAATCAGAGAGCTCCATTTCTTGCCGTTAAACAGCGTGCCGGTGAGCGTATTGGTCGCGCTGGTCACGCCGCAGAATACGCTGCCGGTCCCGTCGATGACGCAACTGGGGTTGGAGGTGACGGTTCCAGAAAGATTGGTCCATCCGGACCATTTTCCGCCGGCAAATTCGTTAGCCATCAAGGTGTGTTGCTGACTCTGAGCTACGCATATAACCTCGTCGGCACCAAGTTGTACGCACGAAGGGGTCCCTACAACTTTGGTCGTGCCCAAGCTGCGAAAACCGCTCCACGTACCCGATGCTAAAGGGGTTAACAGTACAGCAGCTCCGAGCGCCACAAGAGACACAAAAATCCGGTGCTTCATATCTACTCCTTTCTGATTTCTTCATTGATCAAAGTCGGCCGGGGCTGATAGCATTCCTACCTTGGGTGAGCTTGAGCTCTCCTATCCCTCCCCCTAGGTGGCTCCCAAAGCCGGCCTTCACTACGCAGTGCGCAAAAGCACAGGAAAAACCGTCATGCCTGTGAGAAATCGCCGATGGACGGGGAGCTTTGAGCCTCAAGAACAACCGGAGACGGCTGAGGAGAGACGTCTGCTAGACGATCTCTTCAGCCTGACCTACGAGGAACTGCGCCGCCTCGCTTCGAGCGTGCGGCGAAGCGACCCTGGGGCGAGTCTTAGCCCCACGACACTGGTCAACGAGGCCTGGATCAAACTGGCGGCTTCGCCTCAGTTCGCCACCACGTCGCGTCCTCACTTTAAGCGCATTGCCGCCCGCGCAATGCGCCAGGTGCTGGTTGAGGCTGCGCGCCGGCGAAATGCCGACAAGCGAGGCGGGGGAGTGGCCATTACGTTGAGGTTGGGCGACGCGCTCGAAGACATAGGGTCTTGCAGTAAGAACTTGCTCGCTCTCGATTCTGCCCTGGAACAGCTGGGGAAAATCCAGCCACGCCAGGCCATGATGGTTGAAAGCCGTTTTTTCGGCGGCCTCGACATCAGCGAAACCGCGTCTTTACTCAACATATCGGAAGCTACCGTTCTCCGCGATTGGCGAGCGGCAAAAGCCTGGCTGGCGCACGAACTGCGTCAGGCGCGCTAAAGCATGAAGTAGGCGCGGGTGTCCTCTTCCGTGCAGAACCGGTCGCCAGTGCAGTGAGGGCGAGCAGTCAGTTTCGGGGATCTGAAATGGACAGCGCACGCTGGGAACGAGTTCAGGCCCTCTTTCACGAGGCCGCCGATCTCCCGCAATCCGAACAGCGCGCTTTCCTGGAGAACGCCTGCGGCCCTGACGACGGACTCCTGGCCGACGTGACTGCCATGCTGGCCGAGGACGCCCGCAGCGCAAGCCTGCTGGATCAAGACCTCGCCCACGTCGCACGCAACCTGCTCGATGAAACTCGCGGCCCTGAGCTGGCCTTGCGGGATTTCGGACCCTATCACATCAAACAAGCCCTCGGTGAAGGCGGCATGGGCGTGGTCTATCTCGCCGAACGCAGCGACCTTGGGAGCCTGGTCGCAATCAAGATCCTGCGTGATGCTTGGTTGTCGCCGGCCCGTCGCGAGCGCTTTGCCAGCGAGCAGCGCACTCTCGCTCAACTCAACCATCCTTCGATCGCGCGGCTGTACGATGCAGACACCCTAGCCGACGGCACCCCTTGGTTCGTCATGGAGTACGTTGAAGGCGTTCCCCTGACCGAGTATTGCGCCGGGAAGAAATGCTCGGTCGAAGAGCGCTTACAATTGTTTCGATCGGTGTGTGAAGCGGTGCAGTACGCCCATCAGCATGCGGTCATTCATCGCGACCTGAAACCCTCCAACATTCTGGTAAGGCCTGACGGGACGGTCAGGCTGCTCGATTTCGGAATCGCCAAGCAAATTGAAGGACTGGACGCGCCCCTGGACCAGACGCGAACTGGATTGCGCCTGATGACGCCGGCTTACGCCGCACCCGAGCAAATTCGCGGTGAGCACGTGGGGATTCAAACCGACGTTTACTCGGTGGGCGTGGTTCTCTATGAGTTGCTCGCAGGCCGGCTTCCCTTTGACCTGTCGAACAAAACTCCGGGAGAGGCCGAGACCATGATTGTGCAGCAGGAACCGGAGAAACCGTCGCTGGTGTCCAAGCGCGGGCGGGGGGCCTCACCCGAGATTTCCGCCGGCAAAACTGCTTGGGGTGATTTGGATGTGCTCTGCCTGACCGCCATGCACAAAGATCCGGAGCGGAGATACCCCTCGGTCGAAGCCCTGATACGGGACGTTGACCATTACTTGCAAGCTGAGCCGCTCGAGGCCCGCCCAGACTCGGCTGCCTACCGGCTCGATAAGTTCATCAGGCGGAATCGGCGGGCCGTGTCGGTCGGCGCGGCGGTGTTCGCAGTTGTCATCGCCATCGCGGTGTTTTTCACGATACGGTTAGCGAAGGCCCGCAATGCCGCGCTCGAGGAGGCCGCTCGTACCCAGCGCATCCAGCGCTTCATGATGGACCTGTTTCAGGGCGGAGACGAATCCGTAGGTCCATCCGGTGAACTGAGAGTGGTCACGCTGCTTGATCGTGGTGTGCAGGAAGCCCGCACGCTTAGCTCCGACCCTAAGGTACAAGCTGAGCTTTACCACACGCTTGGAACCATCTACGACCAGCTCGGCAAATTCGACCAGGCGGACACACTGCTGAATGTTTCGCTCGAGGAACGCAAGAAAATCTTTGGCGCTGACAGCTCTGAAGTCGCGGATACCCTGGTCGCGCTCGTTAAGCTGCGAGTGGACCAGGCAAGGTTTGATGAAGCCGAGCAACTCGCTAGCCAGGCATTGGACATGACGAAGCGGCATCTGCCGTTCAGTAATCCTGCGGTGGGCAAGGCAACCGCGGCGCTGGGCCGGGCGCTGTCAAATCGCGGCTCGTACGACCAGGCTATCCAGGTTCTCGACCAGGCCGCGCGGCTACAATCTGTGCCCGGCGGTGTCCCGCCAGATCTGGCCGAGACGTTGACCGACCTGGCCAACGCCAACTTCTATGCTGGTCACCTGGATATGTCCAACTCGCTCAATCAACGCGTGCTGATCATGGATCGTCAGCTCTACGGAGATCGTCATCCCAATGTCGCCGAAGACTTGATCAACCTTGGCGCCATTCAAACGGAATGGGGGCATTACGACGAAACGGAACGCGACTATCGGCAGGCGTTGGACATCATCCAGAGTTTCTATGGTAAAGATCACCCAGAAACCGCTTCGGTTATGACTGTGCTCGGGCGATCACTCATCGCTCAGGGAAAATATGACGAGGCAGCGGACATGTTGCGCGAGTCGCTCGGCATTCAGGAACGGGTCTACGGCCCAGTACATCCGCGCGTGGCTTCGGCCCTGGGTGAACTCGGCAAGGTCGCGATGCAACGGGGCAAACTAGATGAAGCCGAAGCCGACTTCCGTCGTCAGGCCGATATCTATCGCTCGGTCTACAAGGGAAAACATTATTACATTGGCGCGGCGCTGGTGAACCTGGGTGGCGTCTACATGGAGCGAAAACAATACTCCCGCGCGGAACAGAATTTCCGGCAGGCGCTGCAGATGTACGCGCAGACGATTCCCTCCGATCATCAGAATGTTGCGATTGCGCGGATCAAGCTGGGGCGCGCCCAGTTTGCCGAGCGCCACTATGCAGAAGCTGAGCATGAGACTCACGCCGGCTATGAGATTCTCACAAAGCAGACCATGCCATCCACCACCTGGCTGCAGAACGCAAGAACGGATCTTATGGCAGAATACGACGCACTGAAACAGCCGCAACAGGCGGCAAAAGTCAGGGCCGAACTGGCCGAAGCTACCGCCAAAACTTCCGATGTCGCCAGCAAGAAATGACATCACGGGCGCGATCTGGAAGCCTTCGGTTCGGGCTTACATCGGGACGAAGGCGAAATACGAACGTCCCCGAGAGCGGCTTCCGTTCCCGGACGGCACGATCCTTGCCGCTTTGCATCACCGTAACGTCCCATCAGAGAAAAACAACAAAGTCTTTGGCTGTGCCCAATCTTTTGTTCCGGGCCCTCCACGAACATTCAGTTTATGGTCAAGGACTTAACGAAGTCCGCTATAACCGGCGGCGGGGGCGATCAGCCTATCACCTATAAGCTATCGAGGAAGTTGACCCAATTAGGTCCTTCTCCAAATCAGGCGGTAGATGCGTTGGGAGGATTGTCGATCGACGAAGGTGGAATCTTTCTCATCTTTCTGATCCACTCGGCGGCTCGTTGTTCGGCCTCGAGCAGTTGCTCCATCGTCATTGACTGGTTGAGATGGTTTTTGGCCTGGGTGATCTGTTCGCCAGCGATGAGGAACCACATATAGGCGTGCACCAGGTCCTTCGGTCCAGAGCGACGAGCCGCGTAAAGTTGTGCCAAGGCGATTTGCGCGGTGGGCAGGCCCTGATCGGCAGCTTTTTCACAGATGGCCAGGGTCGCCTTATCCTGGCGAGCGCCATTGCTAGGGCTCGCAAGCAGAGATGCGGCCAGCGATTGTGCCGGAGTGGCTTTCCTGACTGATCTTGGGAACCACGCTTTGCGTCATACACTCCTTGCCAAAATGAATTAGTAATAAAAACACACGGGCCAGCCTCTTTTCACTGGAATTAAGTAGTTGGTCGACTAACTTTTCCTCATAGCGGATATTCCGCGCCAGCAGACACGCCGCGAACATGTCGGAAAAAGGGGAAAACGCGTGTTCGCCGTGAAGTGCCTCCATTCATTTCAGTCCCAGCATTCTTGCGCGTCCTCCCTTGTGCGTACGCTGCGAATTCGTTGTGAGCGTTCTTGATCAGACTTAAAAGTCCCGAGATGAGAAAGTTCATTACGGAACTGTTTCCGAGCCAGACCGAGTCTTCAGTGCGTTTCGTTCTGAAATCGTGCCTCTCCATCCACGCAACCCGCAGCAGTAGAGCACTACCGGGCAAGCCTAAGGATGAACCGGCAAGGAGTGACTGCACACGGTGGCCCGAGCGGGCCTTTGCGGTTTGACCGACTTGGAAGCTACCCCGGCCGCCGGCTCCGCATACGTAAAGGGTCTATGCCGTTTCCTGGCCGTTGGAACGGAAGCATGGGTTGGTGGTTGAAGAAAATCCTAGAAATGTTGCGCGCCTGGCTCAGGCAACTCTCCGCACACTGTTAGGCTCACGCAGCATTCTTTCGATCTCCGCCTGTAATTCAGTTGCCATATTCTTTTTGGCATCTTCGAAACTATTGCCACCGACCGTGACCGACGGGCTTTCGCACCGCCCCTTCCAGCCATCACCTTCGGACCAGAAATCGCAGCCAATCGGTATGCTAGCCGTCACCGCTAGGTTCACTCTTTGAGATGTCATATTTACCTCAACTCGAATCTTGGTTGTGCGAGTCGATCATTCTGCAAACGCGCAGTGGCCAGCTTAGTATGTACAGGAGCGCTGGCAATCCGCTGGCGGAGTTCCAAGCGGATCTTTGCTGCATCACGCATTCAGTTTCCAAGAGACCGCCGGCAGCAGTTGCTGCCGGTGACCAAAGTTTGAGAATCGTTACTCCCCACCCTAGGCAGCTTTACGCCTTGCTGGCTCGTCGTTCTTGCCTTGGTCGGAGCTCGCTTCATTCGTAAAAGAGAGATTTTGGGCGCTCGTCTGCGCCAAGAGTCTTCGTTTTCTCCACCTGTTGAAAAGAGGGACCAGTGCACTCATGAGGAGCACCACCACGACAAGAGAAACAAACATCCATAGGGACCCACTCCTGGCGCTCGGGGCGGGTTTGGTAGCAGCAGCATCAACAGGTGTACTGGCGGTCTCCGAAGACGCGTCGACAGGCGCAGCAGGTGTGGCTGCAGCAGGCGTGTTGACAGTCTCCGCGGGTGCAGCGAGTGTCGCGGACGGTTTCGGAGCTCGTGCTGACGGCCGCGTTGTCTGAACAGCGGCGCCGCGTGTGCTGACAGCCTCACCGGGCGTGCTGACATTCGCATTGGGCGCAGTAGTAGATGCAGCAGCGGCGGCCGTGCTGACAGCTTCGCCGGGTGTGCTGACAGTCCCAGCGGGCGCAGTGGTAGGTGCAGCATCTGCGGCCGCGGGCGTATTCGGCGTCTCCGAAGGCGTGCCGCTAGTAGTAGCGGCCGCAGCCGCGGCGGGCGTGCTGATAGCCTCATCAGGCGTGTTGACGGTCGCAACGGGCGCAGCCGCGGCCGCAGTGCAGTGTTCGGAAATCATGTTGAGTTCGGTGACGACAAGACTGTTGTCAGCAGCGCCGCCTGCTTTGTGCACGATGAGTTTTACGTTCTGGCCCAGATGTGGCTTGAGATCAGCACTGCTAGTAGTGATGTTGAAAATCTGCCCAGCGTTATCTTCCGCAACAGTATAGTGACCGTCAGAGCCACCAAGGCAACCTTTAATGTTGATCTGGTCTGGATTGCTGCTTGCCGTGGGAGTCTGTGCAAACCCCAGCACGGTCAGCAGGGCCGATACGACGATCAGCAAGAATACTTTCTTCATGAAATCCTCCGAGAAGTCTCGCCTTGCGGCGGTCTGAATTCCGCTTGGAATTTGATTGTGCTTCCGATTCTCTGTCGAATTCTTGTGCGTTCCGGAGTCCGGCTTAAGAACTTGGAGCATCTGAGTGAAACTCCATAACCTTACCCGGTAAGAATCTGACCGTCTGTCCCAAACAGCTCACATGTAGAGAAAGGCGAGCCTCATGTCGATCAGGCTCTCTCTGATTACGCAGCTGTTCGAGTCCGTATCCAGCTGGGTGGGTCCACGTTGTTGGAGACTTTTGGTACTGATGTCGCTTAGTATGCGCTCTGGTTGCGTGCCCACGGTTAGTGTCAAGGTTCCAGTCATTAACTTTACTGCGAGGACTGAAGTGCAGTTTCAGTAGAAAGAATGGCGCGGACATATCCGCGAGCTGCGCCCTGACCAAAGATCGTCAGCTTTTCGGGAAACGATAAGATCTTTCTACCGCCGTGGGTGATCGTAAGGAAAGCCTTTCGGATCGAATTGCCTGCGTTTCCTTGCCGCTGCCACGGGTGTCACGATTGGCCATGGCTTTCTACTGCTTGACTGGGGGGAGCGTCGACACGTCCTTCCGTATTATTGCGCCGCCAGTACTCACGAATTGCGGTGATCAGCATCCCCCTGTGATGTGTTCGGGGAAGATTGGGAGCAGCCTCCTAAAGCGAAGCAGAGTTCCGGAACAGGAGATCGTTGATGCAATCACGATTACACCAACTGAGAATTGTGGTTTCTTTTCGCGCTCCGATCCCCGCCCCGCTCGTATACCGTAGCTCATCGGGCCACAGAAGTAACTCAGACTGTAGGGGGTGTAGCACGTTTGCCCTCGCGTACGCTACCACTCAGGTTCCTGGGACTGCGGGATTCTGTTCCTGACATCTAAGGATGTTGCAGCCAAGAAAGACGAGTGTGAGCAATTTTGACCAGTCTTTGCGGGTAAGAATATTGACACTAACTCCAGGTCTTGGAGTTGGCCCATGCACTCACCCGTCTACTTGAAGTCCCAACGCCAAATCGTTTTGTGCGGCGACGATACCTTGGCGGAGCAACTAGCAAAATTACCCGTTGTCATTTTCGGTGACTGGCATATCCCAAGCGGGTACGGTCGGGTCGATGCCAGCGACTACTAAAGATGACGAAGCCATCATTAAGGGGCACATGCTCCACCTCGGACTTTATCGTCGCGTGGCCAACAAGCTAGAGGTTGACCCTTCCTATGTAAGCCGAGTTGCTACCGGCAAGCGAAAAAGCCTGAAGGTTCGACGTGCCCTCCTAGACGAGCTTCGCAAGTTACAACGCCTGTTGAGGTGAATGTCGGGCTATACCGGTGCAGATTATCTTGGTGCGTGAGGCAATGAGAGAACGAATCCGACAACTGGAACGCTCCGGCGTCTATCATTGAAATGAGGAATGTCTTGGGCATGAGTCAGCGATTCACGATCGATCGGTCCTCTTTCGAACAGGTTCTGTGCGCCACATCACTGATCCAACAACTGAACAGGCAGGTCCGGAATGGTCACGTCCCCGACCAGGATAACCCCCAGCCACTATCCGACCTGGTCGAAGCCCAGCTGGCAATTGAGACCGAGACCATAGATTTGGAAGCGGCCATGAATCGAGTCGTAGGCCTAGCTGTGAAACTGAGCCGAGCCACGGGAGCCGCGACCTGGCTGTTCAGCGGACGTGAATTTGTTTACCGTGCCGGGACCGGGAGTGGGGCCAATGATGAGCGATTACAACTCGATACGCTATCAGAGTTGGCGTCGATCTGTGGCCCCAGCGACCACTCAATTCAAAACCGACACGAATCAAACCATTGGAGTCCGGCGTATGACGCCATTCACTATCCAGGCTCGGTGAAGTCTTTGCTGGTTGCCCCCATATATCACGGGCGGAGCGTCGCGGGGGCATTAGCGGTGTTCTCGGTAGAGTTCAACGCCTTCACGGAGTGTGACGCCACAAACGCCCGTTTGCTGTCTGGATTGCTCACGCATGCACTGGGCAAAGCCGCGGAGGCTGAGCTTAAACAGAACGTCAGCCTGGAACGCGCAACCATGCTGCAAGCGATTGATCAACTCATCCCCGCACTGAGAACGCTGGCGAAGAAGAAGAAACGCGAATCCCACGGGTCGCCGAACAGACTCCCTCCTCTCTGCACTGAACTTGAGCCCGGATCCAAGCTAACCGCAGTCCGGGCACCAGGAACCAGTACGCAAGAGCCTGGCGACGGCGTACTAGAAAGCTCCGACAGCCCGTCGGCACTCAGAGTAGTGACGGACAGAACTGAGTTTGAGCTGACTGACCGTCTGATGATGCTGACGGGGGCGCGCGATGTGGCCGACAATTCATTGCCACCCGCTTATCCGGCACCGGAGCCAAAGCGTGCACGAGAATCGACCTGTGCTATAGTGCCGCCGAACATTTTGACGCTTTGCAGTGAAGCCCTGGCTGCCGCTGCGACAGTTCAGAGGGACTCTCCATTTTGGTTGCGGACCGGTCTGACGGAGTTAGCGCACAGACAACTGAGCAAAGCGAGATTTTGGTTGGTGACCACGAGGGATACCCTGGGGGGCCTCCTCGCCATTGCTACGTATCGGTTGCGCCCCTCTCCTGTTCGACTCAGGTTGAAGCTACCGATTTGGTCCCTGACCGGTCTGACGGAATTAGCGCACAGACAACTGAGCAAGGCGAGATTTTGGTTGGTGACCACAACGGATACCCTGGGGGGCTTCCTCGCCATTGCTACGTATCAGCTGCGCCCCTCCGCTCCCGTTCGACTCAGGTTGAAGCTACCGAGGCTATCCACAGCGGTTGTTCCAGCAGCTGTGCTCCTGATCATGCTTGCCTTTCTGCTTTCGACTACAAGAGCAAGTCACCCTTCCAACGCCGCAGTGGCACCTTCTGAGACGAGCACTGCGGCGAAGCTGATGACGACGACCGAACCCTCGCAAGATTTACATCAGCGTTCTGGTCCCTTTCCTGCGTTCAAATTGAGTCACATGCAGGTAACCGATCCCGCCATGTCGTCTGCGCTGCGGAACTTAACCGGCCACGAGATTGTCGGGCTGCGGCGTCGAGCGGCGTACGGGGATGATTCGGCGGCCCTCTTACTGGGAATGGCCTACGAAACTGGCCATTTGGTTCCGCAAAACTGCATAAAAGCCAGAGAGTGGGTCACTGAATCGGCAAATGAGGGCAACGCCGCTGCCCAATACAACCTTGGCCTGCGCTATCGACAAGGCGACGGAGTACCCGTCAATCAGGAGGTCGGAGCGCAGTGGCTTAGGAAGGCAGCGGCACAGAAGTATTTCCAGCCACAGTTGGCCCTGGAGTCGGTCCCCTAACGTCATTCCGATGCTGCGGGGCATCGCTAACCATTCATGAAGCTAGCGAACTAAGAATGTTTGGCAAAGCCGCTTGCGTATTCGGGCGCATTTTTCGGAATGAAGTTCTATTCGTGGAGCACGATGTTGAGAAGCGAACTGTGCACGTGCAATGCATTGCCAGCGGATTTGCTGTTGTCCAGCGGCGGCGCTCCGTATTGCGCAACGGCGAGGAAAGCCTTCGGATCGAATGCCTGTGACATCGAGGATGTTGCAGCCAAGAAAGACGAGTGTGAGCAATTTTGACCAGTCTTTGCAGGTAAGAATATTGACACTAAGTCTAGGTCTTGGAGTTGACCCATGCACTTGCCCGTCTACTTGAAGTCCCAATGCCAAATCGTTTTGTGCGGCGACGATAACCAAGATTTGCTGGAATGCGAAGAGGCATTCCTCATACTTTCAAGCCCGGCGCCAAGAGGCGCTCAGAGGATAAAACGTGAAACCCCCACCTGATAGTCGCGACTTCATCCGTGTTCTCCTAGCGGATTCCAACCAAACCCAGTCGCAGTTAATGAGCAGCGCACTTCGCCGCCAACCGGGCATGAAGATTACCTCCTGCCGCGGTGAACTTTCCGATTGCCTTCAGGCCTTGCGGTCAGCCCCGTTTGATATCGTCCTATTGCGCGACGATGCCTCCGATCAACTGATGGGGACACTCCGGGGCCTACACGCCGGCCACCCGCACGTAGGCGTCATTGTTTTATTGGACAGCTATGATCGCGATCTAGTAATTACCGCGATGCGCGCTGGAGCGCGTGGATTGTTCTGTCTTGCGGGCCAGCCGTTCCGAGCTCTTTGCCGGTGCATTTCGGTGGTCCACCAGGGTCAATTCTGGGCCAATGCGGAGCAGATAAGCTATGTGATGGAAGCGCTAATCTCGGCTCCCCCCCCCCGCGTCATCAATGCTAAGGGAGAGGGCCTTCTGACGCCGCGCGAGGAACAGGTCGTCAGCTGGGTCTCGGAAGGCTTTGGCAATCGCGAGATTGCACAGCACCTCATCATCAAGGAGAACACCGTAAAGAAATATCTGCTGCGGATCTACGACAAACTAGGAGTCAGCAATCGAGTGGAACTCGTCTTGTACGCGTTTGCACACTGGGGGGCGGAGAGAAGTGCCCCCTCGCACGCCAAGCGAACGCTAGTTCCGGAAGCGCTCGAACTGCAGCGCACGGAGTCCGCAGATGAAAACCTCCTTGGTTTACATTGCGGACGCATTCCGAGTTGAGTACTCTCCCTAACATCGGTTGCGGACTCTCATAATCTCGGCCGCTTGCCACCACTTGATCCTCTTGGCCAGCGCCCACAAAATCACTTCCTGTACTTTCATTGCCCGCTCCATCGCAACCTTGTGTAAGAGATCATGCTGCCTATGGTTTCTCCACCTCGCCGCCCGAAACGCCGACATATTCACTCGCTCATCCCACCGAACATATGATGTGCTAACGACAAGGTCACGGACTGCTATTGCTCCACCAAGTAAGTCTGGATGCGCTACGCACAAATGCCTGGCGTCCACTTTCGGGGGTTGGCCAGAGGTACCGGTGGGTGACATCGCGGCATCGGTTCTACTCCGTTTGGCCCCCCCCAGATTGAACAATTTCAAAGGTACCTGCTTGTTTGAACATGCACTTTGTTGGTCTTGCGACTATTCCGTTATCCCGATAATTTTAGGCCAGGAACCTCTCAGGAGCGAACCTTGGACCTGTGGCGTAGTAAGCGTTATCGATTGAAAGCTTACGTGAAGTTCGCCACGGAAAACGCACAAGGCAGCACGATATGACCGGATGCAGTTCTCTGAATCACAGTGCGCACGGCATTCGAGAGTTGAGCGGAACCGGCGAAATGGAGCGGGAAGCCAGCGGTGAAGTAGATGTTTGCAGCAAGCGGCTTGATCTGATTTCGCCTGTTAGGACTAAATAAGTTTTCAGAAGTTTGGAAAGAAATTGGACTCGAACTGAAGGGGCGAAGCTGTATCCGGACGATGTCGCAACTGATCACAATGGATTCCGAACCGAGCTCTCAGGCACAAACCCACGTGTATGGAGAGACGCTCTGGTACGCGGGATACACCGCTTCCCGGCACGAAAAGCGGGTCGCGGAGCACCTCGCGCAAAGAGGCGTAGAACATTTCCTTCCTCTTTACGAGACCATTCACCGCTGGAACAACGGCCGACATCGTGTGGAACTGCCGCTCTTCCCCGGTTACATCTTTGTGCGCATCGCTCTGCGAGACCGGTTGCGGGTGATCGAAGTTCCCGGGTTCGTGCGGCTGGTCGGGTTCAGCAGTCTACCGTGCCCCTTGCCCGAGATCGAGATCAACAAAATGATGGAAGCTCTGAGTACGGGAGTTCTGGCGGAACCCTACCCCTACTTGACCGAGGGTACACGAGTGGAAATCAGTCGCGGCCCGTTGCAGGGGATGACCGGAATTCTGCTTCGCCGCCAAAACAAGCACCGGGTAGTGATTTCCATGGACCTGATCATGCGTTCGATGGTGGTGGGGGTCGAGGCTGGTGATGTGGTCCCGGTGCCGACCTCGAGGTTCAGTGGTGCGCAAAACGGAGGCAGGGCTTGAGACAACCGATCATTACGCCTAGCCTCCATGATGGTGGCTTAATTGGAGCAATCGATTCGAACAGCGCAAATGCGTCGGCGCGCTGGCAACGGGCACGAGCTCGGAACGGAGGAGCGGCGGTCAAGCTGCGTGATCTCCCAAAATCTGACTCCGTACTCTTTCCTGTCAGTCCGCGAACGCACACCGTTTCCGGAACGGTCTCGGTCCGTCGCCAAATCAGCGAGCCCTTGCCTGCAGAACTTGTGTATGCCCGTCCGCACCAGAGTTACAACGTTATCGCGGAGATATCCGACGCTCCTGATACCAATCGCGAGTTCGTCTCCGTCTCCTATCAGTTCGCAAGACAGTCGGGAAGGTAGCCATGGCGAAAGTCTTCGAAGAACAGAATTCAGAAAGTTTCGACTTGCAGCGCTACTTGGATGTGGCTCGCCGCCGCCACCTCCATTTCTTGATACCGTTGTTTCTCGGGTGGCTCGCAGTCTGGGGCGCTAGCTGGATTTTGCCGCCGCGGTATAAGTCGGGAACGCTGATCCTGGTTGAGCAGCCCACTATGCCGAAAGACTACGTCGTACCGAATATCAACGACGATGGGCAAGATCGCTTGCAGAGCATTACCCAGCAGATTCTCAGCCGCACGCGCCTTCTTCATATCATTGACCAGTTGAACCTCTATGGCGGGAACCACAGCCAGATCACACCAGACGAAAAAGTCGAGGGCATGCGCAAAGACATTGAGATCGAGCTTGTGCGTGACGCAAACGACCACCAGATCACCGCATTCAACGTTTACTATTCAGCGCGCGATCCATACGTTGCCCAGCAGGTCACCAGCGAACTGACCAACCTGTTCATTCATGAAAATCTGGAAGTGCGGCAGCAACAGTCCGAAGACACCACCACGTTTCTCGTGAGCCAGATGGAGAACGCGCGTAAGAGCCTTGAGGAGCAGGAAGCACGGATTCGAGAGTTCAAGGGACAGCATGTAGGCGAATTGCCGGCCCAGCAGGCCAGTAATCTTCAGATCCTGAGTGGCCTGCAATCGCAGCTGCAGAACGAACAGGATGTGCTGAACACCGCGAAGCAGCAGCGAGTCTACTTGCAGACGCTGACTGATCAATACCAGACTCTCCGGGGGACGTCCCGGAGCGCCGGCGGTGCTCCGACGGGTTTGCCAGCGATTGACCAGGAACTCGACAGACTCGAGTCACAACTGGCAGATCTCAGCTCTCGCTACACCGATCGTTACCCGGATCTTCGGAAGTTGAAAGACCAGATTGCCAAAACCGAAAAGACAAGAGACCAGTTTATTGCTGGCTTGAGGAACAGCGGCAATGGCCGTCAACCCGATGGCGGCGCCGTTACGCGTGACGTAGCGGATTTTTCACAAAACTCGTCGCTGGTGCAACCGCAAGGCCAGTTACAAGCCAACCAGATCGAAATCACGAATCGTGAGCACGCAATCGCCGGCTTAAAAGCCAAAGTCAACGACTACCAGGCACGTTTGAACCAGGAACCGGTGCGCGAGCAGCAGTTGGCAGATCTGACCCGCGGCTACGATCAATCCAAAGTTAACTACGACGAACTGCTCAAAAAGAAAAACCAATCAGAGATGGCTACCAGCATGGAACGTCTACAGCAAGGTGAGCGCTTCCGGATCCTTGATCCTCCCGGTTTGCCGATGAAGCCAATTTTTCCTGACCGCCTCAAGTTTTGTGGAATCGGATTGGGTGTCGGTCTGGTGTTAGGGGTCGTCGTCGCGGGTGGATTTGAAATGACGGACGACCGCCTCTACAGCGAAAAAGAAATCGAGGATCTAATGCCAGTTGCAGCGATCTCCGAGATCCCTAAGATCTTGAATCCATCGGACGATAGAAGCCGCAAGAGGAGATTGTGGTTAGGGTGGGGGATGGCTGGGCTGGTATTTGCCAGTATTGTGGCAGGATCTGCATTCAACTACTTGCGCGGGTAGGTTTGCCTCGATGTACAAGAGTTTCTTCAATCTCGCGCACAACCCGTTCGAGCTGACGCCCGATCCCGCTTTTCTTTTCCCGACCAAGCGGCACAACGAGGCGCTGGCAAGTCTTTATTATGGCGTTCGGCGGCATAAGGGATTCGTGGTGCTGACGGGAGAGGTGGGCACCGGGAAAACCCTGTTGCTTAGATGCTTGCTTCAATTGTTTGAACAGAGCAAAGACATTGCCTACGCATATCTCTTCAACAGCCGGTTGTCTCCGACGGAGTTTCTGCAATACATCGTCAGCGATTTCGGGCTGCCTGCTTCAGGCAAGAACAAAAGCGAGTTGCTACTGGAGTTGGGCAATTGCGTGGCCTCGCGTGGGCTGAAGAATTTGACGACTGTGCTCATCGTGGACGAGGCCCACCATCTTTCGACTGAGCTTCTCGAAGAAGTTCGATTGCTGACGAATTTGGAAACGGCTAACGAGAAACTGCTGCAAATTCTGCTCGTCGGGCAGCCCGAACTGGAAAAGAAGCTGGATTCCGTCAGCCTAAGGCAGCTCAAACAGCGAATTGCTCTTCGCTCGCAGCTTGAGCCACTGGATCCTGAAGAGACAAAGGAATACGTGGAACGGCGGTTGCATCTAGCCGGCGCAAACTCTTCCGCCACGCCATTGTTTTCTGCACAAACGATTGCGGCCGTCTATCGTCATTCGCGAGGCGTTCCTCGCTTGATTAATACCATTTGTGAGAACGCGCTGGTGGCCGCTTACGCAGGAGAAATGCGAAGCGTGACTCCGGACATCATCGACTCTATCGCCGAAGACTTTCGCCTAGAGTTGGTTCGTCCACTCGAGAGTGAGCTAGATAGCGAGCTAGATGAGGAAGTCGATGAGACGGATGTCCAGCTTGCTGCGAACACCTTGCTGGATGTTTATGCCTCGCTGCAAAGGCCCTTCGCCTCCGACACAGATTTGCATTTCCCGCTAATCGGACAAGTCAGGCAACTATGAGCTATATATTTGACGCGTTACAAAGATCGGAATCCGGACGCTCTGGAGTTGATTTGTCGGCGCTGTCAGCAGCGACTGGGCTGCTGCAGCTTGCCGAGCGTCAAGCGATCGCAGAGCATGAACCACCATTCCCATTCCTAGGAGTGCTGCCGCTTGCGGCAGTTGAATCTCCCGAAGCCGCCGAGCAGTCGCTACATGACAAACGTTTGGATCCGTTCGGTAAATTCCAATCTCTGCGGGTCTTGCTTCCTGCTCAAAGCCCGGTGGTATGCTTCACGGGCAAAGAAAGTCTGGCAGCGGAAAAATTTCGTTTTATTGGAGTTCGCTTGCGACAGCTCCAGCAAGACCGGATTCTCAAGAAAGTGCTGATCACGAGCACAATTCCTCAAGAGGGGAAGAGTATGGTGACTGCCAATCTTGCCTGCACCCTCGCTCGAAGAACACCGCAAAGAACCTTGCTGTTGGAGGGAGACCTGCGGCGACCGTCCCTATCGCAGATGTTCGGATTGGGTAAGATTCCGGGCATCAGTGAATGGCTGCAAGGCGAGCGCAGCCCGATGGCTAGCATCTACTACCTCGAAGGCCCAGGCTTTTGGATCCTGCCAGCAGGCAACTCTCCGAGAAACCCGCTGGAAATCCTGCAACCCGGAAGACTCTCTGCGCTCATGGATCAGTTGACCGCTTGGTTTGATTGGATCGTCATCGATTCTCCTCCGCTGCTACCGCTCGCTGACACGACTATTTGGATGCGGCTGGTAGATGGAATCCTGATGGTCACCCGTCCGGGTATTACTGAGAAGCAACAATTACAGAGAGGACTCGAAGTGCTTGAACCTAAGAAACTAATTGGTATGTTGCTGAACTGCTCTACAAACCCAGCCCATAACGATTATTACAATCACTACCGTCCACCGACTCCTTCACAGCCGGGTGGCGGTTCTTCAGATTAACGTCAATTAACCCAGCCATCTTTTGTCGCCTCATGTGTAAGTCGGTTAAACGTGCAAATCCCCAATCACATTGACAATGCACGTCGGACATTTGGCCCTGCCTCAGGAAAGAGGATGCGGGACAAGTGGAGGAAGTCATGAATCTGCGAAAGTCGGGTAATGGTTCAAATCTAGGTGCCCTTCTATTAGAGTCGGTTTCGGCTGGAGAACGCGAGGTTCTGAACGAAGGGACGTTTAAGCGGATGATCTCGATCGAGCGTAAGAGAACAGAGCGCTCCCGAAAACCGTTCCTGCTGATGCTGCTGGACACGGGTAACCGGCAGGATTCGGAGAAGAATGGAAAAGCCCTTGACAGTATCGTGTCCGCCCTACTGGCATCCATCAGGGAAACCGACGTAACCGGATGGTACAAGAGCCGGGCCACTGTTGGCGTGCTGTTTACCGAGCTCGCGATCGATGACAAGAATTCAATCCTGGGCACAATGCTAACCAAGGTGAGCACCACGCTACAAGACAAGTTGACGTTCGATCAATTCAATCAAATCAGTGTCTCATTTCACCTTTTTCCCGACGATTGGAATGAGGACATTTCAGGGCGTCCGATCAATCCGACCTTGTACCCTGACCTGTCGAGTCGCGACAGTACCAGACGGTTTCTCGACGTAACAAAGCGAATGATGGATATTGTCGGCAGCGCAATGGCGCTCATCATTTGCACGCCTCTTTTCTTGATTATTGCGTTGGCGATCAAAGCGTCGTCCGACGGCCCTGTGTTTTTTAGACAACAACGGGTTGGACAGTACGGTAAACACTTCACGTTCCTGAAATTCCGGTCGATGCACATCGACAATGATCCTAGCGTTCACAAACAGTATGTGACGAAATTAATCGTCGGCGAGGCGGAGCGGTCGAACGGGAATGGTGAGAGTGTATACAAGCTTACGAACGATGAGAGGGTCACGCGAGCGGGGGCACTCCTGCGGAGAAAAAGCTTGGATGAACTGCCACAGTTCCTGAATGTTCTCAAAGGGGACATGTCGCTGGTCGGCCCTCGCCCTGCAATTCCCTACGAAGTCGCAGCTTATCAGACGTGGCACCGCCGCCGGGTATTGGAAGTCAAGCCTGGGATTACTGGGGTGTGGCAGGTTGGCGGCCGAAGCCGCGTCAAATTCGATGAAATGGTCCGGCTGGATCTGCGATACGCCAAGTCGTGGTCTCTCTGGCTCGACATCAAGATCCTCATGCTTACACCTCGCGCAGTACTCATGGGCGAGGGTGCGTATTGAGTTTAGCGTCTCAGCCCATCCTTCGATTTCGATTAGTCCTCCATGCGCCCGCCTTTTAGCCGGACTCACTTTCCCTGTTAACTCAATACATGTTCCCGATCGTCAGCAGTTTTAAACCGCGGTGAAAGCATGGTGCACTTCGGTGTAATTGGTTAAGGCTACTCGCAGGCTCGGCGACCAGAACTGGGTTGACCAGGCTCGAGGGCGTGAGTTGCAGCTGATCTGGTGAAATGAATGAGAACCGTTAACGAAACTGTATGGAACACGACAGGCCCTGCGGGAGCAGAGCCGGCCACTTTCAGGACATTGTCTGTTGAAGACAATGTCGAAAGTGATGCAGCGCGCACTTTCGAGATCGATCCGCTCCACGATCCTCGCTGGCCCGCATTGGTTGAGAGTCATCCGCGAGCGTCGGTATTTCATAGCCCAAACTGGCTGCAGGCCTTACGCACAGTGTACGGTTATATACCTTTCGTTGTGACCACTTGCCCTCCCGGAGCACGCCTGACGAATGGCCTCGTCTTCTGCCGCATTAAGAGCTGGTTGACCGGTCAACGTCTTGTATCCTTGCCGTTTTCCGATCACTGCGAGCCGTTAGTCGATAGTTCGGGCGAGCTTGATGACATGCTTCTGTACATGAGGCAGAACGTCGACAAAGATAACTGGAAATGCATCGAGATTAGACCTGTTTCCCATGAGCCGAGTGGCCATACGAAGCTCGCCAGAGGCGTTACGTATTGTTTTCATCGTCTGGATCTGCGTCGAAGCGCGCAGGAGTTGTTTCGTAGCTTCCACAAAGATTGCGTCCAGAGAAAGATTCGACGTGCCGAACGCGAGAAGCTGAAATATGAAGAGGGAACCTCGGAGAACCTGCTCCAGGAGTTCTACCGGCTGCTCGTGCTGACCCGCCGACGGCATTCCTTGCCACCGCAACCCCTGAGCTGGTTTCGAGGCTTGATCGCGGCTTTTGGCAAGGACCTTAAGATTCGCGTGGCGTCCAAGGATGGCGTAGCAGTTGCCAGCATTCTCACGCTTTCGCACAAGAAATCGATGGTCTATAAGTACGGTTGCAGCGATGCCAAGTCCAACCAGTTCGGCGGAACGACGCTCTTGTTTTGGAAGACCATACAGGAAGCCAAAGACGAAGGATTGGAGGAGTTCGACCTAGGACGCTCGGACACAGAGAACCTTGGGCTCATCGCCTTCAAGGAGCACTGGGGCGGGCAGAGAGCGCTACTCCATTACTGGACCTACCCCCACCGTCCGAGCCGTCCGAAGGCTAGCTGGAAGAAGCGCCTAGCCAGGCAAGTCGTCTCTGCAGCCCCAAATGTTGCGCTGATAGAAGTTGGCAAGCTCCTATACCGCCATATCGGATAGTCCGGCATCGAGGTCGGAAAATCCTAGCGACTCCCGCTTAATCGAGAGGTCCGACGGTTTTCATTTTAAAACTGGGCGCCACCAACTCGACCGCATCATGCCCATGCTTGACCTTCGAGCATCGATGTAGCAGCGACATACGTCGTTGCCGATTGATAGTGTGCAGCCGAGCAGGAAGGAGTCACAAATGCACCGCTATCTCAAATCAATCAAGATCGTCACGACTGCAGCGGGGATCGTCTTGGCGATTCTCACAATCCCGATTCAATTGAGCAGCCAAAATGGGCAGGTTCGACACTCATCAGAGGACAAAACCCAGTCCTCACTAAGCAGGCCAGGAAACAAGATACCGCAGACAGCTGATGACATGCTGTGCGTCGCGAGTGCCCTAAATTCTACCAGCGTGAAGTCACAAACAACGCCCACCACGCCGGTGCAACAACATCGCGTCAATTTGTCCTGGAAGGCTAGCAACTCCCCCGGAGTCGTTAAGTATAATGTCCATCGTTGCGCTCGGGGTGGCACGTGCTCGGTAATCGCGTCGGTCGCGAGCACCATTTACACCGACTCTCAAGTCCAGGCCCTAAGAACCTATTGCTACTTCGTGACTGCGGCCACTGCGAGTGGACCGGATAGCGGGGCTTCGAACTTTGTGCAAGTCGTGATCCCTTCTCCATGAAGTTCTAGCGACTTGAGGTGGTACAAATGTCGGCACTATCTTTTGAGGTCGCGCACTGCACTCGGCAGCTGAAGTGCAGCTCCTAACAAATACGCGAGGACTGAGTATGCACCCGCAAGACAACACGACACGTCCTACGGCTCAGCAGAAACGCAAGTACCGTCGTTTCAACCTCAGATATCCAGCCCATGTGAAGGTTTCCAGTGAACTGGTCTCTGAGGTCGATACCGTCAGCAGAAATGTCAGTGTCGGGGGCCTGTTGTTAGAGGCCCCTTTGCAGATCCCTGAATTCAGCTCAGTAAGCTTTGTCTTGCTTCTGCGGAGTCGCCAGTTCGATCTCCCGGTTGAACTAGCAGGCGAAGGTGAAGTAGTGCGGGTTGAGCCGATCGGGCCTGAAGGGGGATTTGGGATTGCGGTGAAGTGCACAAGCCCGATGAGAAAGCTAGAAAGCCTTCTCAGTTCCACCACTTAGAACTGAGCCTAACCCGCCCAGACCGGAAGCCGAATGGGCATTTCAATCCCTGTTCTTCCAGGGCCTCGTAGATCTCCGGTTTGGCAAACACGGCATCGGGCCGAAACACCACTTCCTTACGCTAGTTTCTGCCGGCACTCGATTTCTGGCAGAAGCACTTCCTCCCAGTCTTCAACTTCGGTTAGGTGTGCAAGCTTCGCCACCAACCTCTTCCTCTAACTCAGGCGGTAGATGCGCCCTTCTCCCTCGTGGGTCGGTATTCAGGGGGATCTTCGATCGAGGAAGATGGAATCTTTTTCGTCTTTCTGATCCACTCGACGGATCGTTGTTCGGCCTCGAGCAATTGCTCCATGGTCATGGACCGGTTGAGATGGTTTTTGGCCTGGCTGATCTGTTCGCCAGCGATCAGAAACCACATATAGGCGTGCACCAGGTCCTTCGGTCCAGCACGACGAGCCGCGTAAAGTTGTGCCAAGGCGATTTGCGCGGTGGGCAGGCCCTGCTCGGCAGCTTTTTCACAGATGGCCAGGGTCGCCTTATCCTGGCGAGCGCTATTGCTAGGGCTCGCGAACAGAGATGCGGCCAGCGATTGTGCGGGAGTGGCGTGGCTCAGCGTCATGAAGAGCAGTTCCACACGGCCGGAGACGCCGAGCTTATCGAACACGCGGAACAGATAGTTTTTGATCGTGTGCTGACTCAAGGCGAGACGCTCGGCAATTTCGCGATTGGTAAGCCCCTCCGCCACACAGCGGACGACCTCCATCTCCCGCTTGGAAAGCACGTCGAGACCTTTGGCGTCCACCGCTCGAACCGTGGGTGAAGAAGCCAGTGTTTCCACGGCAAACGACATCTGCTGGCTGCTGGCCCAGATTTGTCCTTCATGAACGCTGCGAACACACTTGCAAAGGGAATCGACGGACTCGTGCCGGCTGAAGATTCCTCTCGCACCGGCGCGAAAGGCCTGCAAGATAGGTTCACGCTTCGAAGAGTCCAGTAACATCACGGCACGGGTCTGAGGATGCGAGGCTCGTAGTTCCCGCAGAACTTCAAAGGCACGGTGCGGTTCTTCGTCCAGGTTGGAACTCATCAGCAGAACATCGGCTTTATGCGCAGCCGCGGCCGCGATAAGACCGCGGGAATCGGAATCCGAACTGATCACGTCCAATCCGTGATCCCGCTTCAGCGCGTCGGCAAGCAGCTGAGTGTGGATCCGGGTGCTGTCCGCGACCAGTACCCGAATCCTCTCGTCCCTCGCACGTTGGGTCTCCATAGGTTTCTCCAGCGACACCATTCGAATAGGTCCCGAAGTTCGGACCGAATCAACTAAATGCCACAATCGAAACAAGCTTTCCTGGGTATGGGGAGTTCTCCCTCAGGTGGGGGAAACAAAACTTGTTCTGTTCGGGGGAGGGTACGAAAACGTCAACTATATTATTAAAGGATGCCGAGGCGAACTTACGACACCAGCAGCAACTAAGGGAGTTTACGGTATTCTTGGTCGGAATGCAAGCAAAAGGTCGCAAGTCTTTGCACCGGTTGCAACCGGCTGCAACTTACGTGAATCACATCCGGCTTCCCCTTTAGCAATTCTGTACTGATTTGGACATTCCCCATGTCGTTCGATGATTTGCATTGTCTTGGTTACCTTTTTAGAATCATAGGATTGAATCGTTAGGTCGGCATACGTTCTCAAGGGCGACGGGAGGGGAAGCGTCAGTTCTCCGATTTGGGGCAACGACAATCCTCTCTACCGAATGAGAACTCCTTCTCTAGGCTTTGTGTCTTATCAACCTGGGAATGTGCACTCTGGCGGATGTGAGAAGTCCGTCGCTGAGAGCCTGTACCTCTTGCAGCAACCTGCATACGGCTATAGGCTACGTTCACTTTCGGGCAACAACTCAAAGCCGAGTTCCCATCCCCCGTGCCCGGTAAGCAAAAATCTAAGTGTTAGTGGGCCATTTTTGAGCAGCAATCCGAGTGCTAGCGCTAAGCCACGGAGTATAGCGCAGGGGAATTTACAGTTCCTGTAACCGGTGCGCATCCCGCTTGACGCGAAGAGTGATTTGTAATAATTTCGATAGGATTAATAGAGATTAAATCCTCCCCCTGGTTCATAGTGAAGGTTCCCCCGGTTCCCCCCAGTTTTGAGATGCACCGTCTTGTCTTGGGCTATTTCCTTAGGCTTAGAGGTCACATTGTGACTCAGAGGGCGAAGCTGTGAGTACCGGTAATCAGTCATGGGAGTCCTCGAATATGGCGCCAGGCGCTGAACCCAGCGTCGAACACTGGTATGCGGTGCACACCCGCGCGCGACATGAACGAGTCGTCGCCCACCGGCTACGCGAACTAGGGGTAACGAATTTCTTGCCGCTGGTCACCGAAGTGCATCGCTGGAGCGACCGACGGAAATCCGTAGAGCTGCCGCTATTTGGTTGTTATGTGTTTGTGAAGCTTTGTCCTACGGGCGAGGAGCGATTGCGGGTGCTTCGCATCGACGGCGTGTTCAAGTTTGTTGGCGCCCGCGGACTGGGAACTCCAATCGCTGAATCGCAAATCGAGGCCGTTCGAACCCTGATTGGGCAGCAGATACCCTGGAGCGCCCATCCATTCCTTCAGATAGGGCAGCGAGTGCGAGTGCGTGGCGGGGCTTTGGACGGCGTCGAAGGTATTCTGCTGGCGCGAAATGACGACAGCACGTTGGTCGTCTCGGTTGACGCAATTCAAAGATCGCTAGCCGTTCGTATTCAGGGATACGACGTCGAACCCCTTTAGAATTCTTATACATCGCTTTCCCTCAGCATCTCCCAAAGGAACTTCAATCCCGTGACAGAAAACGCAATCGAAGCCGTACGCCTGCTGGTCGTTAGCAAGGAACCCACCGTGGTTCGCTCGCTCTGGTCGATTGGGGAAACGAATTCCTGGCAGCTGGAGACCGTGGGCAGCGGTTGGGAAGCAATGGAGTTCGTGCAGGCGGGCGTTACGCCGGACCTGCTTCTGCTGGATTTGCCCCGTGGAGATGCAGACAGCCTGCACATCCTGCGCTGGCTGCGCAGACTTCGTCCTAACTTGCCAATCATCTTGCTTTGCTATCCCGATGATGCCGGGAGAAAGAATGAGGCGATCCGGCTGGGTGCCCAGGATTACCTGGTTCGACCGGTGGACGAAGAGCAACTGGAGAACGTGATTCGGGGCCAGCTCAGCTCACGGAACGATACCTTCGATATGGACCTTGCAAGCGAGGACATTGAGCAGGTCAGCGACGACGCTTTCTTTGTGGGCGCAAGTCCGATCATGCGCAAGCTGCGTGCCCAGGCGGAATTGCTGGCACAAGCTAGCGTTCCGGTGCTCATCCTGGGAGAGAACGGGAGCGGAAAAGACACCGCCGCTCGGCTCATTCACAAGCTGTCGGTTCGGTCCGGATTCAAGTTCCTAAAGGTGAATTGCGCGGCGCTGCCCGGCGACCTGCTTGAGACCGAGCTCTTCGGATACGAGCGAAGCGATTCGGGGGTATTGCGATCCAAACCCGGCAAACTTGAACTGTGTGAACAAGGGACAGTGCTGTTGGACGAAATCACCGAGATGCCCATGAGCGTCCAGAGCAAGCTGATGCAAGTATTGCAGAACAAGCAGTTCTTCCGGCCAGGCAGCGGCACTGCGGTCAACGTCGATGTCCGAATTCTGGCCGCAACTAGCGCAAACATCGAGCGCGCGCTTTCTGAAAAGAAGCTGCGGGAAGACCTCTATTATCGCCTGAGCGCTTTCACGGTTCAGGTCCCGCCGTTACGCCAGCGCAAGGATGAGATTCCAGCCCTGCTTCGCCATTTCATGCACCATCTGGCGAAGCACTACGGCATGACTCCACGCACTTTTTCACCCGCCGTGCTCGAGGCCTGCCATGCTTATTCTTGGCCGGGTAATCTGCGCGAGCTCGAGGGGTTCGTGAAACGCTACTTGGTGAGCGGGGGCAAGGAACGAGCCTCTGGGACACAAAAGGTGGAGGATGCGTTCGAGTACGATGGTCCAACTACACTGAATTCTCAAGTAGACATGGTCGTGGAAGGCCACGGAAACGGAAACGGCCACGGAAACGGTACTTCCGGCGTCAACTCACTTAAGTCGCTGGTGCAAAGTGTTCGGTTCGAAGCGGAAAGAAACGCCATCTCCACCGCTCTCGAGAAAACCGGCTGGAACCGAAAGGCCGCAGCGCGGTTGCTGAAGGTCAGCTATCGGACTTTGCTGTATAAGATCGAGCAATACCACATGAGCTCCCCGGAAGCCCCCCCGTCCGCATTTCCAGGCAACGGAACCAGGGGCAATGGGAAGCGGATTTAGCCATTAGATGAGGACTTGCGCGTTACAATTGCTCAGTTTGGAGCAAACCATGACAATCCCACAGAGGAAGATGTGCTGGCAGCGGGCAGTGATGTTCGTTATCTGCATGTTGATCCCTGGTTGCCTAACCGCGCAAACCGCACCGTCGAAAGGCGCAAACGGGACAAAACCGGACACGCAGACTGCGCCTGCTGATCCCAGTACTAGCAGTTCTCCAGTCCGAGCCCACGACGACACTTACATTATTGGGATTGATGATGTTCTTGCGATCAATGTCTGGAAAGAACCGGATGTATCCCGAACGGTCCCGGTGCGCTCCGATGGCAAAATATCACTGCCCTTAGCCGGCGAAGTGCAGGCAAGCGGGGAAACGCCGCATCAACTAGAGAAAGAGCTGGCCACCAAGCTGCAAAGTTTCATCTCCGAGCCGGAAGTTACCGTCATCGTTACAGAAATCAAGAGCCAGAAATTCAACATCCTCGGCATGGTTTCGAAGCCCGGGTCGTACCCGCTGACAAACTCCTCGACCGTGTTGGACGCAATCGCCATCGCAGGCGGCTTCAAGGATTTTGCCAAACAAAAATCGATCTACGTCCTTCGCCAAAATCCTGACGGCTCACAGGTGCGCTTGCCCTTTAACTATAAGGACGTCATCAACGGCAAGAACCTGGCGCAGAACGTGAAGCTTCAGCCGCGCGACACCATCGTAGTCCCGTGACAGCAGGCATGCTAATCCGAGTTTTCGTTGGTACCGTCCTACTGGCTGGATGCCCTCTCTGGGCGCAGGTCGCCGACTCGGGCGGGGCCGAAACAGCCGCAACGGGCTCTAGCGGGAGCGCCATGTTGACCCCAGCTCCGATCAGTGGGCAAGGATATTCGATGGGCTTTACCTCCGAAACGCGTTCGAACTATCTGCGCGGAGGACTGATGTTTACCACCGCTTATGACAGTGATGCTACGACCGGGACCAACGGCCTGCCAATCAGCGACGTGAGTTACTCGATATTTCCCACAATTTCCTTGGACCAGACAAGATCCCGGCTGCATTGGGTTTTCAATTATGCCCCAGGATTTACGTTCTACCAGAAAACGAGCTCGCTCAATCAAGCCGACCAAAATCTGGGGATCAATCTCAGCTATCGCTTGAGTCCACACGTCACGCTGAATGTGCGAGATACATTTTTGAAGACTTCCAATGTTCTCAATCAGCCAACCTCCGACCTCGCGAGCCCAGTCTCCGGCGGTGTGTCTGTACCCAATAACTCGGTGATTGCGCCGATCGCCGATACGCTTACGAATAATGCAAACGTCTCGATGACCTACCAGTTCAGCGCGAATGGAATGATCGGAGCCAGCGGAACCTTTACGAATCTGCACTATCCGAACGAAGCACAGGTCCCGGGCCTATACGATTCGAGTTCGAGGGGGGGATCGGCTTTCTACAATCACCGGCTCTCGAAGATGCACTACATCGGCGCGACATACCAATACCAGATGTTCCTGGCCTATCCGACGGTTGGGCAGAGCGAGACGCAGACAAACAGCATCTACCTTTTTTATACCGTGTACCTGAAGCCGACACTTTCGATTTCTGTCTTTGGCGGGCCGCAGTACTCGAACACCGTTCAAGTCGGGCTCCCTACCATGACTGGGTGGTCTCCGGCGGGCGGCGCAAGCATGAGCTGGCAAGGGAAGCTGACCAGTTTTGCAGCCAGCTACTCGCGAATCATCAACAGTGGCGGCGGTTTGGTCGGAGCAGTTGAAGCCAGCACTGCCAGCGGGTCCTTTCGCCGGCAACTCACCCGAATGTTGAGCATGTCCGTTGGAGGGAGTTACGCGAGCAACGATGTTCTA
>Ga0210405_10001239_pt1 | contig 30203 bp, 34 predicted proteins | sample IncBWH11MmetaG_FD_155492 | JGI IMG/M metagenome (GOLD analysis project Ga0210405, IMG submission 155492) | Forest soil microbial communities from Barre Woods Harvard Forest LTER site, Petersham, Massachusetts, United States - Inc-BW-H-11-M | ecosystem: Environmental > Terrestrial > Soil >...
TGGCAACCTCAGCAATGTTTCGCACCTGACCGGTGAGGTTGCTGGCCATGAAGTTTACGTTGTCCGTGAGATCCTTCCAGGTTCCTGCCACACCTGGCACCTGCGCCTGACCGCCAAGTTTCCCGTCGGTGCCGACTTCACGGGCTACACGAGTTACCTCGCCCGCAAAGGCGTTGAGCTGGTCCACCATGGTATTGATGGTGTTCTTCAGTTCGAGAATTTCGCCTTTCACGTCCACCGTGATCTTGCGCGACAAGTCGCCGCGGGCCACCGCAGTAGTGACTTCGGCGATGTTGCGCACTTGCCCAGTGAGGTTTCCGGCCATGGAGTTGACAGAGTCGGTAAGGTCTTTCCAAGTGCCTGCCACACCGGGTACGTTGGCTTGACCGCCGAGTCGACCTTCAGAACCCACCTCGCGCGCCACACGTGTCACCTCACCGGCGAATGCGTTCAGTTGGTCCACCATGGTGTTGATGGTTTCCTTGAGCAGAAGAATCTCGCCGCTGACGTTTACGGTGATTTTCTTGGACAGGTTGCCAGTCGCGATGGCCGTGGACACTTCGGCGATATTGCGCACTTGCCCGGTCAGGTTGCTGGCCATCGAGTTCACGGAGTCAGTAAGGTCCTTCCAAGTGCCTCCTACTCCCGGCACCTGCGCCTGGCCTCCCAACCTCCCGTCCGTACCGACTTCGCGGGCCACGCGAGTCACTTCCGAAGCGAATGACCTCAACTGGTCCACCATGGTGTTGATGGTGTCCTTGAGTTCTAGGATTTCACCTTTCACATCGACGGTGATCTTGCGCGACAAATCGCCGCGGGCGACGGCCGTTGCCACTTCAGCAATGTTGCGCACTTGTCCGGTCAGGTTGCTGGCCATGAAGTTGACGTTGTCGGTGAGATCTTTCCACGTGCCCGCCACGCCTGGAACTTGCGCCTGGCCACCGAGCTTGCCCTCGGTACCGACTTCGCGGGCTACACGGGTAACCTCACCTGCGAAGGCGTTTAGCTGGTCCACCATCGTGTTGATGGTGTTCTTGAGTTCGAGAATTTCACCCTTCACATCGACCGTGATCTTGCGTGACAAATCGCCGCGAGCCACCGCGGTAGTGACTTCAGCAATGTTGCGTACTTGCCCGGTGAGGTTTCCGGCCATGGAGTTGACGGAGTCGGTGAGATCCTTCCACGTACCCGCCACACCCGGCACATTTGCTTGTCCGCCCAATCGACCTTCAGTGCCGACTTCGCGCGCCACGCGAGTAACTTCGCCAGCGAAGCGGTTCAGCTGATCCACCATGGTGTTGAGAGTTTCCTTGAGTTGCAAAATCTCACCGCGCACGTCCACGGTGATCTTGCGGGAAAGATCGCCACTCGCGATGGCCGTTGCCACTTCGGCAATGTTTCGCACCTGACCAGTCAAGTTGCTGGCCATGAAGTTCACGTTGTCGGTAAGATCTTTCCACGTGCCACCTACTCCAGGCACTTGCGCCTGACCGCCCAGCTTGCCTTCGGTACCGACTTCCCGCGCTACGCGCGTGACCTCTCCAGCAAAGGCGTTGAGCTGGTCCACCATGGTGTTAATGGTGTCTTTGAGTTCGAGAATTTCGCCCTTCACATCGACGGTGATTTTGCGCGACAGGTCGCCGCGAGCCACGGCAGTAGTTACCTCGGCAATATTGCGCACCTGCGCCGTCAGGTTTCCGGCCATCGCATTGACGGAGTCAGTAAGATCCTTCCATGTACCAGCCACGCCGGGCACAACGGCCTGGCCACCGAGTTTGCCGTCGGTGCCCACCTCGCGAGCCACACGCGTCACTTCTGACGCGAATGACCGTAGCTGATCCACCATGGTGTTGATAGCTTCTTTGAGCTGGAGGATTTCGCCACGGACGTCCACAGTAATTTTGCGGGAGAGATCGCCGCTAGCCACGGCGGTCGCTACCTCAGCTATGTTGCGGACCTGCCCGGTTAAGTTACTGGCCATCGAATTAACGGAGTCGGTGAGGTCTTTCCACGTACCTGCCACTCCGGGCACCTGCGCCTGGCCGCCCAATTTGCCGTCTGTACCCACCTCGCGAGCCACGCGCGTGACCTCCGCTGTGAATACGCCCAGTTGCTGAATCATCGTGTTCACGATGTTGGCTGACCGCAAGAACTCGCCTTCCAGCGGCCGCCCGTCCACGTCCAGCCGCACAGTCTGGGTCAGGTTGCCCTGAGCAACCGCCGCGATGGCGCGCGTAACTTCTGTCGTCGGACGAAGCAGGTCCTCCACTAGTGTGTTCACCGAAACTTCCATCTCGCCCCACGCGCCCCTGGACTCATGAAATCGCGTTCGTTCGCGGGTTCGTCCCTCCTTGCCCACAACCTGCCCTACACGCTTTAGCTCATGCGCCATTTGCTGGTTGGCAGCGACAATCTCGTTGAAAGTGTCAGCGATTTTGCCGGCGAGGCCCGTCCAGGAGCCCGGAAGCCGTACGGAAAAGTCTCCATCGCGCACGGTTTGGAGGCTCGCGAGGATCGCCGCAAAATCAGCTGAGGAAGGCTCAGCGGTCACACTCGAATGCCCATTGTTCTTTTCGCTCGTCTTGGGCGCGCGTTCTATAGTCGCGGTGGCTGCGTTACGGTCATTTCTTTTCATGGTCTTTTCTGAGTGAACGAAGAGTCAGCCGTTCCATGCAATCCCTGGTACGGAAAAATGGGCGTTCCCAATGGGAAACGTCGCGATCTTCCTTGCGAAAAATCAGCATTGCGACAAATTAGCCGCACTTTGTGCAGGCATCCATTCCAATTGTGTCAAAAAAGCACGGGATAGAACTTCGGCCTTGTGGATTTCTTATCATGAACGACAGAGGTTCGCTCTACAGTATTTACTGTAGGTCCTCAGGAGGTTGGGCGTGCAAGAGCTAGCCTCAAAGGAGTTAGCCAGACACGATCGTGATTTAGCGATGATTCCAAAGGGCGAGGGAGGGAATAAAATCCCCTAGCAGGTTCGCTGGGGGCCTTTGAGCTGGGATGACTGCGGTGCGCGGCGGTTTCCAAGCGTTTCACGCCGTTTAGGACAGGAGCAAAGCAATATGTCCGCCCAGCGACTTTATCAGGGCAGAAGGCAAGCGCCGGCATTAAAGAGCAAGGCGCGATCCAACGCCTGCCTTCCGCCCCTCGCGTTGGGGCTGTTCTAGGAAATAAACCTATCATTCGGAAAAACCCATCGAGCCGATTCTGTATTTCCCGCAGACAGTTCCCTTATGGCGTTACCGATTCGGTCCTTCTACGATCCTCCCTTTGCCGAAAGTAACCGAGATAGTTCATGCATAACATCAAGAGGGATGTGTAGCGATGGGACCCAGAAAAAAATCGACCCGGCCAAGGGCAAGAGTTGTCTGCCGTGGCCGGGCCCTCTGCAACGGATCCGAAATTTAGATTCTGGTGCTGCCTGTGCGCGTCAGGTGTGTAGCGAATGTGATCACGAACAACACCAGGAAAATGAAAAACAGGAGCTTCGCTATCCCCGCTGCGGCCAACGCTATGCCAGTGAAGCCAAAGACCGCAGCGATGAACGCAACCAGCAAGAACATTAATGCCCAATAGATCATAGTGCCTCCGTTCGAAATTTCTTGTCTGTTTGTCCCGTCGTTCCTAACCTAGATTGCGGCGCAGTGAATGGCGATCCGGCTTAGTCTGTAAAGCCGAATTGAAAAACCTGTAGCAGCCCGCCCTCGGGAAAATAATATGCGAAGGGGACGAAAGCATCTTTCCCGATGGCGCGGCTCTTACCCGATCAAGCTGCCGGCTTCGATCTTTGACCGGCCCTGTTCCCCGTCGACTGTGCCCTCTGATTCTGTCCTCGAGGAATTTCCACATTGATTTCCTCGGCGATCCCTCCAAGCACCCGGTCCGCTTCCTTCTCCTCTTCTAGTGTCTTCTTCTAGTGTCTTCTCAAGAAGAGCCGCAGCCTTGGTGTCTCCGAGCAGACTGGCATACGTCCGCACGCAGCCGTATCCAGCCATTTCGTAATGTTCAACCCGCTGGGCTGCGGCGATCAGAGCGGCATCCTTCACTCCATCTTCCATGTCCTCTTCGATGACTTCGCTGCCTTCCTTCACCAGTCCTTCCATGGCCTTACATTTTTGGCCCTTCGCCTTCTCTCCCATTCCCTCGAAAATGGTTTCAATGCGTCGAGCGTGCTCTTTGGTTTTCTCGAGATGCTCCTCAAAAGCTCCACGCAATTCTGCCGAGGAAGATGCCTTCGCCATTTTCGGTAAAGCTTTGATCAATTGCTGTTCCGCGTCATACAAGTCTTTGAGTTGTTCCAGGTACAAATCATTCAGGGAATTGACTTTCACTTTTGCGCCTCCAGGAAATATGGATAATAGTGGAACGATTAAGCGACCCGGACGTGGCAATACCGATCGACCACACTCGTTACCGGCGAATACACCGCTACAGAGGGCGAGAAGCAGGAGCCAGCATTGTTAAGTCAGCTCCTGCTCGATAGGTAGGCACGTTGGGGAAACATTCCATGCTGGCAGCATAGGTCGATAGACACGCGGGGACAATCCCGCTGACCCTGTACTCTTCGTAAGGATTCTCTGTAGCAAAGTGCTTGCTCCAGGCAACCAAGTCCAGAGGCACAGGATGACCAGAACAATAGAAAAACACGAAAAGCGGACTGCAAAACAGACGTAGAAGGTTATAGGAAGAAACAACTTACGTTTCCCGCACCATCCATTCGATACAGCAACATCTAGAAACGCCTACAGGCTGCACTGGATAGACCAATTCCGTTTTCGACTCTACTCTCACAATGTGAATGGGACGAAGATTTTCGTTCGACATCAACTGGACTTGAGACTGGAAAGGAGACTCCGGTGAATAGCGACTCTGCTAGAGTGGGCACAGTTCCGCTGGATCCCAATGTTGTGAAGCGCGCCCAACAGGGCGACTCGGATGCGTTTGCTGCTTTATTTCATGCACACAAGGCACGAATCTACTCCGTGTGTTTGCGCATGACCAACAATGCTGCCGAAGCGGAAGATCTCACCCAAGACGCGTTCTTGCAGGTGTTCCGCAAGATCGCCACCTTTCGTGGAGCCTCTGCGTTTTCGACATGGCTTCACCGCATTGCAGTAAACACTGTGCTGATGCATTTTCGAAAGAGGTCGCTGAGCCAGGTTTCTCTGGATGAGCCCTACAGCAACAGCGATGGTGCCAAGGTACGCCGCGAGTACGGAACCAGAGACAATCGTCTTGCAGGTTGCATCGACCGGGTGGCATTGGCGTCCGCGATCAAAGAACTTCCCCACGGGTACCGGACAATTTTCTTGCTACACGAAGTCGAGGGCTACGAGCATCAGGAAATTGCCGAAATGCTCGGCTGCTCGGTGGGAAATTCGAAGTCGCAACTCCACAAAGCGAAGTTGCGAATTCGCCAATTGCTAGCCCATTCGACAGAATCGCGGACCGCAACGACGAAAACGGAACGTTCGCGAACGCAACCCACAAGATCACTTTTTGAGACATGGGATTTGTCAATTGAGGGCGTAGCTCTGCCAACCGCTCCGGGCACGCCCCAACTAGCAGGACCGGCGATATGAACCCGAAAACTAAGGCATGGGCACGACGCATGTACGGGATCAACCGGATGGAACGGAACTGATACGGACAGGTAAAGTTTGTGAGAACGAAATTTCGGCGTGCCCACACAGGGCGGAAAAGGGTTGAGATGAGACTAGGAAATCGTGCTTTCGCGAAATACCTCCTGACACTCGCCAGCGTAGTTTTGATTCTGGCCAGCATGACCTGGGCCGCGGACGATGACAAAGATCAGTCGGATATCAATAAGCGCATTGCGAAGTCGGCTGAGGTCCTAAACGAAATAATGGCAACTCCTGATAAGGCGATCCCTGACAAAGTCATGGACCATGCCAAGTGTATCGCTGTAATTCCCTCGGTCATCAAAGTTGCGTTCGTCGTCGGAGGTCAGCACGGCAAGGGCGTCGCCACCTGCAGGACAGCGAAAGGATGGAGTGCTCCCGCTCCGATTACCATCACAGGCGGCAGTTGGGGACTGCAGCTCGGTGGTCAGGCAATCGATTTCGTAATGGTTGTCACCAATGACCAGGGAATGCAGCACCTGCTTTCGAGCAAATTCAAACTTGGGGCAGACGCTTCGGCCGCCGCAGGACCGGTTGGCCGCGACACCGCTGCCGACACCGATATCTCGATGAGGGCAGAAGTACTCACGTATTCCCGAGCTCGAGGTGTTTTTGCAGGTATCGATTTGACCGGCACTGTCGTCAACCAGGATAAGGATGAGACTACCCTGCTTTACGGCAAACCGATTCCCTTCGCAGACATTTTGGGCGGCAAGGTTACACCTACCTCCGCAAGCGAAGCCTTCCTGGCAGCGGTGAAGAAGTATTCAACTCAGGCACGGGAGCAGGGCAAGGTCGACACGGCGCCGGCCAATACCGCATCTGCAAACACACAACGCCAGTAGCGCGAACCGCGTTGTCGTTCTGCATTACTCGCCTATGGCGGCTTTTTTCTTAGAAGCTCACGCATGGCGGAAGTAATCGATCGGGATGGCGCCGATCTGGTTGTGCACGGACATGCTCTCAACGGAAAGTTGAATGGCCGCACGACAGGCGGATTCCAGTGCATAACGTAGCCCTCACGCTTCTTCAGTCGCAGCAGCCACCTGCTGCCTATCGTGTGTTTGACGTTCAGCCGGGGGCCAGGCGTAACCTCTATATTCTTTCAACGGTACAGCATGAAACGACGGGCCGTACTCAATCAACCCGATGTGAGGTCCACGTCGGGATGCTGTAGTTTGACTCTGGTGAGAGCCGGATGCGCTTGTCTGAACGCCCCCCGGCTTAGTCCCGATCCATGAGTAATTGTTCTTGGACGTGGGGACATCTGAATGCAGCACCGGCTTCACCCGCCAGGTGACTTCTAGTTAAAGGAGCGAGTTAATGTCAACGATTCTGCTGATTATTTTGGTGCTGCTGGTGGTGGGAGCGTTACCCACGTGGCCATACAGCACTGGCTGGGGATATTTTCCGAGCGGCGGGCTGGGTCTCGTGCTTGTCATTTTGCTTATTCTGGTACTGATGGGGCGAGTCTAGTAGGGAGTTCAACGGGCCCGTTAGCCACACCCTTGAAATGTTTGTCGAATTGCGTCGGGGATGCGAATCCATCTCCACGCTCGTCCAAGGCTCTGATAAGTTGGTGGACGACTTCGGCTAACTTTTCGGAGTCCGTTTCCGTAGCGGCGGCGGCGCAAAGCTGCCGCCAGTCAGTGCGATTGCCTTCAGCCATCTCCAACGCTCCCTGATTCACCGTATCGAAACCGGGACTACGGAAAGCAACTACCATGCCACAACATTAAGTTGTTCATTGCAAATAGCCAGGGCTCAGGGTGCGGTATGTAAAACTTGCGCAGTTCGGAAAAACAAAGCCTTAGTTCATCCGCATAGTTGCTGTGCGGAAATTTGAGCAGGGCTGGAAGGTTCATATGAAGTGTTAGGCGTTCCGCTTGTTTTCCGCAGGAGCCGCAAGAAATAGGCGGCGTTTTCCATCGCCTGTTGTTCACGAACTGGAGTCTCGTTTGAGCCGAATAGTTCAGCGGCTCGATCCGCAAGAGCCCTCTCCGCTTCAGCAATGCGTGCCACGAGCTTGACACTGTCATCCTCGAAAATCGCGGCCTTGTAGAGTTCTTTCCAAGCGTTGCCAGGCGGAGATTTGTGTCGGCGAGCTTCCACGCTTACCCCCAAAGGAATTGCAAGACTCATATTGGTAGAACCGGGTAAGAAAGTGAATACAGTGAATCCTGTACCGGGGCTCTTTTTTGCGCCCCAGCAATAGCTATGTTCCGAAGGTTGCACACACCATCTTTGACGCAACCTTGAGCGCTTTGTGTGTGAAAAACCCGATTTCAGTAGCGTCCGTTTCGTGTTAGCCTCGGGAAAGTTCCAGCCGGGAGCGGAGATGGCGCAGGTTTTTGTCGTTTCCCTGCCTTGGACTCGACCAAAGCGGAACGACTGTCAGGCGAGTCACGTTCCCTCTCCCGGCCGGGCATCTCCTTTACAGGTTCTCCTGCCGCAATCTAAAGCATCTAGCTGATCGATACTCGCACCTCATGAACGTATCGTCTTTGAGGGGATAACTGTCCGTATTCGACTGCGATGCCTGGACAAAATTACACGCGACCGCTTTCGACGGTTAGTTAAGTGGCGCGAGGTCACTGAATTTCATCCGCTGTCTGTTTGGCACGTCTTGTGCACAGTTTCGGTGTCGGAAAAAGAGCGGAGTAGGCCAGGCCGGCTAACCGGAGATAAGGTATGAAAGATTTTCGGATTCTGATCGCGGATGATCACGAAGTCGTTCGGCGAGGGATCCGTGCGCTGCTCGAACATCGTCCGGGATGGGAGGTGTGCGCCGAGGCCGGGGACGGGCGCGAAGCAGTCGAGAAAACCAGAGAACTGAAACCGGACCTGGTCCTGCTTGACATCGGAATGCCGAACCTGAATGGCATAGATGCGGCGCGACAAATTCTCGCGAATTTCCCCGCGACCCACATCCTCATCCTGACCATGCACTACTCACCACAGGTCGTCCGCGAAATACTGGCTGCGGGAGCTCGCGGCTTTCTTTTGAAATCAGACGCGGGTCGTGACCTCGTAACGGCGGTAGAAGCCGTGCAGAACCAAGGAACTTTCTTTACCAGCCAGGTCACGGAAATAGTGGTGGGTGGATACTTAAACCCAGACCAGAAAGAGGCGCCTCCTCGCAGAAGTCGCCTAACCCCGCGCGAGCGCGAAGTGCTGCAGCTTCTAGCGGAAGGAAAAACAAGCAAGGAAGTGGCGGTAGCTTTGAACCTCAGCGTAAAGACAGCCGAAACCCACCGCACCAACATCATGCGCAAGCTCAATCTGCATTCTGTCGCCGACCTGACCCTCTATGCTCTCCGCAATGGGATCGCGCAGGTTTTCTAGCCAGTCTCGAGCTCACCTACGTCTCGCGAGTTGGACTTCAATCGGCAGCGGAAGCGTCGACAGCTTTCGCCGATTCCCTGAGCGGCATGGTCACTGAAACGATTGTGCCGTGCCCTGACCGAATCTCCAGCTGACCCCCAAGTTCGCGCAGGCGCTCCCGCATTCCGGCGAGGCCCACCCCAAAGTTGATTCCGACGGCCTGAAAGTTCTTCAGCCGTTCCGGGGGAATACCATGTCCGAAGTCGCGTACCTCTAGAATGACTTTGTCAGGTAAAAGCTTGAGAGCGACTTCGGCTCTTGAACTGCCCGAATGACGGTGAATGTTGGTCAAACTCTCCTGCAGTACCCGGAAAAGTCCCAGCTCGACCGGCTTGGGCAAACGGTCCAAGTTGTTCGGCAGGTCTGCCTTCACCGCGATTCCGCTACGCTGTGCAAATCCATCGAGATACCATTTCGCGGCCGACGAGAATCCCGCTTCATCGAGAAGTGGGGGGTGCAGCGGTGCGCTCCGCTTGTTCGCGGGCATCAAGCTCCGCGGTAAGAAGCTGATAATGGACGGAGAACATGATCAGGGCCAGAATAAATGAGACCATCAAGACAACGATGGCCAGAATGAACAATCGTTTTAGAAGATGCCGTACGAGCACCCAATAGCTTTTGTTCCTCGTCGCGCATCTGCTGCATGGTGGAGGTGATCTCGGAAGTGACGGGTAAACCGCGACGGGATACGTCGGCTTGCCCTTGCTGGTCCAGAGGGGCGGTCATCTTGAGCTCGACGGCCTCTCGAAACAGCGCTACTCTCCGTGCTGTTAGCTCTTCCAGGCGTGTGCACAGTCTCTGCTGCTCTGGGTTGTCTCTGGTCAGGTCTCTCACCTTTTGAAGAGCCTGAGAAACCTTGGGAAGTGCAACTTCAAAGCTGCTCAAAAAGTCAGTACCGCCAGTAATCACGTATCCGGAGCACGCACGTCCCACACCCACGACTGCTGAATCTACATTTCCCAGAGCGGTCTGAACTTCGTGACTATGAACCACCCATTTCTCGCTTTGCAGAAGGCGCACGATGGTGAGATAGGTTGCCAGGCCACTCAGAAACAACAGAACCACAGCCGCTGCGAACGCCACTTGCGCTCTCTTACGCGGTGGCATTTGCGGTGACATGGGTCGTTCCAAGCTCTGGGATGCTGACATTCGATTATGTTGAAGAACCTTCTACCTATTTACGTCTCTCCAGCTCGGCCGCGAGTTGCCATAACTTCTGTGGATCCGTCTCGACAGCGGCGTACCGGCGGAGTTCAATCCACAGTTTATCGAGATTTTCCGCCATCACTTCCCTTCTAGCCCGCGACGAAACGAGCAACTTGCGGCAATTTCCGGCTGTCGAATGCTGGGTTTTGAAACGCCTGCTTCTGGAACGCGAGGGGCGGTTCACGACGCCACTTCCCTTTGAGGCTTACCGGTCCCTGTTGAACCTCGGCATTCGGTTTGGGCAAGAAAACGTAATGCTCGAATGGCGTCTGCCATTTCGCGCTGCTCCTCACCGGAGTGGCTACCGCTTTGCTTTAGCTCTTCGCTTCGCCGATAAATAGCCTTTTCCGCCTCGTCAATTCGCCGTCGCAATTCTTCATGCTGGACCTCCAGTAGAGCCGCCTGATAGAACTCCCGCCACGAAGGACTCGTAGTCATTCTTTGTCTCCCAACCCGCAGTTCAGGCGAAGAATACAACCCACACTAAAAAAGGGTGGAAAAAGAACATCCGTAAAAATTAAAGAAACCAGCAGAAACTAAGGCGCCGTGGAAGTATCGCGAAACGACTTAGCTGTACACGATAAACGTATCTAGCGTGCAACAAAAAAATTCTTGACAAACTCAAGTGGGGATTTTATAAGAAACTACTAACGTTGCATTTGAGGGATGCACAAGATATGACTAAAGAATCCGTAAAAAACCAAAAGCCAGCGCTGAATTACGATCGCGTGGTTCTCGCGAATCTTAGAAGGAGTCGACGCGGAAAACATCACGATCTGCTCCAGGGAGTCTTCGAGGACTTGCAAACTTTGCCCACCGGTTCGGCGATCAAAATCCCGCTATCGGAGTTGGATGGGATCACTTTGGCGAATCTGCGGTCTGCTGTGCATCGCGCCTCGACTTCACGAGGCTTGGGCATTGAGACTCTGTCGGACGAAGACAACTTCTATATCTGGAAGGCCGAGCGCGAGGTCAAATGATGCCTTCGCGGTTCATCGGCGTCGAATGTGGTGCGGCGTTCAGCCGCTCTGCAGTTATTTCGAGAGGGGGCTACAGGGTTCCCCGTATATCCCGCATGAGATTGTACGAACTAGAATCAGACAGTTGATTGGAAATTTCGTCTCGTCCTGGCACACGAAAGTGGGTGCCGCTGATACAACAAAGATTCGCATCAATTATGAGCACCGCCAACAGTTCGGACGCTGTATCCATGGCGCCACTTGCGCGTTGGGCCGACCACCAAAACCCAGCGCACGTAGTTCAGTTCTACGGAGACGATGGTTTCCTCCTCGATGAATTAAGCCAATTCATAGGCACCGCTCTTGGAGCAGGAGAATCCGCTGTCGTCATCGCCACCAAGGAACACCGTGATGGCTTGGCCAGAAGATTGAAAATGTGGGGTCTGGACACGACATGGCCGGCGATACAGGGACGGTACGTGGCGGTGGATGCGGCCGAGACGCTGGCAAAATTCATGCTGGATGGTTGGCCAGACGCAGCCCGTTTCGCCGAGGTAGCGGGCGGGTTGATTGAGAGGGTCAGGACCGTAAGCGGTGGCGAAGCTCGCCGCGTTGCCGCGTTTGGGGAAATGGTCGCCCTGTTGTGGATAGAAGGCAACGCCGACGCCGCGATCCGGCTCGAAGAATTGTGGAACGACTTGGCCCGCACCCACGCCTTTTCGCTGCGGTGCGCCTATCCGATGTCGAGTTTTTGTCGTGGGGAACACGGTGACCTGCTTCTCAAGATCTGCGCCGAACATTCAGTGGTAATTCCCGGCGAGAGCTATACCATCCTAGTGAGTGAGGATGAACGCCTACGTGGCATCGCTCAGCTGCAGCAAAAAGCAGTGGCTCTTGAGACCGAGATCGCAGAGCGCCGCTTGGTCGAGGAGAAACTGCGTCGCAGCCAGTCCGAGCTCAAATCTTTGGTGGAGCAACGAACCGCCGCATTACGACAGCTCTCTTCAAGGTTGCTCAATTTGCAGGACACGGAACGGCGCAGAATTGCCCGCGAGCTGCACGATAGTTTGGGGCAGTACTTGGTGGCATTGAAGCTTAACGTCGAAATCCTGCGGCGATCTCCGGCGCAGGTGGAATTGTGGTCGCAATCGGAAGAGCTGATGGAACGATGCATTGCTGAGGTTCGGACTCTTTCCTACCTGCTGCATCCGCCCACCATGGACGCGGTGGGAATTGCCTCAGCGGCCCGGTGGTATGTCGAAGGCTTTGGTCTCCGAAGCGGATTGAAGTTGACGCTCGATGCGCCCAATGATCCGGTCCGTTTGCCCGACGCGATCGAGCTCGCACTCTTTCGGGTGCTGCAAGAAGCTTTGACTAATGTCCATCGCCACTCTGGTGCTTCCACTGCGGACATTCTGATCCAGCGATCGTCCGGGCAGGTGATTTTGGAAGTGAATGACAATGGCCATGGAATGTCTCAAGAAATGCTTGATCGGTTTCGTGAGGCGGGTACAGGGACGGGCGTCGGGCTTATGAGTATGCACGAGCGGGCACGTGAGCTGGGGGGAACGATTCAAATTGAATCGGGGAGCACAGGTACATCGATGCGAATCACAATACCGGCTCCTCCCGATTGCGCTCAGAGTGCATAAGAAACTGCTGCATTGCGGGCCGAGAAGTCAGACGATTTCGTGGAGGAACAGTACATCGAGATATTCTGAAGAACGGTTTTCAGCCCTCCCCGCGGAGCTAGAAACGAATCTATGACAGTTCGCATTTTGGTTGTAGACGACCACCCAGTTGTCAGACACGGGCTGAGGACTTTGCTGGGGGGAAATCCTAATTGGGAAATCATCGACGAAGCGGCGGACGGAATTGAAGCCGTCGCTAAGGCGGCCAATCTGAAGCCTGATGTCGTGGTGCTCGATATAACGATGCCGAATATGAGTGGACTGGAAGCATGCCGGCTGATGCGCAAAAAGGCGCCGGCATCTGAAATCCTAATTGTCACTCAACATGACTCTCCGCACATGATGCGTGAGGCGATGGAAGCGGGAGCCCGGGGCTATGTCGTAAAGTCCAACGCGTCTCGCGATTTATTGGCGGCAGTGGAGGCGGTAAGTCAGCATCTGCCCTTTACGGCACTGAATGTGCAGTCCGCTGATTCCGTCTAAAAGTGTGGTCAAGTTTTTGTCCGGCGGTTGAATCGTTATGAAGCTTGCCGAGGTGAGAAATGAAGCTGCGAATTTTGATAGCTGACGATCATGAAGTTGTACGGCGCGGGCTGTGTGCGCTCTTACAGGCACACGAGGGTTGGGAAATTTGCGCCGAAGCGAAGGACGGGCGAGAAGCCATCGAAAAGGCAGGTCAACTGAAACCCGACATTGTGATCCTGGATGTCGGGATGCCGAATCTCAATGGTTTGGCGGCGACCCGGCAATTGACGCAGCATAACCCTCAGTGCAAGGTCATCGTGCTGACCATCACCGACTCAGATCAGGTTATACGGGAGGCTCTGGACGCAGGTGCTCGAGGGTTTGTCCTGAAATCCGACGCTGCCCGGGACCTGGTGTCTGCGATCGAGGCGCTGCAGGTCAATCGGATGTTCTTTACTCCTCGAGTAAACGATATGGTGCTGGCGGGTTTTCTGGACAAAGGACACAACGGCTCAAATAGCGAACCGCCTAGACTGCCGAAGTTGACGGCGCGCGAGCGAGAAGTCATTCAGCTTCTCGCCGAAGGGAAAAGTTCGAAGGAAGTAGCTTGCGTGCTCAACTTGAGCACAAAAACTGCCGAAACCCATCGCAGCAACATCATGCGGAAACTTGGTTTCCACTCGATCAGAGATCTGGTTGTTTACGCAGTGAAGAACAACATCATCCAGGTACAAGTACCAACGCAATACCAAAATCCGGGCTCGGCAGCGTAAGCCGAAAACAGGCGTAGTGCGAATCGCTCCGCAGCTTGTGCAGGAGTTCCGAATTGCTCGGGCGGCACCACGGAACTCCCTGCACTGAACTTAGCGTTCCGGATTCCACTAATTCGAAGGGGGTGGGGTCGGGCTCCCATTCGTGCCATTGTTTGGTGGCTGATTGTTTGGCGGCTGATTGTTTGGCGACTGGCTGTTGGGCACTGGCTGCTCTGGTGGCGGGGTGGTAGCGCCAGGAGTTTCCGACCCCGGTGAAGTTGTGCCTGGCGTCGGCGTGTCGTTCGGCGATTGCTGTGTAGAGCCGTTGGTGTTGGGAGCGGTTCCAGGCTTGGGACTGGCAGTTCCAGGTGTCGGTGCTGCGGTACCCGGCGTGGGCGCAGCAGTGCCGGGGGTCGGCGCGGCGGTGCCCGGGGCTGGATTCGTGTTTCGGGGAGAACTCGTCTGCCCTGGCGTGGTGCTCTGACCGGCCTTATCCTGATATTGCGCGACTCTGCTCTGGTCATCGAGTTGGTAAGTCGTGTTGTCTCCCACCTTCAGAACGTACTTTTCCGCTTGTTTCACGATGATGCCCGTAATGCTTTGCTTGGGCGTTTGCGGCTGGCTTGGAGAATTCGACGATTGGCCGGCGTGCTGATCCGCGGGTACCGCGGGTTTTGCGTCTGGCTCCGGAAGCGGCATCGGCTCCTGCAATCGGGACCACGCCACCGGCTCGCATCCTAGAGCTCCTGGTTCGACGTCCGGGCAAGGCTGCGGAGTTCCGTCCTGCGAGAATGCCAAGGGCGCGATTACGAAGAGGAAAGCCAATCCAATCCAGGCAAACTTTTGTTTCATACCAGATCCTCAGGGGGACAATGCCTATGGGACGAATAACGGCACCTGAGTTGCCATCGCGATGTCCTCTTTCTTCTCAAGAGATTCCGAACTGCCACTCCGACCGCCGTGAAATTTCTACCTGCTTCGACGTCATTCGCAGAGGTTGGAGGACCTACAGCATTCGCTGTAGATCGTTTGGCTTTGCGAGCCGTCCTGGTCAAGAAAGAAAGGGGACCCGTGAGACCGGTCCCCATCGAAAAGAATGCTATTTCGTGCTAGCTTGCCTTGCGTCTTTGGTCCAGCTCAGCCTGATGGGAGTCGACAGCGTTCCACTCATCCACCTGCTTTTGAGCCGCCTCGCGAGCGATGCCGTACCGCTCTTGAATCTTCCCGACCAGTTGATCGTGTTTTCCGTCGATAACGTTGATGTCGTCGTCGGTCAATTTGCCCCAGCGTTCCTTTACCGAGCCTTTCATCTGTTTCCATTTGCCCTGCAGTTGGTCCGAGTTCATTTGATCTTCTCCTTTTATTTTTTATGGTGTTCGCTATTAAGCCCGCCTCCTAAACCGCGCGAGGCAGATCTCTTGTGTTCCTGGCATCGTCGGAGCTAGCCTCGCCACTCGAAGAAACATCCTGAGCACCCGTGCGTCCCAGAACCTGTTTCGCCCGCTTGATCCACTCGGAGCTATCGCAGTGCACGGAGAGCAGAATGCCACCGTCTTTAACTCTGCCTTCGTAGCGCTTCGCTTCGTATTCCGGAATGCCCATTCCAATCAGAGCTCCGGTAATACCACCGACTGCGCCCCCGACGCCCGCTCCCGCGAGTGCAGCCATGATTGGCCCAGCTGCAATGAACGGTCCCAGCCCTGGAATCGCGAGGGCGCCAATACCCAGCAACCAGCCCATCGCGCCGCCGAGCACGACTCCAGTTCCGGCTCCAGTTGTGGCTCCTTCCGGAGCCTTCGTGCCTTTCTCATGCGCGAAATCTCTCGATCCCGCGCTCTCGGGAAGCAGTACGGAAATGTCTCGATTGCTGAATCCCGCTGACTTCAGGTTCTCGACGCCCATTTCTACGGTGGTGTAGTTCGTGTAGATGCCGAAAACTGCCGTGTTTTTTTCTGACATTATGAATTCTCCTTAGAATGCGATGCTTATTTCTTAGCTTCAACGTCCAACTGGCTGGTTACATTATTTTGTCCCGCTACTTGAGCAGCCTTTGCCTCGACCGCTCGCTTCTCGTCGTCAGATCGTACCGGCCCCTTCAGGGTTACTTGACCATTCTGCGTAATGATTTTCACGTTATGCGCGTAGGTCGACAGAGATTTGTCTTTCACGATCGACTTTCGAATCTGCTGCGTCATATCGCGGTCCGAAGTTTTGTTCTTTTGTTGGTCTGCTGTGGGCTCGTTTGCGTTCTGATCCCGCTGATTGACCTTTGTGTTGTCGGCTGGAACTGCAGTCGTATCCTGGGCAATTACCCAAGCGCCGCCTAGCAGCGAGCTTACGAGAAGGAATGTGCTCATACCGCGTCTGAAGTTCACTAGATTGCTCCTTACGTTGGATCGGCTTGGCCGACGGAAGGGCCGAGATCCGAACCGCCCCGCCAACCGCTTGCATCTTGACCATAATTCCTCCGCTGGTGCCTGCCAATCCAGTTCGAGCCGTAGTTAACCTGCGAAAGGCCCGTAGACAACCCAGGTACATCGAGTACGGTCGCTATGTACCGCGTTCACCTGATGGCGTGAACACCCCGGCGGACCTATTCTCGGCTGGCGATTCGAACCATGCGGAATTTGGACGCACAACGCTAATGCGATTAGTAATAAGAGGAGCCTGACATGCTTTGGACAATATTCGTTGTACTGCTCGTGCTGTGGTTGTTGGGACTCGTGAGTTCTTACACATTGGGAGGCTTCATTCACATTCTCCTGGTCCTGGCCCTGGTGGTTCTTGTAATCAACCTCGTGAGCGGACGTAGAACCGCAATCTAAAGTACTGGATCATGCGATCAACTCGACAGGTCGTCTCGAGAGTCGTTAACTTCCTGTTGTTCGTGTTGGTCTGCTCCGGATTCGGAAACGGATATTCGGTACTTACCCACGAAGAGATCGTCGATTTGCTGTGGAAGGATCAGCTTCGACCTATGCTGCTTGAGCGCTTTCCCCAGGCAAGCGAAGAGGATTTAAAACAAGCCCATTCTTACGCGTACGGTGGAAGCGTGGTTCAGGACATGGGTTACTATCCGTTTGGGAGCAAGTATTTCAGCGATTTGGTGCATTATGTCCGCAGCGGTGATTTTGTCATGGCCCTCATCGAGGATTCTTCCGACCTTGATGAATATGCTTTCGCCTTGGGAGCGCTTGCACACTACGCCTCTGATAACAGCGGTCACCCGACGATTAATCGCGTCGTTGCGATAACTTTTCCAAAATTGCGGGAGAAATACGGAGCCGAAGTGACTTACGTCGACAATCCCACCGCTCACATTCGAACCGAGTTCGGCTTCGATATGGTGCAGGTGGCGAAAAATCGGTACACTTCGGACAACTTCCACGATTTTATTGGCTTCAACATTTCCAAGCCTCTGCTTGAACGGGCTTTCGCAGATACTTATGGTCTCCAACTGCAAGATGTTATGCACAACGAAGACCTGGCGATTGGAACCTTTCGGCATGCCATCAGCAAACTCATCCCCGACATGACTCGCGTTGCTTTAGTATCGCGTCGAAAGGAGATCGTCCGCGATACGCCTAATTTCAACGAAAGGGAATTTCTTTATCACCTTTCCCGGGCCCAGTATCAGAAAGAATGGGGGGATGGATACCGCAAGCCGGGATTTGGAAGTAGGCTGCTCGCGTTCTTTTTGAAGATCGTCCCAAAGGTAGGTCCATTCAAGGCGGTGGCTTTTAAAATTCCGACCACGCAGACCGAGGACATGTATATCAAGAGCGTCAACAAAACCGTGGACGACTATGGCGCGCTGTTACGCCAGCAAAAACAAGCGCAGCTCAGACTCGCGGACATGGATTTCGATACCGGCCGTCAGACTCGCGCTGGAGAATATTCTCTGGCGGATAAGACCTATGCTCATCTGCTGAACGATCTGGCAAAACACGACTTTGCTGATGCAACTCCTCAGCTCCGCCAGAACATTCTCAGCTTCTACTCCAATCCGAATGCGCCAATTGCGACGAAGAAGGATTCGAAGGCGTGGAGAACAGCTCAAGAGGAACTAGAAAAGCTGAAAGTGACCAACCCGGATCATTCCGTCAACACCGCAGCGACAACCACTCCGGTCCACGAGTCATTGCAGTAAGTTGCCGCATTTTATTTCTGGCCCGTATGGCCATCGCCAGTTCCTCCGTTGCCATCGTAGATGCCGCGGACGTGAGACGACCTAGCTCTGACCGCCGAAGGGTTTGAAAAATACAGCAGCATTCGGAATTTATCGGACTCAAGCCGATGTTGAGTATGCCGTCGACCCATTGCGGCCAGAGGGCTTTCGCAATCTGTGCACGAACAAGCATTCGAAAAACGCTGTTCTCGGGCCTTCAAGAATGAAAGCTCTTGCACTCACGATTGGTCTGGCAGCCTACAGGATTGACTGTATTGCAGGCGGCGCGAGCGTGCAGTAATTCTGAACGTTCTACCCCGCACATCGGACGGAGACCGATATGGCCACTTCTGGAAGTTCTTCCACCCGACACTGGGCATGGAGAGAGCAGTACGTTGCGGCTTTGATGGAAGCCAATGATGTCAAAATGTCTGCACGTATCGCGCAGGCGGAACACGCAATCTTAGACAGGGCAAGAGAGCTTTTCAATGCTTCCGGAGACGATATTGAAGAAGAGCAAGCGATGGAAGATGCGCTTTATGCTCTCCGCGCATTGAAGAGTTGCCTTGAGCTTCATGGCGGATTCGCGACAGTTGAATCGCAGAGCGGGCGCCCAAACCTTCCGCGAAGCGACGGTTTTCTCGCCTGAACTCCTGAATCAGGATTCCGGACGTCTCGCGGTGCGTCGTGGGGAGCGGGTTTCACGCGGCCTGAGATTGCACCTGCCGTAGCCGCCGCTCGAGAAATCGGCGTTCGCTGTCATTGGTAACCAAAGCGAGGGCTCGCAGATAGCTCTCCGCCGCTTCGACTGGGGAGCCAAGGCGCCGCAGCAGATCGGCGCGCGCGGCATGCAGCAGGTGATAGTTGGCCAGATCGTTGTTTTCGGCCAGCGTACCGATCAACGCGAGTCCCGGTTGAGGACCGTCTACCATCGCCACGGCTACGGCGCGGTTCAGTGACACGATGGGGGACGGTTGCACTCGCCCGAGAAGATCATAGAAACGCACGATCTGCGGCCAATCCGTATCTTCCGGTCTAGTCGATTGACAATGCACAGCTGCGATCGCCGCCTGCAGAGCAAACGGACCGGCTCCGCCGCTCAAAGCTTCGTCGACCAGCGGCAACGCCTCCGCGATCTGCCGTTGATCCCACCGGCTGCGATCTTGTTCTTCGAGAACCACGATATCGCCGGCCCCATCGACACGTGCGTCGCGCCGCGCGTCGTGAAGCAGCATGAGGGCGACGAGAGCGGTTGCTTCCGCCGGGGGCTGCGGCATCATCAGTGATCGGACCAGGCGCCCTAGGCGGATCGCCTCCGTGCAGAGGTCGGTCCTCACCAGCGGCCCGACTCGAGTGGCCGCATAACCTTCGGTGAAGACCAGGTAGAGGACGGTCAGCACCGCTTCGACCCGGGCAGCCATGTCGTTGGTCTCGGGCACTGTGTAAGGTATGCCGGCGTCGCGAATCTTGCGCTTCGCACGCACTAGCCGCTGCGCCATTGTCGGCTCAGGCACGAGAAATGCCCGTGCAATTTCGTCCGTCTCCAGGCCACACAGGGTGCGAAGAGTAAGAGCCACTTGCGCCTCCAGGGCGAGGGCCGGGTGGCAACAGGTGAAGATCAGGCGAAGGCGATCGTCGGGAATTTCGCTGGTATCGTAGTCCGGCTCTTCTACCGTGCGGACCAGGCCCGAAGTGGCATATGATTCAAGTTTTTCCTCGAACCTTGCGTTGCGCCGGATGCGGTCGATGGCCTTGTGTCGAGCCGTCTGGATGATCCATGCCCGCGGAAACTGTGGGACGCCAGCAACCCGCCATTGATCGACGGCGGCTGCAAACGCTTCTTGCGCAGACTCTTCGGCAAGGTCGAAGTCGCCGACCATCCCGATCAGAGTGGCCACGATCCGCCCCCAATCCGAGCGATAGACTGAGTCGACGGCGGCCGCAGCATCCTGGGACATGTCTGATTGTAAAGTTTTTCGTCGTAGAGTGTCGATTTGGAGCCTTGCCGTTCGATTTATAGTTGGAGCCACATAATGAGCTGCTTAGGCCGCGTGGCTTCGAGCTATAGGTCGCGACAACATTTTCTTTTTTAAGGTGTCGATTTTGACATCGGCTGTTCGACTTACTTATGGAGGGGCAAGAATGAAGTACATGTTGCTGATTTACGCCGACGAACAAGCCTGGACCGACGCGGAGCGCCAGCAGTGTTATGGAGAATCGACCCAGCTTGCCCACACGCTCAAGGCCGATGGCCAGTTTTTGGGCACATCTCCATTGCAGCCTGTATCGACAGCGACTACCGTTCGGGTGCGCGAGGGCAAACGGCTGGTTACCGACGGTCCGTTCGCCGAAACGCGCGAACAGGTTGGCGGATTCTTTATGGTGGAAGCCAAAAACCTCGACGAGGCCATCGACATCGCCGGACGCATCCCGGGCGCACGCAAAGGGACAGTCGAAATTCGGCCGGTGGTGGAGATCCCAAACTTGCCCGCAGCTTAATACGGCCGCCAGCCAACAACTGAAGGAGCACTGGTGAAACTCTATGGCGAGAAAAACGTTTAAGACGATGGGTGGGGGAGTCCTCGCACTGATCGCCGTACTGAGCCCTGTATGGCAAGGGCAAGCCCAGGACGCGAAAGCATCCCATTCGAGCATGGCTTCGATTGATCAATATCTCATGACGGACCGCAATGCCGAGATCGCTCTGGCCCGAAGCGCCGCACCCGAGGCAATCTCCCGCGAAGCCAAAATTCTGGTCCTCGCGAGGCATGGCTACGAGACCGGGGTCGAGGGCAAGAACGGCTGGGTCTGCGTTGTGGAGAGATCGTGGATGTCCCCGTTCGATAACCCGGAGTTCTGGAACCCCAAGCTCCGCGGGCCGATCTGCTTCAATCCACCCGCTGCACGAACCGTCCTGCCTATTACTTACAGGAGGACGGAGATGGTATTGGCGGGACTATCCAAAGCTCGGATAGTCGACAACACCAAGGCCGCATACGATAAGCATGAACTACCAGCACTGGAACCCGGTGGGATGAGCTACATGATGTCGAAGGACGCGTACCTTACCGATTCGGATGGACACAACATGTCTCATCTCATGTTTTACGCTCCACCCATGGACGGTGCTGCATGGGGCGCTGATCTGCCCGGCTCCCCGGTTATGCTGAATCTGCAGTTTCACGGAGCACCCGAGCCAATCACCGTGTTCATGGTTCCAGTTGGCAAGTGGGCCGATGGCACGGCTGCCCCGATGGAGTAGGGCGGAGTAGTTCAAATAATAATAAGGAGAAAATCGCGTGCACAAAATCACCCCATTCTTGTGGTTCGACGACAAAGCTGAAGAGGCAATGAATTTCTACGTTTCGATCTTCAAGAATTCAAAGGTGGGAAGCGTTACCCGATATGGGGACGCAGGGCCGGGGCCGAAGGGAACGGTAATGTCTGCGACATTCCAACTTGACGGACAAGACTTTTTTGCACTCAACGGAGGCCCGCTGTTCAAGTTCACCGAGGCGATCTCCTTTTTCATCAACTGCGAAACTCAGGCAGAAGTCGATGAGCTGTGGGGAAAACTCACTGCGGACGGGGGATCACCACAAAGATGCGGCTGGCTGAAAGACAAATACGGCGTGTCCTGGCAGATCATTCCGAAGGCGTTAGGCGAAATGTTGGGCGACAAAGATCCCCAGAAGTCGCAAAGAGTCATGCAAGCAATGCTTCAGATGAATAAAATCGATATTCAGCGTCTGAAAGAAGCCTACGGGGCGTGAAACGAGAACATCACCAGGAGATCCGAAAGCTGAAGCTCCGGGCAGTCAATTCGTAACAACAAGCAGAACAAAACTAACAATTTAAGGAGACGAAGATCATGGAAACAAAACCCACACACGAACAGGCACAACTTCACTTGCAGGTGTTTGAAGAGCGCCGCGAGGCCCGGCTTCGGCAGGCTCGCGACTGGTTCTTCAAGAACTACTTCGCAGACAACTGGAACGACGCCATGCGAGTCACCGCGCCGGGGACGGAAGGCGGCACCAACTTCATGATGGTGGTCAGCTATTGGGAACAGACTTGCGCTTTGCTGAACTACGGTCTGCTTCACGAGGACCTGTTCTTCGAAACCAGCGGTGAATTCTTCGGCGTCTGGGAGCGGATCAAGCCAACGATCGGGGAAGGACGAGAACAATGGGCAAATAAGCAGTTCCTTGCGCATCTGGAAAAGGCCGCGCAGCGCTTTGAGGTCTGGATGGACAAGCGCTCGCCCGGTCACATCGCCAAAATGCGCGAGTTTATGAAGCAAATGCGCCCGCAGCCCGCGAAAGCGGCTTGAAGGGCGGATTCGCAATCGAGTGGGATTCCACCCTTTCGAACGCGAAGGGTGGAATCCCGTCATTTCATCAACCACGAGTTGAGCAAAGGGGGTCGCTGTGCAAATGAATCCTTATTTGACTTTCAACGGTCAATGCGAGACCGCATTCAAGTTTTATGAGAAGTGTCTGGGCGCTAAAATCACGTTCATGATGCCACACGAGGGCACTCCCGTGGCGAACGATGTCCCCAGCGATTGGCGCGAGAAGATCCTTCACGCCAGCCTGCAGGTCGGCGACCGGCTATTGCAGGGAGCTGACTGTCCGCCGGATCACTATCAGAAACCCGCGGGCTTCTCGGTGAAGCTTGATCCCAAGGACGCGGCAGAAGCGGAACGTGTATTCAGCGCGCTCGCAGAGAATGGGACGGTGCGAATGCCGCTTCAGGAGACATTTTGGGCGGTACGATTTGGTATGCTCGTGGATCAATTCGGCATCCCGTGGATGATCAACTGCGGACAGACGGCCTAGTTCGGAAAGATATTGTGTAGAAAAGCGATCGAGGAACGAATTCCAAATCACCGAAACGGAGCGACGCATGAGTAATGTTCGAGTTCTGGTCGGAACACGCAAAGGCGCATTTATTCTCAGCTCAGACGGCAAGCGCGAGAAATGGGATGTTAGCGGCCCGCACTTTGCGGGGTGGGAGATTTACCACATGAAGGGTTCGCCGGTTGATCCGAATCGAATTTACGCGTCACAGACCAGCGGATGGTTCGGGCAGATTATTCAGCGCTCCGACGACGGCGGCAAAACCTGGCATCAACCCGGTACGCCTGCCGGCCAACCCGCCACGCCTGGTCCTCCCAAGAGCGAAAGCAACAAGTTCGCTTACGACGCGGCCGCGAAGCCGCTGACCACTCATCAGTGGTATGACGGCACACAGCATCCATGGGAGTTCAAGCGGGTATGGCATTTAGAGCCGTCGCTGACTGACGCCAACGCGGTTTACGCGGGCGTGGAAGATGCCGCTATTTTCCGGTCGACCGATGGCGGCCAGAACTGGCACGAACTTCCCGGGCTTCGCGGACACGGCACGGGCCCCAACTGGCAGCCGGGCGCGGGCGGCATGTGCCTGCACACCATCATTCTCGATCCCAGCAACCCGAAGCGCATGTTCATCGCTATCTCAGCTGCGGGCGCGTTTCGCACCGACGACGGCGGTAAAACATGGAAGCCGATTAATCGCGGACTGCGTTCGCAATACATACCCGACCAGGATGCCGAGGTCGGGCATTGTGTTCACCACATCGCGATGAACCCGTCGCGGCCGGGCGTCCTCTTCATGCAGAAGCACTGGGACGTGATGCGCAGTGACAACGCAGGCGACCACTGGGTGGAGGTTAGCGGGAACTTGCCAACGGATTTTGGCTTCGCGATTGACGTTCACGCGCACGAGCCGGAGACGATTTATGTTGTCCCCATCAAGAGCGACTCGGAACACTACGTGCACGAGGGCAAGCTGCGAGTCTTCCGCAGTCGCACTGGCGGCAACGAGTGGGAACCGCTCACAAAAGGCCTGCCCCAAAAAGACTGCTACGTCAACGTATTGCGCGACGCCATGGCAGTCGACTCGCTCGACAAGTGCGGCATATATTTCGGTACCAGCGGCGGGCAAGTGTACGCGTCGGCTGATGCGGGGGACAGTTGGGCTCCTATTGTCCGAGATCTTCCAGCGGTGCTTTCGGTCGAGGTACAGACGCTGAAATGATCAAGCCATCATGATCCGCGTCATACTTCCGCACCACCTGCGAACGCTGGCGCACGTTGGCGCCGAACTGGAACTCGAGGTCAAGGGTCTGGTCACGCAACGCTCGGTTCTCGACACGCTCGAAGCCAGCTATCCCATGCTGCGCGGAACGATCCGCGAGCACGACACCCAACAGCGTCGGCCGTTCCTGAGGTTCTTTGCCTGCGAGGAGGATCTCTCCCACGAATCGCCCGATGCTCCGCTGCCTGACGCCGTGGTGTCAGGGGCGGAGCCCTTTCTCATCATTGGGGCAATTGCCGGCGGCTAGGGCCCGACACTCGCTAAAAGCTGGTAAGGCGCAATCGGAACGAGTACCCTATTCGTTCGTTTATCTATCCGTCCGAATCACGAAGGAGGGACGTCCGTTGAAGCGATGGATCGTGTGTGCGCTTCTCGCGCTCTTACCTGTCAACTTTGTTTCCGCCCAGCAGCCGAACCAGAAAACAACTGATTCCTATGAAGCAACTTTGGATCGGCTGCAATCGCTAACAGCCGCCCCCCTCCCCGAGTGGCGATTTCACGCGGACGTACCACATCCTGAAGATCCGTCTCTAGATGACTCCGGCTGGGAGACCCTAAAAGTCGGCGACAAATGGTCGACCGGGTCTCGTGTGCTGCGGCGCTGGATCGAGATTCCGCAGAAGATCAGCGGTTATGCAGTGCAGGGCGCCGGTGCGAAATTGGACCTCAGGTTCGACTTCAATTGGAACAACAAGGGCCCGGTCACGATCGCAGTGTTCTCGAATGGATCGCTGGTGTCCCGAGGAGACGACGACATGCAGCAACCGATCCCGCTCACGGAGAACGCGCAGCCCGGGCAGAAGTTTCTAATCGCGGTGCGGATCGACGCCCCCGATGTTGAAACTGAATTTCATCACGCTCAGTTGATTATTGAACCTCCTGCCAGTCGGCCCGATCCAGCGATGCTGCGAGTGGAAATTCTGGCGGCGCGTCCGATGATTGCGGCTTATGAGGAAGGTCGGGCGGAACGCCAGCGGCAGCTCGAGTCAGCGGTTAAGGCTATCGATTTTTCGCCGCTCGACAAGAACGACCAAGCGGGATTCGATGCGTCGCTGCGCCAGGCGCAAGACAGACTGCAATCGTTGAATCCGTGGTTGAAACAGTTCACAGTTCGCGCTGTCGGGAACTCCCATATCGACATGGCGTGGTTGTGGCCGTGGACGGAAACGGTCGAAGTCGTGCGCAATACCTTTCAGAGCGTTCTGGATTTGATGCGCGAGTATCCGGATTTCAAGTTCACCATGTCCTCGGCACGAACTTATGATTGGATACAGGAAAAATATCCGGACATGTTCGAGCAGATCAAGCAGCGCGTGAAGGAGGGACGCTGGGAGGTCATCGGCGGCATGTGGGTCGAACCCGACTTGAATATGCCGGACGGCGAATCGCTAGTACGTCAGATTCTAGTCGGCAAAAGATATTTTCAGAAAAACTTTGGCGCTGACATCAAGATCGGCTGGAATCCGGATTCATTTGGATACAACTGGCAGCTTCCGCAAATCTATAAGAGGTCCGGCATCGATTATTTCGTGACCAGCAAACTGCTATGGGCCACGGATTACACAAAGTTCCCCTACCGGCTGTTCTGGTGGGAAGCGCCCGACGGGAGTCGTCTGCTGACATATTTTCCGCACGAATACGCCAACGACTTCAACCCTGAGCAGATGACAAAGGACCTGTCGGTCTATGCCCCGCTGATTTACGGGACTAAAGTCATGGATTCGCCGCAGATGCTCTACTTGTACGGAATCGGCGACCACGGCGGCGGCCCGACTCGCACTATGCTGGATCAGGCCAATCGCCTCCGGGAACCGAACACCGTCTTTCCCAAGATTGATTTCAGCACGGCGAAAGCAGTTTTCGCCGACCTGAACCAGGAACTCCCAACTCTAAAAGTGCCTACCTGGAAGGACGAACTCTATTTCGAATATCACCGGGGCGTGTATACGTCGCAAGCGGACACCAAACAGCGAATTCGTCATGATGAAGAACTGATGCTCGACGCGGAGAAGTATGCGTCCGTGGCCTCCCTTTTCGGCCCGCCGTATGCACAAGATCAGTTCACGCTCGCCTGGAAGAACCTGCTTTTCGATCACTTCCACGATGTCATGCCCGGTTCCGGAATCGCGGTGAACTATCTCGACGCCAAGCGAAATTTGGAAGATGTTGCCCGTTCTGCGAACGAACTCACGCATGGTGCACTCGACGAGATCCTAGCTCACATCAACACCCAAGGCGACGGCGTAGCGGTTGTGGTTTTCAATTCGCTCTCCTGGCCGCGAACGGAAGTGATTGAGACTGAGGTCCAACTTCCTAATCATGGTATTTCCGTTGAAGTGGCCGATGCCGCGGGCCAACGAATTGAGTCGCAATTGCTCTCGCTGGACGCGGCAACAAACCGGGCGCGTATCCTTGTTCTCGCGGATGTGCCGCCCCTCGGCTATAAGACCTATTTTGTGCGTACAGAAAAGAACGTTTCCAATGTTGTAGAAATACCGGCCAGCCTACTAGCAAGAAGAGTTATAGCTTCGGGAGATGCGATGGAGAATGGGTCGGTTCGTATCAACGCCGATCCCCAAACAGGATGCATTACCGGTCTTCTCGATCTGCGAACTCGGACGGAAGCGCTCGCTCCTGCAGAAACCGATACCGGAGGCCCCAAGACTTACGCTTGCGGCAATCTCTTACAGGCTTTCTACGACAAACCCCAAAAATGGGATGCCTGGAACATCGATGCAGATTTTGAAAAACAACATTGGGATCTGGATAAAGCTGACGAGGTGAAACTGGTTGAGGGTGGGCCACTGCGGGCCGTCATCCGAGTGAAGAAGCATTTCCAGAATTCCACTTTTGTGCAAGACATCACAATGTACGCCGGCGTGCCGCGAGTCGACGTGAAGATGCAGGTCGACTGGCATGAGAAACACGTTCTGCTCAAAGTTGCGTTTCCTTTGAGCGTACACAGTGACAAGGCTACCTTTGAAATTCCCTACGGCTCGATCGAGCGTCCGACCACTCGAAACACACCGGCCGAACAGGCTAAATTCGAAGTCCCAGTGCAGCGCTGGGCCGATCTTTCTGATACCAAACAAGGCTTCAGCCTGCTCAACGACAGCAAGTACGGATACGACGTGAAGGGCAACGTGCTCCGCCTCTCACTGTTGCGCTCGCCAGAGTGGCCCGATCCGCATGCCGATGAAGGTCATCACGAGTTCACTTACTCCTTGTATCCGCATGCCGGAACCTGGCGGGACGCTCAGACCGTGCGCCGCGGATACGAACTAAATTACAAGCTGCTCGCCATCCAGTCTCAGAACCACGATGGAACGCTCCCGGCTGAATATTCTTTCGTAAAGATTGAATCGGATAACGTTGTGCTCACCGCAGTCAAGAAGTCTGAGGACGATGACTCTCTTGTTCTGCGTTTCTACGAGTGGGCTGGGAGAGAAGAGGACGTGAAACTTCAGCTTCCGGCAGGAGCGCGGTCAGCGTCAGAAACCGATCTGATGGAGAGATCGATTGCTAATCTGGAAGTACACGACGACGTCGTCACGGTGCATACCAAACCGTATGAGATCAAGACGATAAAGGTCCGGTTTGCCTCACGCGCTCCGTAGGGAGAAACCTAGATTCCGAGCAAGTTGGTTTTTAGCTTCACGTATCCGTGCTCCTGGGCCCAGAGGTTGAGAGGGATGGTTGCCAGTTCGTCGACGACCGGCACCGCGAGGCCGTTTTTCGTGAGATCCACTGTCTTGATGTAATGCTGGCAAGTGTCGCAGCCTTCGACACGCACGTGGTTGAACTCGGCCGCCGTGTACACGGCAAGCTTCTCTACAGCTTCTTCGCCGCACGCGGGACACAGAATTCGCCGGAACGCCCAGTCCGTCGAACACAGCGCACAAATCAGAAATCGTTTTGCTCCGTCTCCTTCCGGACGCAGCACGCCGACTAGAGGTTTTCCTCCACAAAAAGGGCACAGAGCAAGACTGTCGTTACCGGGCAGGTGCTCGCTGCGATCGGCGAGGCATTCCGCGTATGGTTGTAGAAATATCCAAGCGAGCAGTGCCTCGGTCTCGCTGGGAGCAGGTCGAGAATTTGACGCTTTCCGCCAATGAGACGCGAGCAGTTCCTCAACTCGAACGACCGGCTGAGTCTTCAAGTTCCTAGCAGACTCTGCAACTGGGGGAGGGCTGAAAGCACTCACGCGGGACAGGAACTCGGGAAACTTAGGCAACAGAAGAGGAAGATTGAGATCTTCATTGAATAAGCCGGCAACCTTTCTTCGTGAACCGCTCCCGTGGGCTGCGTCGACGTGGGCGTAGAGTTCCTTCTGGAAGGTGGCGACGCCTGTGTAGAAGCGCAACGCCTCGGCCGCGAAAGGATGTGCGGACGTCAATTCATCCGCACGCTGAATTCGCTGATCCCATTTGGATCGCTTCATTTCGGCGGGGACAGTTTGCCGGTGACCTGCTCGTACCAGAGGCGATGATAAGTACGCGCCCAGGCCTCAGGAACGCGTCCGTGGATCATCGCTTGAAACGATTCAGGCTCCATGAAGACGCTCATGTAAATATGAATGATGAACGCTCCGATCGTCGCCAAGGCTGCGACCACGTGCACCGTCACCGCCAGATAACGCAGCCAGCGCAGACTCCACGTGATGGATTCGACGAACCAAAGCCCCAGCCCCGAAATCAGCAACAGGATCACACCGAAAAACATCAGCCAGAAGAAAATCTTCTGTCCGAAATTAAAGCGGCCCACCGGCGGCAGTTTTTCATCATCATTTTCGACGTAGTAATTTATCGCTTTCCACCAGCGCCGGTCGGCATCGGTCGTCGCTAGCTCGCCGCGCCACATTTTGTACATCCAGAACACTGAGAGGGTGAATCCGACGCCAAACCAGGGATGCCAGAAGCGAGCCGTGGGGCCGCCGCCCACTATCGCTGCCAGCCAAAACATGTATGGAGACCAGAAGGCGAGGCCGGAGACCATGCAATAGATGTATGTGAACGCCCCCAGCCAGTGCTGAACGCGCTCGCTCAGCGTATAGCGGAGAATTCGCCCACCGTCTTTCTGGCCGGAATGTGCGGAAGAGATGACCTGCGAGGTGCTCACGGCTGACCTCCATTCCCGTTCTTCCCGTCGTCCGCCGGCTTGGGGCCAAAGCGGAGGTAGTGCATGGTTACGCCGACGACGCCGAAGAGCATGGCGAGGTTCCCGATCCACTTGGCCGGTCCCTTCCAGAAGCGAACCACCCACGGAATGTGCGGGTCTTTCGGCAATCCCCCATAGGCTTCGGGATTGGTCACATCGTGGAGTACATAGATCACGCCGGTTCCGCCCACGCCCGGCGGATCATAAACACCGGCCTTCTCGATGCCGAAGTTCTCGCGGAGTTGTTTGGCTCGCGTCTCGGCCAGGTCCTTCATGTCATCTTTCGTGCCAAAATGCAGGCAGCCCGTGGGGCAAGACTTGATGCAAGCCGGTTCCAGACCCTCGCTCACCCGATCCGAACACAGCGTACACTTGAACATCTTCTTTGTGGCCGAGTTAAATTTAGGGATGTTGAACGGGCAGCCGTTGACGCAATATCCACAACCAATGCAGTTCGCCTGTTGAAAATCTACGATGCCGTTTGAGTATTGCACGATCGCGCCGTCCGCCGGACACGCCGCCAGGCAACCCGGCTCCGCACAATGCATGCACTGATCTTTGCGCATCAGAAGCGTGACGCTGCCGTCCTCGCGTTCGTGCTCGTTGAACTTGATCAGGTTCCAATAATT
>Ga0210405_10001241_pt1 | contig 30167 bp, 27 predicted proteins | sample IncBWH11MmetaG_FD_155492 | JGI IMG/M metagenome (GOLD analysis project Ga0210405, IMG submission 155492) | Forest soil microbial communities from Barre Woods Harvard Forest LTER site, Petersham, Massachusetts, United States - Inc-BW-H-11-M | ecosystem: Environmental > Terrestrial > Soil >...
GTTTATTTGGTGTGGTCCCCTCCTATTCCCACGCCCGTCTGGGTGTTGATCACCGATTTCGACAACCACAGCACTGATCCTCTTGTTGACGGAGTGGTGCGAGTAGCCCTAACTGTGGCCTTACAACAATCGCAATATGTGTATGTCTTTTCGCGCTCTCAGATTCAAGAGATTTTGGTGCGAATGGGGAAGCCACCGGAGACCCGAATTGACGAGAATACTGGGCGCGAGATTTGTCTGCGCTCGAATCTTCCTTCGGTGCTGCTCATCGGCAGTGTGGTGAATCGTGGGGAGGGATTCGAAATCACCGTGCAAGCTGTAGCTGTAGGCCCGGTCGATAAGGAGGACCCACGCCTCCTTACAGAAGATGAGAAGACTTCTAGGAAGGAGGAGCTCCCTGACAGGCTTGACGCCCTAGTCAAACGAGTCCGAAAGGGCTTGGGCGAATCCGCAAAGGAAATCAAGCAAAACAGCCGGCCTTTGGCCGCAGTAACGACGCCTGATTTCCAGGCTCTGCAACTCTATTCCCAGGCAGCTGATGCTATGGATCACGGTAACGTGAACGAGGCATTGTCGCTTTTGCTGAGCGCCCTTGCGAGGGACCCGGAATTTGCCATGGCCCATCACCTGATCGCCGATGTTTACGAGACCATGGGAAACCGAGCCGATAAACTGCAACACCTCAAGCGCGCCTACGAACTGCGCGCACGGTTGACTCCCCGCGAGAGCTATTTCGTGGAGGGTAGCTACCACCTGGCCAACGAAGAGCCGGAGAGAGCAGTGGACGTCTTTACGGCGCTGGTTGCGCTGAACCAGAAGGATGCTGAGGCTCGCGTAGGTCTCGCATCTGCGTACTACGAACTTGGGAGATTGAGCGATTCTATCCAGCAGCTCAAGGAAGTCCTCAAAATTGATCCCGAATCCGCCGAGGCGTACGGAACTCTGGTGTTGCGGCTGGCGCGCAACAATAAGCCGGAAGAGGCATTGCAAACCTACCGGACAGGGCGGGAACGCGGTTTGACGACACCCCGTGCTGAGTGGGGATTGGGCATGGCCTTCTGGAACCAGGGGAAGGTGGATGAAGCGCAGGCAAAATTCCGGGCATTGCAGGCGTCCGGAAAAGAGCCCTACGCAACCATTGGCCGGATTTATCTTGCGCGGACATTGATCTACCAAGGCAAACTCGTGCGGGCTAGCGCACATCTTCAGACCGGTATCATCCGGGATCGGACGAACCACAACAGGGAGGCAGAACTACTGGAGCGCTATCTGCTAGCGACTGTCGCTCTGATGCAAGGGAACAATTCCCAAGCCCAAAGCCAGTTGCAGCTGACTCTTCCTCCGGGTGATGCCTCAACACTCGACGCGAGATACCTGCACTGGGCTGGGGAACTGTACGTAGGGATGGGAGATATTGCTTCCGCCAAGCAGATTTACGGGATACTTGAGAATCTTTCCGCCAGACTGCCCAGCCCGTCTAACAGGGCATACCAGTACGACTTAGCTGGCGAGATGGACCTGGCGCAGTCCAGGACAACAGACGCAGAGCAGCATTTCTTAGCCTCTCTAGGACCTTATCCGGCTCTCTCGCACGAGGGGCTGGCGAGGGCTTATGAGGCGCAACAAGATTGGGAGAATGCCGCCACCGAATGGAACAGTTTCTTGGATTCTCGCGGCGAGGTCTTCCAGGATGATTGTCCGGCAGACTGGGTGCTGGCCCATCTGTTTCTTGCCCGGGTGGAACGTCACTTAGACAAAATTGATGAGTCAAGGGACGAGTACAGGAAGCTGTTGGGAATCTGGGGAAACGGTGACCCGGTTGGAGTGGTTCACCAAGCCGTCACGGAAGCACATCAGGCCACAAACTAAGAGGCTCGGTCCCACCTCAGCGTTGGAACTTTGGGGACGGAACTAGCTGGAGCTAAAGGAGAATATTATGGTTGCGCCTACCGCAGAAGATCTCTGTGCTTGTGTAGAGCGGATCTGCCCCTGGCCCTGCAAACTCGGGGTAATAGCCCATGGCATCATTGTCCTGGCCGCGCTCAAGGTCATGGTTCAGTACTTCCGAAACCGCAAAGCGCGTGGATCGACTAAGTAAGAGGCCATTGGGGATGTGCTCGACTCTGCAAATTTGGTCGAGTCGTAGGGAATGGTGTGTCTTTCTGAGCGCTGACGTAAACGTGGGGCCCCGACGGTTGTGCTCGTTTCGCGGGCGCGACCCACCGGTCCGTGGACATGAGTGTTCGTGCCCTTCGGATGAACGCTCGAGGAAAATGATCGATGGCCGAAAAATAGCAACCGCCTGGCCGAATTGTCCAAACTTCGGCAGATCGCCGATCAATTGCTGGCAAGGGAAGTTAAAGTTACCGAGCAGGTGAAGAGATAGCATCGTTTGAGCCGCTTGTCTCGCTCGGCAGGCCATGCACTCTGAAGAGCGCGCCATTTCGCTCTCGTTGAAGATGTGCCGATCCCAACGCTCGCTCGCAATCGGTTTCCCGCTAAGCAAAAATCTCATTCACCTTTTCCCGCACCTTCTGACTCCGCAACGTTCAATTACCGCATAATGCTCTCCATGTCTGAGTGACCGAGCCACTGCTGCACGATCCTCAGATCAACGCCCGCCCAAAGGCATCGAGTCGCAAAGGTCGACCGAAACTTGTGAAGCCAGAAGTCGTCTTTGTCGAGCTTCGCCCCTTCCGCGCACGCCTTGAGGCAATCGAGAAAATCCAGCTTCGGATTGCACCCGGCAGTCGGAAACAGCAGACCGCACGCTTTGTCAGCCTTGGCTTTCCATGGCCGCTTTTGATCACGTTCTTAGTGTCTCGGAAGAGATTCGAGCGGTGCGGCTGAGAATTTCTGATTGTGAACGGCGTTCCCATGACCCAGGAGCAGTACGCGCGAAGGGCGGACGCCTAGAATCGCGGCCTGCAGATCCGCCGTTCACATTCACATGTCTGTACGGGCTAGACCGGCTATTTCCATGCCCGCGTGAGATCCCCGTCCAATATGTCCTGCTGCGCCTTGTTCCACTTCGCGTAATAGCGTTCCGTGATCGTTACAGAGCTGTGTCCAAGCGCACGGCTCACTTTGCGAATGTCCACGCCCGCCTTGAGCAATTCCACGCTGAACGTGTGCCGGAACAGGTGTGACGTGCCATCCACACCGGCTTTTTTGAAAACCTGCCGGTACATCTTGTCAACGGTGCTCACCGCGCCTTTCGTGGTGGCCTCGCCCGAGATGAAAAAATAAGTGGGATTGCCGTTCTTGACCTTCAGCAGTTCTTTTCCGAGCCAAGAGGGAATCACGTTGTTAATGTGCGTGCCGGTCTTGCGCCGCTGCGTCCGCACCCGGAATGCTTTGCCCGTTTGTTGGAGTTCGTCCTTGGACAAGCACACCGCGTCCACGATGGACAGACCGGACCACCGCTGCAATTGAATGCAGGCCTTCGTGCGGGCTTTGTTGCGCGGCTGGAGTTCGGTCTTGGCAATCGCAGCGAGGATGGCCTTGTATTCCTTCGGCTCAAACGGCCGCACGTTGTTTGCTTCGTCCGCCTTCACTTGAATGCTGGAGAGTTGCGATGCGGGATTGCTCGGGATAATCCCCGCGTCATAGCAAAATTTGAAAAACGATTTCACGCGCTCTTGGTTGTTGCGCTTGGCGAGTGGGGAAGTGAAAGGCCAGGAGGCCCGCCATGTTGTCAGGTGCGCGAGTGAGACGTCCTTGGCGAAGTAATGCCCTCGGTGTCGCAGAAAGTCTGCAGCCGGTCCAGCATGAGCTTATGTTTATAGAGCGTGTTGGGCGCGAGATCCTCACCGCGCTTGCTGTCGGTGAATAGCGCGATGGCTTGCTCTACCGTTTTTGCTTCGGACAGGGCCGGGCCGCGCCCGAGTTCGGCGTCCAGGTGTGCTTACTCAATGGCAAGGGCCTTATCTCCCGCGGTGTCCCAACTGAAGGTTTTGGCGCTTTTGCGGGTTTGGATCCCGTCTACGTTGTATTGCATCCACACAGAGCACCGGCAACGGCGGAAATTTTTATCGTCCTTGTGGGGGCAAGACTGCTTGTGGCACTTATAAAGGATGACGTGCATGACTGCCTCCCTACTTGGGTTGACAGTGCATCCACAGTACGCCGGTGTCAAATTACACTGTAAGTTGTTGATTATAATGGAGCTTAAGATTGGTTGCGGGGGGTGGATTTGAACCACCGACCTTTGGGTTATGAGTGCCGAAAGATATTTCTATCTTGTTGAATGTGGGGCATGGGCGATGCCTTACAGACACTTTAAGTTATTGAGGGGAACGTTCGGGAACAATGAATCGTGAGCGAGTGTGAGCGTGCGGACGTGAATCAATCACTAACGCCTCAACCATCTTCGCAATGCGATTGCTAGAAAGGTTAACTGGATTGGTCCAACAATGTTTCCGATCAGGGTCCACGCATTAGCCCACTTCGTTTGAGGCTGAAAAAATGGAGAGCGAAGAAAAATGGCACGAAGACTGTGAGAGAGAGCTTCGGTAGGACTGAGATGCCAATCGACAACATTATGGGGGGTGAACTCAAATGTAAAGCGCGCCCACGGAAGCAAGAACAAGACCGATAAACCAACAAGTAGTCCTACCAAGATCAAAAGAGCCTGCAGAGGTCGCTCGCCATAGCCCGCCAAGAATTTGTATATCCAAAGCAACCAGCGATTGCTCTTGCTCGAGTCATAGCGTCGTGCCAATTCCATCTCAGCGTAATAAAAGTCTCCTGCACCCACCCAGTCTCCGGAAGCCTCAAGGTTTACTTTGAGGTCGCGATAGAGGAGTCGAATCGATTCCCGATCTTGTTTCTCATCCACTAGGACAATACGCTCGCCAGTCGCCGCCCGGTCTCGCCGCTCGTCATATAGACAAACTCGCGACTCAGTTCTTGGCCAGTTAACACTATGGAAATGAATCTTACGGAGGTCTGTATGAAGGAACGTTGTACTACTCGCATCAAATCGGTCAAAACTCACGCGCTCCGGGGATTCGCAAACTACACCTTCGAAGCACAGTTTCGGTGAGCCGGGGGTCCTGTTTAGAGCAAAGATGGCGGAATCATGAAACTGAGCCAGTTCAAAATCAACAACATTGTTGAAGGAGCAGGCAGCGAAATTAGCCGCTGCTTCGAAGGATGCCTCGAAGAATGTGGCGGCGGCATCGATGCATTTTAGTTTGAACGGAGAGCCATAGAGGAAGAAATCCTTAGCACGAAATATGGCCATCGTGAAATCGGCAGATTGGCGGAAACGGACTCCCCGAAAATCGGCCACTCCTACGAAATCGGCGGATATGAAATTCGCCCAGTCGGCAAAGGTTGCTCCGGCAAAATTAACCCCGCCGAATGATGCCCACGCGAAGAGAACAGGACCGAGAAATTGAGTATTTTCAAAGCCGACGGCGCGACCGAATCCACCCGGGTAGTGGAACTGACATCGATTAAAGTTCGCGAAGTTCGCGAACAGAGCGTTCTCAAAACTGACGCCGTGATGAAAGTTAGTGTTAAGGAAAGTGCTAACACCCTCGAACCGCGCTGACATGAAGCTTGCACGCCCCTCAAAGTTGGCCTCTCTGAAGTCGGCGTTGTAGATGACTCTGCTGCTGAAGTCAACGTGGTCAGGGAAGAAGGTTCCTCTAAAATCGAAATCATTGGCGGCCAGTTTTTGCGCAAACAAGCCGTCAAAATGTGCCTTGTCCTTTTTCGCATTCTTGCTGTGTAGAATACACCGTCCCTCTTTCAAGTCTGTGACAGGCAAGGAGCAACCTTCCTGACCGCACGTCTTTGATGCCGATTGACCTGAGACATTCATAGAAGACTTTGCTCAGATTCCAGAGCGGAGGAAATTTCTGACAAGTCGTGGTGATTCCTACAGTTAGCGATTCTAGCCTGTGTTTATGCGGGTGTCGAGCACATTCGTAACTTAGGCTGCCGTTTCCACAGTTTCCCTTATTGCCCTTGATTCCACGGAAACCGTATCACTGGTATCAGTGGCAAGCGGCTCAAACCGACGACATGGTTCCAGAGAATGGTGGCAAAGGGGGTTGGCCTACGTGTCGAGCCAATCCCATTCGGAACCGAGCACCCAGCGAAGCGCAGAGAATTTGCCCTGCATATCCGCAGTACCACAACATCCCTTTCGGAGTATTCAAGACGGTAAACGTCTGCGCGGACGCAACGAAGCTCGCAGGTCATTACTACGAGATCGTGCGCGCGCTCCCGAAGGTGCGGACGAAGAATGGGCACATGAGGAAGGCAGCCTATCAGCATGAAGGCTGGGCGCAACACTGGGCCTACGTCATGCAAAGGTGGCTTGATGCGGGATGGTCTGTCGAGTAGATTCAAACCGTGATGGACTATGCCTTCCAGCATGTCGGCCACATCGCCAAACGGGGTCCGCAGTACCTCAAAGACTTTCCCAAGCTGGCGGAAGCAGCCGGGGTCAAAAAGTGAGAGGGTACCGCGTTTCGAGGTACCTCAAATCACGGCACAATAGGGTCCCCACTCGTATCGCTGCCGCTCACTTGTTTCCTGCCTTCTGTTTTTAGGTAATTCTCTATCCCAGACGGTCATCCGTAGATCGTTGTTTCTCCGGTACTGCTCTGCTTTACCAAAGGAACACCCCTCTGCATTACCAAAGCACCGCGCGCGTGTGCGCCGAAAATTTAATCCAAAGGACCCAATTCAAAATGGAAGATCAGTATCAGAAAATCAAATCCGACCAGCGGCAGACCGAGGCCGAAGTCGGTGCCATCAAATTGTTGTGGGATGGCACAATCCGAACCTTCTCACCCAGTCCACGTCAGTTCGCCGGATGGCTCCGGCTCGTCAACGACGTTCATCGCCAGTTCATCCGTCGGGAGGGCATGATGCTTCCGGGCGAACTGATCCGCTACATGGATCGCCTCGTCGCCCGCACTCTGATGTTTCAGCAAAAGGCCGCAACCTCCCGATCCGCATCCTCAGCCGCAACCAACTAAGCAAACCAAATTCAAGGGAGTCCTCTTATCAGGGTTCCTTCAACCACACAACGGAGATTACACATGGAAGAAGAGCAAACAGTACCCGAAGAAGCACCGAAGGCCAAGCGGGCCTACAAACAACGTAACAGGCTCAGCGATGCCGAGAAGGCCATCGCCAAGCTGAACAAGACTCACAAATTCGTGCGCCTCGACATCCTGAAGGCACTGCGTGGACAGGAGTGCTCCCCCGGCACCAACTCCCGCCTCGCATACCTGAAGGCACTTCAGCAGTTGGAGATCGAGTACGTGGAGCAGATCACGAAGATGGGCGTGCTGCCGAAGAATGTCGCCAGCCAGACAACGACCGAGTACATCTTCAAGGCCCACGTGGGCCAAGGGGGATCAGTCCAGACCACGTCCGTAAACAAACAACAGCTTACCGACATCGAACGCGCCGAGCCAAGGAATGCAAGAAGGGTATGGCCGACTCACCGGAGGATGAAGCGATACGCGCACAGTTTGAAGCCGAGTACGGTGACAGTGCCGTGCAGGAAAAGAAAGAAGAGGTGCCAGAGGAGAAGTAGGCGGTTCCCACATGTAGCACAGCGGCGAGTTCCCTCACTCGCCCGATCTTATGAAAATACAAAACTTTGAGCCTCTCTTGAGGGTGGAAGAAGCGGCTCTGCTCTTAGGCGGTATGCACCCCAAAACCTTAATGCGCCTCTCCCGCACGGGGGAAGTGCCTGCAATCAAGATCGGTCGCTGCTGGTTCTTTCGGGCCAGTGCCTTAAACGCTTGGGTTGATGTACAGTCACATTCGCATCACCCGTGCCTCACGGAGAGGATTTAGTGATGGCACGAAAGTATCAAAGGGGAAGCTTGACCCTGAAAGGCAGAGCAAACGGGCCGGATGTTTGGGAGTTTCGTTGGCGAGATACCAGCGGGACACAGCGCAGCAGGCTACTCGGGACGGTAGAGCAGTTCCCGACCGAACGGGAAGCGCAGTGCGCAGCCGACGCCCTTCGCTTAGAAATCAACTCGGAACTGCCCAAAGCAGTTCCCATAACCGTTGCGACATTGGTTGACCGATACCTCACGCACGATGTGGAGATGGGACGGCTGGCATACGCAACGCGCGCAAGCTACAAAACCTATCTGAACGGATGGGTCAAACCGAAGTGGGGTCAGCACACGTTGGAGCAAGTGCGCACAATGGCCGTTGAGCAGTGGTTGCGAGACGTGACACTCGCACCCAAAAGCAAGCTGCATCTGCGGAATGTGCTGCATCTTCTTTTCGAGTGTGCGGCCCGATGGGAACTGATTGATCAGAATCCCATCACACGAGTGAGGCAGGGTGGAGCGAGGCGAGCAGAGCCGGATGTTCTCACCCCGGACGAGTTCCGCGCACTTCTGGCGGAACTGAGTGCCGAGCCTTACCGCACAATGGTGATTATGGCGGGCTGTCTCGGACTTGCCCGTTCCGAGTTTGTCGGCCTGAAGTGGGCAGACATCACTTGGGACTCGGCAATGTTGAGCGTCCAGCGGGGCGTGGTGCATTGCCACGTTGGGAACCCGAAGACGTTGGCCCGGAGAAAACCCATCCCGTTAGCTTCAGAACTGCTCACAGTTTTGCGTGAGCATCGTGAGCGGGCGGCTTACGCGGCTGAGTCCGATTGGGTGTTTGCCTCTCCGTACAAGCGAGGGGCTGAACCCTACTGGCCGGACTCCGCTCTGCAAGACTTCGTGAAGCCTGCGGTAGTGCGAGCAGGCATCACAAAGCGGGTTGGCTGGCACACGTTCAGGCACAGCTACAGCACATTGCTTCGGGCGAACGGTACTGATGTGAAGGTGCAGAGCGAACTGCTCCGGCATTCCAACATCAGCACCACCCTCAACCTGTACACCCAAGCCGTTAGCGATCAGAAACGGGCCGCGCACGGACAGGTTGTTGGGCAACTGCTGGCTGTGTGAGCGCAAAGTGAGCGGGGCTTGTAACCGAAAGGGCTTGCAACTGACTGAAAAGGTTGGTTGCGGGGGGTGGATTTGAACCACCGACCTTTGGGTTATGAGCCCAACGAGCTACCAGACTGCTCCACCCCGCATCTCGATCATAACAATGCTATTGGGTGGCGTCAAACCTGTTGCATCGAAGATGTTTCTTTGACACCTTTGTTTCAGCTTCGGCAAACTACTCAGTATGCATCACTTGTTCGAGCATCCAACACGGGAATGTTGCATCCAACGCGTGTTGATTTCGTTCGCGTCGAACCGGCTCACAACTGGAAAACCAGATTCACCCGACATCAGGAGGTTTTTATGCCGAAGAGGGACGGTACCAGCCGTCAAACCACAATCAGTGCACAGCCTCGCATTCATCAGCGCGCCCGCGAAATTCAGGCCTACGGTACGGTTTCGCACGCGCTCCCCCTGGAACTCGAAGAAGATGTCCGCCTGGAAATGACCGAGCAACTCAACCAGTTGCTTGCCGACACCATGACTTTACGCGATCTCTATAAGAAATCGCACTGGCAGGTAGCGGGACCTACGTTCTATCAACTGCATCTGCTATACGACAAACATTACGAGGAACAAGCCGAGATCGTTGACATCATTGCTGAGCGGATTCAGTTGCTGGGTGGCATATCGATCGCCATGGCCGCCGACATCGCCGAGACCACTCGCATCGAGCGCCCACCCCGCGGAAGGGAAGAGGTGCCTGTTCAGATCTCGCGACTGCTCGATGCACATCAGATCATCATCGGCCATTGCCGCACCCTGGCAAAGCGCGCAACTACAGTGGGCGACGATGGCACGAATGACATGATCCTCAGCGACGTCTTGCGCCGCAATGAACTGCAGGTGTGGTTCGTGAGCGAACACCTCGTCGACATGCCGCTGGTACACGCTGTTGATTCAGCAACCCAAAAAGCAAGTTGAGCCGTTAGGCGGGAGGGCTGCGGCCCCAAACGTTGAGGCCGCAGCTCTCAATTTCCCTCCCATTTTATTTCTTTCCCGCCGCGTTCAGCTTGTCGTGAGCGTAATACTCGTAGGCTGACATCGGCTTTTCTCCACCTTTCCTCCAGATGCGGGAATCTTCCGGGATCTTGTTGAGTACGCGTGCCATCTCTCGTATATGCATGGCCACTGTCCCGCAACACGCACCGATGAAGTTGATTCCCATGTCGCGGGCCTGTACCGCATAGTCCGCCATCTCTTTCCGCGTCAGTTGCAGGGGATCTAACGCGTAAGGAAATTCGGGAAGGCTGGTGAAATCCGGTTTTTCCTTCGGTGTCCGATACGCAACCGGCTGGCAGGCAAGATAGCCGGATACAGCTTTGCGCATTTGCTCCATCGGCCCCAGAATGTGTTGCGGAGGCCGCAAGCAGTTCATCCCCACGATGTCCGCTCCTGCATCGAACAAAGCCTTTGCCGCATCTGCGGCGCTCTTTCCTTCCGCAGTTTCGTCTTTATTCTCGAAGCAGATCGTCACCATCACGGGCAGTCCCGTCTGTTTCGCGCGTTCCACGACAATCAGCGCCTCGCCTAGCCACGAAAACGTCTCGCCGATGATGAAGTCGACGCCCTCATCGACCTGGACCGCAAGCTGTTCGTCAAAAGTTTTGCGCACCCGATCCGCGGCCGATGGGCTGCCTGGCTCATACATCCAAGTCAGACTGAGGTTGCCCGCGACCAGACACTGATCGCCCGCGACTTCACGCGCCACGTGCACTGCCGAACGATTCATTTCTTCCAACCGGTCTTCTAGACCCACCGTAGCCAACTTGTCGCGGCTGGCGTAAAACGTGAGTGCCTGCAAGACTTCGGCGCCCGCTTCGCGAAACTCCACATGAATCTCGCGAAGCGCATTGGGATACATCAGCGCGACTTCGGGAGTAAAGGGACCCGCGCGCACCCATCCGCGCTTTTCCAATTCAAGCAAATAACCGCCGTCGCCCAGAACCGGGCCTTCTTTCAGGCGTTCGAGAATTCCTTTCTTCTTCATGTCGTCTCCTGCAAATTAGTCATCCACATATTCATATTCCGCTCTGATCGGAGCATTCTCTGCGAATCGACTGGGACGAAACGGGCCGATGTCAACCGATCTGGCTTTACCGTCGAGAACCCGTTCACTCATTACCAGCCCGATGGCCGGCGAGATCTTGAAGCCCATTCCAGAAAATCCAGCACACACGAAAAGTCCGCGGATTCCAGGAATTTCGCCCAGCAGCGGGCGCGAATCAGGAGTCATATCGTAGACACCGGTCACGCCACCCATCACTTCTGCCTGTTCCAGCTTAGGAACGCGGCGGCAGGCACGCTCAATGATCTCTTCTCGCCATTCGTCTGAGGCGCGCTGCGGGAACTTGTCCGGATCCACGGGCCGCTTCCCATAAAAATCGCCGACAAGAAACTTGTCGTGCGCATCCGAGCGAAAATACGTTGCCGTCACTGAATCAATACAAGCACGACCTCCGCCCTTCATGCCGGGAGCGTTGCGGAGAATCGCCACCTGGTGGTACTCGCATTCGATCGGAACCTCGTAGCCGGCTTGTTGGAGCAGTGGCCGCGTCCACGCACCAGTAGCCGCAATCACAATCGGCGACGAGATCGCTCCCCGGTCAGTCACAACGCCGCGCACGCAATCATCCCTGACATGCCAGGCTGTTGCCTGCGTGCGCGAGAGATAGATCGTCCCCATGTCACGCGCAGCACTGAGGAAATCTCCCGCCACTCCAGCGCCGTCACCGTATCCGGACCCTGGTTCGTAAGCGGCCAACTCCACATCGTCAACCTTCCAGTCCGGCTCGAGTTCGCGCAATTGATGGTTGTCAATGAGTTCGACCGTCGCGCCGAGCCCGCGCTGCATCTCGACGTTGTGCTTCAACCGTGCCGTTTCATTCGGATGCACGATGCGGACAAATCCAGTTTTACGAAAGTCTCCTGGCCCCCCACAACTTCCTGCCAGTTCTGAAACATGCGCAAGCTGATCAAGGCCCGTTCCACTTCCGCGGGGAAACTGTAGTGGAAGCGGGACCAACGCGGACGATCTCCCGCTTCCGCCGCGCCCAACGTGATCCTTATCGACGACGACAATCTTTCCAGCTTTGCGCTTCGCCAGATGAAACGCGATCGAAGTACCCATCACGCCGGCGCCTAGAATGACCACGTCAGCCGTCTTCGGCAACGAACTGGAATTCACAAGAGTCATGCTGCCTCTCGATATCTTCCTTTCTTCCAGTCACGCAGTGCCTGATGTGCCGCATTGCGCCCCGGCGCTCCCGTAACTCCGCCCCCCGGATGCGCCCCCGCTCCGCACAAATACAGGCCGTCGATGGGCGTCCGGTACTGCGACCATCCCGGCACGGGCCGCATAAAGAAGAGTTGTTCCAGTCGCAGATCTCCGTGGAAGATGTTCCCCTCCGTCAACCCGTACGTGCGTTCCAGGTCGAGTGGCGTCAGTACCTGCCGCGCGACGATTGCCCCGGGCACATTCGGCGCGTACTCGGCAATCTTTTTAACCACGCGATCTCCGAGCAACTCGCGCTTCTCATCCCAATTCCCGTCTCTCAGACGATAAGGCACGTACTGCACAAAGCATGTCAGGATGTGTTTCCCCGGCGGAGCAAGTGATATATCGGCGTTTGATGACACCACGCAGTCCACCCAGAGCTCTTCCGGAATCTCGCCGAATTTTGCGACGTCGTAGCAGCGCTCGGCGAACTCGAGCGAGGGCACGAGCGTATAGAACGTGCGCTCGAGCGGAGTCGCGGTGGCTGAGGTTCCGGCGAATCGCGGCTCTTCGGCCAGCACCATGTTCACCTTGGCGCAAGGCCCGTCCATCTTGATTCCGCGCACCGCAGAAAGAAAGTCTTCTGGAAGTCCTTGCGCGTCGAGCAATCCCAGGAACGTTCGCTTCGGATCTGCGTTCGACAACACCATGCGGCCACGAAACTCGGTGCCGTCGTCGAGAACGACACTGCGTGCCCGCTCATTGCGTATGGCAATGCGAGAGACCGTAGCTCCGGTTCGAATCTCCACGCCAAGTTTCCTGCCTGCCCCGGCCAGGGCTTGCGTGATCGACCCCATCCCGCCCATCACATGTCCATAGAATCCCTGGAGTTCGTGTTCGCCGCCACTGAGCAGATGAAACAGCAAGCCAATTGCGCTTCCCGGCTGATACGGCCCGCCATGCTTCCCATACACATTGTTGGCGAGAAACATGGTCTTGATCTTTTCCGATTCATAGTTCTGATCCAGAAACTCGCCGAGGCTGCCGGTCAGGAAAGAAACCAGTTGAGCAATCTCGCGATTGGATATACCGCGAAACCTCTTACCGGCCCGAAATAAATCGCTCCATCCCTTGAAACTCGATGTATCGATTTCCGGCGGAGGCTCCAGGAAGAATGGCTGCAAATAGCGCGCCAGCTTCTTCAATTGATCGTCCATTTGCACGAAGCGCGCCGCATCCTTGTTGGAAATCTTCGAGAACTCGTCGCGTGCCCGCTCACGGTCAGCCCACCAGGGAACGACATGGCCGTCAGGAAAGGCAACCTGGATTGCCGGATCACACGGAATCATCCGCAGTCCGTGATCGGCGAGGCGAAGTTCTGAGATCACCTCCGGTCTCAACATGCTCGCAATATAGGAAGTGGTCGAGACCCGGCATCCCGGCGCGATCTCTTCTGTCACGCAACAGCCGCCGACAATATCGCGCCTCTCCAGTACGAGCGTGGAGAGGCCGGCGCGAGCGAGGTAGGCGGCAGCCGTCAGACCGTTGTGCCCAGCGCCGATGACGATGGCATCGTAGATCCTTTTTCCGCTCGATTGCATGGTCTGACTTGAGGTCATGACTAGCGCCTTGAATCGAACAACACTACCGCAAACAGCCTGTAAAAAGAAGTTGAAATCAAATCTAGGCTTCCTGTATGCTAACATGACTAAAAGTCATTATTATGCCTGGAATCGCCAGCAATCGCGTCGCGCCTCCGCTCTACCAGCGCCAGCCCAAGGTCCGCCCTCGTTCGGAAGCCAAGCGCGCGCGAATCGTTGAAGCCGCCACACAACATTTCGCCGAGCATGGATATCACGATGCCCGTGTCGGTGACATCGCCACCGCCCTGGGTATCGCCAAGGGTTCCATCTTCCAGCACTTCGGCAGCAAAGACGGATTGTTCTTCGAAGTCTATAAACGCGCCGTCCGCTCCTTCTCGAAATATCTCGATGTACCCGCCGAAGTCCGCCAAGAAGGATTCTTTGCCGTTCTTCGATACTGGCTGGTTAGTACCGAGCATCTAGTGCACGAAGACTGGATTCCATATCGGATCTCACTTCTGGGGAACTACGGCACCGACTTGGTTCTCAAGCGCGAGATCAATCGCTTCCTCATCAGCGAAGACCCTTATGGCACGGTGAGCTTCGTGCGCTTCGGCCTGGAGCGCGGCGAGCTTCGCGACGACCTCGACATTGAGATGATGGTCTCGATCATCGACTGGATGGTCGAACGATTCCAGGATGCACTGCTGACGGCCGAGCTTGATCCGGGCCTCTTCCGGCGCCAGGGTGAATTGGCTGAGAAGAAAGAAGCGAGAATTCAGCAGTTCCTTGCAATGTTGCAGAGAGCCATCGGAGTTCCGCCTCCGGCCACTGTTACAAGGCAGAAGGTACCGGCGAATCACCGCTAAGTTGCTGGTTCGCGTGATACCTTGACTTCAGTTCTGATTCCGAGCGAGAGCGAAACGATGCCAGCATCCATTGAGCAGATTCTGTCCAGTTACAACGACCGCGCACCCTTGTCCGAGGCATTCACGATTCCAGCCGCATGGTATGTCGATCCGCGCATCGCAGAATTGGAACGGCTGAATGTACTCAGCAACACTTGGCAGCTCGTCGCTCGCACAAGCCAGTTCCAGAATGCTGGAGATTTCGTCGCCACGCGAGTCGCCGGTGAACCCCTCGTCGTCGTGCGCGGCGCTGATGGCGTCCTGCGAGCTTTCTTCAACGTATGCCGCCATCACGCCGCCGCCGTGGTAACGCAGCCCTGCGGTCAAGCCTCGATCCTGCAATGTCCCTACCACGGATGGAAATACGGTCTCGACGGGTCTCTGAAAGGCATGCCGGAATTCGAAGGTGTCGAGAACTTCGACCGCGCGCAAAACGGTCTCCTGCCCGTTCGCGTCGAGACCTGGGAATGCTTTGTCTTCATCAACCTCGATCCCAACGCAATTTCATTGCGTGAATTCCTGGGTGGACTCGTCAAGCGCATCGCGCCTCTCGACATCAGCAAGCTCCACTACTTCGCCCGACGCACCTATGACATTCGTTGTAACTGGAAGGTGTACGTCGACAACTATCTCGATGGCGGATATCACGTTCCCCATCTGCACAAGGGATTGAGTTCGGTCCTCGACTACAAGCAGTACACCATCGAAAACGAGGACCGCTACTGCTTGCAGTCGAGCCCCATGGTTGCCTCTGACGAAGACGCTGCAACCGGAGCGACGCGCAAAGGTGATCGTGCCTGGTATTTTTGGCAATATCCCAATCTCATGATCAATTGCTACGAGGGGTACATGGACACGAACTATGTGATCCCTGTCGATGCCGATCATTGCACCGTCGTTTTCGACTTCTACTTCAGCGACGTCAGCGAGTCCCGGTGCGCGTATAACACGGAATCGGTAAACGTCGGCAATCGCGTACAGGATGAAGACCTCGGCATCTGCGAAGACGTGCAGCGCGGCCTGAAATCGCGAGCCTACGGTGCCGGCCGACTCTCGGTTCGCCGCGAAGCCGGAGAACAATTATTCCACCGCCTGCTAGCCGCCGATCTGAAGAGCTAGCGCAGATTCGAAGTTGCTGCGGGAAGCGACGACACTAATGTGGGGACATCCGCCCCGGCTGTCCGGCGGAGCTCAGCTCCGCAATCTGTCCAATAATGCGGTTCTGCCATTGGACAACCGGTGTGAGAGGACGACCAGACGGAGAATCCAAACATGCCAAAACAGGCTCCGGGCGCAGGTTCTGTAGGTTGACCCGGAGTCAGTCCGACGCGTCCTGCTCCCGCCGCAAAGCGCGCAGATCGATCCCGAGCTGTTCCGCCTTCTTATAGAGGTGACTGCGCTCCAGTCCAAGCGATTTCGCTGCCATGCTCATGTTGTGGTGGCTGCGCTTCAATTCAGACAGAATAACTTCGCGCTCGAAGGTTTGCACGCGATCCGCCAGCGGGCCAGAGCCAGCGACACCCATAGTTGCGCCACCTACGGAAGTTTTCGGCAAGGCCAACTGTACAGTCGCCAAATCGACCTGACCTTCAGTCGCAAGCAGCATCAGCCGCTCGACCATGTTGCGCAACTCGCGGACGTTTCCCGGCCAAGAGTACGTCTGCAGCGCCTCCATGGCCTCATCGGTGAAGGGAACCGGTTTCCAAGAATTCTGCGCGCACACTTGCTCTGCGAAATGCTGGACTAGCGCGGGGATATCCTCGCCACGCTCGCGTAGCGGTGGCAGTACCAGCGGAAAAACATAGATGCGATGAAACAGATCCTGCCGAAACTTCTCTTCGCGCACGCACGCCTCCAGATCGCGATGCGTTGCGACCACCACGCGCACGTTGACCGAGATAGGTTTGTCGCCACCAATCCGCTCAACCTCGCCCTCTTCCAGCACGCGCAATAACTTCGCCTGCATGTTCAGCGGCATATCGCCGATCTCATCCAGGAAAATCGTACCCTGATCAGCCTGCTCGAATTTCCCAATGTGCCGTCCCGAGGCTCCCGTGAACGACCCCTTCTCGTGCCCAAACAATTCTGACTCAATCAGTTCCGCCGGAACAGCCGCGCAGTTCAGCGTGATAAACGGTCCTGCCGCGCGCGCACTACGCTCATGAATGGTGCGGGCTACCAGCTCTTTTCCGGTACCGGTCTCTCCCAGAATGCACACGCGGGATTCGCTGGCTGCGACGCGCTCCAGTTGCGCCATCACCCGCCGCATCGCCTCGCCCATCCATACGATTTCGTGTTTTCCCAGGCGTTGCCGAAGTTGCCGGTTCTCGTTTTCTAAACGCTGCAGCTTGAGGACATTGTCCACTGTGAGCAGAAGTTTGTCCGACGAGATGGGCTTCTCCAAAAAGTCGAGGGCGCCCAGTCTCGTCGCGCGCACTGCCATTTCGATGTGCGCCTGGCCCGACATCATCACCACCGGTGTTGTCACGCCTTGCTGCTTCAACTCCTCGAGAAGAGTCAATCCGTCTTTGCCAGGCATGACCACGTCAGACAGAATAAGGTCAAAGCTCTGTGCCTTAGCCAGTTCCAGCGCGCGCCCTGCGTTGTCACACACCGTTGCCTCGTGCCCGCCTAGACGAAAGGCGCGAGACAGCGATGCCAACGTATTGGCCTCATCGTCGACGATCAGCAGATGCGCTTTGTGTGGCAACGTTCTCCGTCCTTCTTATCCCGGCAACTTTCCGGCAGTCTCTTCTGTCGGCGACGCAACAGGTGGAATCCCATCCACATTGCTCGGCAACTCGATCACGAAGGTCGTGCCCTTGCCCGGTTCGCTCTGCACGCTGATCCTTCCACCGTGATCACTTACCACCGACTGCACAATCGCCAGCCCCAGTCCGGTACCATGCTGCTTGCTGGTGTAGTAAGGCGTGAAAATGCGCTCGCACTCTTCGCGCGTCAAGCCGGAGCCCGTGTCACAAACCTCAATCGCAACCTTGCCATCGTCCCGGCGCGTGCGTAGCGTCAGCGTGCCGCCATTCGGCATCGCGTCCATCGCATTCAGAACCAGATTCGACAGCGCTCGATGCAGCAACTCCGGATCCGCCGCAATGGGGTCAAGACGTCGATCCAGTTGCATCTGGCAGTGAATCGCCTCGCGTCCCTTCGCCTGAAACTGCGCCTGGAACAATCGTGCCACCGCCTCGACGATCTCGTTCACCTGCACGCGCTGTAACTGCGGTTGCGGCATCCTCGAAAATTCGCTGAAGCGGTTAATAATACCTTTCAGATTCGAAATCTCCGCGAGCAGCGTCTGCGAACTCTCACGGAAAATTTCCTCAAACATTTCCGGACTCTGTTCCCGCGCGCGAATCAGGTTTTCGACCGTGAGCTGCAGAGGGAACAAGGGATTTTTTAACTCGTGCGCCAATCGCCGCGCCAATTCCCGCCAAGCCGCCACGCGTTCGGTCTGCACCAGCCGTTCTTTCTGCGCAAGTAACTCCGAGGTCATGCGATTGAATGATTCTGCAAGTTGCGCGACCTCGTCGTGTCCCTCGACCTGCACGCTCGCACTCCAGTTTCCCGATGCGACGTCCTGCGCTGCCCGAGCCAAGTCCACCACCGGGCGCGTTACTCTCGCCGAAGCCCAACTGCTCAGCAGAATTGCAAGCACAACGCCCCCGCCGCCAACCAGCAGCGCGGCGTCTCGAATCCGCCGCTTCAATTCCACGTACGATCGCCGCGAATTACCGATCAGCAAAATTCCCAGGAGAGGACGATCCTTTCCCACTCCCCGCAGCGGGATCGCGTGAAACACTTCCTCATCGGCCCGGTCCGAAGTCCAATCCACGAGGCCGCTGATCTCCTGGTCGTACTTCCGCACAGCCTCAATCAACGGAGCAAACTTCTCTGCTGGACGCGCCGGGTCCGCGGCGCTTGCGCCGGCCGCTGGATCCAACAACAGTTCAGGAGAAAAATGATCTCCCCGATTCTGATACAGCAGCACCCGGGTGTCTGCCGGCAGATCCAGCGCCAGCAGGAAGTTCTTGTCGAGTCTCTGGCCGCCCACGACGTAAACGGAACGGTCGCCCACATGGATCGCGTGTGCGGCGAAAAATCCCAACGCCGTCGAATCCTGCAACTCTTCCAACTTTAGAAAGGGGCGTTGGTCGTTGGAAGCGGAGAGGCTCTCAAAAGCGGGCTCCGGATACCCGAACTTTGCCGGCCATTGCGCCGAAGAAACAATTGTTCCCCGTCCGTCGAGAATTTCCAGAAAATCAAGCTGATGATTCTCCGCCATCACGCGCGCCAGATCGAAATACTCGGCGAAGTCCGAAGAAGTCCCGTTGAGCGCTGTTGCCATGCGCGTGACCGAATCGGAAGCGGCAATTGCCTCCACTCTTCTGGCCACATTCTCGCCGCGGCGGCTGAACTCCCGCTGAAACTGTGTCACCAGAGCCGCGGTTCGCTGATTCTCAGTTTTCTCAAACGCATTCCTCGTGACCCACTGCACAAGCAATGCTACGCCTGCCACGGACAGGAATACCGTCAGCGCAAACACGACCAGAAGCTTGCGGCGGAACGTCATTTCGCAGCCCCCAGCCAGGCGTTTGCCAACTCGATCGTCCCATCCGTTCGGAGCGCCCAGTCCTCCAGGCTCGCGCTCGCAGCATAAAACACGGGCAGATGAAACAGCGGAACTACTCTCTGGCTTGCCCGAGCCGCCTGCTCCGCGGCAAAAAGCTCTTCGATCGTTGTCCCACTATTCTTGGCCTTGGACAACCCGGCATGCGCGGCAATACCCTCGAGCGCGATCCACGGATCCGAGGACGCCAGTGGTATTCGCACTAGGTGCAGATCGCTCGCGCCCACCGTCGTCGGTGCCAGCGACAGCCCAGCATCTTTCGCGTTCAATGCAATCCTCTCCACCAGCAACCGCGCCAGCGGATCGCTCCCGTCGTAGCCGATCGCCCAAGTCCGCGCCGTATGCACCTGATCGCGCAACTGACGCGCCTTCTGCAACTCGGCTTTCGATGAGAACACAAAACCGAACCCACTAATCCAGGTCGGCAGCAGGCTCCCAGTCGGTTGTCCCGCGCCTTGCAGCAGCACGCTGTGAATCGATTCCCGCTCCACGCTCAGCCCTAATGCCTCGCGCAGCACTTTCTCGTCCGGCGCGGAAACGTCTCGTGCGAAAACCAGAGCCATCAACTCGACCGGGGCCGAACTTACCAATCTGCCCTTCGCTGGCGAGAAATGGTGGGCCTGCTCCGGAGCGATTTCCACCAGATCGGCCCTTCCTACTTCGAGAGCAGTCGCCTGGTCCCGAAAACTTCGGCCCATTTCGATCTCAACTCCGTCGAGAAATGGCCGGCCGCGCCAGCAATCCTCTTCGGCCGCAAGCGTCAGCTTCTTTCCTGGTTGCCACTCCACCATATGAAACGGCCCGGTGCCGCTCACCTTCTCCTCAGAATCTCTTTTCAAAATCGCGTTTCGCGACAGAGCCACTTCGGCCAGCATCTCCGGATTGGGTTCGTCGCAATCGATGATCACCGAGTCACCTTCGGCCCTGACGCTCCACGGCGGATTCGCGAATCGCAACGAAGCTGCGACGATTTCACTCGTGAGGGGTGTTCCATCGTGGAACTTCACTGCGTGGCGCAGTCGGAATTGCCAGTGTTGATTTCCCTTCGAAGACTGCCAGGATTCCGCCAAACCGGGTTGGGCGTGTCCCGCGTTCCATGTCACCAGCGTGTCAAAGAGAAGGGAAGTCACGCTTCGTCGAGCGAACGAATCGGGAACTCTGTTATCGGCCGGATCGAGCGTTACCGGTGCCGCATGCATTGTCACGCGCAGGGTTCCGCCGTACTTCGGCCGAGTTTCTGCCCGCGCCAGTATGCCCAGGAACAGACTACTGACCGCAAGCCAATGACAGGCGAAATGCTTCATAAGTCCCTGTGTCCCGATTTCTGGCAATGGCGATTGCGCTGTCACCCCTGGCCTCCGTCCACAATGCAGACACAGGCCCTGGAAATGCCACTGCTGCACTCACCGCGACTGGATCACGATCGGGAAACTCAAACGCCCGAATCGAATCCTCTGCTTGATCTCCAGATGCAGTCGCAAGCACCTGCGACCCGGCGCCACATCCAGTCTTCACCGCCGCAATCTCACTGCCCCACTCGAACGAGGAGCGCTGATCGTTCATGCCGTCCACCAGGTGCACTTTCCCATCGCCCGACGCGAACAGCCAGAGCGTATACTTCTCTCGCGGAACGAAGGCCGCCGTATAAAACTTCGGCACGGTGCCGAACTTTCCGACCGCTGGACTGAGCACGCCGGTGAAATAGTTCCGCGTCGAAGCGAAGAAGCCCGCGAGCGGGGGAACTGCAGCCGAAGGCGCGGTGTTCGACCCTGCACTCGGGAATACCGGTGAACTCGTGCTCATCCCTCCTGACACGATTGGCCACGGATCATCGCTGCCGCGGCAGGCCATCAACGGTGCGCCCGTGATGTTTACATGGCAGCGCACGCCTGGCAGATACGCATCCAGTGTGTGATCCAACCCCGGGATCAACCTGCCTCGCACATCCAATGGCCAAGGCTTGGGATTACCGATCGCCAGCGTCTGTTCCGCCTCCCACTTTCCGTTCTGAACTCGATATACAGAGACTTTCCCCGCGTCGAGCACCGCGATACGCGACGGTGTGCCGTTCTCTTCCAGCACCGCAACATCCAGAATGCGGTCGTCTTGTGCCCAGAGCGCAACCTTCCGCAATGTGATTGGCATCGCTTCATAAGCAGCACCCGAACGTCCTGAACGCGGCACCGAAACCATAGCGACCACAGATTCCCCGGCTCCTTGCTGAATCTGTGCCACCCAAACAAAAGAGGTTTCATTTTCGGACAGAGTCAAAGCAACGGAGGCGGCCGCCTGATCGCTTTTCGCGAAGCGGATCCCTGACTGTTCCAGCACGCTTCGAAGCCCGTTTTGCACCAGGTCGCTGTCGCGCCGTCCCAGCGACGAGCGATTCTCCACCGTCAAACTCATCGTGCCCGGTCCCGTGACAGCGACAATCTTTTTCGCCAATTGCTGCTCCGCCCCGCTCCAGTCCGCTGCGAAAGCAGCAGTTGAAAGAAGCAAAACAAGCAAAGCAAAGCAGAGGCGGGAGGCCGAACAAGAAGACTGGTTCACCGATTTCAAATTGGCCTTTGGGATGGCCGAATTATAAATCGCTTTGCACATGCGACAGCCCTGTCCCCTGTACTGTTTGGACACCGCCGTAACCACGAACCACCAGGGTGGGGATTTTGACTTCGTTTGCAGCGTCGCGGAACCCTCGTCGCCTGAACTATCTCTGTTGCGCTTCTGCTGTTTCCGTTCCCCCCGACTGTCCGGAAGCACTCGCCGCCGTCATATTCCGTAGCACATCATTCATGAAAAACTTTCCATCGGCCGGCACCATCATGATCTGCAGCTTGTCCGATAATTTCTCCGCCACGATCTTGTTAATCAGCAGCGGATTCTGTTTCAGCACCGCCGCCTCGCTTTGCATTCGCTCGGCGTCGGCCGCAGCCGTCAACCGAATCCGATCAGCCTCCGCCTCCGCGAGCAGTTTCCGTCGCTCGGTTTCCGCCTTGCTGTCGATGATCTTGGCCTGTGCCGATGCCTCCGCATTCTGAATGGTCGCTTCCTTGCGCGCCTCGGCTTCGAGTTTGCTCTGCTGAATCTGCTTTTCCTTCAACGGCAGCGTGTACTGCATGGCATCGGCTTCACCTTTCGCCTGCAGTACGTGGACTTGCGCCTCTCCCTCCGCCTGCTTGATCTGCTGTACCTTGGTGGCTTCCGCTTCCAGTTCTGCGATCCTGACCTGTTTCTGCTTGAGTTCGGTCTCCACGCTCATGCGATCATTTTCCTGCTCCTTCAGCAGCAGAGTCTCCAGTCCCTTGGCGTACTCCTCAGGCAAATGAATGTCGCGCAGCATCACTTCCTTCACGATGATTCCATCTGCAGCGAGTTTTTGCGTGATCATCCCCGCCGCGCGTTGCCGCACTTCCTCGCGCTTGGCGGAAAAAACATCCCGCACGGTGTAGTTGGGAATCAGTTCGCGCCATACGCTTGCCACCACCGGAGGAACAATTTCCTTCTCCACTGGATGTGGCAGGTTCCCCTCTACGTAGTCAAGCCGCTTGGGATCGAGATGGTAGCGTACGGTGATCGCCAGCCCCAGGTTGAGTCCCTCTTTCGCCTGAACGTTGAGCATCTGAGATTTGCCCGCAACGTTTTCGGCCGCATTTTTTCCGTCTTCCGCCACTCCCGTCGTAAACACCTGATCGCGCGTGTCAAACAGTGCCACGTCCTCCATCAGTGGCATCACGAGATGGACGCCCGGATAAAGTGTTCCCGGAACCGTGCCGCTGGTCTCACTTACGCGAACCCCAGCCATGCCAGTGGGAACCACGACGATACTGAACGCCAGCAGAATCGGCCCCCACGCCAGGAGGACCAAGGCCAGAGACGTCCGCCACCGCCACTTCGCAGCAGGAGGCAGCGCAGCTCCCGGAGCGGCCAGCGCCCTTCGGTACAACATTTCCAAATAAAGGTCATAGCCCAAAATGCCTACAGCCACGAGAATCATCCCGAAGCCACCGCACATCAGCAGGTACTTCAATGTGAGCATGGTCGTCTCCTTACGATAGAAGCGCCGCACAATCGCTATTCGCTATGAAACGTCACCACTTCCAGCCGTGCCGTTCAGGAATGGTTTTGAAAGGGCGCGGTTTTCTAGCCGAGCCGTCCGAGCCTGATAAGACGTGGGCTTTAGCCCCTGAGGGATAGACTTCATTCGGCTCCTCTACTGCTTCTGCCCGGGTTTCATCGCCGCCGTCTGTCGGGCAAAGAACAGCCGGAACAACTGCCCAAAAATCAGTTCCTCGGCTAACAGAGCAACCGACAGCGAAAAGACCATCCCCGCCACCACTGCCATGAATGTGATCGCCATTTGCATAACATCCTCCTGAGATTCCGTTTCCTAGTTGCCCAGTCCAACCGAGTTCTGCGTTGCTTCCTGCTGCTCGTGCCTCTGAGCCGCATCCTGCGCGCTGGCCACGACGGTCTGATCCGTCTGCCCGCCGAATACCCGTGCGACCTGTTCATCGCGCTCGCCGCGGATCTGAACCCTGTCCCCAATTCGCAGCATCGTGAACAGCCGTTCCACATCACGATTCCGCAGACGAATGCATCCGTGCGAAGCCGCGCGCCCAATCGATCCCGGAGCATTCGTGCCATGAATCCCGTAGCCCTTCAGAGTGAGACCTACCCATCGAGTTCCGACAGGATTGTCTTTACCAGCAGGGATCACCGTTCCGCGGTGATAGTAGGTGGGATTGGTAACTCGGCTGACGATGGTGAACTCGCCCGTGGGACTGGGACTGACCTTAGCTCCGACGGCGACCTGAAACGTGGCGATCACCACACCGTTGTCGATGACTGCCAGCTTGCGGTCCACCAGGCTGACGAGAACAACTCGACTCTGCTGCCCCCCATCGCCGGGATCAGGGTTCTGTGCCCAGCAAGGAATTGCCGCAGCCAATGCGAGTACTGCCAGAAAGTGTTTGCCTGCCGTGTTCTCAGCCCATCGAGCCACTCGGTACATCTCCGCCCCCCTTCTGCAATAGCCAGCGCTATCTCAGAAAGCAGACAGAGAACCATGATGAATATCTTGTGGAATCAATAACTTAGGAGATTTATTCACCGGATTTTCGTGTGCATGCAGCCACGCCGTGTCCGTACGCACACACACCTACAAAACTAAGAACCGAGAACTGAGAACTGCAACTTGGAACCGAAAACTGGGAACTGGGAACTGGGAACCGAAAGGAGAGGGGAAGTAATGTCGCTTTCTTTAGGTTTTAACGCCCGGCTCTCGCCGTCTGGGGTAACGGCTTGTGGGGTTCTGTGGGTAGAGCCGGGCGATCCTATGACTAGAAGGCCTAGTTCAATTGTGCTTAATCTATCCCTATCGCCTGCGCATTTCTGTGACCGTGGTCACAGTTCTTCGTGATTCCTATCATCCATGAATCTGAGTCCGCACGCTCCCTCGGGATTTGCCGCGCCGTTCATCCCGTTGCTTGCCGAAGCACACCAGCATGTGATCAAAATCACCGCCCAACTCCGTCCATTCCTCTTACTCTGTTTCTGAGCGAGCCGGAAGTGCTCATTCTAGGAGACTGATTTCATCATGGCCTATGTAATTACTGATACGTGCATTAAAGACTCCCTCTGTGTTGAGGTTTGCCCGGCCGATTGCATACATCCCCAGCAGGACGAGCCCGGCTTCGAGGCCGCGACCCAGATATCTGTCGACCCCGAGGGTTGCATCGACTGCGGCGCATGCATTCCCGCTTGCACCTCCGACTCGATCCATGCGCTGGAAGATGTCCCTGAAGAGAAGAAGGATTTCATCGAGAAAAACGCTGCCTATTACAAGCAGTAGCGATCGCCCATTTGCAGTTGCCGGGCCTCGGACTGTAGAGGTGTCAACCAGCCCTCTCCGACTGCCGATCACTCGCGCGAGGGGTTATTCATATCTCAAGGCGACGATGGGGTTGACGCGCATCGCCCGCCTCGCCGGGATGTAGCAGGCGAGGATGCCCGTCGCGAACATTAGCGCCGTCGCGAGGGCAAGCGCGGTGGGGTCAGCCGGTTTCACTCCGAAAAGCAAACTCGAAATCCACTTCCCTGCTCCGAATATCAAGGGCAGCCCGATGGCGACACCAACAAGCATCAGCAGCAGCGATTCACGCAAAATGAGCCAAAGGACGCTCCCGCGTTGTGCGCCAAGCGCGATGCGAATACCGAACTCGCTGGTGCGGCCCGAGACCGCATAGGACATGATTCCGTAGAGTCCGATGCACACGAGGATCATCGCAAGTGGGCCAAAAACTCCTGAAAGCTTGGTAATCGTGCGGTCCGTCGCAAGCGACTGAGAAACGCGCTGATTCATGGTTTGGACTTCGATCAGCGGCAAATTCGCAGCCATCTGTTTTACGGCCGCGCGAATGGCCGAGACTATCGTCGCTGGATCGCCGGAAGTTCGCACCAGAACATTTGCGGAGCTCGCGTCACCGATGGGATTGAAGAACGGAATGTAGAAGCGTCGCTGCGGTTTTTCTCGAACGCTACCATGTTTGGAATCAGCCACAACACCGATGACCACAAAATCTGATGGACCCACTGTGGTTTTCACCCTGATGCGGCTGCCGACCGGATTTGCGTCGCCAAAATAATCATGCGCCGCCGTCTGATTGAGCAGGCCGACGCGCTGGCTATTCCCGCTGTCTTGCGGGCCAATTTCGCGCCCGTAGAGAATCGGGATGCCCGTAGTCGAAAAGAAATTCGGACCAACCATGTCCCAACGTGATGCGGGCGTCTCGACAGCCTTCGGCTTCGCACCCTCAACAAAGATGTCCGAGTTCGAGTCGCCTCCGCCGAATAAGCCGTTGTCCATAAGGCTTGCACTACGAACGCCCGGAACCGCGTCGAGGCGTTCGATTATGTCTTTCAGGAGCTGGGCGGCCCGCGGTCCTTTGAAGCCAGAGGACAATGGGCTAACGCCGAAAAGCAAGAGATGATCGCTGTCGTATCCAATTTGCACCGCGGCGAGATTCTGAAAGCTGCGGAGGAACAGGCCGGCCACGACCAAAAGCAGGAGCGACAAGGCGACTTGCGCCACGACGAGAATCTTTCCCACAGGTACGCGCCCTGCTTGCGAGCCGCTGCTTGCGATGCTGCGAGATGTTCCCTTCAGAACCGAGCTGAGGTCGATACGAGCCGCGCGTAACGCAGGCGCCAAGCCGAAGAGAATGCCGCTGAGCACGGCAACACCCAGCGTAAAAGCCAGGATTCTTGAATCAAGATGCACGTCGAGCGGGACCGGATTGGGCCCGCCGGCGACCAAACGAAGCAGAGCCGCATCCGCCCAGTGCGCGAGGAGAAGGCTAAAGGCCGCGCCGATCGTGGCGAGGAGAACGCTCTCCGTAAGCACTTGACGGAAGAGCCGCAATGCCCCCGCGCCCATTGCAACGCGGACGGCAAGTTCTCTTTGTCTCGCGGCAGAGCGAGCCAGGAGAATATTTGCCACATTGGCGCAGGCGATGAGCAGAATCAGTCCAACCAAAGCCATCAGAATCTGCAGCGCCTTGCTGAAGTCTCCGCGCAGCGTCGAAGCACCTCGGCCGCCTTCGACGACCGCGAGATGCTGATTCAAGAACATGCGGCGTTCCTCTCCGGACATCGGGGCGGTTTGGGACTGCAGGATCTGCTGGAAAGCCACATTGATGCTGACCTTTGCCTGAGCGACGCTCACGCCTGGCTTTAGGCGGCCGATTGCGTGTAGCCATTCGATTTTGCGGAACGGCTTTGGTTCCAGCGAAAGATAATCGCGCCCCGGATAGACTTCAGATTGCATGCTCAAGGGGACCCAGATATCGGGCGAGAGTCCAACTGTCTCGCCGTTAAATTGCGATGGCGTCACGCCGATCACGTCGTAAGAAGTGTCACGAATTCGTATTTTGCGGCCGAGCACAGCGGAATCGCCTCCGAAGCGTCCGTGCCAGAAACTGTAACTGATCACCGCAATCGGACTTGCGTCGCGCATCATGTCGACGTCGCTTGTAAATGCCCTGCCGAGAATCGGATCCACACCCAATACGGAAAAGTAAGAGCCGCTCACCAGGCTAATTCGCGCGGGCGTACCTTCACCGCTTTGCCCGTCAATTTCCACGCTTAGCTGCGGCCCTTCGCTCGCGGAAGCAGCAAGGCCCGATAGAACCTGATTATTGTGCGAGAGCTCCTGAAATTCGGGGTACGTGAGAAAGTCGCGATCTCCATCGCCAAAGCCCTGCTCCATTCCCTGTGCGTCTGGGTTGGTGAGAAAAACGAGCTGCTGAGGATCTCTGACGGGCAGGTTTCTTATCAGCACCGAATTGACGACCGAGAAGATGGCTGTGTTGGCGCCGATGCCAAGGGCTAAGGTGAGCACTGCGATGGCGGTAAAGCCGGGGGACTTGCGGAGCGAGCGCCATCCGAAACGAACGTCCTGAAGCAGGGTTTCGAGGATGGCCAGGCCGCCTTCGGCCCAATATTCTTCTCGAATGGCTTCTACGGCGCCGAACTTCAGCAGCGCCTGGCGTCGGGCCTCAGAAGGAGGAAAGCCAGCGCGAAGATTGTCGGCGGTCTGCAGAGCGAGATGCTCTTCGATCTCTTCCTGCAATCGCTTATCGTCTCGGCGCCGCAAGGCTGAGTTGCGCAGACGGGCGAGGAAACGCTCCAGTCGTCTCATGAGAAATCCTTCGCCTTAACCTGGAAGAAACGACCGATAATGGCGGCGGTTTGCTCCCAGTCTCGGGTCTCGGCCTGGAGCAGCTTTTGGCCGGCCCGCGTGAGCCGGTAGAAACGAGCCCGGCGATTGTTCTCGGAGGCTCCCCACTCGGATGCAATAGCGCCTTCCTGCTCGAGCCTGAGGAGCACGGGATAGAGCGTGCCCTGATTGACGGCAAGCACGTCTCCGCTGATCTGCTCGATCCGCCGCGCGATTCCGTAGCCGTGCAGCGGTCCCAGAACCTCAAGAGTCTTGAGGATCATGAGCGCCAAAGTACCTTGCTGAACGTCGACCTTGTGTCCCATAGGTATAGATGTTGGTTACCAACAGGGAGGGTGACATATTTTCTGTGGGAAAGCAACAGGAGAGAAACAAGCCACGGCTACAATGATGCTGCTTCAGAAAAGTAAGCCAGTTCGTGTATGGTCGGCAAGCCGAAAGTTACCTCCGCGGAGCCAGTCGGCATGTTGACCCTCGTCGCCACCGCCCCGGCTCGGACCCGACTCGTCTCCACCAGGAATTCAACATCCTATTCCCCGTCGGTTGACTTCCCGTCTTTTCCCCGACTATCGTTCGTCGCTATGAACGTCATTAAGGCCACGCGCCGCTACGAAGAGTGGCTCGCCGAACGCACGGGGATCGTCAAAAAGGATCTCCGCCTCAAGCACTCCGCCATGAAGGCGGCCATCTTCCCGTTCCTCCGTGCGACCTACTATCGCTGGGCTCAACTCTGGCCCGACACTTGCCCCAATCTCGCAAAAGCTCCGCGCGCTCTCGCTGTTGGCGATCTTCACGTCGAAAATTTCGGCACTTGGCGCGACATTGAAGGCCGCCTGATCTGGGGTGTGAACGACTTCGATGAAGCCTACCCGCTCGCCTACACCAACGACCTTGTTCGCCTCGCGGTCAGCGTTCATCTTGCCGCCGACGCCGGGCACCTTCCCCTGCAGCGGGAAGAGACTTGCGAAGCCATCCTCGAAGGCTATCGCGACGGATTGCAGCATGGCGGTCTGCCTTTCGTCCTGGGAGAGCGACATGTCTGGCTGCGTCAGATCGCTGAGGGCGAACTGCGAGATCCCGTCCGCTTCTGGGCAAAAATGGATGCTTTGCCCACCTACAAGGGAGACATCCCGCTGAGCGCAATCGATGCGCTTGAGCACCTCATGCCGGCCCGCGACCTCAAGTACCGGTTGGCTCATCGTGTGGCCGGATTGGGCAGCCTGGGGCGTTCCCGCTACGTCGCCCTCGCTGACTGGAACGGTGGCAAGATCGCCCGCGAGGCGAAAGCTTTGGTCGCGTCCGCCTGCTATTGGGCGGAGGGCCAGAAAGGCTCGTCCGAGATTTTGTATCAGACGGTCATCAGTCGCGCCATCCGTTGCCCCGATCCCTTTGTGCAACTCCGCGGACGCTGGATCGTGCGTCGCCTCAGTCCGCACTGTTCGCGCATCGAACTTACCCAGATGAAAGCCCAGGGAAAGGAGATCCGCTTACTTCATTCCATGGGATGGGAGACGGCCAACATCCACCTGGAAACCCGGAACGCAACCAAGCCCATTCTGCGTCATATGAACAAACAAAGAGGGAAATGGCTGCACGAGGCGAGTGCCGCGATGTTGAAGGTTGTGCGCGACGATTGGAAGACGTGGAAAAAGCAAGGCTACGAATAGTGGGAAACTCAGGCCACACCACTTTGCGCGGCTGCTGCTGCAACGGTCGTGACCGGTCGCTTCAGCGGCTCCAGTGCCACCCCACGCTCACGATCATAGACCAGTGTCCACTGGATCGCGCACTCATCGCACAGCCAGTAGTGTTCCACCTGCCATTGCTGTTGCCGTGCCCGGACAAACGGTGGAACCGCGGAGACTCCCGGCTTCATCAAACGACCTGTCTCCACCAGGAACAACTTGCCTTCGCGCAACCGGAGAAAAGGTTTGTGGCACTCTGCATTGGCACAATGGCTGAGCATGACGATGATTCTTTCCACTCTCTCGAAAACACTTCGGACAGCTCTCAAATTCGAATCAGATTGCACCTCATGTGCCACAGCGTCTAGGGGTCGCACTAACGGCGTTCTTCTGGTA
>Ga0210405_10001244_pt1 | contig 30128 bp, 20 predicted proteins | sample IncBWH11MmetaG_FD_155492 | JGI IMG/M metagenome (GOLD analysis project Ga0210405, IMG submission 155492) | Forest soil microbial communities from Barre Woods Harvard Forest LTER site, Petersham, Massachusetts, United States - Inc-BW-H-11-M | ecosystem: Environmental > Terrestrial > Soil >...
TCCGTCGTGCTTGTCACACATGATATCGAGGATGCAGCAACTTTCTCTGAGCGGGTAGTCGTGCTGGGTATGCATCCCGTCACAGAAATCGTTGCAGATATTCCGGCTAAGTCAGCTGATGCGCTCGTTTCGATTAGGAACGCTCTGAAAGGGAGTGCATGATGGCCGGAGTGGCACAAAAGGCCGTCCGGTATTTGGTCTCGGTATTAGTCCTGATATTTATCTGGGTATCGGTGTCCCGGCTCCTTTCTGTTCCTTACTACTTGCTTCCTTGGCCTGGTGATGTTGCGAAGACGCTGTGGGCCGAACACGGCATGTTCATTCGCGCCACGCAATTCACCCTTCGGAATGCAATGGTCGGTGCATTGATAGGCATCGTCCTGGGTGTCTCGACAGGACTCCTAGTCGCTTATTCCAAGATGCTGCGGTGGATCATAGAACCGTACCTCGTGATCTTCCAAAGTTTCCCGCGCGAATCACTGTTTCCGCTCTTTATTGTGTGGCTCGGATTTGGAAGTATCACAAAGATGGTCAACGCTGCTTTGCTCTCGTTTTTTCCTATCGCTCTCATGACCCTCAATGGCTTGTTGGATGTTCGCGAAGATTACGTAATGTTGGTTCGCGGTTGGGGAGCGACCCGATTCGAAGAGTTTATTCATTGCCGTTTGCCGGCATATGTGCCGACGCTGGTTTCTGCAGTGAAAATCGCGTTTCCCCTTGCGCTAATTGGAGCTGTCCTTGGTGAATTCCTGGGGGCGAACCAAGGGCTTGGGTACATAATAATCTCTTCTGGTTCAGCGTTTCGAACAGACCGGCTCTTCGGAGCGATCGTAATTTTGGCTGTTCTGGGCGTCTCGATCCTCATAGTTATTCAGGCGATACAGGATACATTCCTGACCAGATTCAACCAGGAATAAGGGGATCCCATCGTGTCAAAACGGACCTATGTAGTGTTGATCATTGTCGCGGTTTCGTTATTCTCCTGCCGTCCGCCAGAGCACACCGAGTCAGCTAAATTGAGACCGTTCGAGTTTCTAATCGACTGGCAAGCGGAACCGACGTATCTCGGTGTTTATTACGCCAAACATTTGGGAGAATTCGAGAAACTTGGTCTCGATGTGTCCATCATTCAATCGTGGGGAGCCAACCAAGCGGTTACATCTGTAGCGACAGGACGCTACAAAATATCCACAGCCTCGGGCGGAGCGACCGTTCTTGGGTACAACAACGGTGTTCAGATAGTGTCCCTTGCGGTGCTCTACCCAAGAATCTCGACAGTGGTATATGGTTTAGCGACTGCGAACGTTCTCAATCCGAAGGATCTTGAAGGCAAACGGGTTGGAATTTATCCTTCGAGTATCACGAAAAACGAGTTTGATGCATTCGTGAAAGCGAACAAACTCAACATCGGCAAGATTGACGTTGTGTCATTGAATGGCAGTGATATCCCCTTGCTCGTTGCACACAAAGTTGACGCCGTCCTTCACTACGGGGAAATGAGTCCCGTCGAGGTCAAGGTGAATTCATCTGTAAGACCGTCAAGACCTGGCCAGCCAAAATTATTCGAGTTGCGGCTTGCAGACTACGGCGTCGGTGGCTACGGATTGAACATTGTAACTTCCCGTGAAAGTTTTTCGCACGATGGCAAGCTCCTGCAACAGGTGGCCGATGCTGCCGTACAGGGCTATCGGGCGGGTTGCGCGGACAAGGAATCTGCCGTCAAGGCTTTTCTGAGTGACTTCCCGGAAAAGAATCCCGATTATGTACGCGAAAGCTGGAATCAGGTTTGTCAAACGATTGGTAACAATTTTGGCACGCAGACCCTTGAGGGTTGGCAACAAACCATAGACCTGTACAGTTCGCTCGGACTGCTGAAGCAGCCAATTGATGCGAAGCAGATCCTTCCATGACATCTAAGCCAATCTTTTTCTTGGGCGGGCCATTTTCAGCGGCGCTCGCGGTCGCCGATGGACGACTTTCCTTTGATCCCCGTCTTAAGTCTGTGATTGAGACAGTGCTCGCCGATATCAGGGAGCTCGGTTGTTCGGCGTTTTCTTCGCATACAGCAGAGAGCTTTGGCGCTCGGGTTAATGAAACTACGCTGGTGCCTCGTGACTACCAATGGGTGCAGGACTGTGACGTCTATGTGGCGCTCCTGCCTCTCGATGCAACGGGTCATCCCTATCGAAGCGACGGTACGTTTGTCGAGATTGGGCTGGCGATTGCACAACAAAAACACGTACTGATGGTGGTCGAGCAGGCCGATCATCCGGAACGCTCATACTTTGTCCGCAATCTCCCAACGCTGGATTTGATTCAAGTAGCTGACTGGAACGTCTTCCTGAACTCCCCTCTTGCCGTCCTTCGAAAACAAATTGATTTGATCAGATCCCACGCCACACCAAGTCGCTCACGAACCGTTAGGCGTGAGCAGACTACAGACCCAGTAGCGGTGCTGCAGCGGCTGACTGAGCAAACGGATGTTGAGGAAGTCGAGTTTCGGGGAATTAATCTCAAAGTGCTTCCCGGAGTGTTTTCGCCACGCTATAGCCACGCTCCGGATTTTATTGTGGAGAATTGGCAAATACCCACGGTTTCGAAAGTGCTGGACTTGGGATGCGGATGCGGCATTCTCGGGCTCTACGCTCTGCAGTCCGGGGCAGCTTCCTTGGTAGCCATTGACAGGAACCCTTGGGCGTGTCAAAATGCGCGGCTAAATGCAGCTGAACTGGGCTTCGAGTCAAAGACGACGGTGCTGGAAGGCGACGCTTATGGTCCCTTAAATGGGGATGACAAGTTCGATGTCATCATCCTGACCCCCCCCTACTGGAATAAGCCGGCTCTCACGACCCTGGAAGCTGCGTTTTTCGACGAAGAGTACAAATTTCTCTCCGCATCGGTTCTAGGGGCCCTCGCGCACTTAAATCCGGGCGGGCGCGTCTTTCTCGGTTTTTCGGATCAAGGTGACCTCGCTGTCCTGGCGCAACTTGTTCAGAAGAGCGGACTGTTCATCAAGCAGTTTGTTCTTCAAAAACCCACGATGCGAGGAGGGCACAGCCGCGTCCTTTACGAGTTGACACTCTCTTAAGGTGAGTTCTCTGTGGCAACGGAAGTCAAACAACCGACAGCTCCAGCTCTCCGCGACCAGCTGATCAACGCCGTGCGAACAGGCTATAACTGGATTGTCGTAAATGGTGAAACTCTAACATTGGAGCAAGGAATTGGGATACTAGATGACGAAACTATAGGTCCCCTGTTCGTGGACTTGGCCAACGACTATAACACCCGTTACAACAAAGCCGAGAACGATCAAGAGCGAAAGGAAGTCAAGAAAAGGTTTCGCAGTCTTCTTGGCCCGCGCTATAGTTGCCTATTGCTCACCAGCGTAACGCCCACCATTTCCAGTCCTTCAACCGGGAGTATTTGGGCTGTATCCCTGAAGTCCTGTGTCGAAGAATCATTACAGTGGCACAAAGAGGCGGTTTTCGCTGAGGCCCTAATTTACTTCAGTGATGGCAAATCCCCCGAAAAACTATTCCACGAATGCGCTGTGGTCAGACCTGAAACATCCGACGCCGCGATTGAAAAGGGTATGGGGAACTTCCTCATTGAATTGGAAGGCTATATCAAGGAATGGGGTACGTCTGTAAAGACAAAAGCCCATCTCAGACTTATCGCATTGCCCTCCGACGAAAATAAGAATCCTGTATCTACACGAAATCAATTTAAATCGATCCCGTTACTGGAAGCCAAATCCCTGCTCTTTTATCAAGGGGACCTGAAGATGCCAACGGAAAAGACGGGTATCGGAAATCAGGATCGCTTCAACGAAATCGTTCAACAGACCTTAGGTGAGAGCCTTGAGCTCGTCCGGGGAAGTTTTGACGTTGTCCATTATTCGGCTGGCAGCGATGCGATTAACGACGACAGCGTTCGTGCCACGGCACACTTGTATATCGTTTTCCAAAAGGGAGCTTCAGTCGCTCTGGACTACGCAATTGCTATGCGCGAAACGCTTGGCCGGATTACTGTGGCCTTTGCACTGGAACGTGTGCAGATGGCTACTAATGATTTGATTGAATCTCAAGAACGCGAGCAAACCCAACACAATGAGCTTACCTGTAAGGTCAAAGAACTGAGTGAAGAAATCCGCAACCTCCAAGCAAAGACTGATGAGGTCATCGCTCTACTTGCTCCCTCCGTCTGGAGATGTATTAGGGACTGGATACCCGTCATTGGGCGTCTCTTTGACAACAAAGGCAGCGAGCTCATCCGTATCGGTGGACTTGCCCCCATAGGCCCTGATCATGAGTGGCAAGAAGAACAATATGCAGCGGCACTACTGGCACTCGTCAACTATATTTATAAGGGGCCGGACTCTTCTCGGCCCTCTAGTTATTTAGACGTTTGGTTCGATGAGAGCGCGCGCGTGCGTAACGATCTTGGAGTGTTTAGGAACGCCCATCCACTCTGGAGGTCTCTGGAAAGGCTAGGGGTTTTGGAAGCGAGCGCGGCCAGAAGTCTCGATTCTGTTAAGGATGTTTTGGGTGATCGCCGGCTGAAAACTGCTTTCTTACATAAGAGCAACTTATTTAGTTCCAATGCTTTCACCATCTTGTGTCTTCAGCTTGCCATCGGCGCTACAAAAGACAACGCTCTCGGTTACGCATCACCAGTGTTTGTGGACCATGCTCTGCGGGTAGATATCATACTTGACGGCCTTAATTTGCTGCACGATACGCTGACGGCGAAAAGCTTGTGCGGGGCACAAGCTGTCAAAATGGTCTTGTTAGGGGATTATTTCACAATCACGTTTCGTGATCCACGTGCCACAGAATTCAGTGAGCTCTGCGATCAGATGGCAGAATTTGGGCGCGCACACCCACGCAAACACCCTGGGCACAGACTTGGAAGTATGACGATGTCTACATTTGCGGCATTGGGATTGAATGAAGAGAGTTGGGCCGAGGCGATAGGATCGGTTGAATTTGATAGGGAAAGTCGGTTGGTTTTCATTCGTAATGACAAGACGGAGAAAATCGCTTCCTGTCAGGCTGCGGACGACTCCATAAGTCTAACTTACAAGACAAGGAACTCGTAATGGATGTCGTAGGTTATAGGATAACCAAAAAGAACGGTCGCCTCGATGTAACCGATTACCGCGATGACGACGTTGTATCGTTTTTGGACAAGGTCTACAAAGGCTTTGGTGGCTTGGTTCTTTTTCATGGGAACCCGAACTTTCGGGAACCCGACTTTATGCCCCAAGGGACGGAGTCGCCTCATGTTTTGCGAGACGTTCTGAATCCAGCCGCTGAAACTCGCCGTTGCGTGGTCCTTATTGTTTCAACAACCGTTATTGAACGACCAGCGTACTGCGTTTCCCCGTATATTCATTTTTACTCAGTTGGCGTTCCCAATGAAAAAGACGCGGATAACCATGAATTTGTTGAACGGCTCGTTTACTTCATCGACGACTTCAAGCACCGATCCAATCTGCCGGATCAAGCGAGTATGGCTACAATGTGGGAGGCCCTTGATCCTTTGGAGAACCGTTTGAAGAAGTTGGCTTTTTTAGAGCTGGCAATATGTGCTCAACAGGGGGGCGCAGAAGCCATACCTCAAGAGTGGCGCACAAAACTTGCTGCTTACTATCGTGGGGATACATACTCCAGTTTACGTGATGAGTATGCCAGGTTGTGCGAAGAAGGTACTGTAAAAAAAAACTGAATCGCTGGCACATTCAACGTGAAGCGATTTCTCATCAGTCGTTTCATCACTCCTTTTACGCATTGCTTGCACGGCCAAAAGCCGCCAGGGCGTTGGAACATCTTCACGAACCGTGGCCAGAAAGCATTAGTCTCGCACTTCATAAATGGGACGCAGTTCGCCGCGAGCTACTGTCGCTGTTAGAGTCGGCAAATCCCGGCGCAATCGTTGCATGCGACTTGCACCTGGCTTTGCTACAGGTCCAGCATCCCGCTTCTCGCGCCGTAATCGAGCGCTATCGCTTGTATTACAGTTCGAGAATTGAACTGTACACGCATCCGGTATTTCTAAGCGTGAGCGAGATTGATCGTGAGGTTCATCGTCTTCTCAATGCTGTCATCCGAAAAGCGCCCGAGACCGATCGAGATAGATCCACTATCCTTGAACTGTGCGCGCGTTTGTCTGAACAACTGCACGCTTTGCGATCATTGGCGGATTTGGGAGAATTGAATGACTGAGGGGCTACAAGTTCTTGTTGTAGATGACAACCTCGCCACTGATTCGCCCCGCGACAATCCGTTCTACGACCGCGCGGCATTTGTGGAAGACTACGGAGACCTGGGTTTCGAATTTCTGTTCTGTTCCGCATGGGACGAGCGGCAGAGTGATTACAGCGCGGCGACGGTTGTCGAATACGTGCACCAATTGCGGTCCCGACCATCGGTCGTTCTGCTTGACATCCGTTTCGGCAATCATGAGTTCCTGGGCTTGGATATTCTGCGCCACACATATGCAACATTTCCGGACCTGCCGGTCGTGATGATGACGTCAACTGCAAAAAACGACCTGTGGGAGCAGTGTGTGGCCTTAGGAGCTCTGGATTATTTAGTTAAACCCATTAAGCCAGAGATTTTGAAGCAGACCTTGGACCGGTATTGCGATACGAGGCTGCACTTTTGGTTGGTCGGCCAAGCTGAGAGTTTTTTGGCAGCAGTGGATCAGGCTGCAAGAGCAGCGGAAGGAGGAACATCGTCAGTTTTGCTACTGGGGGCTTCTGGGACAGGCAAGGAACTTTTTGCCAGATACGTTCACCGGCATGGGGACCGACGCGACGGCCCTTTCCAGGCCGTGCACATCCCAAGTATTCCCGATCATCTTGTTGAAGCTGAGCTTTTCGGGTATTCAAAGGGTGCCTTCACCGGGGCGATAAAGGATGAAGACGGACGCCTATGTCGGGCGAACGGCGGCGTGCTATTTTTGGACGAAATCGCCGACCTTGTGCCTTCGGCACAGGCGGCATTGCTCCGAGTCCTCGAAACTCGAGAAGTAATCCGCCTAGGCGATGGCCGCGTGAAGCCTATCAACGTACAAGTTGTTGCGGCAACAAACGCCAATGTCGCTCATCGAGTGAAAGAAAACACATTTCGCTTCGACCTTTACAATCGCTTGGCAACAAGTGTTATTCATCTGCCAACTCTGTCGGAGCGGCCCGAAGATATGCGACTTCTTGCGACGCACTTGCTTCGCCGCACGTTTCAAGAACGGTCGATGCTCCATCTTCATTTGGCGATTCCCGAAGATGTGATGCATCTCCTGAGCGTTCAATCCTGGCCGGGAAATCTCCGTGAGCTCTGGAATTTCATGCAGCGGGTTGTTGATCTGGCCAGAAAAGAACAGCCAAGCCGGGAACATTTTGTCCGCTCGCTCCCCGGTCCATCGGAACCAGTAGTTCAAAGTGTTGCTCTCTCGAGCAAGAATAAGACTGGTGGGCGGCAGATACTTGAGGTGCTGCCCCTATCGGTTGTGAAAGACGCACCTGCTCTCCTTGAGAAGATTGTATTCCAGGAATTGTCCTTTCTCTGGAGTGCTTTGGAGCTTACTCGCGATCCTGTCAACGGCAGTGTGAATCGGGCGAAAGCTGCGGCCTTACTCAAGGGCCAAAACAAATCCTCAACTAACGACTTTGATCGATGGGTACACCGACTGATGTCTCGCCTCAGTCAGGAGTCGGCGAAGACAGTCCGTCAGGACTATCCTGAATTGGAGGCGCAATCGGCGCCCCAGACTCAATCCTAGAGGGAGCGATGCCAATCAAACCAATCGTTTTGGTCGCAGCCACTCACGGAAACAAAAGCGTTGCTGATTATGTAGGCGACCGTGTCGCAAAACTTTGCAAAGACAATGATCTGGGTCTGCAAGTAGGCCCGTCCACGACAAGCAAAACGTTCGACAACAAAGAGGAGTTATTTTCGTGCCTCCGGAAACTCGGGCCAATGCAGCTCGCCCACACCTTAGTGATATTTCACACCGGAGTGTATCCCGGAGAGTGTTTTGCTCCAAAACTCCTCTCGCGCAACTCGGAATGGCATGCTGGAACCACGAGCACGTTAGGAGCAGCTCTCGAACTAGTACTGAAATTTCCGCACGTCTTTCCCGTATTTGTAGGACCTGGGCACGAACACCTGCGCATGTTCTTGAACGACCTGGAAAGATTTGAGCCAGTGGTGGGATCTAAGTCGGAAGCAATGCTCGAAGGGTGGTATCAACTGCATTTTGTCGATGAGATCATGAAGATAAGTGGACTAGAGGCGGTTCTTCGGCGATTCGCGCTCGGTCTCCGCACGATGTTCGATCCGACGGGACTCAGAACGCTTCTACGAAATCAATTTCTCGGGCAAGTGTTTGGAAAACCAGGTGATTGGTCAAACTCGCGTCCGGCTCGCCGATGTCTAGCATCAAGGCTTCAAAACCTGGTTGTCGTAGTGGACGAAGAACCAGATATCACGCTGTTTGCAGCCTACAGCGCCTACAAGTCAGGGGCAAGGTCCTGGATGATTACTACTTATCAAGGTTTACTTGACCCAGCGATTCCTAGATGGCAAGATTCCGAGATTAAGAATCTTTGGGTCTTTCGAGACCTCGATTTAAGGTTTCCCGATTACGAAGAAGACGCAAATCAAAAAGATGAGGAAACTTCGCTTCGTGCGCAGTTGAAGGATATTCGATCGCGGCTTTGGTTGAGCCTCAAGCTACCGTCACAAACCAAGGTTCGCGTAATTAGCTATGACAGTAACGTTGTTAAAGGCGAACAGAATTGGGACCCTGAAAGCCGACGCTTGGGTCAGGAGAACGCAGACCCCAAAAGGCGCCATTACAACGGCTTGACCAAGCCGCTGCGGTCCGTCTATGAAGTACGATCCCTATTCGCCACAACGGCTGCGCTCGGAACAACCTCAGTGTTATCAGGTTTGCAACTTCCGGAGGACTTGGGAAAAGCGGAAGGACACGAAAAAGGTCGTCACGCTGCTCCTTACCACAATCTCATGATCTCGTGGGATCTGCTTGAACAGGCTGAAGAATGTCGAGCCCAGTCTGATGTCGCGACGAATATCACCAGGGCCTTCCTCGCACAGGAGGCGTATTCCCTTCTTCTCGGCATGAGCCAGACTTCTTGCCTGCGCGCCATTCGTGAGATGGCCTTGGCCGAAGCAACAGCGGAGGGAGAATCCGCCGGCGTATCGCATGCCCTGGAGATAACTGAGCGGCGCGAAGACTTAAGCACTACCGTAGCGAATCTTAGCCTGAAAGACAAAGGAGCGAATTTCCTTGCCAAGGTTTGGGCTCTACTTCGCGCTGTCTATAAGGAGAGCGAGCAATTTGAAGCATCTGAAGAAGCGAATGCCGAGAGTCTCGTTTACAGCCAATGGCTGCCCACGACTCACAGGCATACTGAACGTGTTCGATTACTAGGGCTGAAACGCTTTGTATTGAGACCCCTCAGGTCTCCATATTGGCTTTTGGCTCTCCTTTTGATATGGCCTCTTGTTTTGACACCACTGCATGCTTGGGCTTACGGATGGACATTCTCTCCAGATTGGGCGGGTGTTTGGAGATTTATTGATCTGTATCGGCATGTGCTGAATGGCATAATACGGCCGGAAGTAATGAAAGTGCACGACATTGACGTCGCTGTGCGCGAGAATATATTCAAGGCTATGCTCGACACTATCATGGCTGCTAGCTCGCTGATATTTGTAGGCTTGGTTGTCACCGTTTTGTTTCGCAAGTCAACGAGAGGGTAACCCGGGTATAGAGTATAGGCGGAAGCGTATCCTTGTAACCACTTCAGCACGCAATAATTCCTGCCTGAATTGTCTATCTGCGTTGGTGAAGTCCTTTATGGAACCTGTCCCTACCAGAAACTCCGTCCGCCTTTGATCCCTTTGAACTTACGGGCTCTGCCGTGTAACCTGCCGAAGCGATGATGCCCGTCTTGTTTTCGTTGTTGTGGTCTCTCCGAAGTTCCCTCCGAGTGCGTGCTGACCTCCAAGCTGAGATTCTCGCCCTGCGTCATCAGCTACTGGTCCTACAACGCAGAAACCGAAACCATCGGCTCGAACTGAATGCGACAGACCGTATGCTCTGGGTATGGCTCTCCCGCTTTTGGCCTGGTTGGCGCTCGGCCCTCCTGATCGTGAAACCGGAAACCGTCATCGCTTGGCACCGCAAGGGCTTTCGCCTCTACTGGACTTGGAAGAGCCGACTTCCGAACGGCCGACCGTCTGTACCCCAAGAGATCCGGGATCTGATCCGCAAGATGAGTCTTGCCAATCCCCGCTGGGGCGCGCCTCGCATCCACGGCGAGTTGCTCAAGCTGGGCATTGAAGTGTCCCAGGGAACTGTAGCGAAGTACATGGTCCGTCATCGGAAGCCTCCTTCGCAGAGCTGGAGGACCTTTCTGAAGAACCACGTGAAAGATTTGGCCTCCACCGACTTCTTCGTCGTACCGACGGCGAGGTTCCGGTTGCTCTTCGTTTTTGTGGTGCTTTCGCACAATCGACGCCGGCCCGTCCATTTCGGCGTAACTTCCCATCCCACGGCGGAGTGGACGGCACAGCAGCTCATGGCAGCGTTTCCTTGGGACAGCGCGCCTCGCTATCTGCTGCGCGACCGCGATGGAAACTACGGCGAACCGTTTCGCAAGGCAGCCGACTGGATGGGTATTCACGAGGTATTGACGGCTCCCCAATCACCTTGGCAGAACGCCTACGTGGAACGATTTATTGGCTCCATCCGGCGTGAGTGTCTCGACCACGTAATTGTCATCAGCGAAGCTGGCCTGCGACGGGTTCTAAAGACCTATTTCGACTACTACGACCGATCGCGAACCCACTTGGCGCTGGGCAAAGATGCTCCCGCCCATCGCGCCATTCAGCCGCCAGCTTTAGGCGAGGTGATCGAAATCCCACAAGTTGGCGGGCTGCATCATCGCTACGAACGGCACGCCGCCTAGAGATTTGTCCGGGTTGAACACAAATCTCTAGCTCAGGCAGGCCTTTACCTGCTGCACCTCCGCTGAACGACAGTTTGATTCAGACCCATGAAAATTCAGTGCATGGAACGACGCGCGGTCCGAGCTGTTCTTTTATCGAGAAGGGAGACCGGATGGACTTCTTGGCATGGACAGCTATCGCGGAAGAGCCGGTGGGACAGCATGTTTCCGTGCGGGCACATGTTACTTTGGAGTAAGGCCTCAAAGCAAACTCCCGCGCGTTCAAAATCCTCTCATTTTCCCGTAATCAACAAGATTCCCCTATGCCCTAAAGTAATGCGCTTCGATGGCGTATATTCTGCGAAAATCCATTGATGAACATTCTCGGTTTGTCTCGCAACAATAGACAATCTCTTGGAGAGTCTTGATGCACTTGCACCCTTGAGTTTTCACAACTGCGGACACCATCATGGGTGCACCTCAACAGGAGTAATCAAATGAAGGAACAGAATACAGGAAGCCTTGCTCTTCCAGTCGAGCCAGCGGTCAGCAATTCTACTGCTGGCACGAGGCCCTTTGCTCAGGACCTGCGATTCAATTCACCTATACAATCGTCCCTGGATTCCAATATCGGTTCGATTTCGTTCAGAGTCGTTGTCAACTATAGCCGCAGACTCGAGCGCTTGATTGCGGACGGGGAGTATGCTTGGGCAAACTCCGACATATGCACGAAAAGGTTTCCAGTTGCGGGCAAAGGTGCTGTTGAATTAGAGTTCCGATTGATCGGCCTTGATCGTGTTGTCGAAACGGAAGCAGTCGAAAGTGAGCTGAGAAACCGCAGTTTAAGACCAGCTACTCTTCAGGAACTCCTCGCATATGGCGCGATTTGTCGCGACATGCACTCACAATTTCCCCTTGTCGCCCTCGGATCTTCGTGGCAACACCCCTGTGGTGGACACCGGGTGCCCTTTATTTGGACTGGTCGTTCAGGCCGTTTGTTAGACCTTTGCTGGCGTGAAAACCGGTGGGAAGAGGATTTTCACTTCCTAGCTATTCGTACTTAAGGAATCCCAAGACCCGACGCTCCTAACAATTGTCACCTCATCACTTGGTCGAGTTGGTTGCTTGCGACATTTCATGAACATAGCTAGCCACATCTGACACGATTGGTCCCGCCAATTCAAACTTCCTAAACGCGCAATCCAGTCCTTTCGGACAGCCACTCGGAAGCTTCTTGTTCTTAGAATCCTGCATGTAGATAAAACCTGCCAGTGTGTGGCCATAAACGAACTTTCCCGATCGCCATAACCCAAGAACGAATAACAGGGCTTCACTCTCTTTGGAATCAATATCCTCATCAATTGTCCCGGTTTTGTAGATTGCTAGATAGCAATCGGAGTCCCTGACGGACTTACATTCGTTCACAATTGTTGTGTGCAGATCTTTTGCCGTTCCGAGTGTTCCTACGTCATGGAGAGGACCGATCAGCCTCTCCCTCATCCATTCCTGTTGATCAAAAGGTGCGGGCAACGAAAGGAAGCGATCCGGTTTAGCCCGCGACTCTAACGTAGCCCTAACCGCGTGGCCAGTGGCCATCCGCGCCCCCGCCTGCGCCATCCAAACATCGTTGAATCGGCAGGAGGGTCCCCCTCCGAGCAAGCATAAGATAAAGTCCGGATAAGGCTTCTCAAAAGCATCAATCCGCACCATTTCCGGAGTAACTGCAGACAAGGGTACATTCGAGAGTGCGCGGTCTTCGGCTCTGGCTCGCTGCCCAAGAGTGGGCAAGAAAAAGGATGCGACATCCCATTCTGACGTTCCCTGACTTGCTGACGTTAGAGGCGCATCGAACAAGCTGTGCAGCCCTTTGAGTAAGAGGGTATCCCCTTCGTTAACTGATGACATTCGCGGTGCCTTGTTAGCGGGGGAATCGAGATCTTCCAGCGTGATCAAGGACCGAGAATAAGACGTTTGGCGCAGTCGGCCGACATCAAGATAGGAGTATCCTTTGTAGTTGACATGCGTAGAGAACCGCCCTTTGGTTTTGCTGAACATCTCCTTCAATGCACGGTTGTCGGTTGCAGTGCCCACAAATCCGAGCGTCGCTTCATATAAGTCGAGTGATCTGGTTAAGAAGTCCTTTTCGGTCATCGCATTCTTCTCGAACTTGATGCTGTCGCAGTTCCACTCCTGCCCAAAGGGAACACCAGCGATGTGATTGTGCAAGTGTTGCCCTTTGCTGACAGCATCCGGCTCGTTGAATACTTCCAAGCTAGAAATGTCCTCAGGCCACACCTGGGACGCTATAGATGAGAAAACGAGCGGCTTCACGGTGGAGCCGACAACGTGATCATCAAAATTATGATTTCGTAGCAAAGCCTGTCGCGTTCGAGGGCCAGAGACCTCCAAGGCGCGCTCAAAACTTGGATCACTCGGGTCCGCATAGGGCCATGAAGGCAGTGCTCTGATCTCTCCGGTGAAGGCGTCCATGACAACTGCTGCAAGTCGCCTCCCCAAGGGGTCGTTTGTCTCGTACTCCCGATGCCAATTGATGTATTTACCGAAGTCCGCGAGAAGTTGCTCCTGCAACCGTATGTCCAAGCTCAACTGAAGACCACTCGATTCATGCGCCAAATCGTCAGCGGCGATACCCAAAGAATAAGCCATTGGAAAATACGGACCATAGGGGAAAACTCGTCTGTATTTCCCGTTCCTCCACTGCGTGAACGCGAGAGTCGTATCTGGCGAGCTCAAGTAGAGGAGGTTCTGAGAGGAACTGGGATCTACTGCAACAACATTCAGCACCGCGCCTGGTTTGAGAGGGGCCATAGAATCGGTAAGGAGGACACCATCCTCAAGGATTCTTACACCGCCATAGCCTGAAATCCTTACGTCATTGCCCACTCGCTGAACAGAAAAAATGCTGTGTCCGTGCCCGTCAACGCACACGTACCCGCTGGAATTCACTTTTCCTTCTGTTCGTATGGCTTCGAGCAACGGCAAGACGCTGTCCGCAACTCCCGATGATTCAAATCCTGGCTTTGTACCGCAGTCTGTCCGGGTAAGCGGAGAGCCGTACTCGGACAAGGATAGGCAGTATTCAGCCGCTCTCTGATTGCTGCCAAAACCGCAAATGGTAGGCATGGACCCTCTCTGATCCCGCGCAGTGATCCTTCCGCGCCATAGTCCATGCTCCCCGAATGGCAAAGGCACTCGAAAGTAATCGTCATTCAATCGAACACGAATGCAGTCGGAGGTCTTCTCCAAATAGATATACCCTTTACCAGGATCATACTTGTCGGGACGCATATTAAAAACTGAAACGACCTCTCGTTCAAAACTGCCAGTGTCAATAGCTCCTGTGGCTTCGAGAGTCCCTTCTGGCTTGAGGACCCACGCCGTCTCTATGCTCTCCGTGCCTGCTGGAGACGAACACACCTCACTTCGTCCCTCGGGCATATGTGCCCGAATCATTCGGTTCACAACCGGACTGAGAGTGTGATCGACACAGAACTCCGCTTGACAGTGCTGGCCCAGATAGTCGATCCGCCGCCACAACGCCCCCAAGCCAACAGCTACAAGGAGCAACATGGCAACCACGGCCACACGCCAGCCGCTCATTTGCGCAATCGACGAATCTTCTAACCAGGAAGGCACTATCTCCAGAGGAAAATCGTCCTTTGCTATTCTCATCCTCGGAGCACATTGCGAACCTAGCGCGAAACAAACGAGTGTGAGAAGCAAGCCGCCTTGAAACAAGTCTCCGCCCGAATCGAAACTAAGAAAAGGAATATTCTGACCTGTGAAGGGCGCCTGCCCAACGTTCGCTAGTGCCATGTAGAGGGTGTTGACGATAAAAAATGCTCCACTAGCAAAGAGTAGTGCTACGCTGCCTGCCCATCCGCGCTCTTCTTCTTGCAGCAGTGGAATGGCCAATAGCATGAAACATCCAATTGCTACCAGAAATCCCACAAGAAGCATCGCACTCCGCCTACCATGCTCACCCAATACATAGATAGAAAATGCAGAGTCACTCATCGACGTAGCATAGCTCATGCCAACATTTGAAAGTGGCGCCCCACCGAACCCGAATGGCGATGCCCCCCCTTTTGCGGAGTAAGCCAGCATCTGCCAGCGATGAAGCATGTTCCTACGCAAAAGGTCGAAATCAAAACTTGGGTCGCCACGTGTTTCCAAGAGAATTTCCTTGTCGCGGCCGAGGAATGTTGCGAACCGATCCTTTACGACATTGTCGGTACTGGTTAAGACTGCAACAAATCCAACAAGGACGATAACCGCAATAGCGGTCCAGAAGGCTAGACTTGCGATACGGTTCTGGACGCGTTTCGGATAACGCCACAGCCATACGACGAACGCCAAGCAGACGCTAGGAACCGAATAGAGCAGGACTCCGCGATCACTGAGAGGTGGTAGCACCTGCAGGGCCAGAGGAACCAGTACTGCATACGCCAGTGCGGCTCTCCACTTCAGTTGAGTAGGCATTCGTGCACAAAACAGCCAAACGACTAAGATCGTTAGCAAGTGTGTCGAAGTACTGATTCGCAGTCCCATAAAACTCTGCTGGCGGGCACCAAAGAAGATAGCTACGACGGTCCAGATAGTTGGCAGGGCTAGCAGAAAACCATCCACTGCTGGGCTAGCGGTTCCAAATTCTCCTCTGCGGAGTCCCAACCACGCAGCCAGTAGCAGCCCGCATATTCCTAACACAGCTCTTATTGCAAGCGAGCCGTGACCGCTGTACCACATCACGCCTGCGCAGAGGGTGCAAGTGAGCAAAGCAAAAGCCAAGTGTCGTATTCGAACTCGACTCAGCCATCCCCCTTCCTGGACCTCTTCCAAATGGTATCTACCTAGCGTCCACGCGAAAGCCATGGCCAGAGGAATAAGTATCAACCCGGTTAGACTTACATTCACCGCTTTGTCAAAAAGCGCAATGCTCTTTTCGCTTGCCCCCTGAGGGGGAACCAAACTCATGCGGTACGCTGTCAGGAATCTGAAAGTCAACACGGTGACGGTTAGCATCCATGCAGACGGCCAAATGCAATCGAAGATGTAGCTCTGCCACGCGCTACCGTCGCGCCAAACGACGACGAGAAGGAGAATCACACCAAAGCCAACTGCTGCGATCCCGGTCCATGCCGGCTTCGCTGCATGGGCCCGCGCCAGTCTTACCATCGCACCTTGGGAAATCCGCCCCACATGGGCGACCTCTTGCACCGAATATTGCTTTGGAGACCCGGTGATCGTCCAACTCCTGAGGTCTGGGGAAAGCTGGGCCTTTGCATAGAACGGCTTTGCCGGATCCGGCAAAGCGAAGGAGTAACCGTCTATGGGGATATAGTCATCCGTTGAAGTTAGAATGAATTTACTTTGATCTTCAGGGGGCGCCGGCCAGGCGACAGGAGTTTCGAACCATAACTCCCGTATCGCGCTCGCCCGCCCTCCATCAGCATCAACTGCACTCTTCCTTGATGCAGCTAAGTTTAGACGAAGCGTGCCAGCTAGTCCAAAGGACACAACTTGAGACCCGCTGACGCTTTTCTCGCCCGACTTCACAGCTGAGCTGTCTAACAACTGTCCATTCTTGAATACGCTGATCCCGTTCTGAGCCAGGAGGCTAGGATCCACTAAGACTCCCAATCGTGAGTCTTTCCGCCCGTCGAACTCCCGAACCCAAACAATGTTGGAAAATGCATCCCACAATATGTCGGGTAAAAGCGGAAACCCGCCATGCCAATCGTGCTGGCTCCGTATCAAATCAGCTTGAGATAACCCTCTTCTCAGAACCAAGTGCTGAGTGCTTCGCTCAACTGGCTGACCGCTCGTCGGTTCCCATCGGAACGTATATTGTTCTGCAGGTATCGAATGGAAGAATGAGAACACCGATCTTACAACGGACTCGTCCACTACCTTTTGATAACGCAGTTCAGCGCAACCTTCACGGTTTACGCACACCTTTATCGCATCACTTGAGCCCATCCACATCTTGTCCGGAACATTCACGATTTCCGAGCCAACACGCAGCGGCTGCCCCATCGGATCCCAAGCCAATCTCCAGTTCACACTCTCGTTTTCCGCGGAGGTCAGTTGTAGCTGGAAACGGTCCCTGCCCTTGAGGGCGGGATGGCGGAACGCTTCAGGGGTGTCTGGACCACCGAAGACAAAGGGACGACCAAATCCCAGGTAGTAGCCAAGATGCTGAACGGTCGCTCGGTTGCGATTGGGAATTGTTCTATCCGTACCATCTGGGCCAACACCGAGGTCGTGCCAAAGCGCACCAATCAGAAGAGCGCCACAAACAAGGGCGTAGGCGCAAATTAACCGCTTGATCGAATTGGATTGCGACGACCGGGCTGCTCCATGCCAGTGGTATATCCATCGCCCGATCCACAGTAGGACGGTAGCAATGCCTATCAGCAGCAGCACAAGCTCCATATTTACACCTCAACGAACGCGGTGTACGCCCATGTTGTCAACATCGAAGTCAAAGTGCATATGAATATCCCCAAATTCCCGGAGCGACTTCAGCGTGTCGGCAAACAATGGCCGATCTGGATGGCGGTCAGTCTCATGTACTTGCAAATCCAAAGCCCCTCCTTCACTGAACATTTCCGGATTGAAACCTGCAATACCCTTATTCTTTCCCTTCTCAGAAATTCTTCTGAGGTTATCCCGCATCACGCGCTCGCGTTGTTTGTCTCCGGCGAGGATTGCCACCGCAGCACTGAATAATGAATAGTCAATGAGGAACGCCAGAGCTGAAGCTGCCTGAATCCTACCCGAATGACTCAAGAAGTCACGCTTACCAACAGCACAGGCACTAGCGATGCTGTTTAGTTGGAGGGCTTGGTTGAGAGTCTGATCCAACCTCTCCCTATCGGTTCTGGCTTGGCGAAGTTTTGAATCCAATTCACTGTTGAGTTGCCCGAGTTTATCCTGCTCACTCTGGAGCTTCTTAATATCTTTGTCCCGTTGTTCTATAGTGCGCTGGCGTTCGGCGGACTCGGCGACTTCACGTTGATTCGCTTTAATCTGCTCTGTGAATTCGCCGATCTTGGTTTGGCGCCTCAATAACTCAGTATCGATTTGCTCCAATAGTTGCGGCAAATCCATTACGAGCTCTCGAAGCCGCTTTTTACTCTGCTGAAATGTCTTGAAGCCCTCGGTCGCGAATCGCGATTCACAGATGATTCTCAATGCTTCCCGCGAATTCCGGCCCAGTTCGAGAAGGGCCACGGCTTCTTGCAAGTCCTTCGTTTTTAACATTTCTTGGAACACGGAATGTTGTATCGATTGGACGATTGCTCGCTCCTCCGAGCTCCCTTCCCGGATGTTTCTGAGATACGCTTTGTATCTTTGGCCAGCCCATTCCAATGCTGATTTATGGAACTGGGCATCCTGCCCGACGAACGATTCCTTTTCTACTGCGGTACTAAGTTCCTCAAAGATGATCTCGGTAGTTCGCAATAGGCTGTTATCGCGAAACGGCACACTGGGGGCACCCGGTGGTACCGAAGGCGGCGATAGCCGTCTTCGTCTTGAGTAGAGCAGGTGTGACCACCAACCAACGGCTAATCCCACCATCAACCCTCCCAATAGGCAGACTACAAAAACACCGGTTTCCTCCTGTCCATTGTTGCTGGTTCCCGTGGCCTCTCGCACCTCTGGTGGGATTGTGGTGACGATGGTAGTACGGTTGGTTAGACCTCGCGAGAGTCCCTGTGTTCTGACGTCCCACTCCTGCAGGGAAATATGTTCTTCCAAGATCCAGTGCAGACCTCCATCAGAGGCCCTGTACACAACGACCACAGGCAACTTGGGTCCTGCTGTTGACAGTTGAAGCCAAAGCCCCAACTCAGGCGAAGGGCTACCACCCTTCTCCAATTCGGCGAGACCCGATGGGCCGATTGCGTCACGCAATGCCTCCAGCGAAGGTGCGGATCTAGGTGGGGCGGACTCAAACTCGTTGGCTTCAAATCGACCTTTGATAATGATCCCCCAATACGGGTGCCCGCTGGCGTCAATACTGTAAAGCTGGGCATCGGGATTCCACTGTTCCGCCCTAGGACCTTCGCAGTCCCCAATTTGCTTCAACTGCTGAGCAAAACTGGTAAGACTTTGTGGTCCTGCAACTCCAGCGCCCGTCTTTTGCGCGATCAATCGCCACTTCTTGTCGCCGGACCGCGCTAACGCAACAGAGTTAAACGAACTGGCGGGCCACAACACTGCCTCAGATGGCGAAATGCAAAAATAGGCTGCCGGACCTCCCTCCATATGAGTTTGGCCGTCAGCACAACGAGGCAGACTAAGCGCGAGCACTGCCACTATCACTTGACAGGTCAGCCTTGCCAGGCAGGAATTCGGGCCACAGCCGTGCATACAGTTCCTCCATTTTCTGTTCACCAAACGGTTCTAACACGACAGGGAAATTGTTTAGCTTTAGTTCCATCGAAACGGGGTCATAATGGACCTCCATCCGGGTACCCCGGAAGGTGCAAAGAGTAGTCCAGCTATCGTCCTCGGATAGGTCTTTTACGTTCTTCTTCGGCTTGGGAGAAAACAAGAATCTGTGAACACCGTCTGGTAGTCTTTTTTCGAAGCCCTTATCCCGGAACTCCCACACGGGAATATGATCGGGAACAACTTCGAACATACCCGTCGTGCTTACACCATACGTGCCGTGAAGATGGTCAACATTCATTGCATCAATCGCATTGGCATAAAATGCAACCGCGCCTCTACAGCAGCATTCTTTCGCTCTCTCTCCTTTCAAGAACTGCACCCTTGATCGTGGAATTTGCATCCTCTCGTACAATGCTCGCAGTACTGTTTGCTCCACTGGCCCAAACTGTGCTGCTCGACCAGCAATTACGGCAAACCGCCGTGTCGATCGCTTAGCGCCACCGAGTACAGCACTTTGAGAAGATGCCTTTTTCTCGCCGCCATACGCCTCGTACTCCTCCGCCATAACCTTGACATCGTCCACTAACTTAGCGACATTGTCCTCGACGTAGGCTTCTAGAGATCGGACGAGCACATCATGCGCTTGGTCTTTTATACGTTCGAACTCGTCTCGAGTAACACTGCGAAGTTTGTGGACTAACGCTCTCCACAGACTATTCTTTAATCGTTTGGGCAACGTCAGAGCATGGACAATCAGTTCGCGCAGCTCGTTCGCACCGTTACCAAGTACATCTGCTGCTGCACTGCGCAGCCCACGTAGTTCATTATCTTCTGAAAGTTTGTATGTACCCGAGATTCGACTCTTGATGCCCTCAATATAAGCTTCCAGTGCCTGTAGCCCTGCCTCCTGCTGCGGAGTTGGAATCGCTCCAGATCGGGAGATAAATGAATACGGTCGCTCGGCTTTCGCCTCCGCGAAAACAGCAGCAACTGTTCTCTCAAAGCACTGGACAAATAAGTAATTGAGTTTATTCCCTCCGTCACTTCGTCCAGTCCTGGCCTTTTGAAAGTGCTGCCAACGAGTCGGGGCGGTGGCCTCAGTTTCAGGTCTCCTGGGTTCTTCAAAGGTGACAATGCTCAAGTCTGTCGTACCCCGGCCCATATCGAATGTAGCAAGCTCTATGGGGAGGCCTCTTTTTCTGGCTTTCACAAGTTCGTCATAAAACTTTCCGCCATCTATATTTAATCCCTTCGCATTTTCTGAGGCATCCGTTGCAAATGCAGCAATTGCGTCAGATTCAAATATCGTCCGTACAACCTGAACGGTAGTGTGCTCAGCAACGAACCGCCTGAGGGATTCCACATGCGTAACGCTATATACATTTGGAACTGTCAGAATCAATTCAATGCGATTAGGAGGCACATCTTTCAATTCGGGAGCCCCAAGGACGAAGTTGTTCACGACTTGAACTGTGAGCCAGTGGATAACATCTGCCGGAAGGAACTTCTTGGGCTCGTCCTCTCCGACAACTGTAACTTCAGGAATTGCTTCGCGCGCGCCTCGTTGGAAAATGATCTTCGGGTTAGGAAGTGACTTTGAAAGACTCCCGCCAATTGGGCGAAAAAACTCAAATACTGACTTGTTGTAATGTTCCTGGTCTGGCCTTCCTGTGTTTATGAACCCGAGCTCGGCTTGGCAAGCCTCTTCGCGGTTGTCGCGTAGACTAAATCGCGTTCTGAGCCTCGGGGATACCCCTCCGCCTTCATCCGTTAACAGTACTGGATTGCCGTCCCTCAAGAGCCTTCCAGAGTAGTATTGAAGTCGAATCATTTTGCTGCTGCTCTCCCCACCTTCGACCACTCGATAGTACGCAGCCATTGACTCGGATCCGAGATCCAAGGCCACAAGGTGTGTTGCCTTCCCGACATTGCTGCTCAATTCGCTCACCTTCTTTGCATTGTGTTCGTTGCCATGCGACCCTGTCTGGGTCAAATCATCAACAAGCATTGTCATGCTCTGCTTGGGATAGGAAACCTGCAATACAACCTCTTGCTGCCCATTCCTTAGCAATACCGTCGCTCTGACTGCTTGCGACGGGGCGATCTCCCAATACCCGACGATTTTGTTATGACTGTACTCTGAGATCGAAATCTCTTCCTTCCCCCCTTCGAACTTCAGGCCTGACACGTACGCTTCGGACGTCTGAACACTTGAAATTCGTAGCTGCACATTTCGACACAATGACTTCCTGACAAGTCGCGGTGGCAATATAAACTCAAAAGCCGTTGATCCCATTCGAGGTGGGTGCTCCGCTGTTAATTTAGCTACGCCTTCGCGCCTCAACCAAATAGCACGGTGCCCCGGAATCCGAAACGTCAGCGGCAACACTACGCAGCTGAATCTGTATAGCACGACAGCACCAGCGAGTATTGCCATGCAGACTGACGCAAATGTACCCAACTGGACATACCAGGTCGCTGTGCACCGAACGGGCTCGGGTACTGCAAACGTATACTTATATGAAAGCTGCAAAGGCCGCTCTCCCAGCACAGGGTCGTGTTGAACAAGTGTCGTATACGCACTGGCGCTAAGCTGGGTTGGGCCGCACTGGTCGCGGGTATTTACCTTGAGGGTAAAATCCGGACCGTCAGGCGTTACAGTTTCTAGCTGAGGACCAAGAGCGAGCCGAGCTTCTTTGCTCTCCGCCGACCGCATCCAAGACACGAGTTGTGGGCTGACCTTGCCTTCAACCAATAGCTGGTCACTTGCAAAGCTCCGTTTTGAATGAAACGACGCGAAGGGTGCAATGCTCACCGCACGCTCTTGCCACTCTTTCAGAGTCTTGGGGACAACCTCGTATACTTCTAAGAAAATGCTGTCCGTGCCACTTCCCTCTTGCAGCACGAATCTTTCTCCGCGGGATGGTGCACTCGATTCAGAGCTCGCTCTCACCGGCACAAAGTCATACGCGGCATCGATGCTGTTGATAATGTCCTCTGTGCTGCGAATAATCCCTGGGTCCCCCCAACGTCTGGTCTCTGCAGCTTCCTGGCGAGCATCACTTCCATTCGTCATGCCGTCATCAACAACGATCATGAAAGTTCGCCCAAACTGTAATCCTCGTGTGTACGATCGCACGTTCGATAGTCCCAGTTCCTTGCACCAGCTCAGCACGGTATACCGATAGTGTGGTTCCGGTTTTGCGGTCAGCTCTATGAACTTACTCTGGGTGGGATGGGCGACCGCAGAATCGACTAAGTGGATATACTGACCCAGGAAGTCGGCATGCGCGAGTCTTTGAAACACTTGTGATGTATTCCCCTCTATGATCCCGAACCTTTCAAAGGTTAGAGCATCAACTGTTGGGTCGTAGTGAGGTGCGGTGTCCCCAAAACCGCTATGAAAAAGGTACGCGGGTAGAACCTCCCTCAGTACATGGAGGTAGTTCTTCTGCTTGTTTCTGGTCTGTATAGCGGACCCAGAGCCATCGACTAACACAATGAAGTGGTTTGGGTGGTTGTCCGGTTTCAGCGTTTGTCCGGAAGCAACCGCAGCGCACACGAAGGCCCAAAGAGTCGCAAGCGACTTCAACCTGATCCATCGGGTGAACCTGTGTCGCTGTTGCACAACTTTCCTCCGGCTCAAACTGGGCGATCATACGAGGGCGTAAGATTTTTAACAAGCGAGTCCCAAGGTTTGAAGTATTGTTGTGTTATGCAGCTCTGCGAAGAATGGCACAACGGTGCCATTGGTGCGAATTCCATCCGCCTCGATCCGCATCTGGTAGCGGACTGGCCAGAGGGGAAGATCCCATCGCATTCTGTTTGAGCACAGCACCGGTCCGATGCAGGTTTGCGCGCTTAGAATTCAAATCCGTTACGCCGGTAGTGGCAGATCCATTTGCTTTGCCGCGCACGTGCTTCCGTCCGAGCCCCGTCCGAAGAGATGAGGAGCTAGAATGGCAGTAGCGAATCCGATTACGGTTGTCGGCGATTCATTCGCGATTGCGAATCCAATGATCTCATCAGCTCGAACTTGGACATTTGGTGTCCGCAGTCTAGTGTCCGGGCTGCTAGTCGCCCTGATGGCGTTTGAGGCGACTCCGTATTTGTTCGCTGGCCATAAGCAATGTGTCCCCCCTAATATTTCTGTGAGCAAGCTACAGGCGGAGTGGCAAAAGAAGGTCAAGCAGCTACCTGAACGGGATCGTGAAGACACCTCTAGCCTACCGCTTTGGTTCAGGATCTTTATCAGGGCTCAATTGTCGGGCCTGTCCGTAGCCGGAGAACGACAATATCCATCAGGTTCTGTCGCGCTTTTCGACTGGCTGGTTAAAAGCAAATGTGTGAGCAAGGGCGATCTCGACACCAGACTTGCACAGTTGCAAGACGAGATCGCAGCATCGAAGAAGGGACCAAGCTTTTCCGATTATCCGCCAAACTGGAACGTGCCCGTTAAGGCGGGATCAAGGTTGGAAATAGTCGTGAAGCAGCTTCAAGAACAGGCGGAATTTCTTCCTGCGAACGATCTGCAGGATCGAAGTCCTCTACCGATCTGGTTTCGAGTCTACCTGAGAAAGGTCTTCCCTGATCTCCCTAAGAGTGGTCCGTACCAATATCCGAGAACCGCCAATCGCATTCTGCAGGAATTGTTGGATCATCCCGATGACGTCCAACTCTCTGACACGCCAAAGCAATAGGGCGCGCATAGACCTGTCTAGAAATGGAGAGAGTGAAATTGTTTATTCGCGAGCTCTGGACTCGCCCCGCTTGCTACGTCTTTCCTTGAGCGTTGGGGGGACCATTGTTCCGTCTTATTTTCAAAAGAGACAAGCGGTCTTTGTTCGGTTTTCGTAACATGCCAAAACTGGTCTCGTAAATGTTTTTGGGAAGGTCGCGGCTTCAATTGTGCTGCCCAGAGCCAATAGACACGTGAGCTCCAGTCCATGACGGATATCGAGGCTTCCTCTCGGTACCTCAACGAGATCAGGTTCTAGTAGCGACCTTTCCGCTTTTCGTAACAGCCAAACCGATTGATTATTCTCTGATCTCACTCTTCATGTATATTGCTGCTGTTTTTGATTCGGTGACGTAACTTATCCGCTGCGATGAGTTTCTGAGAATCGGTGCAGTTTCCCCCGACATTCTTTGTTCAGCGGAATAGGCCTGCGCAGGTACTTCGCCGCGATGGGTGTTACTCCTCCGACTGTCAGGTGCAGCGTGACGAGCGTAAGGGTGACGAATCGCGATGCTCGAATAAGGAGATCTATGCCATCCATTGACAAGCGCTTAGTTATGATTCTTTCGCTTCTCTTGTCGGCCAAGGCAGGATTTGGTCAACTTCAGCCTGTGAATTCCGATTCCGTTTCTAAGGAAAACTATCCCGCAAAATGGGACGTGAGGGTGCCGGAAGGAACGGCGCTAGCTCAGATTAGGGATTCATACGACAAACCAAAGCGCTTCCGAATGATGACCACTGACTTGGAAGATCAAAGTCCCTTGCCTTTTTGGTTCCGCGCTTATCTGCGTGATCAACTGCAGAGCCTGCCGACGACGGGAAAGTATCAGTATCCACGCGTTGCAGACCAAATACTGGACTGGATGTTGGCCCATCCCGATCTTCGCTTTGCCGAGCAGAAAACTTTGTCGAGAACACGCAGCGCCGTGGTTGACATTCCTTCAGGAACGAATGTCAATCTCACAAACCTCGATGAGAGGAACAGTGAGTCAGCCATTGCGGTTGACTATGTCACACCCTCCTTCGTGGTGGCGGCCTCGAACAATATCCAAACGTCTGGCCATCAAAAGCAGTTTTATTCGGCGGATGGCGGCAAGACTTGGCGGGCAACCGAACTGCCTTTGGCTGAGGGCACAGCGTTTCAGTCGGACCCAAGTGTGGCCTTTGCGTCTGATGGGACGGTTTGGGCGTCCACGCTTGGAATTAACTCGACTGGGTCTTCCGTACAAGTACAAGTGTTCAAGTCAACGGATCATGGAGCGACTTGGCATTTCGTCTCAGCTGTTTCGTCGGGGAACAACAATGACAAAGAGATGATCGCGGTGGACACAAACCCTTCCAGCCCATATAAGGATCGTATTTACGTTGTCTGGGACGTACCTGGCAGCGGAATGCGTTTTTCCATGTCTCCTGACAAGGGAAGCACTTGGAGTGCGGTAACCAATCTTTCGCACGACGCTGCTGTCGGCGCTGATGTTGCGATTGGTTTAGGTGGTGAAGTCTATGTGACATGGCCCGACACTACTTCGACCTCGCGCGAGCTTCGAATTGTTCGATCGACAGACGGCGGCGCAGGTTTTTCGCCAATTCAGGTGATCGCTAAAACGACTGCTTCGTTCGAGATATCGGTGCCCCCAATGTGCCGACGAGATGCTCTTATTTATGTAAGCCTAGCGACGGACAAATCTAAGGGGCCGCGGAAGGGGCGGTTGTATGCAAGTTGGACCGACCTCAACGGAAACTCGGACCCCGGCTGTCAGGGTGGCGCTGGGAATGCGGATGTCTATGTTGCGCATTCTGATGACGGCGGCTCGACCTGGAGCAAACCAACTGTCACGCAGAGTCCGAGCAGTGGGTCAGATCGATTCAATCAATGGCTTGATGTGGACCCGGATGACGGACAGGTGTACCTAAGCTACTACGACACGCGAAGCGACGGTGCGCGTCACGCGACGAATCTCTACCTTGCGAAGTCGTCAGATGGAGAGCAGCCTTGGTCTGAGTTTAAGATCACCTCAGCAACGACCGACGAGACCGTGGCGGAAGCTGATCAAGGCAACCAGTACGGAGACTATAACGGGCTTGTCGCCTATAAACAGACAGTTCACATCAGTTGGACTGATCGCCGATCTGGAGTACCGGGCAACAAGGAGCAGATCTTTTCGAATGCTCCTTAGCCGTCCTGGTGGGCACCGTCCGTCGTCCGGATTGCAATTTTGCGAAACGGAGTGTTCATGTGTCGATGCACTCTCTGGAAGAGTTCTGACATGTGGGGGAGTTTCGCACAAGTGAGCGTAACGCGGCGCTGGTTGCTGGTGGTCTTGTTGATCACCTCAACCCGGATTAATGCTGCTGCCAAGGACGAGCGGGTCGCTCTGGTGATAGGTAACTCGCACTATTCTTATGCTTCTTCCCTACAGAATACGATTAACGACGCTCAAGATGTCGGCAAAGCTTTAACGAGCATAGGGTTCGATGTGACATTGAAGCGAGATATCATCAAAGAAGAATTTCTGGGGATTCTGGACGTATTAAAAGCGCACGCAAAAGAGAGCAAAGAAGTGGTGTTTTATTATTCGGGCCATGCCTTTCAGAAAGATGGGAAGAATTATCTCGCCCCTGTCGATATTCATGTCAGCGCGCTTGAAGGAATCGATCGGGAAGCGATCTCCCTGGACGCTGTCATCGAGGCCCTAGCTGGATCTCATGGATCCAAGGTTGTCCTGCTAGACTCGTGTCGCACTCCGTTTCCCGGCTTACTCCAAGGTCTCGCTCGGCCACTAGCTACTCTTCCCGATTTGCTGATTAGCTTTTCGACGGCACCGGACAACACCGCGGATGATGGCGACGGTCCACATTCGCCCTTCACTCGTGCGCTGTTGAAGATAATGGTCGAACCGGGACTCACGGTTGAAGAGTCTCTAAGGGAGGTCAGACGAATTGTCGAAACCTCCACAGAGGATCGTCAGATTCCGTGGGACGAAAGTTCTCTGAAGACGAGCGTTTACTTTCGCCCTCCCCTCTACGTAACGGCTCAAATACAGGCAGCAGACGACGATGTCATGGTCATTGTGAACGGGGATGATCTCACAAGTTGGGGTAACGATGGCAATTCCCAGAGGAAAATCCCAGTACACGCAGGACGAAATCCATTCGTCATACGCGTTTTCAACCAGCGAAGCTACACAGGTGGTCTTCCGGGATTGGGGGGCCACCTGCCGGAAGGTTGGAGGTATGCGGTATTGCTAACTACCGACGATGGACCGGCGCTTGGGATGTTCTCCGACTCGGAAGATCGCCCCGAAGACAACGGGCCCAGGCACGGAAAGTGGTTCACTGTGGTCCGGGGAGTGATCGAAATTGATGAGAATACATCTCAAGTTCGTTTGATAGATGTGGATGCCAAGGCTTGGCTCCATTGAACGGCTTCATCTGCTACTGCTGAGGTCACGAATTAAATCGGGTTAGTAGTGGTAGAGAAGTGAATCGACAATACATCTGCCGAGAGGAACCGTTCACAATGAAAGTCTTCCTAATTCTAAGTGTTTGCGTTGCGCTTTGGTTTGCAGGGATCGCTCAGGGTCAGCAGAGCCCAAGTCAGGCGTCTCAGCCCGATCAGTCTGAGACCATCAACAATGCTCAGCCCGTTGTCGATCCCGTTCTCGATCTCAATGGGAAATCTGTTGCTATTGACAGTTTAGTTGACGAAGACACGGCACAGGTGAAGAGCGCTGGAAGTGCTCTTGTGTTGTTCAGGAATTTTACGGATGAACAATTCAAAGACTACTTCCAGAACTGTCCGTCGACGAAGACGCCGATAACAGCCGACAAACTAAAGAAAGACTTTACTCTTGGAAAGTAATCCGCCGAACTGCAACAGGTCGGTGTACGCGGCTCTTCACGTAATGAAGTGGGGCCCAGCATCCGGTCAGGCTCAAAGTGTACTGGCGCAAACCTGGTATTTGTTCTTGTTCTCGCCGCGAAGTGGCTCATGGCAGGCGCAAGATGTTTCGAAATCCGGACACCTGACTGTGTGGGAGATCTATATTTCTTGTTTCTCCAGTTCGGTGCCGATCCAGTTGTGAGCTCCAAGCCGTCGTACACGATTAGCGTAACGAAAAAGACGCCGGCTAATCTCGCTCACCTGTTTGCTGCAGCTCAGGCGGCTGGTCTAAACACCTCAGGCGTGTCTGCCGTGAGAGAAATGGCCACGACAGCGAGGGCTGCCGCAACACCGATGAACTATTGGGGCGGAGGCTACGTGGCGTTGAAGTACTCCTTAAATGAATCTTTCGAAGCCTTTGTCCTCAGCGTCGCGAATCACCCATGCGCTATTCTTGCGCGCTCTATTTCATCTCCCACGGCAGCGGTCTGTGACGTTTGGCGAGAGCTTCGATGCTCTGCGATCGGGAATCGGGCCGATTTTTGTCATCAATTTAGAGCGACAAACGAGTCGTTGGACTGATACGGTGCGCGAACTCGGCCGAATCTTGGACTCTCAAGGCATGCCGCTTTCCGACCGCGTTGTTCGATACTCCGCCTGCGATACGCAGGACGATCCTCCAGAACTTTCCGATGGCACTATGGTTCAACCGTTTTATACGTTGGGCGACCAGTTGTTCGTTGAACCGCAACCCCATGCGGTGCCTGATGTATTTGATCTTGAGCGCCCGATTAGGATGAGCCAGGCGGAGGTCGCCGTCGCTTGCTCACACATTGGCGTTTGGAAAACGATCGCACAGTCCAGCGCATGCTACAGCCTAGTGCTTGAGGACGACATCCGGTTCGGAATTCCGAAGAGCGCCGGCTCTTAATCAGCAATCAACATTCAGAAATCAGCAATTCAAGCTGTCTACGGCACGATGCTCCTGCTGCCCGCTTCCTGCGGCGTTCGGCCTTGCCGGTGCTGTCTCTGCCGAGGACTTCGCGAAACTCAGCCAATGCTAAAAACAGGGTTTGTGCCTGGTAGCGCACCGCAAAGAACAATGCTACTGGACCTGAAGAACCTGAAGTGTTCGGCTTGCGATGCGATCTTCATCTACGCGCCCGTGGCTCCACGCGGATCGGGATTGCCACTCTACTGCCCCGAGTGCGGAGCGTGCGCGGTGAATACGGCCTGAGATAAAAATAAAAAGCGTGAACAAAGAAGTAAGGCCCGGACTTCGCCGCATCATCGGTTTGTGATCGCCTTGCATTCGCCCGGCGGAGTTGTTGAAACCGGACTGCTGATGTGCCCTTCAGAGAAAAAGGCCCCCAACATCGGCTCGGGAGTTCAGCGGGACACTTTCTCCAGTCCCGTTTTTCAGGAAAATGTGCCGAATTGCGGCCATTTTGCGCTATTTTCCCGAGGAATGCAGGGGTTTTCTCTGCATCACAGACTGCATGGCGGAGGAAGAGAGATTCGAACTCTCGGTACGGTTTTGTCGCGCTAAGGCTCGACGTGTCCGCAAGTTGCAGATAGCAAAACCCTGCCAGAGAATTTCACCCCCAAACCCGACATCAGAACTGGGCAATCAGTCCGGTTTCGATTCGCCATCTATTCGTACGTGAACGGCGAATGTAAGGCGATTCTGTGGCAAGAATGGTCACGTTACGAGGTCCTCAGGTAGCCTGATGGGGTTCGCAGGTGACTGCCTGCCTACCACGCAGTCCGAAAGCGAAAAATCTATCCGCAGGGAGTGCTCCAAGTAAAGATAAATAAATGGGAATCTTCAGAGATTCTTGCTCCCCCGCCTCTCTTGACTTGGGCTACTCTCCAGATTGCATGATCCCCTGCAATCTAGGAGGATGGTGCCATCCTGAGTAGACCAATTCCCAACGTGACGACCGCAACTGCGAGGATCAGCGCCCCGATGTAGATCAGAGAAACCGCTTCACTCGCTTGGGTGGCGGTCGGCGGCAGCACCGAGAAAAAGAATCCCGCCGAAATAAGAATTGCGGCGAGCGGCACTCCGATTCGAACGAACCAAAGGAGGGGGCTGGGAA